>Ga0126332_10000493_pt1 | contig 14233 bp, 10 predicted proteins | sample InaspJWI42metaG_FD_94482 | JGI IMG/M metagenome (GOLD analysis project Ga0126332, IMG submission 94482) | Marine gutless worms symbiont microbial communities from Oahu, Hawaii - Inanidrilus sp. 2 OAHU.JWI-42 metaG | ecosystem: Host-associated > Annelida > Digestive system > Unclassified...
ATCTCGTTCGGTTGTTCGTCTCCAATTCCTCACGGGGTAGTGCTTAACGTGTAGTGATGAACTCTCTGGTGAACCTTTTTCTTCTTCGATGGGATCATCACACGACCACTACTTAAGCACTACCCCATTTACGCCATTAAGAAAAGACGCCTCCAGCCTGGGGAGGGGGGCCTGTGGTGAGTCCGGTCCGGCCAGGCTCAGTTTTGGTTTTGAGGGGTGACGGCGGACTCCGGTGTGACGGGGGTGGTCACGGGAGCAGGCATCGAAGCGGCAGGAACCGTCTTCGCGGTGGGTTCGATCGGAGTAGTCGGGACGACAGGCATCCGGGCGGTCGCCGTAACAGGAGGTGTCGGGGTCGTTTCGGGTCCGGAGGCGGTCCCGCTGACCTGTGAAGTCTCGATTTGCGGCTTGGAGGTGGACATCCCAGGGGCCGTAGTCGTCATCCTGCTGCGAGGGGACATGGATGGATGAACCCGGCGCTGAGGGCGGGTGAAACGGTTGGCCTCGATCTCCTTGCGACGCTCGGCCATTTCCTTGAGCTTCTTGTCGCGACGCTCCTTGGATTTTTCCATGATCTCGGCGCGACGGGCCTCTAATTCGGCGTAACGGCCTTGCAGATAGGGCGGCACCGGAGGTTGGGTCATGTCCATCGTGAACGGCTCGGGTATTGCGGGCATGCTCGGTGGTTTGGGCATTGCAGGCATGGTCGGGTATTGGGACATGCTTGGATCCTTCCAGGGATTGGTAGTGCCCCACGGATCCATAGTATCCAAGGGTCCCATGCCTCCCCACGGACCCGGGTTACCCAGAGGGTCCATGGTGCCGGGGAAGCCCATGGTCATTGGATCGATGCCTTGTGTCTGCAGGGTCTGCATGCGTTTCGCCATCTCAGCCCGCTGGGCGGCCAACTGCTTGGCCATCCGGCGCTGGGCGGCCAACATTTGCTCCCTCGCTTTTGCCTGCTTCTGCGCTACGGCTTGCTGCTGGCCTTGAATCAGACCGTGAGGGGTACAGGGACCACCCCACCAGGCGCCGACGGATAGAGATGGGGCGGCAAGCGTGACGGCGGAGGCGAAGGTTGCGATCTTCTTCATTTTGAACCTACCTTGAAGCGATGGGTTAAACTGATAATGAGAAGCGTCTTGTTTTTCCTGCGACGCCACTGGGTATAAGTATATAAGGAAATTCTGATTTTTCAATTGAAAACGGCTACTGATGCCTCAAGGGTTATAGGTGAAGATGAATTCAATGCTCGTTGCGGGAGCCTTACAAGACACCTGCCAATCACTTTAAAGCCGGCGTCGGTTCAGAGGATTTATCCCGAAACCTGCACAGATCCCAGATGATGCAGGCGTGACACCGTGGACGGCGAGCGGTGCACAGGTAGCGGCCATGGAGGATCAACCAATGGTGGGCATCCTTCAGGAACGGACGGGGCACGTATCGCAGCAGCTTCCGCTCCACCTCCAGGGAGGTCTTGCCGGGGGCGATGCGGGTACGGTTACAGACGCGGAAGATGTGGGTATCCACTGCGATTGTGGGTTGCCCAAAGGCGGTATTAAGCACCACATTGGCGGTCTTGCGTCCGACGCCGGGCAGTGCTTCCAGGGATTTGCGATCCGCAGGGATCTTACCTTGATGTTTCGCAAGCAGGATGGCGCAGGTCTTGACGATGTTTGCGGCCTTGGTGTTGAACAGCCCGATGGTTCGGATGTGGTGCTTCAGACCATCCTCCCCCAGGGCAAAGATGGCCTCCGGCGTGTTGGCCCGGGGGAACAGCTCGGCGGTGACCCGGTTCACCACCTTATCGGTGGCCTGGGCGGAGAGAATGGCCGCCACCAGAAGCTCGAACGGAGAGGAGTATTCGAGCTCGGTGGTGGGTGCCGGATTAGCAGCCTGCAGACGCTCGAAGATGATACGTCTTGTTTCCTGGTTCATGGCTTGCTAAGGAGAAAGGCGGTGGGTAACGAAAACCGGAAAACCACGAAAGGTCGATTTGCTTAACGCCAGGATCATGGTCACCATGCCTGGTTCCTGGCGGTTGTGACCATCCGGTATAGTACAACAATGGTATCTATGGGAACCCGGTGACTTACAGGGAACCTTGAAAAATTGCCTCCCCGGCAATTTTTCAGGACGCGAAGTGAAAACGCGCTTTCCACTCCGGATCAGATGCCAGCCAGGATCGCGTCTACACTAGCCTTGGCATCGCCGAAAAGCATCCGGGTATTTTCCTCGAAGAACAGCGGGTTCTGCACGCCGGCATAGCCGGTCGCCATGCTCCGTTTCATCACTACCACCATCTTCGCCTTCCAGACCTCCAGAACCGGCATACCCACGATGGGGCTGTCCGGATCGGTCTGGGCCGAGGGGTTGACGATGTCGTTGGCGCCGATGACCAGCACCGCGTCCGTGTCCGGGAAATCGTCATTGATCTCGTCCATCTCCATGACGATATCGTAGGGGACCTTGGCCTCGGCCAGAAGCACGTTCATGTGGCCGGGCATGCGTCCCGCTACGGGGTGGATGGCGAAGCGCACCTCGACCCCCTGATCGCTCAGCTTGCGGGTGATGTCGTTGATGACATGCTGTGCCTGGGCTACCGCCATGCCGTAACCGGGGACGATGATCACGCGCTTGGCCTCCTTGAGCAACACTGCCGTCTCCTCGACAGAGACGGCAGTGACTTCGCCCTGATCGTCGCCCGCGGTGGCCGTGCCCCCCCGCGGTGCCGAAGCCGCCGGCGATCACCGCCAGGAACTTGCGGTTCATGGCGCGGCACATGATGTAGGAGAGGATGGCGCCGCTGCTGCCCACCAGAGCGCCGGTGACGATCAGCAGGTCGTTGGAGAGCATGAAGCCGGTAGCCGCGGCAGCCCAGCCCGAATAGCTGTTGAGCATCGAGATTACCACCGGCATATCGGCACCGCCGATGGCCATCACCATATGGACCCCGAAGGCAAAGGCGATGATAGTCATAACCAGCAGTGGGATCAGACCGGAGCCTGTGTCCTCGGCGCCCACGAACACAAAGCCCAGCCCCAGGCAGAGCAGTCCCAACCCCAGGTTCAGCCAGTGGCGGGCCGGCAGGGCCAGGGGCTTGCTGGAAATGCGGGCGCTCAGCTTGCCGAAGGCGATGACCGAGCCGGTGAAGGTGACCGCGCCGATCAGGACGCCGAGGTAGATCTCCACCTCGTGGATGGTCTTCTCCACGCCTTCGAAGTGGACCTCCGGGTCCAGGTAGCTGGCAAAGCCCACCAGCACGGCGGCCAGACCCACGAAGCTGTGCAGGATGGCCACCAGCTCCGGCATCTGGGTCATCTGCACCCGGGCGGCTACGAAGATGCCGATGACGGCACCGACGGCCATGCACCCGGCCAGGGTGAGATAGCTGGTGACCTGGGCGCCGCCGATAGTGGCGACCAGGGCGATGACCATGCCGATGATGCCGTAGAGGTTGCCGCGCTGGGCCGTCTCCTGATGACTTAAGCCTCCCAGGGCCAGGATGAACAGGATGCTGGCGGCAATGTATGCGGTAGTCAGAATGCCTTCAGTCATGGTCCTATCCCCTTATAATTTCCGGAACATGTGCAACATGCGTTGGGTGACGTAGAAGCCGCCGAAGACGTTGATGGTGGCGATCAGGATGGAGATCGCCGCCAATCCCATCACCAGTCCCGAGGGGCTGGATATCTGGAGCAGGGCGCCGATGACGATGATGCCGCTGATGGCATTGGTAACACTCATAAGCGGGGTGTGCAGGGCCGGGGTCACATTCCAGATCACCATGTAACCCACGAAGCAGGCCAACACGAACACGGTGAAATGGGCTAAAAAGTTCGCCGGGGCCACGCTGCCCAGGCCGAGCAGGGCCAGGAGGCCGGCACCCACCATGGCCGCAGTGAGCAGGCCCTTAGGTCCCTTCGCTGTCGCTTTCGATGCCGCCGGGGGAGGTGCGGCCTCCGTCGCCGGTGCCTCGGCGGGGGTTGGGGTTGCTTGTAATTTGGGGGGAGGGGGCGGCCAGGTGATCTCGCCCTCCTTGATGACGGTCGTGCCCCGGATGACCTCGTCCTCCATATTCACGTCGATCCGGCCGTCCTTGTTCGGCGTCAGATCGGTTAGCAGGTGGCGCAGGTTAGTGCCGTAGAGCTGGCTGGACTGGGTGGGCAGACGGGTCGGGAGGTCCAGCTCCCCGACGATCGTCACGCCGTGACGCACCACCACCTCTCCGGGCTCGCACAGGGCGCAATTACCGCCCTGACGGGCGGCTAGGTCGACGATGATGCTGCCCTCCTGCATGGACTCCACCATGGCCTCGGTAATCAGCTTGGGAGCCTGTTTGCCGGGGATCAGGGCGGTAGTGATGATGATATCCACCTCCATGGCCTGGCGGGCGAACAGCTTCATCTCGGCCTTGATGAACTCCTCGCTCATCACCTTGGCGTAGCCGCCTTCGCCGCTGCCTTCCTCCTCGAAATCGAGCATCAGGAACTCGGCCCCCATGCTCTCGACCTGCTCCTTGACCTCCGGGCGGGTATCAAAGGCGCGGACCACGGCACCCATGGAACCGGCGGCGCCGATCGCGGCCAGTCCGGCGACCCCGGCGCCGATGATCAACACCTTGGCCGGGGGAATCTTGCCCGCGGCCGTCACCTGGCCGGTGAAGAAGCGGCCGAAATGGTTGGCAGCCTCGACCACCGCGCGGTAGCCAGCCACATTGGCCATGGAGCTCAAGGCATCCATCTTCTGTGCGCGCGAGATGCGGGGCACACTGTCCATGGCCAGGGCAGTCGCCTTGCGGGCGGCCAGCTTCTCCATCAGCTCCGAATTCTGGGCCGGCCAGATGAAGCTGATCAGGGTACTGCCCTCGTGCAGCAACTCGATCTCGTCGATTGCCTCGTGCGGATGGGTCTCGGGGGCGTTAACCTTGAGTAGGATATCGGACTGGGCCCACAGGTCCTTGACGTTCTCGACAATCTCGACCCCCGCTTCACGATAGGCATCATCGGGAAAGTGGGCCTTCTCGCCGGCCCCGGCCTCGATCGCAACCGAGAAGCCGAGCTTACGCAGTTGCTCCGCCGTATCCGGCGTGACGGCAACTCGACTCTCGTCCGGGTGGACCTCCCGCGGAGCTCCGATCTTCATGGACATACGCTCCTCCCTCTGGACAGATTTTTTTGTTGTGCTTTCATTGTAATTTTATGCGCAAGTGGGCAGGCTGCACGCGCCCCGGTAGGCACAGCTCCGTGGGCGCAGCCCACCCTACTGCGATTTCCACGCGAGCGGATATGTGCTCAGGAAGTTGACCAGATCGGCGGTTCGGATACAAGCCGTTGGTGCTTGCCTAGCAGGGTGGGCGCGTATGAATTTCTGTGTGATTGGTATTGCCCGCGAAGGCGTCGTGTCGCGTTACGCCGCGTTCAACACCGTGCCTATCCGACCGAGGTTCTGGGTTATTCGACGAGATCCCTCCCGCGTCGGGACAAATCTGACATGTTAGGTTACGGCGCGTTCGATGATATTTGTGTTCTTTGAGATCGAGTAGGCAGGTGTTGGACTTAATGTAAGGTCCGCGCGGGCGTAATGTGAGCGCAGGTTGCGTTAAGACGCCGGTACGGACACCGAGGTCGATCGACAAGCCATTATGCGTCGAACGCAACATCTTGTGATTTTAGCGTGATCTTTCGAACACTGAAAATTATGACAAGGCCCTTCAGCCTGATGTGGATTTGACGATGCAGAGGGACTGATGGCCAGTGCTCAGCTAGGCCATATCGTACGCAAACTCCTGGAGGAGAGGAGACCCGAGCAGTGGGGAGGAATCTCCGAGCTGCTTGGGGTCGATCAGTCGGTAGTGCTTAATATGTAGTGGTCGTGTGATGATCCCATCGAAGAAGAAAAAGGTTCACCAGAGGGTTCATCACTACACGTTAAGCACTACCAATTATTCTTCCACACGCCTTGGCAACATGCTAGCTTGCGTACCATGGCGACCGGGTTGAAGCGGTATGAATTCAGCGAACGGCTGGCCGATATCCTCGGCGAGTCTCCGCGCGATCTGCGTTTTCGCGTGACTATGCTGGTAGCGGGCGGCCTAGTGGCGCCGGGTCCCCTCAGAATCCGGGTCAGTCGCAGCTATCCGGTGAATGCGGTGCAGCTGGGCGCCTGGTCCGGGGGACAACGCAACATCATTACCCAACGCTATGAGCCGACCGCGGGTACCCGCCCGCCTGCCTGGCTCGATCCGGAACGGGACGGCAATCCCGATCCCGGTCTCTATCACACGGTGTTTTTACCGGCCGCCAAGCTGGTAGAGCTCGGTAAGCTCATCAGCCTTCCAGACATAGAGAGACCTCCCATGATTAATCTAGGACCCAAAATGGCGCGTATTTCCAAGCTCGCCGACCTCGTTCGCCAGGCCCGTTTTCGCGGTCGTTGGGAAGAACTGCTGAAGGTTCTGGCGACCGTCCAGGCATGGTCAGACCGGGTCGATACGCACGTCAGCAAACTCGTCGAAGTCCGGGGGTTCGGGTCGAATCCGGGGCAGCTGCGGATGCTCACCCACGTGCCTGATCAGCTCCCGACGGCGGCGCCCCTGGTCGTCCTGCTGCACGGCTGTACCCAGTCTGGGGTCTCGTTCGACAAGGGCACCGGCTGGTCGACCCTCGCCGCTCGCCATGGTTTCGCGCTCCTGCTGCCAGAGCAGCACTGGACCAACAATCCCTTGCGCTGCTTCAACTGGTTTCGCCCCGAAGATACCCGCAGGGACGGGGGCGAGGCATTGTCCATCAAGCAGATGATCGACCGCATGGTCGAGGACCACGGACTCGACCGGCGGCGTGTCTATGTGACTGGGCTGTCGTCGGGAGGTGCGATGACGTCCGTGATGTTGGCGACCTATCCGGACCTGTTCGCGGGGGAGGCGGTCCTCGCCGGCGTGCCCTATCGTACGGCGGACAATATGCAGCAGGCCTTCGAGAGTATCTTTCAGGGTCGCAGCCGCACCCCGCGGGAATGGGGCGATCTGGTGCGGGGCGCTTCTTCCCACCGGGAACCCTGGCCCAGGGTCTCGGTTTGGCACGGCGACGCCGACTCCGCCGTAAAACCCATGAATGCCGATGAGATCGTCAAGCAGTGGACGGATGTCCATAGCGTGGCGGGCAATCCCCACCTCGAACGGACCCTGGATGGCCGCCACACCCACCGGGTGTGGCAAGGGCCGGACGGGGAGCCTCTGGTCGAATCCTACACCATTTGCGGCATGTCCCACGGCGCACCCCTGAGCACCGGGGACCGACCCGACCAATGCGGCACTGCGGCGCCCTTCTTCAACGACGTGGGCATATCCTCTGCCTTTCACATCGCCGGCTTCTGGGGCCTGCTCGAACAGGAGATGGAGGTAGCGACGGCAGCGATCGCCGGCCAGGCGCGGCCCGAGGTGATCTACCTGTCTTGGAACCCGAGTGGTGACTGCCCGGACCACAAGCAGTCGGAAGGGAGCCATGTGCGAAAGGGCCGCGAGAGCGACCAGGCGGCTACGCCCGGTATACGCCGACCAGGATTCGACGGGGCCGACACCGGTTCCGAGTCGGCTGCCCGCGGTCTCTTCGTCGAGCCGTCGCGACCGGAGAGGGGACGGACCGACTCGGGGTCCGGTGAGCGTGTGTTCGGGTCTACCGGCGGGGGAACCGCACCCCTGGGCATCGACGTGCACGAAATCGTCCGCAACTCTCTGGCAGCGGCCGGTCTGGTCAAGGGTGCGGCACCCGCTGCCGGGGCCTCGGGCGGCAGCAGCGGTATGCCCTTCGGGATCGACGTGCCGGGGATTATCGGAACCTCCCTTGAAGCGGCGGGCCTGTTCAGAGACTCTGGCGCGGGCCTGGGTTCCGCAGGGGCAGCGGAAGAAGCGGCGAAAGAAAAAGAAACGGCTGGTTCCGGCTGGGAGGGCGAAGGGTGGGAGCTCCTCACCAATGATTCGGGAGGACCCATACTCTTCGGACAGGTGTCCTCCGGTCATGAATATAAAACGGGCAAAAAGATCCGATCGACATCGCGCAAGATCGTTCTGGGTCCCCGACCGGAGCTGAGCTATGTGCGCCGACTCAATCTCGACGCAGCGGTAAACGACTACACCAGCGCGAGCTTCAGTGTCCTGGTGGATGGCACGCCGGTGGACGAGGCCGCTGCCGTCGGCATGGAACATGTCGAAGCGGAATGGTTACAGCGATCGGATATCGACCTTTCCCGGTTCGCCGAGCGGACGGTCACCCTGACCTTCGAGGTAACCGCACGCTCCAATGTCTGCAATGAAGTCTCAGCCAAGGCCTGGGTGGATCGGATCCGGATAAAATCAGTTTCGCCCGTGTGCTAGCCCGCCTATCTACTGTGGCATCGCGGCTGGAAAATCCGCCTGCTGGTGCTTCGAAACCAAGGTGCCCGCCGAGGTGCTCATGCACGGTAAATCCTGATGGTTGTCGAAGGGTGCGAAATAGCTGATATAGCTGTGTCATTCATTCCATGGAGAATCCCATGATGGTTGGAGAATGCCCCATGACCACGGTCGTCCTCTCCGATGAAGGGAAAGTCCCGCTTCCAGCGGACCTGCGTCGGCGGCTCGGACTGGGTGCAGGTGTGCGACTGGAACTTTCAGAGGAGTCCGATGGACTGCGGCTACGCGTTCTTCGCACACGTCCCCTGACGGACATCACGAACCTTGCGGGCATGATCAAGGAACCCTCGCACGGGGCGCCGCGTCGGCTAGAGGACTTCAAGCCCGCCTCGCTGCTGGCGCGCGGGCATGACTCTGCTCCATGAAATCCCTCGACACCAACGTCCTCACGCGCTTCTTCATCGACGATCCTGACGATGCGCAGGCCACGCGGCGGCGCCCTGCCGCGGTCGCCGCCTTTTCCGAGCCCTCCATAGTCGCGGTAACCGTGCTGCTGGAATTCGAGTGGGTGATGCGCGGCTTCTACGGGTTGGCGCGGGCGGATATCATGCAGGTGTTGTCCGCGCTTCTTGGTATCGAGCACATCACCATCGAGGATCGCGAAGCGGTCACCACCGCATTGGATCTCTTCGATGCCTTGCACCTGGTCTGCAGCAACCGCGCGGCCGCTTTTGTCACTTTCGATCGGAGATTGGCAAAGTGCCCCAAGGTGCTTGGGTGCTCCCCAGCGGTAGAGTTCCTGAAATGAGCATGAGCAATGCCCGGGAAGATAAGGGTCGCATCCGTGTTCTTGCAGCAAGACAAGCACCGCGAGATGACTCGACTCATGTGATTCTCCGCATTCGCAAGATCACTCCGCAACGTTCCAAAACATGGCGGCAAGGCAAAAGTAACGACTTTCCTGCTTTCGCCAAGCGTACCATCCATGGACATCCGAGACAGTGTTACCTCAAGTTCGGACCCGCTTGAAACACTTTCCTTGCCTCGGTTGGCTCTACAGTCCCGATAGTGCGTCAGTTTGAATCTTTGGGGACCTATATACCTGACTAGCCACGATCACAGAGCCCGTTTCTGACACGCGGCGGCCACTTGGCCACCGCGTGTACCAGCGTCTAATCCACAGCACGCAGGGCATCGGCGAACCGGGATACCGTATCCGACGCGCCGGTCGGGTGGATTCGGGTGGATTACCCGTATGACGCCTCTAATCGGCCTTCTTCGCCTTGTCCAGATCTCTCTTGTTTGATCCCCTACTCGAACAAAGATCAGGGAAAATTATAGCAGAACTAGATTCTTTAGGTAGTGCTTAATATGTAGTGGTCATGTGATGATCCCATCGAAGAAGAAAAAGGTTCACCAGAGAGTTCATCACTCCGACACGTTAAGCACTACTATTTTCAAGGCTGTCTCGAAAAATACCAAGGCCGGAATTTTTCGAGGTGCCGAAAGCAATGGATCCTGACACAAGATATGGTAGTCAACAGCCCGTTGACAGCATATATATTATGTTTACGCCCATCTTGAATACTTCAAACTCCAGGAGGAAGTGTGGTCCCGAAAGCGCCGCCCCTCATTCCAGCGGATCTCAGCACAGTATCGCCCGAAAACGAGCCGCTGGACCATCGGGCCAAGCTCGCCGTTCACATCCCCGGACAGGTGCGGGTGATCCGACGCAACGCCGAGGTCACCTACTTCAACCCCGGCAAGATCATGGTGGCCATGACCAAGGCCTTCCTGGCCGTCGAAGGGAGCAACGCGGCCGCTTCCAACCGCATCCACGACACCGTACGGACTCTCACCGACCAGGTCGTGGGCACTCTCACCCGCCGCCTGCCCGGCGGCGGTACCGTGCACATCGAGGACATCCAGAACCAGGTGGAGCTGGCCTTGATGCGCGCCGGCGAGCACAAGGTGGCCCGTGCCTATGTGCTCTACCGGGAGCAGCGCGCCCGAGAACGGGCCGAGAAGACCCCCGCCGCACCCAAGAAAGCACACCGGATCAGTGTCTCCTGCACCGACGGCAGCACCCGCCCGTTGGACATGGCCCGGCTGCAGCGCCTGATGGCGGAGGCCTGCAGGGGCCTGGAGGCGGTCGACGGTCAGGCCATCCTGGACGATACCTACCGCAACCTGTTCGAAGGGGTCAAGGAGGCGGACGTGAGCCAGGCCCTGGTCATGAGCGCCCGTGCTCTGATCGAGCAAGACCCGGCATACGGCCTGGTCGCCGCTCGTCTGCTGCTGGACATCCTGCGCCGGGAAGCCCTGGAGTTCCTGGGGCTGGCCATGGGGGTCGAGACCCAGGCGGATCTGGCAGAGCGCTACGGCGACTATTTCACCGCTTATATCAAACGGGCGACGGACCTGGAGCTGCTGGACCGCCGTCTGGCCCAGTACGATCTGGAGCGCCTGGGCACCGCCCTGGAGCCCGAGCGCGACCTCGCCTTTACCTACCTCGGGCTGCAGACCCTCTACGACCGCTATTTCATCCACAGCACGAACGGGGTGCGTTTCGAGCTGCCCCAGGCCTTCTTCATGCGGGTTGCCATGGGGCTCGCCATGAACGAGCTTGACCGCGAGGAACGGGCCATCGAATTCTACCGACTCCTGTCCTCCTTCGACTTCATGAGCTCCACCCCGGCCCTGTTCAATTCCGGTACCCCGCGTCCCCAGCTGAGCTCCTGCTATCTGACCACCGTCCCGGACGACCTGGACGGCATCTATAGTGCCATCAAGGACAACGCCTTGTTATCCAAGTTTGCGGGCGGACTTGGCAACGACTGGACCCGGGTGCGCGGCATGGGCGCCCACATCAAAGGCACCAACGGCAAGAGTCAGGGCGTGGTGCCTTTCCTCAAGGTCGCCAACGATACGGCGGTAGCGGTAAACCAATGCTTTGCGCCGGACACCACTGTCTTTACCGCCGATGGACCCCGAGCCATTGACCAACTCAAGGTCGGCGACTTGGTGCTCGGCCAGCGGGGCCGTTATCGGCAGGTCACGGAGCATTTTGTCTACGAGCAGCAAGACGCCCCCATGGTACGGATTGCGGTCAAGCACGCGATCCAGGACCTGCGGATCACCGCCGGCCACCCCTTGTGGGCCATCCAAGGGATGCCTAGGGAGCAGTCTATCGAACGTATCCTGAGGCAGATCGAGAGCGGACGCTTTACTCCCGACTGGATCGAGACCGGTCGGCTCGAACCCGGCGACTATGTGGCCCAGGTGATTCCGAGTGAAATCATCCCCGTTCCCGGCTTGAACCAGGACGATGCCCGTTTCTACGGCATCCTGCTGGGAAATGGCCACCTGACCCGCGGCTCGGAATTCGGCGTCTCCGGCAATCCCGGCAGGGACAACGGACATCTCCAATTCGTGCGCGACTACCTGGATGCTCGTGATATCCGTTATTGGGAGAACGGGCACGACGACACCTACCTGCAGATCAAGTGGAGCGTCGGTCGGGGCCTGGCCCGCTGTACCACTACGGGACGCTGGGTGGGTTTGGATCAATCCCATCTACCCTTCACCTACGAGGACCTCTACGACGCCCACGGCAATAAGCGTATCGTCCGCCGCTTCAGCCACCTTCCCCACGACCAAACCCTAGCCCTGGTCCAAGGGCTGTTGGAGGCCGACGGCGGGATCTCCCGCGGCAAGGAAATCTACTTTTTCACCACCTCCGCTCCATTGGCCGAGGGCCTGCGCTATCAGCTCCTGCGTCTCAGCGTCCCCTGCGCCGGCCAATACCGGGAGCGGGACCAGGCCCATCTTGGCACCCGTAGCGATGGTTCCGTAGTAGCCTTCACCGGAACTACTCGCTCCTTCGATCTGCGCATCCCAGCAGTACCTCAAATCGCCGACCTGGTAGGCGTGCCGCCACTCACCAAACACAACTGGTTTCGCCTCGGCAACCGGATTTTTACCAGAATCAAGTCCGTCACCCCCATCCGACCTGTACCCAAAGTCCACGACCTCAAAGTAGAGGGCGACGAGACCTACATGACCGCCGCCGCCCTGGTCCACAATGGCGGCAAGCGGAAGGGGGCCGTCTGCGCCTATCTGGAGACCTGGCATATCGACGTGGAGGAATTCCTGGAGCTGAGAAAGAACACTGGCGACGATCGCCGCCGTACCCACGACATGAACACCGCCAACTGGATACCGGACCTGTTCATGAAACGGGTCGCCGAGGACGGCTCCTGGACCCTCTTTTCTCCGGACGAGACTCCGGATCTGCATGACCTCACCGGGCGGGCCTTCGAGGACGCCTATTGCGCCTATGAACAGAAGGCCGCCCGCGGCGAGCTACGGGTCACCAAGACCCTCAAGGCCCTGGATCTGTGGCGCAAAATGCTCGGCATGTTATTCGAGACCGGCCACCCATGGCTCGCCTTCAAAGACCCCTGCAACCTACGTTACACCAACCGGCATCTGGGCACGGTGCACAGCTCCAACCTGTGCACCGAAATCACTCTGCACACCAACGACCAGGAAATCGCCGTGTGCAACCTGGGCTCGGTAAACTTGGCCGCCCATGTAGACGAGCAGGGGCTGGACACGGACCGCTTGGCCAAGACCATCAGCACCGCCATGCGCATGCTCGACAATGTGATAGAATACAACTACTACAGCGTGTCCCAAGCCCAGAACGCCAACATGCGCCACCGCCCGGTGGGGCTCGGCATCATGGGCTTCCAGGACGCCCTCCACAAGCTGCGCATCTCCTATGCCGGCGAGAAGGCCGTGCGTTTCGCTGATCGCTCCATGGAGGCCATCTCCTATTACGCCATCCGCGCCTCCACGGACTTGGCCAAAGAACGCGGACGCTACCCCAGCTTCGAGGGTTCCCTGTGGAGTCGGGGCATCCTGCCCATCGACTCCATCGCTTACCTGGAAGAAGGCCGCGGCGGCTACCTGCAGCTGGACCGCGACAGCACCCTGGACTGGGACGAGCTACGCGAGCGGGTACGCACCGTCGGGATGCGCAACTCCAACTGCATGGCCATCGCACCCACAGCGACTATCTCCAACATCGTCGGAGTCAGCCAGTCCATCGAGCCCACCTATCAGAACCTGTTCGTCAAATCCAATCTCTCCGGGGAGTTCACCGTAGTAAACCCCTATCTGGTCAGGGATCTGAAGGAACGGGATCTGTGGGATCCGGTCATGGTCAATGACCTCAAATATTACGACGGCTCCGTCCAGGCCATCGACCGCATCCCGCAGGAACTCAAGGAACTCTACGCCACCGCCTTCGAGATCGATCCCCGCTGGCTGGTAGAGGCCGCCAGTCGGCGCCAGAAATGGCTTGACCAGGCCCAGAGCCTCAACTTCTACATGCGCGAACCGAACGGCAAGAAACTGGACAACCTCTACAAGCTGGCCTGGGTGCGGGGACTCAAGACAACCTACTACCTGCGGTCCTTGGGCGCGATCCATTTGGAGAAATCCACCATGGAAGACGCCGCCAAAGCCAGTCAGCTCAATGCTGTGGGTGGTGATTACCCTTCCGATAAAGGGAATGGATCGGGTGAAATCAATGCCTGCTCTGTCCTGGGCCCTGAATGCGAGGCGTGCCAATAAAGCTGCAAAGGCACAAAGAATCGTAGGATTCTGGTGAGCGTCAGGGACGACGCGAACTGCATCTGGTCTGAACGAGTGCGAACGAGTGCGTTCATTGATCAACTAACCAAAGAGTTTTCAATTATGATCATCGAGACTAAAGGATACAGCTGTCGCAAATGTCAGAGCGAAGATCTCGTTAAAAATGGCGCAAATGCGTCC
>Ga0126332_10000495_pt1 | contig 14208 bp, 15 predicted proteins | sample InaspJWI42metaG_FD_94482 | JGI IMG/M metagenome (GOLD analysis project Ga0126332, IMG submission 94482) | Marine gutless worms symbiont microbial communities from Oahu, Hawaii - Inanidrilus sp. 2 OAHU.JWI-42 metaG | ecosystem: Host-associated > Annelida > Digestive system > Unclassified...
CATTTTCAACCATTTTTGATATTTTTAAAATTAACGAAGATTTTCAGCATTATTTGGATGCTTTAACCGAGAATTTAACGGAGCTTGCACCATTTCAGGGGTGCGAAACTTGAGATATTTACCCTCATATTTGATTCTTAACTTGATCCCTGTTTGCTGACGGAATCATTCAGTTTGAGCCGATATTATCCGGATCTTCTTAAATTCATCGTTTTGTATTCAAAGCACATTATTCAATTCCATCCACAGGGTCAAGCTTGTTGGCATATTTAAACTGAAAGTGGGTCCTTGAGAATCTTTATTATAGACGAATGTGAGGTGTGCAAGGACAACTTCACCCTACTTTTGGGATCCTTGCGCTTTTTTGTTTCCAGTCTTAAAGTTATTTATTATTCCATTCACTATTTGAAGTATTAAAGTATGCATTACGACCTTCACGTCCACACTGCCGAATATTCCGCCTGCAGCGGCATACCTGCCGAAGATTTGTGCCGCCTTGCATATGAACAGGGCATTGACGGTGTTGCCTTGACCGAGCATGACGTCTGGTGGCCGGATAATGAACTCGCTGCCCTCCGGGACCGCTATCCCGAGCTTGTCATTTTTGACGGCATGGAACGTTCGTGCCGTGAAGGACATTTCCTTTTGTTTTTACCATCAGGCGAAAACGATCGGACCGAACCGCCCGACACGGTCTATGAGCTTTCACCATGGACGCATGCCAAGGGGGGCATGCTGATATGGGCCCACCCGTTTCGATATGGTGGCCGGAAGGCACCCCCATGGGTGGCTGAGTTGCCAATCGACGGTATTGAAATTGCCAGCAGCAACATGGACTTTCGGATAAGTGAGATGGCCTGCAAGGCGGCCGATGACTTCAATCTTTTTCAATTTACTAACAGTGACGCACACAGTGCCGACAGTCTGGGGCGCTACCTGAACGACTTTGATGCCGACCTCCGAACAATAGACCAACTCATACACTATGTGAAAACACATTCAAAATTTTGATCATGTCTATAATTATTTTGGCGCCACTCTGGTTTTGGAAGGTAAGATCTCTTTTGCAATCGGCATCGTGCTGGTGATACTTTTTTTTCTTGTTCCGCGATGGATAGAAAAACAAAATCTCTTCGAAAGGAGTTCGCATGAATCTCAAAGAAATTCAAAATATCGCGGTCCTTGGCAGCGGCCTTATGGGCCATGGCATCGCCCAGAGTTTTACGATGGGCGGCTATCCCGTAATGTTGTACGACATTCAGGAATCAATTTTGGAGACAGCCCGCAATCACATCAAAAACAGTTTAGCTCTGTTTCACCGGGCCGGTCTCATCTCCGCCGGGGATATAGATGGTGCTCTTGCAGGACTTACAACCACCGTGGATTTGAAGTGGGCGGTGGCAGATGCTGATTTTATTGTCGAGGCGATTCCTGAAGATCTTGCACTCAAGCAGGATCTTTTCAAGCAAGTCGAAGAACTCACCGGGAGCCAGGCCATCATCGCCAGCAATACGTCTTCTCTAAATCTCAAAGACATTGGTGCCAAGGTGAAAGAAAAATCACGGCTGGTGATTACCCATTGGTTTAATCCTGCCCAGCTTGTCCCTACTGTGGAAGTTGTAAAAGGCGCAGCAACAAGTGATGAGACATTGGATACAGCTTATCAACTCCTGCTAAAAATTAAAAAAACCCCGGTGAAGCTTTATCGCGAGGTTCCGGGGTTTTTAGTCAACCGGATTCAATCCGTGTTGGCCAGAGAGGTTCTTGATCTTTATGATAAAGGTGTTGCCAGTGCCGAGGACATCGATAAGGCCGTAAAAGGCAGCATCGGATTTCGGCTCGCCAGTATCGGTCCGCTGCTTACAATGGATCTGGGTGGACTCCAACTCTGGTGCAAGGTTCTGGAAAATTTGCTACCAGACACTCAAAGCGCCACCCATGCCCCGGGAGTTTTAGAGAAATTGATTGCCCAGGGACATGACGGTATCAAGAGTGGTAAGGGTTTTTACGATTACAACACCGATTTCTCAAAAGGTGCACTGGAAGCGGCCGTAAAAAAGCGTGATCAACAGTTCTTGCACCGGCTTAAAAATCTCTATTGGGAGACCGAAGTTTAATCAAATTGGATAGCGATCTGTAGTCATTTAATCCAAGACAGCAATCGCTTCTATTTCTACCATGTAATCCGGCGTTGCTAAGCTTTCTATTATTAATAGCGTATTGGGCGGGCAAGGTTCTGGAAAATACTCATTTCGCACGCTTCGATAAGTTTCGATGTAATTGTAATGAGTCAAGAAGGTCGTCATCTTAACAATGTTTTGCAGGTTGCCGCCCGATTCCTCTAAAATATTTGTCAGGTTTGTATACACCTGACGGACCTGGGTTTCGAAATCGCCTTTGCCGACTAATTGACCCTCCACGTCTTGTGCCACTTGGCCGGCAATATATAGTGTGTTACCCGCTTTTGCCGCGTGGGAATACCCTACGGTTGGATGGACGCTTTTAAGTTTCAGTATTTCATGAGCCATGGGTTCCTCCTTTCGATTAAGGTTTTCTCTATGAACATACTCCCCGGGTTGCTGAGTGATGCATATGTTAATGGATAGACATGACTATATCCGTAAATAAATGAACACATAGCTTTATGTCAAGTCTGGACCAATTTGAGGGACCAAAATCCAACTTATTTTGTGAGTTTATAAAACTTGTCATGCAAAATTCCGGTATTACGCTATAATTATTAATTGCCAATCCTATGACGACAACCTGAAAGGAAAAATTCATGACTGATATTTTACACAGCATAACTATAGAAGCCCCACCGGAGAAAATTTTCGAAGCCCTGACAACCCAGGAAGGCCTTCAAGGCTGGTGGACAGCCGATACCGAAGCAAAACCCGAGGTCGGAAGCCAGGCAGTCTTTGGGTTTTTTAACCGGTCCACGGTTTTCAGGATGCGCATCGACGAGTTGACACCGCCAAAACGGGTAAAATGGTCCTGTGAAGGTGAGATTGACGAGTGGATCGACACGGAGCTTCAGTTTGACCTGAATCTACAGGAAGAAGGTGGCACGCTGGTGTGCTTTCGCCATGGAGGGTGGCGTACCACTGACGGTATCTATGCCCAGTGCAATACGACCTGGGGCACTCTGATGTTTCGTTTGAAAGACTATGCAGAAGGAAAAAATCCAGGACCATTATTTACGATCGAGGGATGGACAGTCTAATTGTGGAAATGAAAGTGGTCGGGGTTTAATCCCGACCAGCGATGAATGAAATATAGGTTTTTGGAATATGAAAATACGATTGGACACTTATAAAAGATTATTAATATAGTCAGATTTCATTCTGTAAATTCTGATTCCAGCCCCCACCTTCAACTATTATAAACTTGCGCAAAGAATTCGGCAAACTCCTCAAATGCCGTGGGTGTTGTATTTTCTTCCGTTCGTGTCAGACCGGTGCCAAATTTAATGTCATTTAGGCCTGCGCTCATTTCTGCCAATAATTGAGCCATGTCATTGGTTAGACCTGCCTGGGTAAGTCCTTTGATATAATCCTCCCTGGAAAAATGGACATACATTAAGTCCGGTAGACCGATCTTCTCTCCAATGATCCGTGTAGCTTCCTTCATCGAGATATCCCGCTGGCCGAGCAGTTCTTTGACGACTTTGCCGGAAAAGTCTCTCTCCAGAATATGTACCATGGCCACACGGGCGATATCGCTGGTGGCAATCATGGCAAACGGTATGTCCCCCTTGATGTGACCGCCGTTGAGCCCCATGTTTTTGATCATGTCAATGTTCTCCAGCATATTTTCCATGAAGAAGGTGGGGCGCAGGTGTAGAATGTTGGTATCTTCGAGTTTGTTCAGTCGTTGTTCTTGATCATGCAGGCCTTTGATGGGGCCGGTTTTATCCGGCAGATGAGCACCGAGACTGCTCAGGTTGACCACGTGGGTTACGCCGGATCTTTCTATGGCCGTTGCTATGCTCTGCCCGATCTCATTTTGATAACTTCTATAATCTGTTGCAGTATAATTTACCGGAATCATCGTATATACGGCGTTGGCATCTTTGAATGCTTCGGCAAGAAAATCCGAATCCGCAGCATCGCCAACAGCTGCTTCAGCGCCGCTGTCGATTAGTGGTTGTAGTCTTTCCGTCGAACGGCCTATTATTCTAACTTTCTGGTTTTTTTCCAGCAAGAGTCCACTCAGCTTACTACTGATATTTCCAGCGGCTCCCATAATTGTATACATTTATATTCCTCCAATCGAAAATAATTATCATAATATGTAAGTCTCCAGATAGATAAGCATCATCTGTGTTGAATCCATAAGAACAGGATAAGCATCCCACATTGAAATACAAGGCGGAAGCGGTATTTAAACGATCCGCGTATACCGTAAAATTCGAAACCGCCAAATCATTTTTAACTCTACTACGTGCAGTCTAAAAACCGCTTAATTGCATGATGATGAGAATGAATTTTAGTAATGAGACTATGAAGTAAATTGGAGGTAATCTCTGTAGCACTAAGCACTGGATTCTACCGCCTCGAGAATCGTGTCCGGATCCGGATGATCCGAAGGATCACTGGCATAATGACGATATACGAATTGACCATCAGTATTTATAACAAAAACACCCGAAAGTTGACGGACATCACCTTGAGGCAATCCCATGGTGTGTCCCTGCGCCATCGCTGATATGCCCTTGAGAGCTACAATCGGCGAAAAAATTCCCAATGGAGATATCCGTTTGAGGTCAAAAGCCCGGTACACTTGCTGCCCGGGATCGGAAATTATCTGAAAAGGAACATCAAATTTCTCTTTAAAGGATGTCGATTCTTCCGGCGTGCCCATCCCCACCAGAATCACCTGTGCGCCAATGCTGTCGAATCGACTTATTGCGCGGCACAACTGCGCCACTTGCTCCCGGCAAAACGTTCAGCCAAAGTGCCGTAAAAATACCAGTACCAGCATCCTTTTTTTCCAGAAATCGCTGAGACGTTTTACGGAACTGTCGGACATAATCACTTCTGTATCCGGAGCTTTAAGGTTGTCTTGATTCATGGTATGCCGCCTCCCTGGATCGATTACAGCCGATTTCACGCGATATTCCCGGAGGGTCTTATCCGAGCTTTAGTCTGTCCGTAAAATCTTCCAATTAACTAAATATAAATCAGTAAAGCATTTTTCGCAAATCCAAGGGATCAGGGATAAAGAGATGGTTAATCTAATGTCACTTGAATCCCTCAACAAATGACACATATATCATTTATCAATCGGTTTTCAATTGGGCGGCCAGGCTTTTAGTCAGATTATTTTCTTATTTTTCAAAAAAGCATCCTTCCAACTGGAGCGCTAAAACTATGGTTTTCGATACCTGCAGCATTGTTTCCGAATCCAGAGTTCCTATGTGTTTTTCCAATCGACTTTTAGTAACGGTATGAAGATTATCTGTCTGTACGAAGGATGGTTTAGTTAAGTTTGCTCTCTCGCCGATAAATATTTCTGTTGGATAGCCTTTGCCTTGTGAAGTTACCTCTGCAACGGTCACCTTATTCAGGTGTTCGATTACATTTTGGCGTGTCAACACCACAACAGGTCTGTAACCAGCCTTACCGCCAATATTGATCATCCAGATGTCGCCGCGATTCATTTGCTCTCCCAAAGCTCGGTCTTAATCCAATTATCGGCAGTTTCCGTTTCATCAGAGGTTTCTTTCAGTTTTTTAATCCACTGTTGTTCGAATTCGTTGATCTCCTTTTGTTTAATCCAAAATTCTAAAGCCTTCCGAATTATAGAAGAACGTGATTCGCGTGAGACTGCAGCAATTCGATCGATTGCAGTCAAAAGGTTTTCATCGAAACTTATTTGAACGTTTTTCATTACAATCTCCTCATTATACATAATATACAACTTTATATACGACTATATTATATATATTTTTTTATATATATTTGTCAACATTTTATTACATAGTTGGCAAAATAGAGAAGACCTTTTACCAAGCATCGATCCGTGAACTCGTGAACCTAAGGTCCACAGAAAGTGTCCGTAAGGTTTCGAACCGAATCCGAATTCTTCTACTAATAAATTGGAGGTATCCCGCGCAAAGACTGCACGCGTTAAAGCATACCAGCCGTTGCCCAGGAAAACCAACGTCGAACGGCAAAGCGGTGGCTTGATTTATCCCTCGCAAATACCAGCCGGTAGGCCGCCGGCAATACCACCAGCGTCAGCAGGGTGGATGCAATCAGACCCGAAATCATGGCCGAGGCCAGGGGCGGCCACAGGGTAGATTCAGAAAGGGCCAAGGGTAGAAGACCGGCCACAGTGGTAGCTGTGGTCAGCAGGATCGGACGAATGCGCCGCGCAACCGCCTCTTTGACCGCCGTCTTTGCGTCAGCGCCACGCTTCCGCCGGGATTCGATCACCTCCAGCAGGACGATGGCATTGTTGACCACAATACCGACCAGGGCAAAGACCCCCAGCAGGGACATGAAGCCAAAGGATTGGTTTCCGATGAGCAGGCCCGGAACGATGCCGGCAGCCGCCAGAGGAACGGTCATCAGGATCAGCCCCACCCGCCGAAATGAGTTAAATTCGGCCAGGAGCACGCCGAGTAATAGAAGCATTCCGATGGGAAGACTCGTCATCAGGGCGCTATTGGCTTCACCTGAACCTTCGGCATCACCACCGAAGGCAATCTCGATATCCGCAGGAAGCCCCAGTTGCTCGAGCCGGGGTGTGAATTCGTCAAGCACCCGGTTGAATGGAACTCTGTCGACGAGTTGGGAGGAAACTGTAATAACCCGCCGGCTGTTGCGGTGTTTGATGGCGGCAGGGCTCCAGACCGATTCCAGGCGCGCTACCTGGGCCAGGGGTACGAGCGAGCCGTCAGCAGACGGTAAATCGACTGATTCCAGAGCTTCAGCCGGCAGGTGCTCCCCTGCCGATGATCGGACCACCACCGGGATGGGATCTTCGCCAACGTAAAGTTCACCCACAGAAAGTCCCCTGGTCCGGCCGTACAAAGTACGGGCCAGGTCGGTGCGGGTCAGACCATATCGGGCGGCAGCGGCATCGTCCACGCGAAAGCGGATAGTCGGTGCCCCCGGCCCCAGATCATGGCGAACATCCCGGGTGCCGGAGATGGTTTCCAACTCACCCGCAATAGCAACAGCCGCCTCGTGGAGTGTATCAAACCGATCACCGAACAACCGAATCTCTACCGGCGCCTGTACCGGCGGGCCCTGTTCCAGTTTGCGGCTGACCACATCAATGCCGGCAAGTTTTTCCTCAGCCACCTGTTCGACAAACGCCATGACAGGTTCGATGTCATTCCGCTGCCGGGTTTCCACGATGAGCTGAGCAAAGTGCGGGCTGAAAGGAACCCGGCTGATGTTGTAATAGAATTGGGGGGCGCTACGCCCCATGAAACTGGCCACCCGGGTCACATCCGGTTGTGAAAGCAGTGCCTCTTCGAGGCGCCGGGAAGCTTGATCGGTGGCGTCCAGATGCGATCCCTCCGCCAGTTTCAGATCGATCAGCATCTGGTTGCGGTCTGAAGATGGAAAAAACTGTTGATTTACCTTCCCGGCAGCTATGATGGATCCGATCACCAGGACAAGGGCGCCGGCGACAACGGTTTTTGAATGCCGTAAGGAAAGATCAGCCACGTGGTTTCCGAGCCGCTCGACAACAGTATTCCGGCGCAAGGGATTTGCGACGAGGCTCATCCGGGAAAGAACCGGTGTAACAAACAGTGCAAAAAGGTAGCTGACCGTCAGGGTTAGCATGATGATCACCGGGATGCTCCGGGTAAAAGCGGCTGTCGGACCGTTGGAAATGAGCATCGGCACAAAAGCCGCCAGCGTGGTTGCAGTCGCTCCGGCCAGGGGTACAGCAAGTTCGGCTACGGCACCGGCAGCTGCGGATCGTCTGTTCTCACCGCGATCCATGCGCCACTGTACGTTTTCCTCCATCACAATGGCGTTATCTACCAGCATACCCAGGGCCAGCACAAAGGCGGCAATGGAGATCTGATGCAAAACGCCACCGCTCCAGGCAAACACGGCCAAAGACGCCAGGGTGACCAGGGGCACGATGGCGGCTACCACCAATCCCATGCGCAGTCCCATGGCTATGATCAGCACGCCGGCCACGATCAACATGCCGGTCGCAAGGGATTTACCCAAATCAAATAGCCGCGCTTCGGTGCGTGCCGGCTGGAAGGTGACCTCTTCGATTGAAAGCGGCGCAAGCACCGGTGTCTGCTTTGCAATGGTCCGGCGCACTTCCTCACCGAATTTAACCAGGTTGACACTTTTTTTCGGCACCACTGCCAACCCAACGCTGATTTCACCGTTGAGGCGCATTCGAGATGCTGAGGGCTCAGCAGGTCCGAGGCGTACCTTTGCCACCTCGCCTAAAGTGATCGCTTTTCCCGAAGCGAGGTTAATGGGTGTTGCGGCGATCTCTTCCACCGAACTGAACTCGGATAGCGGCCTCAAGCGCACCGACTTTCCGCCGAGCTTGATCGATCCGCCCGGAATGATCCGGTTGCGGGCTGACAGCTGGGAGGTCAGTGCAGTAGGGTTCAACCCCAACCGCCGGGCCGTTGGGTCGTCCAATTCCACCGTAACCTGTTCGCCAGGATCGGCGATCAAGTGAACTTTGGAGACGGAGGAAAGCCTTAAGAGTGCGTCTTTAATCTTTCGGGCAGCTTTAAGTAGGTCGAGACGATCGCCGCTGCCCGTGACAGCCAGTACGACCGAATCCTGGTCCTGCTGATCCTCGTCGAGCACGGGATCTGCAGCTCCTGCCGGAAAATCCTGGGCGGCGATCTCCAGTGCCTCGCGTACCTCGTCCCAGGCGTGGTTGAAATCCTTTGTCTCGCCCCTCAGTTCCACGGTCATCACCGCGATTTCGTCAAAGGCGGTGGCATCGATGATTTTCACTTCGTCGACTTCGGCCAGGGCATCTTCCATGGGTTCGAGCACGAGCCTTTCCACAGTGGCTGCATCAGCTCCCGGAAACCGGGCAAGTACCTGTCCCCAGAAGTCCGGCAGGCGCGGATCTTCCTGGCGCACCATGGTCATCCACATAATAGCGCCGGTTAATGCGAGCATGGCCGCCACTGTCAGAATCAATCGGCTGCGGTTTAAAATTGCCTTGATGATTTTCATGACCGCACCTCCACACGCTTTCCATCCGAGAGGGTGGTGTGACCGGAAACCACGACCCGGTCTCCGGCTGAAAGATTGCCTGAAACAGCCACTCGGTCTCCGTTGAAAGCTCCCAGCTCTACAGCGACCTTATGCGCCCGGTCATTTTCCACCACAAAGAGACTGGGTTGACTGGTACCGGGATTAACGACGGCACTCAGCGGCACAAGGAGCTTGGGCTCGGTCCGGATGGTTATAATCAGCTCGGCGGTCAGCCCGGCGGTCAGTCCCTTTGCAGAATCCAGGGCTACTACTAAGGGAAACAGTCGTCCCGAGGAAAGCGCCGCGCGGGCCAGAGAATCGACCCGGCCCTGGAGCTTCTTGCGGCCTACAAAAGGCAGCAGGACATCGACCCTTTCCCCCTCGTTCAGCAGCCCGATAACCGTTTCAGGTACATCCACTTCCAGTTCAAACTGGCTGTCGCCGGAAAGCTCCACCACCGGACGACCCGGTTCGGCCCATTCGCCCGGCTCCAATCGGACGGCGGTAATCGTGCCACTAAATGGCGCTTTCAATTCAGCCTCGGAGCGAATCCTGCGCGCCTCTCGCCGCCGGGCTTCGGCCGCCTGCAGGGCGGCTTGCAGTGCATCGGCGGCCGCAGTCGCCCGTTCAAAATCTTTTGTGGCGACCGCACCGTCTTTGATGAGTCGCTTGAGTCTCTGTCGGTCCCGTCCGGCCTGGGCCAGACGAACTCTAAGCTCGGCCACTACGGCGCGAGATCTGTCCACCGCGTAGTCGAACTCTCGCACATCAAGCCTGGCCAACTCCTGGCCTTTAGCAACATGGTCACCCACCTCCACCTGCCGTTCAACCATGCGCGCCGGTACGGGAAAGGAAAGCACGGCATGTTTCTTGGCACGGGTTATCCCGGAAAACCTTACCTCCCGTTGCGTTTGCTCCGAGGCCACCATTTCTACCTGCACAAGCGCATTTGCAGATTCGGAGATTACCGTTTCCCGACGCTCTGGCCAGAATCCGAAGGCAAGCGCCGTTCCCAGAAACGATAGTCCGATCAATGTTGAAATAATTTTTCCTGTTTTCATGGTGAATCCTCCCTGTAGGTTATAAGCTTTAATTAACTGGTCGGCCAGTTAATTTATCGGCAAAAAAAAGAGCATGTTACCGACTAACGGGGCAACACACCTTCCATGAATATCTTGAGCATATCTTCAAGATATGCCTCATCCAGATCCCCGGAGAATCCTTCTGTCCCAAAGTCATGGATGAAGTGCTCCTTATCCTGGATCCAATGCTGGGCCAGGCCGAGAAAGGTGAACAGGATGAATCGGGCATCGATGTCCGCCCGCAAATGGCCGTCTTTCTGGCCGGCGCGAATCTGTGCCAAACCCGCTTCGATCAACTCCTGATCTTTATTCAAGCATTCTTCCTGGTCCCTTTCCAGGAACATCCAGGCCAGGATTCGCACGATCTCGGGATTTTGTTTGAGAAACCGAAAATAGAGCTCAACAGAGTTTCGCAGAAGACCGGCGGTGGGCGCGGCATCCTTGAGCATGTCGAGCTGGCGATGGGCATAGTGGTCGAAGCGCCGCTGTTTGACTTCCTGCCAGAGGTTCTCTTTGGAGCCGAAATAGTGGTGGATCAAACTCTTGGTCATCCCGGCCCGGCGCGAGATTTCGCTCAGGGCCGTATTGCCGAAACCCTTTTCGAGAAACACCGCTTCGGCTGCATCCAACAGGGCCTTGCGGGTGGCTTCCGGGTCTCTTTTGATTACCATGGTATGATCTCCTGTTTTGATCCACAGATTTCGCAGATTACACAGACACCAATGAATGTGCGATGGAGATTGTGAAATCTGCCGGGTTTAATCCCCCGCAACTTGCTGCGTTAGGATAGAATGTATCATTCATGGATACCCTATTGCTTGCCGCGGCGAAGTGCATTTTGTCGGATAATTAACTGGCCGACCGGTTAATTACAATATGTGCCTTTTTGATTCACATGTCAAGAAAAAAAAATGAAATACCCCGCCACAAGCAACGGAGTATCAATCGGAATATTATATTCATCCCAAGTAAGGGAAATAAACGCTTGTCCGCCTCCGGCGGATTAAGGAATCAACCATTCGGCTTTCAGGTTGTTATCATCCCAATCGAATCGCGCGCGCCGGTTGCCCAATGTACTCAATTTCAACCAATCGATCGAGTCAATTCGGCAGGCAATGGCCATAAAATTTTTACGGCCTCTTTCACTTGATAAGAGTGTCCCAGCGCTTTTGATGAGAATGTCGGGTATCCCCGACGATGGTTTGTCAATTGCGGTACCGGGAGGCTGTGTGGCGCAATAGTTAAGGCGAGTGGTTATTTTCGTAGCAGCCCACTGTTCATCGGCAAATTGATCATCCGCATGTAATGCAGCAGAACCGGAAATTCGCAACTGAACTTTTCTTTGCGGATGGTAAAAGAGCCAACTGACATTTGCGCTATTCAATATTTCCTGAACCTTATTTGCGCGGGCATCCGTGTGACATATCAGAATCCGTTCGGGCAGCATGAACTGTCTAAGGATGACACAGCGCAAACGACTGTCGTCCTTGGCGCTCGTCCCCAAGACGGGCCAATGAAACGGATCATCGAAATTTGCGACACCCTGCTTGAGCATTGCCCAAATCTCTTGCAATACACCTTCCAGCGTATCCAATTTTTCCGGTCGACTTTTCATAAGGTATCCCTAGTGTGGCGTTTTATATGCTACTTGTAAAACTCAGATTGAATTCATAATACTTTTTATTCGGAATCAATTCGGTTAAATTCCAAAAATCAAATTCCATATTACAAATAAATCCCAAATTGCAAAACTCAAATACGAAACAGATCTCAAAACAGGGTAAAATACCTCGATTCAGACTGCTCCGACCATTTATAAAAAGGAAGAGCGAAGCGATACCGTGATCCTGTATCTGGTATCCTGAATCCGGTATCAAGCATCTAATAAATAGAATCTTAAATGATAGACCAATCATGAATAACGGAACATTATTATGAAAACTACTATAATTGTTGCTGATGAGTATAAATCAGGTAAGCGCTGTTCGCAAATCCAGGGAACAGATTTATAAGGAAAATATTATCGTGAATCTATTGCATCGCTCAATAACGGACACATATTCTCTATTCATGCAATTTTAGGGTAGATTTTGACTGAGAAATGAGTATGCATACAGAAAAAACCGATATCCCGTCGGGCAGGGCCTTCGCCCGGTTTTTTATCCCTCTGGCGCTACAGTCCGCCTCTCAGGGATTGACGTACCCCCTAGTGGCCATGGTTGCCTCGCGGGGTGCCGGCGGTCCGCTGAATCTGGCGGGCCTGGCCCAATCGAACACCGTGATGTATCTCCTCGGTACGATGGGTTTTGGTCTGATCACCACGGGCATGGTGTACGGCCGAAACCTCGAAGGATACCGACAATTTCGAACGGTGACCCTGCGGATCGCCCTTTTTGTCATTAGCATCCAGGCACTGCTGGGCATCCCGTATGCAGCGCATCTGCTGTTCGGTCGGGTAATCGGGCTGCCGCCGTCCATCGCAGGACCGGCACAGATCACTTTGTTGGCCTGCGTTCCGCTGCAGTTTCTGTTCTTTATGCGAATTCCTTACCAGGTTTCCATGTACAATGTGCGACGCACTGCCAGGGCCAGCGCGGCCACGATTCTCAGGATCGCTTTGACAGCCGTGCTCTCCCCGATTTTCTGCCTGACAGGCTTGGTCGGTCCGCTCTGGGCGATTGTCTGTCTGACGATTCCTGTGGCGCTGGAAGTTGCTATGTCCCGTTGGCTGGCAGGCCCGTCGGTCAGAGACCTGAAGTCGAGCGAAGACCCCCTGGTGAGTAAGAAAGAAATGTTTTTGTTTAATCTGCCGCTGTCCATCGGGGGATATTTACTCTCACTCTCGGCAATTATGCTCGGTGCTTTCATCGCGCGCGCCGCCGAGCCCGAGCGAATGCTGCCGGTTTATCATCTGGCGTTGGGGCTTGCAACTCCGCTGGCTTTTGGAGCGACGCGGACCCGAGAAGTGGTTCTCGCTTTTATGCCGGCAAGAGAGGATCGTTGGCGGACGCTGGTTTTTACCTTTTATGCCGGTCTTGTCATGGGAATGCTGCCGTTGATTTTCACTTTACCGGGAATATGCGAAATGTACTACGTCAAACTCCAAAATCTCTCCCCCGAAGATTTAAATCTTGTCCGGCTGACGGCTGTTGCCCTGGTGTTCTACCCGTTCTGTGTTGCCATCCGGGCGCAGGGGGAAGGGCTCGCCGGTCTGGTGAAGAAACCGATGACCGTAATAGCGGGTCAGGCGGTCTTTATGGGGACCGTGGTGGTTACCGGTGGTGTATCGCTGACCCTCGGGCTCAGCGGAAACTTTATCGGTCCCCTTGGACTGGTGCTCGGGAACCTGGCTTCCACCATTACACTGCGTCTGGTCCTTGGCTGGGCCCAGCGCACACAACTCCCTGTGCCGATCACCACAACCTCCAGCGGCCAAATCCGCTGATTTCAGGGAAAGATTAGGTAGGTCTGCAACGATTCCATTATTCAATTGTAAAGCCAACTAAAAACTGTTAGTGGCTATTACCCGCGTATTCTAAATAGATTAGCCACAGACACACACAGACATACACAGACAATAAAATGAAAAGCTTGGGAGGTACTTAATGAGGCACTGGGCTGTTCAAAGGTTTGTATGTGCGGTTATTTCCGGTTTGTTGATCCTTGCCTGCGCGGGCACGCGTTTAATCAAAACAGAGGTGGATGAGGCCCGCCGGGGTGAGCCGGTATCTGATATTCTAGTCATCGCGATATCGGATAAAAAAGAGACCAGGGAGTCATTTGAGCGTAAATTCAGGACACCTTACCTCTGGGAAGAATAACTGACACCTTTGGCTTAATTGGGGGATGTATATCCCCCGAGTTCGTAGACCAGTCGCAAATCTGTTCCGGGATATTTTTCTTCGGCA
>Ga0126332_10000497_pt1 | contig 14187 bp, 8 predicted proteins | sample InaspJWI42metaG_FD_94482 | JGI IMG/M metagenome (GOLD analysis project Ga0126332, IMG submission 94482) | Marine gutless worms symbiont microbial communities from Oahu, Hawaii - Inanidrilus sp. 2 OAHU.JWI-42 metaG | ecosystem: Host-associated > Annelida > Digestive system > Unclassified | place...
ACGATTTTGTCGCATGGGTCAATTAGCGACAGCTGATACTTGGTTCAGGACTTGTCGTAGGCCTACAAGTAGTTTCTGCACTGTTGCGTGGCAATTGGCAAGATTTCAACTGACACGACGCATCGGCGATAGCTGAGCTTCTTGTCAGTTCTCTATGTAACCGCACGGGCGCCGCTTAATATCGCCGCGACCTGAAGACGGCACTGTTTCAGTCATCGTACTCTTCACCGTAGTGTCCAGCTGTGTGACAGACTGTAACTTTTAATAGTGTAAGGCGCCCCTGCAACTGTCTTGTTCGTGAAGTGTCACCTTAAACTTCGCATTGACAATGACATTACATTACATTGCTCGCCGTCTGCCGCCCCATACTCATGCATCACCCCACACACTGGTCACGCATACCGTCACGACACGTCTGTAGCAACTTGTTATGCAGGCTCCTGCTGTAGGGGGGGGCATTAAGCGATACCGCGATCCGTCCGTCTGTCTGTCCGTGTCTCTGTCTGAGCCCAGGCTATAGATACGCTGGCTGCCTGCAGCTGGCCGGGCACCAGAGATGTGCTGACTGCGGACCCGTCCTCGGACTGACGTACGGTAGATCCGCCGCGAGTCGAACTGCCATCGGCAGGGGGGACATCATGTCGCCGCCGCGGGCCGATAACATGTTTGCTGTCGGTGTCCAGGTGTCGGGCAGCTGGCACCTCGGCCTCTACACGTGCATAGCGTGGACCGGAACTGACGTCGTGCTGTCGACCACGTCCATCATGCATCTGTGCGCGATCGCGCTCTACCGCTACGTCGGCATCGCCTACCCTCTGCGCATGCGCAGCGCACAGCAGACCTCGTGTACGTGGCCGAGATGATATAAGGTCTCGAGACCAAACGTTTCTCCAGACCAGGGGCCCGATTTACAAAATATCTTACGATAATCTTACGATCATCTTACGATAATGCCAAAGTTGCGATCGACTTACGACGGACGTCTAGTTAACAAAACATCTCGCGAAGAACGCAAGGCCTTTCTTGGGTACGATTCACTCGCAAAATCGTAAGATCGTCTGAGATAGTGTTCGTAAAAGAAAAAGAGGAATCTTAGCGCGTTGTAAGTCACTATCGTAAGTCGATATGACAATAAACTTAAGATAATCTTATGATAAATCGTAAGACATAGATATTTTGTAACTCGGCTCCTTGGTCTCGAGACCAAACGTTTCGGCCCAGTCTCCAGACCGGAATTTTGGTCTCGGCTGACTTTGATCTGGGCCTTTAACACTGGATGCCAAAGCACTCGTCTCGGTCTCGAATGTCTGGTCTCGTTTAACGTCACTGGTACATGGGTCCCAATTTCTTCAACCCAACCCAACCCAACCTACCGACTACAGCTATATCAAACGAAAACCGTGTTTATATGTTGAAAATGGCACAGTATGAATGCATATATCGTTGGCCGGAAAAGCTGTTTAAAAGTGTCTGAAAGTGCTGAAATGACGGATCGAGGAAGGCAGCCATCCACTGCAGGCCAGATATTTTACCAGACGTTACGGAAATGCGACCCAACCCAACCCAACCCAACCCAACCCAACCCATGGGCGTACAAGTCCGGCGCATGCGCAGTGCACAGGAGGCGCGTCACGTGGCGGCGCTGGTCGTTCCAGCGTGGACGATCGCTATCACGCTGTCGGTGCCGTTCGTCGTACAGGGCGCCACGCACTCCGGTAAACTCTTTCCAGCCGCGTCGCGTAGCCAAAGCGGCGCACCGGATACTTCGCGTCGTTGGTCTTCTTCTGGTTGTTTTTTTGGGAATGGCTTTAGCCCAGGCCTATATATATAGTATATACCAACACCGTACCTCATGCCAATCTTTATAATTTAGACTCGGCTCTTCCTACGCCCGTCACTTTATTTTCCTGTTTATGTTACTCTGTCTATTCACCGCCTTCCTTTCACTTCCGGCTAAAAACCTATTTACCTTTTCCACAAATCCTAATGTTTCCACTTTTCCACAGTACCGTTTCTTCCGAGCACTGTTTTTTTTTTGTTTTTAGTTCTTTATTTTATTTTACTGTTTTATGGTAATCTTTATTCACCGATTTGGTAACCGGCAGCAGACAAACAAAAAACGAACTTAACTTACTTAAATAAATTAAATAGAAATGCCAAACAGTATCATACATACATATCAAGCATTTGTCACATATATCAAACCGCCACGTTTTGCATATTTACATGTACTTTTACATTTTGATTTTCTTTTTATCATTTCACTGGGTAACAAGAATCCGAAATATGATCTACATTCATTTATGTGCACCGATATTTATTGAGGCCTACTTATTTATTTTTAGGTTCCGTGCCCTGCGGTAGATTAAACGGGCTTGGGTCAGCTTTTGAACGCAAATAGACCACGTCGTATCGTATGTAGTGAATTTTTAAGTATTTAGCTGTGAATGGTGACGGCGGTTGTCGATTGTGGTGCAGGTCACGTGCTGATAGTGACGCACCACGGCACGACGTCGTAGCTCTGCAATATCCCGCGAAGTTCTTCTTCCTCTTCTTCTGTCGGTGGATTGTGTCACTGCTGACTTCGACGGCTTACAACTCGACAACGGTTACACATAGACGTGAAGTCACCACGAAACGCTAATAGGAAGTCATACTTGTGAGTTGATCGGTACTATCGACGTGCTGCTCCAGTAACCGGGAGTGCCCGGAATCGTGTTGTGGTACCTTCTGATTTTGGCATCGTTCCGCGACGCGGCTACTACCGGCATTCGGGTCTCGTTCAGCTGTTCAGCGGTGCAGGTCACGTGCTGGTGGTGACGCGGCACGGCACGCGCTCGTGCGGTATATTCGACCGCACGTTCGCCGTCTACTCGTCGCTCGTGTCGTTCTTCATCCCGCTCGTCGTCATGCTCGTTGCCGACGCCAGGTCCATACAAACGCTCCGACGCAATTTACGCTGACCATCGTCGCCCAGTCGCAAGTGCCATTCATCTGCTCGCTGCTGAATACGCGTAACGACAACGAAGAAGTAAGAAGGGAAAAAAGAAAGAATGAAGGAAGAGAAGGAAGAGAAAGAAAAGAGGAAGAAGAAAAGATCAAGAACGTAAAGCGGATGAACTGATACGCTTCGACGCAATTATCGTTACTGGCCAAACCAACCCAGTCTAGCGTGGATTCACTGTCGCCTGTTTTCGTGGTCGCGAGGGAAAAGGAGATAGAAAGAACGAAACGTAAAGCCTCGTTCACATCATATGAATTGAACTGGAACTTAACTGAACTGAACTGAGTAAGGTTTTGCGTCCCACTCGACACGACACCTTACTCAGTTCAGTTCAGTTCCAGTTCAGTTCATATGATGTAAACGAGGCTGTACGTTTCGTTCTGGAGTTCTTAGCATGCGTGACTTCGGTACTTCGACGCAATTTTCGGTTTTCTGAGGCGACCGGAATTGGCAGCGTGCGTAGCAGCGCTGCCGACAGCCGACACCGGTGTGTAACTGCGACTGAGGCGGACGAGTGGACGGCGCGACGTCGTCAGAGACAGTGCGATGACGACGACCCCGACTCATCGTGCTCCGCCACCGGTGTCGCCGCGATGGCTGAGACGAACGTCGACCGGTCGACCGCGGTCGGCAGAGTCGCCAAGAGTCCGATGCGACCGCCGCTCGGACAGCTGGTACCGGAACGGTGCGTCCGCCGAGTGGAGTTCCGGCTCTTCGCACTGGTGAGGCGAGAATTTCGATCGGGTTGACTCGCTTTCTTTGCCGATTTTCAAGCCGAAGATCGCATTTTGCTTTCTGCTTCAGCTTCTAGGGTTCTCGTGCACTGCTGTAAACGATGTATCGTTCAATTACCGGGCAGGGTCGCTGAGATTTTGACGTTGCCGCCGGCGAGACCTCAGCTCGGGCAGCTGGTACCGGAAGGACAAGAAATTCACAAGGAACAAATCCACCGAGCGGAGTTCGGGCTTTATGCGCACTGGCGAGGCGATGAATTTTGATAGGACTGATTATCGATTTTCAAGCCCAAGACGGAATTTAACTTTCTGCTGTAGCTGCTAAGATTCTTGTGCCCTGCTGTCAACGAGTATGTGTACTGCCGGACAGGATCGTCAATAATTCGACGCTGCCGCCGACAGGACCTCAGCTGGTACCGGAAGGACGGACGGGAGGACGGCCGTCTAGCCCGGGAGCCGCGGCGTCGGCGCTCGAGCTTCCGGAGGTCGGCGGTGACTCGGACTCGAGTCTGTGCGGGGACACGACGCCGATGCGGCGCAGTCGGTTCGACGTGGATGAGTGTGCGGCGGTGTCCAGGCGACTCGACGAGAGACCCCGGCAGCGGCAGCCGCTGTCGTCACGCGGCGGCGGCGTCCAGGCGGCTCGACGACGGTCGCCGGGTGCAGCGGCACCCGCGGTAGTCACGGCGGCGTCCAGCCGACTCGACGAGGGACTCCGGCAGCGGCAGCCGCTGTCGTCACGCGGCGGCGGCGTCCAGGCGGCTCGACGACGGTCGCCGGGTGCAGCTGCAGACGAGGTCGACGCAGGTCTATTCGGCGGCGGGTCCGGACCGCTTGCGCAACCGATCGGCCGTTTACATAAACATGCTAGCGGTCAGCGGCGGGACCGGCGGCGGAAGGACTGGTCCAGTTCGTCTCGGCAGCGGAACTGGGGTGAAAATCAACAGCCGGGAGCGTCGAGCGGAGCGGACACTCATCTGGGTGTTCCTGGCGTTCGTCGTTCTCTGGCTTCCGTTCTTCTGCGCCAACTTTGACTGCAAACCTTCTTCGCGTCTCCTGTTCCTGGCCAGTATGTGCAAACATGACGTCGTCCACGAAACCGAAAGTAGATTACGCTTGTCGCAACGCCGCCATAGCAGAATGGAGCCACGGCCATGAGTAACATGCATAGAAAAGTTGATGAAGTTTGGACGTGCGGTTCCATAAATATCCGCGCCGTTCTTCTGTGCGAACCTCACCTACGGACTGTGCGGCTCGTGTGAGGTGCCGGAGAGCTTGTTCGCCGTGTTCACCTGGCTCGGTTACCTGACTGATTGACTGAGTTAAGGTTGTTCATCCCACTCTACACAAACTAAGTCACTTCAGTGACGTTCTTCCCAGCCAGTCATCTGGCTTAGTACTGAGGAAACTCAACCCAACTAACAAAAGCTAGCAAAACAAGAACACGTGCGTCTGACGTAAAGTCCTACTGCCGGTTATGGTCCTTGTAACTTAGTTCCTTGCAATTAACCTCTAACGTCACTGGTTTTACCTCCCAGTCGTCACACAGTAGGTCATTTCGGAGACGTTCAGATTCCCGGCCTATTTCGTGACTTGGTGTTGGGGAATGGCTCGGTTACCTGTCGTCCGGCGTCAACCCGTGTATCTATACCTACCTCAACTCAGACTTCCGCAAAGCTTTCCGCAACATCCTCGCCTGCCGCCGACTCACTGGCAGATCTGCGCGATTTCCGCGACAGTATTCCTGAGTTTTATTGGAGATTTTGTGGACTTGTGAATAACGCCCACGCACCACCTGGCTGAGGATATCATAGTCAGTCAACATCGGGATCTACTCAGCCTGGAGAAAGGCCAGTGGATGCGGCAACACTCCATCGTGGGGCATGCCACTAAAGGAACCTAGCAACCAGCTTCACTGCTACGGGAATTCACGTGCCATCACAGTGTTACCTGCCACCCGGCAGAGGTGGCATCCCGGCCTTAACCCCTGCCAAATTAATCTGGTACTCGCATTAGCGACCCCGGAGAGATGCAAGGCTCAATCGAAGTAGTTGGCTGCTTACATGCCCGAAGACAGTCACCCATTCCAGTACTAACCGGGCCCAACGTAAGGTAACTTTGTTCATGCGCCGAACGCCGCTAACCGCTACGCCACGCTGCCAACGTGAAGAAGAAGCATATTCCTGAATTTCCTGCTGTAGCGTACATCGGTGTGCTGTCGCCACTCGCTACTGTTTACTCCGTCCCCGGTAGGGAAGCAGAGTATTGCGATGAGCATGTATGTCTGCATGTCTGTTCGCTAGCATATCTCGGTAAACGCACGTCCAAACTTCATCAATTTCTCAGTTCATGATACATATGGTCGTGGCTTGGTACTCTGTCAGCATTGCAATACGCTATGTACTTCCGGTTTTGTGGATGACGTCATGCTTGCAAACATAACGGCCAGGAGTAGGCGACGTATGCTCAAAGTGACTCGCCAGGATTTGACACTGTGGCGTATAGTCAAAGAGATTCACAACGGGGCGTCATCGGTCTAGCTAAGACTGCTTTGTTTCATTAGGGATTCGCCCACCGTTTAATTTAGTAAACGTGCACACAAACTTGTAAACGTTTGCTAAACTTTTAGGCCAATGTCACGGCCAGTAACAAAACGCAGATGGTTCTCAGTCATTGTAGCGGCATTACAGTAAGTAACGTCCATCAGTCGCCGGTGACGTCAACTCAAGAGTCTTCAGTGAAGTTCACTCATCAGAATATCGCTTAATTTTGCGTTAAGTCGTCAAAACGTCACATTGCGTATAGACTGCTTTACTTGATTACTAATATGTTATCGTCGAACTTTGTTTACAAGCGCACATCTGTAATTTTCATTGTACTGCTACTGCAGTCGTCGGAGTCGAGAATGTCTACTTAGCACGTCTTTTTACTTGTATGCATTGCGCATTATAGACAAGACTGTTGCAATAATATTCGACGTCGGTGCATTAGTTATACAGCAAGCTAAAAAACTGATTTCAAACAGCACACGAAAGTTGGTGACATTCTCAGTTTTCAGTTTAGTCGACTTATTTTGCATTTCTTGTGACTTATTATGTGAGCAAATATTTTGTACTTAGACTCAATTTTCGGCAAGTTTCAGTAAGTGCGCAGCCAAAGCTCAAATACGAATAGGAATTTGTCTAACTCATGCCTTTAATACTTTTCGAGAGGTAAAAAAATTCTCTTCATAACGTTTACTTAATTCTGTTCGCCTGCGATTCGTCATCCTTATGACCGACACATGGCGCGTTAAACGCTGCATAATAATAAAATAAGTAAACGGCGGACAAATGCCCTTTACTTGTGCCATATCTGTGGCAATCTCAGCGACGGGCAAGAAGTATCCTGTCCCTATCCTTTTAGATGGGGCCTGGATGAGCATTGTGTGTTTCCAAGCGGGGTAGCCTACGCAGAGGAGTAGAGAGCTGCACGGGGACAAGAATTTGTCCTCATCCCCGACTGTCCCCGTTGTCCCTATCCCATCCCCACCCCATCCCTCTGGGTTAGCCCCCATCCCCGCCCCGTCCGCACCGGCTGTGTCCCCGTCCCCTCCCCGTCCCCACAGAATGTGTCCCAACCCCACCCCATCCCCACTATTTTGTCCCCATTCCCATCCCCATCCCAGTCGTTCAAAATTTCTTAAACACAACGTCGGGTGATTTTTTCTTTCGGTGTACAAAAAAAATCATCCGCTAGTATTTTCCAATAGCAAAATAATGTTCACTTGACACATCTGTTACACATCAAATTCTGCTAGTTCACAGTTTACAGTCCAGTCCATGATCACATTGAAAACTAGAAGACCAACTTCCGCTGAAACGTTTCGCTCAAACCGAAGTTAATCTGAGCTTTGATTTGAAACCGGATTTTAGGTCCGGATTCAGCTTTGGTCTAAAACTTTAGTTCAATACTAAACTTTCAACGGAAAAGTAAAGTCACTCAGTGTGGGATCACGCGTTGGGAACCTCACTCAGTTCAGTTCACGTGGTGCAAACGCGGCTGCGGCGGCCACGCCGTGTTGTTGACGTCGGTCGCGCAGAGCGGCAGTGACGCCGTCTGCGGCACGAGCCGTGCGTTGCCGGGCAGCTGCAGCGACACGACGCCGGCCGCGGGCGCCGACTGGTCGGAAACATGGCCGCGCACCAGGTGGCTGTTGAAGCCGTAGCGATCGCCGCACGCCAGCCCGCACACGTTGCAGACGAACTTGTCGGCGACGCTGTGGCAGCCCATGTGGATCGCGTGCAGGACGTCGTCGTCGAACGCGATGCCGCAGTACCAGCAGTAGAACGACGCCACGTTGCCCGGGCAGCCACACCCGGCGGGCACCTGCTGGCGGTATATCGACCGTCGTGGGTCCGTGAATCCCGGGTCCTCCGCTCCGCTACCCGCATCGTCCTCATCACACTGCACCGCCACCTTAACACATCGTCACGTTCATTTTATTTTATTTATTTATGTATTACGCGGTCCGCAGAGCATGCGGTGATGTCATAAAACGGTCGAATGTCCGTCCGTCAGTCTGTCCGTCCGTCCTTTTGTCCCGTCGAGCGACAGCAGCAGCGACGGCAGGCGGGTTTGCTGCTGAGGTCAGGCGCGGGCAGCAGATATTGATGGATAGCTGCTGATGCCGCGCGATATACGAGCCGCGTAAATTTTGGTCCGACTGTAACTAGGTTCAACATTCTTGTTTGTTAGTAATGTGACAGATGACGACTGGCAGTCGTTGACATGTCACAACAGTGAAGACAGTTAGCACATAGTAAACTACTGAACAAAAACGTATAGAGGGACTGGAGTATCGCATAGAGCAGACAAAAGTAAGCCTTATTCTGTATCTTATAAATACTATATTTATAAATACTAAATTACTCTTTATAATTACTCGACATGCTAGATTACGATACTACGGTTCCCTGTGCCACGGAGATCTCCTTTTAGTTATAGGCCAACAGTAATCTTGATCAGACCAGAACTTTTTAAGCGGCTTTTAAATGTGCTAATAATATCAAAAGAAACCACGTGATCAGATAACCTATTCCGTATAGAGATTATCCTGGTAGTAAAATTACATTTTCTTAAGTCATAGCAACAATGATGCTGCACCAGTTTGTATTTATTGTCTCTGATCCTCGTTAAATCTTCTGGTACTTCCACAAAGTCAAACAGTTGATGCTGCCCGCGTACTATACGGTGCAGGGTCTATGTAACGGTCGGGTGTCCGTCCGTCCGTCTATGTCTGTCCCGTCGATCGACATCTGCCGCTTGGCTCAGCCTGGGCGCGGGCAGCAGATATCGATCGATAGCTGCATGCGCCCGAGCTGCAGCTGCGGGTAGCGCCATGCTCAGAGCCAAGGTACGAGGCCCAATACAAAATATCTTATATAATTCATTTATATTTCTTTTATGTCGTCTATATTTAACTATATGTAAATTTGAGGCTTCAACCTCTCGCGTCTTCTCGCGGTACGAGCTCGCCCTCGTCGACGTGGTGAGGTTGATTACGTCATCTCCGCTTCCGGTTTGTCCGACGTCGACACCCACAGCGGCGGCAGCTGTTGTTTCCTGTCCGTTCGATATGGTACGGTCGCTAACATACGGCATCAACTCGTAGCGGAAACGCTTTCTGGGCAGGTGCGAGAAGCAGTCGACCTTTTGACGATCAACTGCGACGAAGCGCTGCACCATTTCCGCCGCATCGTTCGGACTTCGGTCGCTCGCGATATCCGGCGGCGCCGACGACAGCTCGCTCAGACATCTTTTTACTTCCGGTTTTGGCGTTGTCCCGTTTTGCGTCGAAAATTTTCCGCCGTTCGTTAAACCTTGTGGTTTTTCATCATCGTACCCACTCGTGCCGGCGTCAAACGCACTCACTTCCGGTCTTCTTTTTCTCGGAGGGCGCGATTCGCGGACTTCCGGTGTGTCGCGGAAACCGGAAGTGGTTTTCAGTCCGCTATCGCCGTTAGACCGGCTGTCGGCAGCGACGACTTCCTCTTTGATGATCGGTTCTGTCGAAATCGGTTCCGGTTTTAGCGTCGGCGGACTGTCGAATGAGTCGCATGTTGCTTCGGAAGACGACTGCTCGAGAGATGGCCCACGAACCGTCTTTGAAGGCCGGGTCTTGCATGGCCCCGCTATCGGCTTCAGCAGAAGGCGGCGAAGGGCGGGAAGGACCTGCGACGAACCCGATCCACATCCGATGGATCTTTCATCCGATGTCCTACTTCCGTCTGGTGCCTGAATATCCGAGCCATTGGCTGCGAACGACTCTGCAGGATGCTGTTGTCGACTGGATACAGCGGCAGAAGAGCGATGGAGTGACGCAGTTGGCGGCGATCTCGACAGATGTGAGCAGAGGTCCAACCAACGACTGCCCAGCTTGTAATCTACGTCGACACATCACACAGCACAAAAATCAATAAATTTCAACCTTTTATGTACAAACATAATTTCTACTAGAAATTAACTCCTCACTCGAGGTCGAACCGACTACTTTGCTACACTTTCAGTCGATTATACGAAAGGTGGGAAGTTGGAATTAGAAAATTTCGCCGCCTGACTGTTTGTTACTTATAGGCCTACACTTTTCAATTCGCGTCTGCCTTCCAGCCACGATAAGCACTCGTAGAAGTTGCTGAACGACATTGATTTTAGAATGTAACATATATAGAGTCAAGATGAACCATGAAGAAACCAGTCAAACATTTAAGCTAAAAGTCATTTAGTTTAAATATCACTGCCCGGTCACATACGGAGACGCATACCAGACCTATTGCTCTATATACCTACCAGTAAAGTGGTCGGTAATGATTCAGTACTTATTAATGTAAATGTACAGTAGATTTCGGAGTCAGTTTTGTAGCTAACTGTAATGCTGCCAAAACATTTGTTTTAATTTCCCACAGGTTTAGACTTTACTAAACCTTCGTAGGTGTATTTTCTTTCGCTTCTGCAAAAACTATTTCTTGTCAGTTCGTTGTCGTCAGCAAGCATGCAGAACACCAGACTAACTGTGTTGAATCACCGTTCAGCGAAATTCAGTAGTTGATTCACTCTTGACGACCTTAGCACTAGACGTAGTATTTACTCAGAACAACTCTAAATCGTCGGACATTGCCCCCAAGAAGGTTTATCGAATCATTAAAGTTAATTTCGTCGAACTTCGTTCACGGAGAGAGAGCACAAAGGCACTCCAGTCTATCCACTGAGGTCAGGGCAGGGGTCAGGTTTCACAGCACTGGCAAGCTTTGCAGGGTCAAACGCGACGGCAGAGCTAAGCCACGATTAGGCAGAAATGTGGTTAATAGCGGGGGTTTGAATTACGAGTACACCACCTTCATGAGCACGCTGATGAAATTACTCAATGTTCCACTGACACTTTGAAGTGATCCAACTGTAGTGCTTTTGTCAGGAGAGAAGCACTTAAAAAGGATCCACACGGCACCAGACCTTTGCCCCATACCCCCAGCTTTGCCCCTTTCAAAAATTGTCGGATTAGCCACCATTTTGCTACGTCCTGATTATTACGTACATACAGCAGACTTGCAATGCGTATCGATATGATGAAATCGATGTTGTTCTAAAATAAGCAGTAGCAACAGAAAAACATGTGCGCAGCCTGTGAGGTCCATAGTTCGATAAATTCTGTAAGTGGATTGGTTATAAGTAGGCCTCACAAAACCTCACCGCGTGATATGGCGACCTTTGCTACACGAATAACAAAGCAGCTACAGTGATTGATAAAAACATACTTGTAAATTAAGAACGCGTGATTTTTCGTCTTGAGCACCGTATATCTTCAGCACCAGCTACTTAGCCCTACACTTAAAAACTGTCTGTGTGACAGTGATGAACATAAGTTAACTAAATAATTCCTAACTTTTAGCGAAACTACATTTTGGTTACAAGCATATAGGTAAACAAAACTGTTTGGCTAGAAGCTAATTTGAAACGAACCCTTAATTTAGTTGCTAATTAAATAGTCGAACTGAAATATTTTAGTTTGGAAAATTTTTCTGTTAAATCAAGAACTCTGTTTTTCAGCTATGCACTTTTAGTAGTATGTTACGACAGGGGGTTATGGACATGGTGGACAATGGACATACGTTTATAGATACAGGAACATGACCAGAATGCGGATAGTAGCCGCGTCATCATATCGAGTGCCGAAGTCAGTAGGTTCCGAAGGTGATTTCGGGCACTTCCTGTCATCGGAGCAGCACGCCGACGGTTGCGTTTGACTGGGACAGTATGACTTCCTATTAGTGTTCTATGGCGACCTTAGGTCTATATGAAACCGTTGCCGAGTTATAACTTATAAGCAGTACCCCTATTTCTATTGTATTTAGTTTAGTTGTTGTTTAGTTGTTTTATATCTGACTGTCATTTTAAAAAAACTTTGCCATTACATTTGCAGTAAAATAAAGCTGTAATTACCGTAGCAAAAAAGCAGAAGAAGAAGAACGCGAGGATAGCTGTAGAGTCGCTTTCGCTACACAACGCTGCTAAAAGGGACAAAAGAAACCGGGGCTTTCAATCCATGGTTAATATTTCACAAATAACACTCGATCGCCAACCGGATAGAATGGTCGACAGGTCGAGCTGAGGCGGAAGTAGTTTTTGCTGCAGCAGCTGAAGGCGACCGGAAGCGGAAGTGACGTCATCATCAGGGTGGGCGTGTCGCCGCGTGCCTGGGACGTCAGATCTGCAGCGCGTCGGTCGACAGGCTTCGTCGCTTCTGTCGAGTTTCTACACCGAGTTAACGGAAACAACAACGCAGAGAGAACTTTATTTGTTCAAGGTAAGTTAATAGAGTGGCAGGTTGTGAGAAAGGCATACGCCCGTCATGCCGGTCAACTCATAACATTTTCACAAACGTTGGTAGAAATAGACAGATGCAACTGGAGATGGTACACAAAAATAACAGTGAGGTTACAAAATAAAACTACACCGTGAGTGAAAAAAAGCAAGACACTAAACTCTTGCCCATATCTTCGCCAAATGTTAACAGATTTTCGCAATTCTTTCACTCGCAGACTCGGTGGTAAATTTGCAACAAACTCAAATTTAAATGTTCCACTGCACCTTAAATGTGTCGCTACACTACCTTGTGAAATATATGTGTTTTAAAAATGACCATGCTCCAGAAGAAACTGAAGCACACTGCCATGTAAGACTTAGCCACTGAAAAATCTTTTGTAAAATATTTGTCCGGTTAAGTATTTATTAGTTAACTCAGTAATACAAAGACGTTCACAGTGGCCATATAAAAATCCCATTATCGACTGTACACAACTGATGTAACAGCAATATTGTTGCAGCAATATGCCGTAAATGATCAGCAGTTGGTCAGTTACTGATGGCGTTAGTCTGTTAGTCATTAAGTCAAAACTGGTCTACACCAGTATGATATTTGTGGATAACAAACTCACATTAATCTGTCTATTAATATAACAACAACTAGCAACAGTTTCCGTCCGTTACACACAAGTTATTTTATTTATCTAGCGAGTTTTGCATCTGTGAGAACAAACGTTTAAGGCAAATGGGGCGTATGACACAATCAACCATTTTGCTACTAATTTTGCAAAATATTTACCGGTTTAAAAAATCCTTTTACCGGAAGATTAAGTGATAAATGCGTAGTAAAGTAACTCATCACACCTTAAATGCTTGGCTATACTACCTTGTCATTTACCACTAATCACAATACATATTTCAGATTGCCGCCAGTTTTTCTGACATTCATGTTTTACAAGGTAGTGTAGCGACATATTTAAGGTTTGGTGGGATATTTAAATAAAACTTTGTTGCAAATTTACCACTAAGTCTGTAGGTGAAATAATTTTGAAAATCCGTGAATATTTGGAGAAGTTATGGGCAAGAGTGTAGTGTCTTGTTTTTTTGACTCACGGTGTTGAGTTTGACGGTAAACCGGTCGGCAGTGCATCTGCCCGAGCACGCACATACGGACGTACGCACGGACGGATACACAACCCCAAAACATAATGCCGTCGGTCACATCTATAGGATGGGCGGAAGCATAAACATACAGTCATATGCAAACAGACAGTGCGAAAAAACAGCTAATACTAAGAATAATAAGAATGTAAAAGTAGAAAGGTAAAGGTAGCCCATACTAGATTACCGAGCATAGGGTTCCGAAGCTGATCCCGGTTCTTGGCAGTCAGCCTGCAGGTGACGTGAGTCATAAACCCGGCGGTAGGCTGCCATTACTTTTCGTCAGGTGCGCAGTTATACCCGCAACCCTTAAGAGGGCTGCTACCAATTTCGCTACTTGGTGAACAGAGGTTGAACAGTTTGCCTAAGACTGTTACCCGACAGCGTCGCAGCTGCGATTTGAACCCAGGCCCTACTGCGCCTGAGTCCAGCACGCTAACCACTCGGCTA
>Ga0126332_10000498_pt1 | contig 14186 bp, 16 predicted proteins | sample InaspJWI42metaG_FD_94482 | JGI IMG/M metagenome (GOLD analysis project Ga0126332, IMG submission 94482) | Marine gutless worms symbiont microbial communities from Oahu, Hawaii - Inanidrilus sp. 2 OAHU.JWI-42 metaG | ecosystem: Host-associated > Annelida > Digestive system > Unclassified...
CAGCGACGGAGAGCCGATGCTTCTGATGACTGAGACGAAGAATGAAATTTCCACGTCCACAGATGGCGCGGTCTGCCTCTGCGTACTGACTAGCTATCAGAGAGCGCATTTTCTCAACTAAGTACGGCAGCGTGTGAAAAATCTTGGCGCGCACTGGAATATAAGGCACCATTGAGTTCAATTGGTGCCAATTTCCTACAGCTTAGCCCGTAATGCTCCTTTGCGGTCCTTTGCGGTCCTTTGCGTGCAGTGCCAAGAACAGTGGATATATACAGCGCGTTTTAAAAAAACCCTCAAACGCGCTGACTGTGCTGAGCTATACTCGTCTATATGAGCCAGACATGAGGCTACACACGAACCTACGATCGTTTACGAACGGACATGAGTATGGTTGTAATAACAACAAGCTGGTACAGTACTGGTAGCCAGTGGCCGCATCGCTGCTGCACTCTTGCGACTAACGATGTGTTTATCGACCGCCGGCAAGCATGTGCTGCCGCTTTGCAAAGAAAGTTGATCATAACAAAGTATATCTCCGCAGCAAAGCCATGGTATGCCCATGTATGTCCCCAAAACTTGCCAAAAGTGCTTTTTTCCGCTGGGAATCCGGGCCGCTATCTAACACATGATTCCGTCGGCCACCCGAGTCCACAGCGCAAACGGCGTCTGCATCGATGCAGTTGTTTTAGCGCAGCTCACAGTCGTGACCAACAGACAGACAGACAGGCCACGCTATACAACAGTAACAATAGGCCGCGTATTACGCTGCGCATAGCGATGCGGTGTAGTAACGATAGCAACGAGTATCGGCTGTCGTGTGTTTATTTTGTGTTGTAGTACATTTCTTTTGATTGGTGAATGCGTGCTTTTGTTGCGACAGGTTTAGTTTTTCCATACCGAGCCAAGAGATTGGCTTGGGGAAGCGTCTCCGAAATGGCCTATTTTATGTCAATTGGGACGTAAAAGCACAGCTCAATCAATCAGTCAGCGTGTGTCGTGTCAACGGTAGCCCACCTTGAGTTTTGGAACGCGGTTGATGGTTTTGAGCGGGCGCAGCACGCGCAGCACCCGCAGCGACTTGATCGACGTCAGGTTCTTGCCAGCGCCACTGGTCGCCGCCTTGCCCGATCCGCCGTCCGACCTGCCGCACAAACCACGCGCCGCAGTTCAGTTCCACTGGCATCTACAAGAACCATCGTGCACGCCAAACGTTTCTTTACCCATTCACGCCGCTATTCTTTCATTCCAGGCTTAAAACGTCCCTTTTCTGCAAATCCTCCCCACCGCAGCCTTCCTTTTCTTCTTCCGAACTGACTACGCGGATTCCCCGGACTGTTTACCGATACTTCTGAGCTTACGCGTTTTTTACTTTTAACTTTTTCTGTTTTCCACTTTTTAGTTTTTGGTTCCGTGCGGTAGATTGAGTTGACAGCTGTTGAGCGCACGTTAAACTAGCATCGCGTATCGTAGCGTATTTACAAGCTTTACAGCAGATGAACTGAGCTGAACTGAACTGTAGTTCTGAACACGTGTGCTTCAATGGAAGTGTTCACGGCACACTGATCATACTGATGTGTGCACACGTCCTAGTTTTGCTGCAGCCAATCATTTCATCATGCTGACGCGTGTGACCAATGAACGTGTCGTGTAACTTGGTCGACTTACTCAGGTCAGTTCAGGTCAGTTCAATTCAGTTAATGAGCTGTGAATGCACTGCATTCTCGCTGCTGCCGTTGACCACCGATGACGGCGGACGACGACGTCAGTGTGAACGCTACTTTAATGTTGTTATACTAGAGACCTGTATATCAACGAACGGTACTCGATCTAGCAACCCCGAAGGGATGTAATGCACTGTAGCAAAAGGTGTGCAGCCCGTGCCCAAGACTGCGTATCGCAGTAGCCATCGTGGTGAGATTCGAACCTTGGTCTTCTCACATCGCCGTCGGACGCGCCAACCACTAGGCCACAGCGACCCGCAGTTGGCTAAAACCGTATGTGTTTAGCGATGGTAACAGCGAAGTAGGACGTACACAAAAGCGAAGGCGACGAGAGCGCAGATGACGACCAAAGAGTCGAGTATGTTCCAGAAGTCACGACAGTAGGCGCCCGGGTGAAACAGTATTCCACGATCTACGACCTACAGACGCCATCGACCATAGTCACCATGGTGTCAGTCCGCTATAGCCAAGGGGCCCGATTTTTACAAAATATCTTACGATTTATCGTACGATTATCGTAAGTTTATCGTAAGATCGACTTATGATAGTGACATAAAAAGTGCTAAAATTTCTTTTAGGGATAGGCCTATCGTAAGCTAATTTGCGAACACTGTCTCGGACGATCTTACAAGTTTGCAAGTGAATCGTACCTAAGAAAAACCTTGCGCCCTTCGTAGGATGTTTTTGTAAATTAATTCATGACCTACTTTTTCTCCCTATCTCTATAATAGAGTCTAGAGTGAGTTAACGTGCCTGGCTTGTTCACGCTTGAGTGCACACATCCAGCCAAGCGTGAACAACCCAGATACGAATGGCGCTACGAATTCTGTTGTTGTCAGTATCTGCAACGGTCATGAATTAAGTTAGTCAGACCACTGTCTACAGTGGAATAAACTCGCTACGCTCGTGTATTCCACTGTAGACAGTGGTCTAACTTACACTTAGACGTCCGTCGTAAGTCGATCGTTACTTTGGCATTATCGTAAGATAATCGTAAGACTGTCGTAAGATATTTTGTAAATCGGGCCCAAGGTCCATTATAGCCAAGGTCGCGAAGGTTAGCGTTAGGGTTTGGCTATAGCGGACTGCAATCTCGACCATACTCGTCACGGCTACCTTAAAGATATTCTATTCTATAAGACTCAGTGAATGCGAACAAGACTCTCAGCTGTCGCAGACGGACCCGCGCGACGCGTTGTGTCTGCCCATCGTGCTCTACAGTCTACACAAAGGTACGCGTTCACTGTGATAAACTTACAATGGTCGTCCGTCGAACATACAGATGACAACAGTGGACGGACCGTGGCGAAGTTTTTCTTAAGTCCAGAGTTTGGCACAAAGTTCCGAAAGGGAGTACTCTTATTTTATAGACCTAAACATCACTGTTATTTGCTTATGGTATAAGATTCACGACGTGTTAATGTTAATACAACTGCTGTTATAAAACAAATAAATCTTAAGTGTCGTAGAGGAACCGCGCGACGATCTGCGTCACAGCGAACGTGTTATGAACAAAAGTGAACGCTCAGTGTTATGCGTTACAATCGAACTAAGCTGACAATATTTGCCGTGATAAAATTGCATAAAAATTAAAGATCATAACAAAGTTGACGATAAAAATGCGCCAATTTTGGAGAAACCAAAATTCACAGAATGTAGAACTAAATGGTAGCTCAATCCACTCAAGTGTTTCGAAATAACACCGGCCAGACGGACAGACAGACGGACAGACAGACAGACAGACAGACAGACACCGGGCCGTGGCATTTCCGCGCCATGCATATGTTGCAAATGCGTCGCGCAGTAAAAATGATAGGAAATTTCACGCAAACGATGCATCAGAAAGAAAAAAATGTTTTGTAAGAACCTTGAGGACGAGTTCGACGGTGAAGACTCCGGTGAAGACGAAGTCGAAATAGTTGAGGATGATGTTGCGAGTGGATTTCTCGTGGACCGGGTCCTCGGCGGCCAGCGCAATGCTGCTGGCGCAGATGACGATCATTATGAACAGGTCGAAGTAGCGCAGGTTCACGACGAAGTGACAGAAACGACGCACTCTGCAGACAGGGCGAACGAAACACATCGGGCAATAGACATACACACATACATACAAATTTATATAGAAACAGACCTCACAATAGACAGCTACCTGACCGCATTTCTCGAATAACGGACTGTAATTTTACTGTCAGAATGTTGTACCGCAATATGTATTGACTTCTATATATTTCAGACCTGCGCTTGGTTTTATTCTTATGTACAACTGCGGTTTGACAGTTCGCAATATACGAATATGTTATGTTAAGTTATGTTATGTCAAATCGTGAGAACAAATTCTGAGGTGCTGGCACAAAATGACTAGACGGTATAGGCAGACTGGAAGAGGTGGACTTTTAGGTGGCGTTTAAAAGTGGATACGGTGTCGATAGAACGATTGTGTGCAGGAGGAGAGTTCCAAGTAGAAGGCGCAGACACAGAAAAGGCCCGAGATGAAAAGTTGCTAGTAACACCGGGTAATCTGGTAAGGAGATTTGTATTCGAAGAATGCAAGGATCTGGATGGAAGATAGTGAGAAACGAGTTCAGAGAGGTTTTGCTGCTGTGCGTCGTGCTGTCGTGCTGCGGCGCCGCTGATGCTGGCAGCCCGAAGCCGCCGCTATCGACCTTTATCTGCTGCCGGCAGCGCGCTCAGCAGCAAACCCACCGCAACGGTGTGCGGCAGGCGAATGATGGGACAGAAGCCAGACAGACAGACGGACGTCCTACCATTTCATAGACCCTGCTCCACATTCTACAATAATACAACTGCGCTAAAGGTTTTAGAGCAAACAAAATGGTGCTATTTTCTCATGGTTTATAAATTTGTTAACGATTGCAATTTTTGACGGTTGACTGTTACAAAAATCCAAGATGAAGAATAATTGTTTATATATTACCTAAATGGCATTCTTCATACAGGTGAAAGATGTAGTTATTGCCGCACCGATAAATATATATAATCGACAAAAAGACTTTTGCTGACTTGCCAGCATATAAAGATCATTACTAGTGATTAGTATACTTTTATTTTTCATGTTTCGTTGTAGCTTAAAATAGCTTAGTAGCTTAGTAACATAGCAGAGCGTTTAGTCTACAAAATGACGAATAAAGAATTTAACTTGATACTTACGGATTAGTAGGTCCAAACAAGAACATGGAGCTGTAGGGAAGCATCGGTTTCGGAGTGCCTTCAAATCCGCCCTCTTCTTCTTCTTCATCTTTATCGCCGCTACCTGATATACCAATAACAATTCATTCTAACATTATTACCAGTAGCGTAGCCACGGCGGCATGAGGGCACGTGCCTCCCAACCCCAGTCGGGCCGGGTCGTGGTAATTGCCGAAATCCGAGAAGAAAAAAATGGAGGTGTGGTGAGGGTACCGGATCATCTTGGCCAAATAAATTACGCTGAAATATGTATTTTTGTTACAAAATACATTTCGAAACTGAATAAAATACAAATTACAAGCCATTTGAAATATTTGTATTTCAATTACTTGACAAATCTGCATACAAACACGAAGAACGATCTAGGTTTTTCTCATGCTTTACCAGCGGCTCATGCACTTTAGCCAAATACACAAAAATTGTGCATGGGTTGGCAGCCAAATATCCCTAATGTGTGAGCTTTCGGAAGCCTGGAACCCGCCGAGGAACTTCCGTCCCCCACATCCCCTGTGCCACCCTACCTCCAAATTTTGGCTATGCCACTGATTATTACCGATCATTTAGTAGTCGTAGAGAGCAATCAGACCAATGTGTGTGTTTGTGCGTCCGGGCAACAAGTACTGAATCACCGCTGACATATTCGGCACGCTGGTTTTTCGTGACACTATCTAGGTCAAGTTTGATGATCGAAGTCATAACTCAAATTGTGTGGTCGCAGGTAAGAAAATTTTCACCGGAGGAAATTTTTTTTCGACTTTGCGTGATGCACATTACGAGGCGAGACAAAGGGCACGGTTGGCTGAAAATCAGACATACAGGGTGGGCCAAAAAAGTAAGGTCACAAACTCGGACCTGAATTTGAAACCGTAAATCAGTAACAGCGGCAGGTTTTGTTTCGTGTTCGTAGAAATTTTTTTGCGCTAAAGTGATCGCTTGCGACCCCCAGTGAGGTTTGCTTGTTTAGAAAATGTTGTCATATCAAACGGTTATTTATCAACGACAAACGGCACACGTTGATGAAAAAATTCGTCTCAAATTACGTTTTGCAGTATCAAATAATTTACACGCTAAACGAAAAAAGACGCCAAGTGCAACCTTCGCTTTCTTTATCTTCATCGTTCGGTCGTAGAGCCTTTCCGTCGCTAACGCACACGCAGCAACAACATCATCTATCTCTCGAACACTATCATTCTACAGTCATTTTGTGTTTCATACTGGTCATCAGCTAATGAAGAACGACTAATAGAACTGCAATAGAAACGGCATGTCCGTAAGTTAAATAAAGCAGCATTTCCAGACAGAGAGAGAGCCGGCGTGAAGGATGCGACGTCTATTCCCTCGGAAGTCAGTAGACTAACGGGTGACATTCCCCTGATGAATTCAGTCCTTCCTTTATCCTCGCTGCTTTGACGCTGTTGACTGAGCCACACGAATGACATGCGGCTTGTAATACCTGCTCCATTTATCGTCAATTACCTACATTTAGTATCTGCAGACTCAGCTTAATATGGAGTATAATTTTAGAACGGAAGCCGCTAAAACAGACCGCGCGCCACGATATGTCAGTCAAAATCTTGCTAACTGTTGCATAACAGTTGGACTTGTGCAAGTCCAAAACAAAGCGAAGTATAGAGTTAAGGGGCGACAGCATATACCGAGCTAGCATAGCGTCGCGCCGTAAAACTGTCAGTGTGCGTCACAATCAAGGAGCTTACATGTTGAAGCTTAGCGTTTTCTGATCTTGTCCGTTGGCAGTTGTAGGAAAATAGAGGTTAACGGTCGCCGGATCAAAATAGCCAGGAATTGTACACGGCTGTTTTGCTGCCATTTCTTCTTCTTTCTTCTCCTGAAATGCGTTCGCACGACACGACAGGCTAATTTTATGTCGCTTGAAGGCTGGCGAACAATATGTCTATAATGGCACTGTGCTTTTTGATGAAAATCACAAAAAACCGACTGCATAAGTGACAGTAAAATAACTATCATCGCAACAGAACAGCTTCCCTACTTTGTAATTACACAATCATGTGTTTACAAGTTATCTGAATGATGAAAACGTAAGTAATCCAGACTAATATAAACACTTCACAACAACTCAAGTATCATTCACTAGATTTCTTTAATAAAAACAAAATCTGTACATTTTTATATCAGTACTTGTTGTGAGGCCACAAACAACAACAACAACTTAACAAGAGATAATCGGCCAGGCAAACTGCGGGCCTGGCGGAAAGTAATGGCAGCCTATCGCCGGGTTTATGACTCACATCACGTGCAGGCTGACAGCCAAGAACCGGGATCAGCTCCAGAACCCTACGCTTGGTAATCGAGTATGGGCCACCTTTACTTTTTTTACTTTTTTTACTTGTTGTTTACTTTTATTTTATTATTTTGGTGCCGTTGTTATATGTTGTGTTATGTACTTTAGGTTTTGTGGACGACGTCAGGTTTGCCCACAATCAGATAATCGGCCAGGCAAAGCGACTCAAGCAATGAGCATACTCAAAAAAACTCACCAGGGGGCAGCACCGGGCCGGAGGCGGGGTCTAATGTCCACGATCGCCTTGTTAGTCATTAAGCACACAACAGTAAACAAAAATCAAGCAACTCACCTTCTCTCTTTGTTCTGCAGCCTGCTCCTCAGCGGCCGTCAGCTCCTGAGCGTTCGCCAAGTTGTCGACGGCAATGGCAAGAAACACGTTCAGCAGCGTGTCTTAACGTGTGCAGTCAAGCAATACATTCATTCACATCAGACGCAACATCACTCTCTAAAGACGATAACCGACGGAAATACACACGGATACATTATAGATATTTTACTCAGTCGCCTGTCGCGAAGTGAAGTATACGGAACGAAAGTGTGCCGAAAATTATAATAAATAACACAATAAATTTATTTTTTTAAAACTGCAATCAGCGATTGTATCGGCACACTTTCGTTCCCTACTGCGAGGAGCGTGTGTGCGTGCGTGTTTGCCTATCTGTCTATCCGATCGCACATCCCATAGGAACCACATACCAGGGGCGTCTACGCCATATAAACGATGGAGCAAATGCACCATGAAAAAATAGGGGGAAGGTTTTTGCGGGAACTAAGTTTCTGCAATAAATTTCCTCACCAGGTGTCAGATTTTAAGGCTAACATGCACCAAATTCGATTTCGGCTGTGGCTCCGCCCCAGACCCCGCTGGGGGAGGGAGCTTACAGCGCTCCCCCAGACCCCATAGCTGGATTTAAGGGGGCCTACTTCTAAGGGGAGAGAGGGGAGGGGATGGGACGGGGAAGGGATGGGAGGAAAGATGGAAGGAAGGGGAGGGAAAAGGGAAGGGGGGAAGGGAGGGACTTTCTCCAAGGTCTTAGGGGGGGATAGACGCCCCTGCCACATACTCAAAGTTCACGAAGTTTTCGGGGTATGTTACTTGTGACTGTGGTTCGATCGTCCTCTGGCGGCGTTTGGATAGGTTACGTTTGCCCATAGTCAGCCAGGCAAAGGCGACGCGAGCAGGGAATCTAGTCAGACTGACACAACAAAGCGCAGCAACTTTCTGGGAGTGCGTGAAGTTGGCATGTCATGCAGCCATTTTATTTTCACTTTAGCCTAAAAACCGGCTTTATCGCGTGACGTTGAACTTTGACTTGTGACCTTAATCTGCGAACACGACCTAGAAAGAATCGTGGAGAACCTCCATCGTCATTACGCCAAATATCTATAGGATTAACGTCATTTCGTTGGAAAGTTATCATCTGAACACACAGACAGAAAAAAACACACAAACACTGCTGACTGTCAACGCCAGAAAGTTATTAGTCGGTAAGAAAAAGGAATGTAGGCCCTGATTTGTTGCCAGACAGCCACAGTACAAGGCGTTGGCGACTATGTATATTGTATATGCTAGTTTGCGACTAGACTAGACGGAGAAAAAGCTAGGATACAGTTGCCGAAGAGCACGAGAACGATGAAGTAGACGCTATAGAGCATGCCTCCGTTGTCGACTCCGCCCTGAGACCGGATAGCGTTGAACATCACCTCGTTCCAGTCCTCGCCGGTCAATATCTGACACAACAATAAGAAGCTGGTTTTACACTATCGCGACGTCATCGTCCACCGTCACAACGAAAAGCTTATACATCCCCATTCCCATGAGATCTTGCACGCGACCCACGGCAATCCCAGTTTGTCGCGCATCTTTTCGTCGCGTATTTTTTTTCGACATTTGCGTTTGTCATTTGTTGTTTTTTACTAATAATGAGACATCATCATCTTCATCTGTTACAAACTGGAACGAATGATCAGTTATTCGCGTTTGACGAAAATATGAGAACAACAAAAGCAGATTTATTGCGAATCTTCAGCTGGCCTACCTGGGTAGCGTCTGTTTTGACTGATTAAGTTTGTTAAGATTTGTAAATCAGCAAATCGCTCACTCAGTCAATTAATCAATTGAGTTTACTCAGGAAAATAAAATAAACAAAATAACATTTATATTTGAAGAAACAAGGACTCGGATATCGGAAATAGATGGCGCGTCGGCGACAGTTGCAAGATGCAAAACTACGATACATCTAGGTGATAAAAGATAAATTGAGAAATAAACGAAAAAAGTATTTAGTCTCAACCTGAAAGACAGTAAGTAAAGCAACGAAGAACGTATCGAAATGACTTGCAGGCCGTCCAGAGTCGAAGTTCCATCTGTTAAAAACCGATAAAACATCAAATAATTGTAATCCATAGCCTACCTGGTGCAAAGTAAAAATCAGGAGTTCTGAAATAATATACGTAAATCAGAGAAGTCACTATCCCGGTGTTTAACTGTAGATCAGTCCACAGATAATGACGAACAATTTGGTTATATTCCGGAGTATTTGATAATTGTTTATCACAACTCATGTAAGTTCCGAAACTGGACATTTAGAACATATTGTTTTTTTCATTTCTATACTGTACACGTATGTTATCTACGATGATTTTAGTTCGTATTAGAATGTATTTTAAAAGCTTCATACAAAGGCTATTTCAGAGCACAGTAGCAGATTTTGGCATAGTTATAGCAATGACTTACAGAAAAACGATATTCTTCGATAAAACGAGAGGAAAATAATTATTTACAACGAAAACACAGATTAAAACAATACAAAGTGTTGCTGTTACTTACTCTCCACCGAACAGCTGCATGCCGAGCAGAGCGAAGATAAGAATGAAGAGGAAGAGCAGAAACAGAAGCGAGATGATGGAACGCATGCTGTTGAGCAACGAAATGACGAGGTTTCTCAGCGAAGACCAGTACCTGTGAATCAACAAACACAACAGCAGCTGCATGCTACGGCAAAATGTGCCGAAAACAAAAGCGGCCGCTCAGTGTGATAAACCTTCCACGATCGAACTAAGTTGACAACAGCTGCGATGGTCGACATGCCGAGGAAATAAGACTAAGTTCAGGTTTGGGATAAGGTGTCGAAAGAAGTTATCTTTGGAAATACCCAAAACGCAATAGGATAAGCCAAGAGCAATCTCTGTGCCGAAACAAGCTCGATCCGTTCATCCGTTTCAATAAAACCGGCTTGTGACAGATGGGCCATAGCATATACGGCGCTATGCATATACGTGTCGCAAATGCGTCGCGCGGTGAGGAAATAATCGGCGTTTATTTTATATGCTTCTCAGTTTCTATATGCGTTAAACCTCTTCTCTCAAAGTAAATACAGTAACCGTCGTAGAAAAGCGATCTTATAATACAAATATTATCCTTTATAAATATTAATAAATATAAAATTATTAAATAAATATTATTTATTCCTATAAATACTGTCGTATTTGACTGCTGTTTGTTGCTAAGGATGACATGCTGTCTTTAGACTGATATTTAAATTTTAGACATTACATGCGATACTAACACACAAAATAAATTCTAATTACATTCCACGCTGCAATCTCCTCATAAAATTCACTCATTATACTTGGAAAGGGTAGACCAATTTAACTTAACTTTACGAAAAACTGGCACTAGTTTTCAAGAGTACAGCAGGTCTAGTTATAAAGCTGAGATGATAATCTTTGCAACGGTATACGATGTATGAGGATTGGGGGTGAATTAATTTATTTAAATGGATCTCAATCGCTCGCTTAGAGATCGCGCTTTTCGTCTTCACGAGGAACACATGCTTTACATTCTTCGGCGTGCGCGATGAACTAAAACTAGACCTCATCAAAGACACCACCAGAAAACGTAATCTTCTTAATGCGAGACTGGTGAAAAAGACCGCACTCCCACTGCACTCCCAACAAACTGCACTGATTACCGACTTATCGACGTATTTGATACGAAATCATCGAGATGGTTCAGCGTTCGATATACCACACACCTGTATGTTCTAGCCTCGTTATATCTACATTGTACCTCGTAACTCGGCCTTCGCGCAAAGCCATAAGAAATCTTTGACAATACTACGAGTTCCCAGGCCGGGATTTCTTAGTCGCTCATCTGAAAATTAGGAACTCGTTGCAAAATGCGAATCTTTGATTGTATCTTTCTAACTTTTAAGCGTATAGTCGGAACGTATCTAGCTCATTCAACTTCTGAAGACATTCTTCATTTCTTCGTCATTTTTTTGCTTGAAATTAGACGACCAAATTTCTGGTTGCGACAATATTTTATTTGACTACTTTAGTGGCCGTGAGGGAACTGTTAAACACCGTCAAAGCAAGGAAGCTAGCATACTATGGTCACACCATGAGGAAACAAGGGAGTTGCCTGGAGAAAGAGATAATGCAAGGAACAATGCCAGGTGTACGAAGGCGAGAAAGGCCACGCACGGCCTGGATGGACAACATCAAGACGTTGACAGGACTCTCCGTGAAAGAGTCAATCAGAATGACAGAGGACAGGGATAAATGGAGAAAGTACGTCCATGGTGTGGCCAACCCTCGGATCGAGGACGGCTAAAGAACAGAACAGTGGCATCGGCCAAATGTAAACAATCTGCACCTCGCTCCAGACAGACAACCACACCAATAATAATAATAATAAACAGATTTGTATAGCGCCATAAGGTCGTAACTTCAGAGGCGCTCATCTCACCTCATCACTCAATATTTATGGGCTGGATGCTTTTCCAGACATCCAACACTGGCCCCTTAAATGTTCTGGCAGAGTGAAATATTTGCAAAACACTGAAAGCAACTGATCACCACTACCAAACAATCAGTTATGTGTCTGTACAATGTACATCATGGCCATATCGCAATGTAATGGACTCTAACTGCATGAGAGCATTATACAGGTGCTATACAAGCCATCCAGTCACAGCTAACTGGACGTTCACGTGCCAGACCGATGCCATCATTATGGTGTGAATGATAATCATAGTAACAATACCCAGTTTGTGCTTGACATGTCCAAACTGAGCAAACTCTCAAAAAGAAAAAAAAACACAAGAGCTAATAAACAGCTCAACTTACGAAAGGCAATGGTGCTGCTGCTGCCAGTGGTGAGGAAGGCTGAGCCAGCGGCTGATAATGAACGCCAACTGTTGGAAAACTTCGTCGACTGTGTGACAACTGGTCCCTCAGATGTTCTGGCGGGTGGAAATATTTGCATGGAGGATCAATGCGCTGGCAACGGCCCTGTTCACACATACCCAGATGTGTGTAAAGTATCCATTAACACTCATGACAAATACACAATACACCTACGTCCACTTTAATGCCCAGCCGATTTTCAGATAAACCTGGCTTTAGATTAACGAAAGGAATGCAAAACACAGACCAAACCAGTGGCCTAGCATTATCCTTTATTTATCCATCACTGGGTTCCTGTGCTGTGGATGATGTAAGGGCATTGCTGTGTTTATGCTGGCTCATGCCAGAATCAAAAATGTATAAATATGGACAGATTAAATAAGCACACAACTTGAAATGCTTGGGAGGCTTCTGTCTTCCATCATAAATATCAAATGTTCACCTTACATGGTAAATCGAGTATAATAAAATTTCTACGCGGAACAGGAAAAGACAAAAACATTTCATTCAAAAGTTATCGACCAATCACAAAAGTCACACATCATCACTGGCACCACTGCAGGGAATGCGGGTTCCACAATCAGCTGCCTAGCACAGTCTTCTGGCAAATCTACACGATGTCACTGACAGTAACATAACATAGTAATGGCTCAAGAGTGTACACTTTGATCGTGGTTATTAGTGACCTTTTTATGGTGCTCCCAGATGTAGCCTACAGTAATGCTTACAAATCTTATACTGAACAAATGAATAACTACTACAGATGGACCACTAAAGTGGTCAGTAAGTATAAAAAGTCATCGTAAACCACCTGCAGCGAATCAAAACAGCAAGTCACTCGTCCATTCTGAATGTCAATGTGAGGCGGCGGATGAGCAAATTTGCACTCCTCTTCGGCGCGACCACATTTGTTACGCGCATACTCTCGGCAAACTTCCAATGTGAGCCAGTTTGGATCTTTCGCCGGCCGAGAAAGCTGTCCACCGACGCCGCCTCCCGCACTACCACTGGGACTCAACATTTCAAAACAGCCTGACAAACATGCATAACCACAGTCTCCACAGCACAGCTCACAACTACCAGTTCCGCTGCAGTATAAGGACAAAATAACACTGGACATTTATATGCACTAATACTACAACATCTAATCATCATCAAACGTGCTTTTATCACGTGATTTTGTTGTGTAACCTTATCATGTGACAAAATTGTGTATCCAACTGCAACAGATTGCATAAACTCTTGTAATGATATTCTTACAAGCAGTTCATTTTTATTTATTATAAGCTTAAACACCATCAGCATCATCGACTTCATGTGGAATTTTGTGTATACAATGCACAGAAACAAGATAATCATTAACACAAAAACACACATGTCACAGGATGTTTACTTCTTCTCAAGAAGCATGCAACAGCTTGCTATACCATCCATGACTTGCTCAGTCCACGAGCTGACTAGTCCTTGAGTGGACAACCCGCATCTTGTCAGTTGTCCAATAACCATGCTGCGATACATGTATGGAAAACCAATAGGATGCCCATAGTACACCCAATGGAAAGAATGAGAACGGGAAAATATCTGACTGGGCAAGGCAAGTGGCAACTTTCGTTACTCATTGGTGTCTGGCACGGTCCGTCTGGACGGTGCGGTCAATGTAGTGTTTCATCACACTGCAAGATGATATTGTCAGCCGCAGCTATTGCGCACGGCTAATTTAACGACAAAATTACCATTTGCCA
>Ga0126332_10000501_pt1 | contig 14127 bp, 6 predicted proteins | sample InaspJWI42metaG_FD_94482 | JGI IMG/M metagenome (GOLD analysis project Ga0126332, IMG submission 94482) | Marine gutless worms symbiont microbial communities from Oahu, Hawaii - Inanidrilus sp. 2 OAHU.JWI-42 metaG | ecosystem: Host-associated > Annelida > Digestive system > Unclassified | place...
ACGTACATTGTATAACATTTAGGCCTATACTTTATTTTATGTTTAGATGTCTAATTGCCAAATTGTTGCTTTGCGGTTGTCAAAGTTTTATTAAAGAAAGTTACTTACTTACTTACTTACTTACTATCGTGTGACTCGATTAAATATGTGCACTTTTAGCTTAGCCCTGTTCCACCAATTCCATAACCGTTTCTAACTTTTTATTCTATTTTGTGTTCATCTTGTGATGTTTGTAGTTGTTTTGCGAGTGCTGTCATTGTATTGTACTGTGCATTTGTGCTGCATGTTAGCGGCCATTCAGAGGCCCTTTGCTGTTTATTTGAATAAATCTAAACTACTGTTCAAACCTTTCACGACGACAACATTTGCGAAACGCGCTTTTTCGAGCTTTTTGATGCTCTGCACCGGCATTGTGGAACTCACTACCGACAACTGTTCTCAATAGTGACTCTGTTGCAGTTTTTAAGTCTATGCTAAAGACATTCCTCCTTTCCCAGACTTTCTCTTCTTCCTCTGGTCACTAAAACGCTGCCTGGCCCCAGCGCCTCTAAAGTTACGACCTTATGGCGCTATACAAATTATTATTATTATTGATTGCCGGTCGGGTTAGTGTAACTGTATTATATCACTTAAGTTGTAAAGGCAGCCAGCATTGATAGGTATACACATACATACATACAAATTAATATAGCGACAAAAATCGCGAGAAATCGTGAGAACGAATCTGAGGCGCAAATTCGTGCCTCTCTGGCAGCCTACTTGTACCTCTGTTATCTTTGAATACTTGTCAACCTGGGCGTGTTTCTGAGGCGAATAAATACACTCAGTCAGTCAGTCAGTTAGTGGGGAACGTAATGCGATCGGTCGTGTCCGCCTTTCCGTTTCACTGTAGCTTTGTTAACCGACTGACCTTTGACCTTCATTTTTGTGCCTCCAGAGGTTCATAGGATTGGCGGTGGCATTAAGTACTTGACGTGTGTGTCTGTCTGTGCGAACGTGCGTACGTGCGTGCGTTCTCTAGTTTTCATGCATATAACAACACGTAGCCTGGGATTGAAAGTTAAGGTTATAAGTCGAGGTCAAGCGTTGGGGTTACGGTTACGGTTAGCGAAGACGGTAATATCTGACCCTCGGAGCAAAACAGTAAGTTGGCAAAAGGTAAAGGTAGCCCATACTTGACTGTCGAGCGTAGGGTCCTCGGCAGTCAGCCTGCATGTGACGTGAGTCACAAACCCGGCGGTAGGCTGCCATCACTTTCCACAAGGCCTGCGGTTACCCTAGCAACCCTTAAGAGAGCCGGTACCAATTTCGCTGCTTGCCTAATACTGTTACCCGACAGCGTCGAGGCTACGATTTGAACCCAGGCCCTTCTGCGCCTGAGTCCAGCACGCTAACCACTCGGCTACGGAGCCGCCCGGTAAGTTGGTACTCCGTAGAATTCTGTGGTCTGACCACGATCGTCGATGGAGCGCTGCGTTTGTTTTCTAGTTTGACAAAATGCCTCATCGCCGTCCATCTAAAGTGCCGCTTTGCGTCGCGGGATCTGCCCCCCCCCCTTCGGCTTGCGTAGTGGTCAGCGGTGGCAGACTTTGGGCGGCTGTACCATTCCGGTATGTAACCAGCCAACTAGGTCAACTCAGCCTTACATCCCCCGGGGTCGCTAAAGCGAGTACCAGTTTCGGCCGGGGTAAGGGCGGTAATGTCACCTCTGCCGGGTGGCAGGTAACACTATGTGATCCTATATGGCCTGTGAGTTCCAGTAGCGGTGAGGCGTGTTGCTAACTGCTATACTCCGTTTATGTTACCTTTTACCTTACCTTCATCTAACACACTGTTCATTGGGCCCACGCGAGTCCTCCTCCCCCAAACGCCCTTCACATAAAAGAACCAAAGATGTTGTCAGTTGACTATAGACGCGTTTTCGAGAGCCCAAAGTGTGACAAATGCGTTTGGCGGCAGGGCTTCGCCCGGACCCGATGGGGGAGCTTCAGCTCTCCCCCAGACCTCCTAGCCGCAGTCGGGAGGGAAGGAGAACGTAGAGGGAAAGGGGAGGGAAGAGGAAGGGAGAAAAGGGAGTGGAGGGTATGGGGACGGGTTGTCTCCTCTTTACTTAACTTCTGGCTGACCGACCACGCTACGTTACGATACGATACGATACGATACGAGATGGTATTTTAACGTGCGCTCAAAAGCCGACATGAGTCAGCTTAATCTACCGCACGGTACGTTGCGCCATCTGTAGGCCCTAATAGACTGCATCTAACACTGCGCACAGTACTGGCGATGCCGCCTAATAATTATTACTCTCCCGTCGCCTCCGGTAATTTGAATCACCAAAGGGCATCTGCATGCCGTTCAGCCTAGAAAGCGACTGACTGAAGTTGTCAAGCGGTCGACGGACTGTCCGGACGGTGTCGCCGCCTGGTGAACGGCGTTGTACAAAAGCAGACTAGGACTGCAGTCTAGATACTCAGAACTCAAACGCAAGCAGCTGCTGTGTATCCGGATCATCAATCGTAACCTGCTGACGATTGGTTCAGAAGTCGAACTGAACTTTGAATGAATTAATGATTTTTTAGTCTGCGCAGCAGGGTCTCGTATGTAACTGTCGGGTGTTCGTCCGTCCGTCTGTCTGTCTGTCCCTCCCGGCCGCCGCACGCCACTGCAGCGGGTTTGCTGCTGTGGGCCCGGCAGGCAGGAGATATCGATAGAATGCCGAATGTTCGTGTCTTATTGTGTCGTACGATTTAGGTCCACCGGTGAAAGAGATAAGCTCTTATACGCGCGCGCGTGTCCAGTCGGGTGCAGTGTGCCATTCTTTATAAGCGTTTCGGCGATTCTGCAGATTCGCGATTAACAATTCACTGTGGGCGCAATCGGCGATTACATGTATGCTGGCGTCCCTGGAGTACGATTGATGCAGTCTGCTACAATGCCGGACGACGCCATCGCTTCGCACTGGTGCCCAACGGTGGTCAATTAAATTTATGTCGAGTTAATTATGCATTGCAGTCTGCACGAGAAATGGATCTCGCTGTTAGTTATACCTAGAAGAATTTAAGTCAGATATATTCAGACCCGTAACTGCCAACGGAGTGGTGATATCAACAAGCTGGATGTCAGATGCGCGAGCTAAAACTTAAAGCATCGATCGATGGGTCGTAATCGATATTCCGCTGAACTTTTCGACTATACTGCACCTCGATATTGGCGATATCGGCGTCTATCGGCGGCTATCGGCTTATCGGCCATGGCCGAATTAGTATGGGAATAGGCCGATGGCAGCTGATAGTGGCCGATAGGCATTAATGAGTCATACTCCACTGTGTCAGGTACACGACAAGGGCCGCCACATTACGAGTGTGTGATGAACGGACGAACTGACGGAATCGACGAAGCGACGTTAGGCATGAATTTCCCGAGAGAACAAAGACAACAAATGGTCATAGTCGGATCCAGCTCGTCATGTTGGGGAGCCCCAAGCCTCCTGTCCTATTTTGGCTCAGGGACGAGGCACGATGGGTCGAAATCCGAGGCACAAAGGGCCAAGAGTGGGGTGGTGTTTCTGAGGATGGGGCAGTGAACCCCTCTCCACCAGAAGCGCTGTTTGCTCCCAAAGCAGGGTCCGGGGCGGAGCCCCGGTCGCTAAAAGGTTTTCTTGCATTCTAAAGGCACCAGACGGCTTCTCCTGAAACTTGTTGAGAGCCAAGTTCGGGGGGAGTATATCCCCCTTGGCCGCCTTAAACCCGCCTGTGCAAAAGGCGATTGTAAGCTACTGTGGTTTTATACTGAGTACCGGTGTACTCCTCTTCTTCTTTTCCGTGGACAACATCTGAGCTATGATGATGTCTGGAGGCCACAAGAGAAGGCAATCAGAACCACTCCGTGCTGCGCTATGTGCGACAGTTGTGCACGCACGTGTGACCAGTTCTTCAATTTTCGTGTCGGTTTAGGTTTAACATTTTGTGTGTTTTTTTTCCGTTTTAGCGCGGCCATTTTGTTTGTTTTTTTATCGCGTTGGACGTAGTTCCTTCAGCACGAAGCGAGGAGATTGGCCGCGAAAACGTCTCTCCGAAATAATCTATTCTGCGTCGAGTTGGACGCGAAACTTTCACGCAGTCAGTATCGCCGCGGTGTGTGGCTGCGAAGATTTATTTCGACCGCGAACACAGCAGATCTCGAACGGACCGTCGTATTGACGTTGACGTTCCGTGCGTCGTCGTTTGATGGCGCTGTTATCGCCGACCGTTCAAACGGCATCGCGTCAAATCACTTCCGGTCGTTCCAGGGTCACGTGACCTCGCCAGTCGGCCCGGAAATTGGTCGGAGTCGGTCGTTGAGCATGCGCGCCGCAGCCTTTCACGACTGTCATTTCATTCACTCTATCCGTCGTGAAAAAATCCCTATAACGAACGTATAATGAGCAGCTGCGAGCAAAAAGTGAAGTGAGCAACTGAACACGAACCGAAACACGAATCAACCAAGTCTGTGTTCAGCTACATACGTACGCTGACAACGTGGCACTGCCCGCATTCGCCCGCCGCCGATGCAGCAATCGATCGATATCTCGTGCCCGCCGGGCCCACAAACCTGCAGCAACGGGTTTGCTGCTGTAGGCCCAGACGGACAGACGGACAGACACCGTACCGTTTCGTAGACGCTGCTCCGCATACTATGCGGGTAGTGTCAGAAATGCAGCAGACATCGCTGCACGTTGCCTGCGCGGTCATTCGGCCGTGTTGACACAGAGCCACCCCCCCCCGGTCCACAAGACGTCGTGACATTAGTGTGAGCGCGAGATTAGAGTACAACGTGCTGCTCTTTATTCAATCGCTTAGACTCCGACAAGGCAATTTGCCGACCGCTTCTAGATATGATAAATATATGCAAGTAAGTAGAAAGGTGAAGGTAGCCCGTACTCGATTGTCGAATGTAAGGTTCCGGAGCTGATCCCGGTTCTTGGCAGTCAGCCTGCAGGTGCTGTGACTCATAAACCCGGCGGTAGGCTGCCATTACTTTCCGCCAGTTACCCTCGCAACCCTTAAGAGGGCTGCTAGAAATTTCGCTGGTTGGTGAACAGAGGCGCGATGGGTGTGAACAGTTTGCCTAAGACTGTTAAGCGACAGCGACTCGCGTCTGCGATTTGAGCCCAGGCCCTTCTGCGCCTGAGTCCAGCACGCTAACCACTCGGCTACCAAGTAGGTAAGCAGATCATATAGCGCCGAAGTTAAAAGGAATCAAAGAGCGGGTCGACCTCAGTTGCCAAAATATCCAAGTCAGAAATCATTAATTTTTTCAGATGTATTTGTTCGGACAAACAGGAAGATCATATGAACAACACACACATACACAAGCCTGATCAATATTGTTCTACCTGGACCGTTAAAATAAGATAAAGGAGAATGGGCCATACTCCACTAAGATAGCGTAGGCGGGGTGCTCATCTCCCTGTCTAGGCCGTGAGCCCGTATGTGGATAGACCACTTCAGTCTGTGACGCATGGCCAGTGCGACGCCAGACCTACGGTTACCTTCCCAGCCGCAGGGCATCACCACCCCTTGACCTGTACCAAAATGTACTGCTTGGTGTGTGTGTGTGTGTATGTGTGTGTGTCTGTGTGAACGACTTGCTCAAGGTTGTTACCTGAAAGTGGAACGGCCGGGAGTCGAACCCGCGACCTGCTGTGACGCGAGCCAACACCCTAACCATTACGCCACCAGGCCACACTATTAAAGTGGTCTGTAAAACGCTTAAAACTCGTTTTTAAATATTTCAAATTGCACGCGTGGCTATGCAGTAGCCCATGAACCCGACGCTGCTTGAGCTATCTATCACCGCGGCCTCGCCGAAGCAATACTGCATGTCTGTGTGGGCGTAGCCTACTGTGTGGTGGTGCGGTAACTAGCATCTGTAGTTGAATTCTCGGCCGGTTCGCGGCCGTCTGTCGCACAAGGCTATCGCGTGCTTGCTCGGAGGTCGGTCGGTGACAGTCGTAAACAACCTTCCGTGCCAGCCAGCGCCTCCCTGCCCTTTCCTGCCCTCTCTTCCTCCCCTCCCCCTCTCTCATCGACGCATCTTGTCCGCATTGTTCGCCGAGATGTAAATACCGCGACCGTACGCCAGTGTACAAGTCGCTGTTCAGCCTCGTTCCTCGGCTATCAACGCGACACTGCCCGCCCCGCACTTGCTGTCGATCGACGTGCTGCGGCGCCGTTGCTGCTGAGCGCCGGCGCCTGCTGTCGGTCGATATCTCCTGCCTGCCGGGCACTCAGCAGCAAAATATATATATGTGTGTGTGTGTGTGTTTATATTTACGGTCGCCCAATCCAGGACCGGGTGGCTCGATAGCCGAGTGGTTAGCGTGCTGGACTCGGGCGCAGAACGGCCCGGGTTCAAATCGCAGTCGCGACGCTGTCGGGTAACAGTCTCAGGCAAACTGTTCACACCCATCGTGACTCTGTTCACCAAGCAGCGAAACTGGTAGCAGCCCTCTTAAGGGTTGCGGGGGTAAATGCAGGCCTGGCGGAAAGTAATGGCAGCCTACCGCCGGATTTATGACTCACGTCACCTGCAGGCTCCGAAACCATACGCTCGGTAATCGAATATGGGCTACCTTTTTAATCCAGGACCGACAACACAGCCACAACCTGCGATCGGCCACTACAACGCTGTGTCAACCTTCCACAACGACGACTTTTGCGAAGCGCGCTTATGCCGATGCTCTGCTCCGGCTGTTTAGAACTCACTACCGAAAACTGTCGTTAACAGTGACTCTGTTACTGTGTTTAAGTCTAGGCTGAAGACATTCCTCTTCTGGGCTTTCTCTATTCCCTCTTTTCAGTTGCACACTGCTTGGCCACAGCGCCTCTGAAGTTACGACCTTACGGCGCATACAAATATGTTCATTATTGTTATTATTATTTTTTGAACCCTCAGTACTAAATTCCCGAGGGTAAAATATTGAAGACTAAGCAAGTATTATTATTATTATTATTATTATTATTAACTCGCTGCAATCCTCTGCTGCTGTCGAACGATACGATACGATACGACGAGCTATTTTAACGTTTGCTCGAAAGCTGACTGACGTATGCCAACCAACTTAATCTACCGCACGGAACCAAAAGCACAAAGTAAGAAAGGAAAAAAATGGAAAAAACACGTATGCTCAGAAGTGACGGTAAACAGTCCGGCCGGTGAGTCAGCGTGAACGTGTCGAACGATGGGACAGACGGACAGACGGACGGACGCTGTACCGTTTCATCGACCCTGCTGCCAATACTGAGCGAACAGCGTCAAAAAGGCTATAGTCGCAGATGGAAGCCAGGACAGTGTGTTTGGATACGAGCACGAAAGAATTCGCGACGAGGAATTATTTCGGCGTGGCGGTTTTTCTCGCGTCACCGTGTGTCGAACGTCGGCCTTTGTGTCGCCGGCTGGCGGCGCTGAAACGAGATTCGACGGGGAGAGCGCGTAGCGCGCGCGCTCGCCCACCCACGACGCTAACGAACATCCGGTCATTCGTGAATGCTGTCTCTCTCTCTGTCGCTCTCTTCAGACGCCACCGAACCACACATTCCAGCCACGTGCCAGTAATTTCGCAGTCCTACCACCGGAGACAAGGAAATCCAGCCCGCATGATACTACAGATCCGGGACAATTCCCGCGGTACACGCATTTCTTCGCGGTTTGTTGACGTTCTCGTTTCGTCAACGGCACGCTGCCTGGCCCAGCGCCTCTGCGGTTACGACCTTGTGGCGATATTGCCAACCGTTCTCGTTTCGTCGGTGCCGCCTGCGTGCTGTCGTCGTCATCACAGAGCGACTTTAGCAGAAACATTAACTTCTCGAGACCAGACAAACATTCTGGTCTCGGTCTTCATCTCGAGGTTTTGGCCTCGGTCTCATACGGTCTCGTTCTCAAGACCGAACGTTTCGGCTCGGTCTTAAGGCCAGAATCTCGGTCTCGACTTCAATCCGGAAGCCAGAACTTCTCTCTCGGCCGGCCGCGAGGTCCAAATATTGGTCCTGGTCACGGTCTCGCTGCCGAAGGCTTGGTTTCAATCAACATCACTGGACTTTAGGTAATCATTACCGTCTTCATTCGTCGTTGTCTTCAGTGCCTTCAGTGCTTTGACATTGTTGTTTGGGCGGCAGGAAGTGCATCCGGCCTGTAAAAAACTCAGTGGTGGGTGCTGGCGTGGTTATCTATCTGGAGCGAGGTGCAGACTTGCGTATGGCCCAGCTGATGCCACTGCTAGTCATTGTCTCTTGCTTCAGTAAAATCCAGAGAGGTTTTTACCTTTTTGGTACCGGCTCAGCTGGGTAGTACGGGAAAAAGGGCCGTTAGACGTGTCTTCATTCGTCGTTGCCCGCCGTTGCGACAGCGCCGGTTCGCCGCAAGAATCCATCCCAGGAGGCGCTATAGCTGAGTTTCTTGGCCGCCGGTCCTCGACTGTGGAACGACCTTCCACCTGGACTCCGGCGGCCGGGACTTACCTTCGACTCTTTCAGACAATCTTTGAAAACTCATTTATTTTGCGATCGAAGCGCTTATTGACTCTTTGAATTTATAGTCGCTATATAAATAAGTCTATCCTACTATCTATCTATCTATAGCAGAATGCTGTCTCTCTCTCACTCTTCAGTCGCCACACTGCGACACAGTCTTGTCACGCGATGTCGGCCGCTGACAGCTCCCTGTCTCTTTGCTTCTGCTGCTGCTGCTGCTGCTGCTCGCTTTAACTCTTTCTAAACACGAAAATAGTCACGCCACCGAGACATGGTTCCGAAGAACTCGTAAAATCCACAAACTTTCGGGAACTTCTGGGAACTTCTACGTCTACGGGGAACGAAGTTGTGCCGAAAATTATACTAAATGACACAATAAATATATTTTTAAACTGCAGTCAGCTTTTTGCTAACTTCACACCATGACAGTTTCCGAGTGCTGTTCGATAAAATTGCTTCGGTATATGATGCCATTTCGTCCAAGAGTTATTGTCTGGCCACACTGACAGACAAACACGTCGTCCTAGTGCTTCACGTGGACTACTATAGTGTTCTCGAAAAATAAATGGTTGATTTTTGGCTGCGTCTAAAGGGTTTCGGATGTAGCGCAGATGCTGTCGTGACGCAAAAGACCTCTTGGCACTGAACAAACCTGCGTACGTTCCAGCGTTATGCGCGACACTGCAGCTGGCGAGCAGAAGAGCTATACTACCGAGTTAAAAACTGCTCGCTAAAATTTCGAAGCAATTTTGTCGTCTACTCGACTTCAACTATTGACAACAGCAACTGGTGAAGAAACAAACAAAACACAAACGTTAACTGTTAATTAAACGTAAAGAAAGAACGGCTTAGTTGCGAGCAGTGCTTATTCCAGCCATCTTTCGGGGGAGAATGCCCCCCCCCCCACAGAATTACAATTTTCCCCCCAAACTGCTGCCAATTGCTGTAGATCTTTTTTTCGACCGGGACAATGAATTACAGATATATCACGTACGTACACTGTATTTTACTTGACATAAACACAAGAAATTATTCGTCATTAGGCAATCGAAAGGGTACACATTTATGCCTAAAATGCACCGAGATACGTGTGGCGGCCGAGCTCCGCCAAAACCCGCTGGGAAACTAATGCGCTACCGCAGACCCTCTAGCTGCAATGGGGGCCTACTTCAAGGGGAGGAAGGGGAGGGGAAAGGGAGGGGAAGGGGCTACTTCAAACGAGGACGGAAGGAAGGGAAGGCAGGAGAGAGGGCGCGGAAAAGGAGCGGAAGGGAATTCCCCCCTCACCTCCCCGCAAAGCCAATGTGGGTAGAAATAAACGCTGGTTGCGAGTGCAGTGGGATGTGGGATGTCACACCAAGTCACAAGTTGCTCTGCACTTATACGAATATTGCACAAACTTCGTCGTCCGCGTCCAGTCCAACAATTCACTGGTATAGCTGGGGTTCTCGGCGCCCGAGGTCAGAAACAAAGAGGCGTCCCCAGTATTTTTCGGAAGGGGGGAGGGGCGCACGAGGCCCGAAAGCAAAATGCTATGCAGTGGAGTAAGTAATGCCTAAACAAGTTGGCAGCTAAAATAGCAGAAGCTTGTTGCGATAGGCTACTTCTGGTTGTCGGTTCATTCATATGGTGCCGCACAGCGCTCACCTCTCCCTCAATTCACAACACAACTACCCCAGTTCATATGACACTGAATTGATTGGGAGAGTTGTTGTGACAACACAACAACTCCCCGAATTCATATCACACTCCCCCCAATTCAGTTCAGCGCGAATTGAATTGGGGGAGTTGTGTTGTGAATTGGGGGAGAGGTGAGCGCTGTGCGGCACCATACATTCAGCAAACTTTATCCTACTCACATCTGTGCCCGTTAGTCACGAAATATTTCGGCGAGGCTGTTTTGCACCCCTCACCTGCAGCGCCCCGGCCGGGCAACTGCCCCCTTGCTGCACTGCATGAGTCACATTGTCACCTTAGTTACGCCACTGCAGCAATTTCGGTCAACCCGTGACGGAAGACTTCCGAGAGAAAGGAGCGGAAGACCGGCGTCCCTGCGAAGCAATATGTATCGACCGATGCTACGCTACACTGACTGACGGCGTGGCTGGCATCGTTTCAGTTATGAAATAATCGACGGCGGCTGTCGGAACGGTTGGACGGCGCCTGATTGCGTCGTTCGTTGCCATGGTAATGGGCCGCCGCAGCCTCCGAATCAGGGATGCACGCGCCGTTTAATTTGCTACCAGTTTAGATAAAACGACTACACATGGACTAAACGTTTGATGAAAATATACGCGACAGCGTTATCATTCTAAGCGAATTCGATCTCAGCTATCGTCCGCAGTTTAGTTTGTTTTCGATAATACCACCACACACACTGGACCCGTTTAACGGCCCTTTTTCCGCGACTACCCAGATAAGCCGGTACCAGAAAGGTAAAACCAATCTGGATTTTACTGAAGCAAGAGATAATGAGTGGCAGTGGCATCAGCTGGGCCATATGCAAGTCTACATCTCGCTCCAGTCAGATAACCAGCACCAGCACCCCACCGCTCAGTTTTTTACAGGCCGGATGCCCTTCCTGCCGCCCAACCAACAGCGTCAAAGCACTGAAGGCAATACCACCAGTGACATATAAACGTATTACTTAACACTGGTACATGCAGATGATAGGAAGCGCTAAACAACAGTAAGTAAACAGCTAAAGCTGCATTACAACAGTTGCTATTTGTTTTCTTCTGAGATGACGTAAATAATCTGGTGTATGAATAATAATGTTGAAAAATTACTTCTTTGGACTTCCCAAGGTAAAGTGCCTACTAAAAGTTTTCTTACATGGCGTGTTCATTTTAGAACAGGCTGCGGATAAAGGCAAACAGTAGGCCTAGTCAACTGTTAGTTCATAGTGCAGTTGGTGTCTCCTGTAACATTATCACTTAATGCCCGATTCACACCGCCCACCAGACACGACAAGACAGTGCTGTCTGTGTCGTGTCTGGTTTGCTGATGTGAATTGGGCGCTTTGCTCTGAACGTGTTCAGACTTCAAATGTTCTGTCGGCGACAGTCTTGAGTTGTCGGGAATCCAACTCAAACCGCCGAAGCGGACTCGACACAGACAGGACAGTCTTGTCGTGTGTGGCGTGGCGGTGTGAATTAGCTGTAATCGTGCTAAACAGATTACAAATCAAGCCTATTGGTCCACGCAGAGCTTGGGCTAACACATAAACTGGCCGCTTGCTGCACTGCATGAGTCACATTGCGCATACGCCCTATCGAGCTCGACATGGACCGGACAGAGGGACAGACAGACAGACGGACAGACACCAGACCGATGCATTGCGCTTAGCGCAGAGTTGCACATGGGTTGGGTTGACCTATGCGTTGGATCGGGATGGGTTGGATTGGTTCGGGTTGGGTCGAGATTTTTCAGTTTTTGTTGGGTTGGGTTGGGTTGGGTTATACCGTTGGGTCCACTAACGCAAAGGTACTAAAAATTTCAAAGGATTGTGTTAATGCATTTAAAGCACGGTTAGATTAGAATAAGATTTGGTTGCACAAGCAGTTAAATTAGTTAGTTGTATTCGGTTGGGTCGGGTTGGGTCCAAATTTTTCCACTTGTGCTGGGTTGGGTCAATCAGCTGGTGAGTTGTGTTGGATCGGGTCACACAAAATGGACCCATGGACAACTCTGGTTTAACTCTGGACGCAGCCAGCATAGCAACAAATCGCCTTATCGTTTAGACCGTTTACTTGTCGTTTAGTGTGCTAAAAGTTTAAACGGCTAACAATTTGACGAAGCGTGTTGATACGTTTCGCCTCGATCCTATATACACCACGAAACTTTCCCAGTAGAAAAATGATGGGATCGAAACGTAGCCATTCCAGCCTGCTTTCGGGTTTTTAGTTTTTTTAACGCCGGGGATCTTTACTTACTTACTCAGTCTTAGCTCCCTCCTGTTTCTGTGGAAACATCGGGCGACGAGATTCCTTCATCTCTGGCGATCGCTGTCGACTTCCCTTGCTCCTCTCCATGTTACTTCAATGCCTTGTAGATCTTCGGCAAATGTCAGACACCAGCTGATTGCCGTTTAAAAAAATAAATTTATTCTGTTATTTATTGTAAGTTTCGGCGCACTTCGGGTTAGAATTTCAAGTGCGTTTATGTTTAATATTAAGTAAGTAAGCAAGCTAATGTGTCTTCGACACGGGCTGAACTCAGGTCTCAGCTTCTCAAGTAAGCAAGCAATTTATATAGTGAACGCCGAAGTCAAAAAAGAACCAGTGCGCACAGTGTTTGTTTGGGTTAGGCGGTAGGGTTGCGAGTTCGAGCTAGGATTAGCGTTAGATACGAGGCAGCTGTTTGGAATGGCAGTTGGGGGAGTGGCAGTTGACGAGGAGAAAGCAGATGTTCGTAGAGGGCAAATGTCCCGGATTCCGCCGCTGTTGCTGCTGTCGATACGATGGCCTTGGTGATGACGGCGGTTATCACGTTAGGGATGGGTCATGGAGCCAACTAGATGCTGGTGTATAGGAGTGCATGGATGGGTCGTGGGGATAATGACGAGAGAGAGCATCGATTGACAGGTCGGTCGTCAGGCATGCACATTCCGTTGCCGTGCGGAAAAACTTCGTCGTGTGTTACATGCGATGAAAAAACATTGAAATAAGATATGGGAAACGTAAAAAATTAAAAGAAGAAATTTAATGCACCTTAAATTTCATCATGCTTTACTTGTGCTATCATTGCAGACAGTTAGACTACCACATCGACATTGTAAAATAAGTTGAAAAAATAGCGTCCAATATCAAATTTATCTATAACAGATGAGTGAAAAGTAACTGGGTGCTGAATTAAAGCAATTTTTTTACTGAGCGGTAAAAGACGGTACTGTGTATTAACACGGACCAAAAAAATGAAAATTGCTTACAAGAATCAGAAAGAAAGTAGAAAAACTGATGAAGAAAAACCCCGTAAACGCGGGAAGTCAAAAATTGACGGTCCATTAAATCGGCGCGCGGGCTGGCATGATGGAACGATTTGCGAACGAAACTGGATGGCAGACGAACGCGGTCGAATCGTTCGTTTAGCGGCATCATGAAGATCGTAGCATGGCGAATGCGGCCCCGTTGCGCTACCGGCTAAACTGATTTACGTCTTTGAATAAATTATCGGGCGTCTTCGTCGTGTATCGGCAGCGATCGTCGACCGAACATCTGCCACGATGTGGCCGCAACAGCCACTGCTGCTGCTGCTGCTGCTGCCATTGCTACTCTGGATACGGTCATTAGGCATGACCGGACATTCGTCCTCCCGGTCATTTGTTGATCATTGTGTGTGTTCCTCTCAATTGGTTGATGATACTGATAAGGTGCATATTTTGGTTGATGGCCGTAACACTTAAGATCATTTTGCTATCTCTGTTTCAATAAAGATGTTGTCCAGTAGTTCGTATGGTAAGCCAAATCGTGTATATTCCACCAAGCTTAGGTTGAACAGAGCAGACCTGTCCCAATATCAGGATGTGTGCTCCAGCATGTTGGCACAGATTCACTTACCTATTGAGGCATTGTTGTGCTCGTGTAGTTGCTGTACAATCCATAATTCCGACTTAGAA
>Ga0126332_10000502_pt1 | contig 14102 bp, 8 predicted proteins | sample InaspJWI42metaG_FD_94482 | JGI IMG/M metagenome (GOLD analysis project Ga0126332, IMG submission 94482) | Marine gutless worms symbiont microbial communities from Oahu, Hawaii - Inanidrilus sp. 2 OAHU.JWI-42 metaG | ecosystem: Host-associated > Annelida > Digestive system > Unclassified | place...
CTAACCGGGGACCACTCGCCGGCGGCCAGACAGTCACCCTAACCGGCACCGGTTTTGAGAGCGGCGACACCGTCACCTTCGGTGGCACGGCGGCGACCGAGGTTAACGTTGTTTCCGCCACACAGCTCACCTGCACCACACCGGCGCATGAAGCGGGCACCGTAGATGTGGTGGTCACCGATATTTTTGAACAAACCGGCACCCTGACCGTAGGCTATAGTTATAAGGCCGCTCCGACAGTTACCAGCGATGATCCTAACCGGGGACCGGCCGCCGGCGGCCAGCCAGTCACCCTAACCGGCACCGGTTTTGAGAGCGGCGACACCGTCACCTTCGGTGGCACGGCGGCGACCGAAGTTAACGTTGTTTCCGCCACCCAGCTCACCTGCACCACACCGGCGCATGAAGCGGGCACAGTGGATGTGGTGGTCACCGATATTTTGGGACAACCCAGTAATCCCGTTGCCTACACCTACAAAGCCCCTCCGACGGTGACCGGCGTTGATCCTGACCGCGGAATTGCCGCCGGTGGACAACCAGTCACCCTGACCGGCACCGGTTTTGAGAGCGGCGACACCGTCACCTTCGGTGGCGTCGCGGCGACCGACGTTAACGTTGTTTCCGCCACCCAGATCACCTGCACCACACCCGCACATGACCGGGGCACCGTGGATGTGACGGTCACCGATATTTATGGGCAATCCGGTACCCTGGCGGACGGCTATATTTTTAGAGCTCCATTTATCGCCAATATCGCCCCGGACCATGGACCTCTGGCCGGTGGACAGACTGTCACCTTAACCGGAGAGGATTTTGCGGATGTCGACAGCGTCACCTTTGATGGAATCCCGGCAATCAACGTGACCGTTGTTTCCGACACGCAGATCACCTGCACCACACCGGCGCATGAAGCGGGCACCGTGGAAGTGGTGGCCACCGATACGCACGGGCAATCCAGCCCCCCTGAGAACTACGATTATATTACTCCGAATTTGACCGGCATTGAACCTGACCGCGGCCCGACATCCGGCGGCACGCCTGTCACACTGACCGGCAGCGGTCTTATCGACGTCGACAGCGTAGAGTTTGATGGAATCCCGGCAACCGACGTGACCGCAGTTTCCGATACCGAGATCACCTGCACCACACCCGAGCATGAAGTGGGTGTCGTGGACGTGGTGGCCACCGATACGCATGAGCAATCCGATACCCTGGAAGAAGCCTATGAATACGTCCCGTTTGGGATTCATCCCCCATCGCACACCCTGCGGGTTGGCGAGATCGGAACATACACGATAGTAGGGGAAGATGTGGCAACGCCGCCGTTCACCTGGAAAGTAAACGGCGAAGTAGTTCAGAGCGGGGATTCCTCCACGTATGACTTCAGCTCGGCAGAAGCCGGAACGTTTACCATCACGGTGGCGGACAGCAGCCTTACACCGCTGACCGATGACGCGACCGCGAATGTTTATGAAGATGTCGTCATCACACCTCCGGACGGCTTTGACCCGGAGAATCCAATTCTTGAATCGGGCGACTCATTTGAGTTTACATTCACCGGCGGTGAACGGTCCTCCGCCACCTGGACCGTGGAAGGCCCGGAGAGCATGCCTCCTTTCCCTCCTTTCCAGGGCTTAACCTACACCTTCGAGGCGCCGACGGAAGGCGCTTTTGCCGGCGTTTACACGATTACGGTCACCGATGATCAGACCGGCTGGCAGCATAGCGTCGTGGTCATCGTGCCTTTGAAGTTCACGCCCTACTCCAGGAACATCCGGGGAGGTGAGGCATTTGAGGGCTTACTGGCAGGTGCCGACTCGGGGGCGGAGTTGTCCAGCGGAATACTCCTGGACGAAAACGGGGTTGAGATACCGGAAGATGAGACCGATGCCTATGCCACCGTCCTCCCCGAACTGCCGGTTCCCTTTGACGACCATTCCCACGTCGTCCTCACCATCACCGGGGCGGATGTAGCGGACCTCAAGATGTTCAAGCTCAGGGGCACCGTTACCGGGGACCAGGAGTTGACGGATAACGGCCTGGCTGTTGTCACCACCGGCTGGATCCGCGTCATGCCCATGGACGACTTCAGCGGGATCGTACAAGACATTGATACCAAGGACGCCATCAGCGGCGCATTAGTTTTATTTGTGCTGGGCGAGGAAATCTAGGCCGAATCGATATCGGCTGCGGATGGCGCGTTCACCGCCGATCTGCTTACGCCGGAGATGATCGGCACCGAATATGATGTGATTGTCCTGGCCGACAACTATCATTTATATAGCGCCACCACGGAAGGCTGGGACTTCGAAAATGGTGCAATCATAGAACTGACGCCGATTCCCGGGGAACCGGACGCTTTCTCCGTAACCGGGCAGGTCACAGACAGTGACAGCGGAGACGGGATTGAAGGCGCGAAGGTGGAGTGCGAGGTAGCGGGTGAACCGCTTGAGGTCTACGCCGATGATAGCGGCTTCTACACACTTTGGCTGCCGGTGTCCACGGACACGCTTACAGAACTCCAGGCCCGGGCAAGTGGGGTTGGATATTCGGCCCTGAGACAGGATCTCCTGGCTAATTCCGACTTTGTACTCGAGCCCCAGGTGACGGACCCACAGGCTCCGCAAGATGTGTGCGAGGATGGAGGCGGATTTCTGGAAGGGGACTGCATCGTGCGCATTCCGGCAGATGTCCTAGACACATGCTATGATCTGGAAATCGATCCAGCCATCGATGTGGGCGATGAATCACCCTATACGGAGCATTCAGTGTTGCTGGTAGAAATTAGTCTCAGCGGGGCTGATCTCCAGGACCCGATCATGCTCACCATCCCCTATGATATCGATGATGTAGACCCTGGAGACTTCGTGAACGGCATCGTGGTGATTTACCATGCGCCAACGGCCGATGACCTCAGAGAAGGCGTCAATGTGACCGCTGTGCCTGCTTCCGACATCATTTATGAAGACCATCTGAATGGGCTGGTCTGTTTTTGGGTCAGATCTCTTTCCATGTTCGGCACGGGTGCACCCGAACCCGACGACGGTGACGGCATCATCATCCCCGCCGGTGGCGGTGGCGGCGGCTGCTTTATTGCCACCGCGGCATTCGGCACAATGTTTGAGGCCGAATTCAGCTCACGGATAGAAAACCTTCACACCTCCACACCGGAGAAACTGACAATTCTGTCGGGCTTAATTCTGCTTGCGCTGGTGCCAGTGCTGCTAATTTCGAAGAGAAGGAAGCGCAATAATAAAACAGGCTGATTTTAGGGCCACCAAGCTGAAACTCATCGCCCCCGATCCGGCCCTCCATTTCAAGGGGAGGGTCGCGGGGGCGGCTTAAAAAGGGAATATGATCCATGTGTCTTAAAGGCCTTAACCTAGTGGGCATTCTGGTGATAACTGCAACACTGATCTTCGGCGTCCACGCGAGGGCCGCCGTAATTATTTTGAATAGCCAGGGGGGAGCCAAAGGAGACAGCGTGACATACCATGTCTTCGTCGACACCGCCCCCAATGATGCATCGGCCCTCGGATTCGAGGTGCGCTATGACCCTAAAATTTTGCGCTTTAGGGATTATTCGTCAGGTCCCCTGGTCAGCGGCTTTGATTTTTTCGCAGCCAACAATTCATCGCCTGGTACCGTGAAGGTCGGCGGATTTTCAGCGGGTGACGGCCGGATCTTTCGGGAAGATAGCGGGAGCATGATATCGCTTACTTTTGACGTCATCGGGCATGATGACTGCCGGGTATGGTTTGCTCAACTAAAAGACGACATTGAAACCTGGAGCACACAATCCGGGCGTTTTATCGGAGACCATGCGGTTGAACAGGAATTCGCCGATGACCTGGAATCTCCAACAGCTGACTCATCTATTCGTAATCCTGAGAATGATACTGATAATAATATAAGTGATGATTTCGACAAGCCCGTTTATTCTAATACGCCTATGGCTGAGAGCAATCCGGCCTTTTCCCGTGAAGACTTCAGGACAGCAGCGACGGAATCTGTCAGGGCTAGACCTAATGCTGAGAAACCGCGAGAGGCCGGGATATCCCGCCAGAAAAGGAAAAAGGCGAAGCTTAAGGAAAAGCAGGAGATCATAGTTGCCGGCGGAGCCAGCCCAAAACCAAATCAGACTCCTACAGAGGTGGACAAGTCTCTTGCAAATACCCATACGGGACCACGGGTGATACCTTTAAAAAATCTTTACAGCGAGAAGGCCCAGACTAATGGGTCGTATGTGTTGATTGGAATGATGATGTTTTATGCTCTAATTTATTACCTGACAATAGGCTGTGCAATTGTTGTGGCGGGTTATATCTCCTGGGAACTTGTACAAATAGCAAGGAGGCACTTGAGTGAAGCTTAACATTATACAAAGCAATCCGATTTTTAACGGCATTTTGGTATTTATCCTCTTTTTGGTCCCCGGACATCCCGGTTGGGGCAAAACCGGCAGCATGTCCCAGGATTTAGTGATTCTGTACAGCAGTAATACCTCCGGTTTTGCAAAACCATCCGGATGAGGTAACCGGAGAATGGGCGGTCTGCCCAGAAGAATGGCTGCACTGGAGGAAAAAAGAAAAAACGCGCCAGAGGGTCTTTTGCTGCTGGATGCCGGCAATCTCTTCCCGGGTAAATCCAAAAAATGCTGTGCCGAACCCGGCAAAATAGAAGAGATTCTGAATTCCTATCAAAGCATGTCTTATGACGCGGTCAACCTGAGCCGGAGTGATTTGGTCTTCGGCCTACCCTTCTTAAAGAAAAATGAAAAGTCATTACAATTACCTTTTATCTCCGCCAATCTGGTCGCCGGGCATACCGGCGAACCTTTATTCAAACCTTTTGTAATAAAGAAGGTAGGAAAAAATACGGCCGCCATTTTCGGCCTCATGGAACCACTACCGTCTCAGAAGACAGGCAACCCTTACAGCATTAAACCGCCGTCCGAGGCGGCGCGTGAAATGATAAAGGTTTTATCTGCCGAAGCCGATTTGATCATTGCACTGTCCAGCCTTTCCAATGCCGCCAATTATAAGTTGCTGGAAGAATTGGCAGGCCTCAATTTCATCATCGGTACCGACAAACGCGTGCATGCGCCCATCAAAGTGCAAAACGGTTACATCCTATCCGCAGGCGATAAGGGAAAGTACTTGGGCCGGCTTGATATCAGCCTGAGATCCCTGGCACGCCCGCTGCAGATACAGGATATGAGCGATAAAGCAAGGCTTGAGTCAAAACTGAGCAGGGTGGAGCAGACAATTGCGCAGCTCGAAGCGAAAAAAGTGGATATCTCAAAGTCGGACAACGACCGCGCCGCTGAAAATTATCGCCGGGCTCTGGAAAGCTTGCGGAAACAGCAGGCGCAAACCCACGCGGAACTGACTCAGTTGGACCCGGCTAAGATAGAAAACTATTTTAAATACAAAATGATACCGTTGGCCGTTCATAAACCCCGGAAGACCCTTAAAGACGTTTCAGCTGGGACCAAAGCAAAAACAACGGTCGCGGGAGCGCTTCCCGGGAGCGCGGCCCCTCATATCAAGATCCGCCGCCTGGTCGCTGACACGGATCAAAAGATTACATTTGCCCTTACGATCGATCAGGCCCCCAATCAGGTCAGGGCATTGGGATTCGATGTGGTCTATAACCCGAAAGTGCTGAAATATTCAAAATACGAAAAAGGCAAACTGGTCAGCGAGTTCGATATGTTTGATGCCAGCGAGCTAAAGGCAGGGATGTTGCGGATCGGCGGCTTTGAGGCGCGTGATGATTTGATTGGGGAGGGAAAAAGCGGAGAATTGGTTCGGCTGGATTTTCAGCGTGTTGGAAAAGGGGATATGGCTGTTCAATTAATCAGGCTTAAGGATGATATCTCCGCATGGAGCGTGGAAAAGGGGCAATGAAGAATCTCCCAAGATAAGGTCGTAGAAATGGTAGAAAATCGACTCCAATACATGACTATTTTTAAATAAGTGTGCGATAGGCTTCATTTGAGAAAAGGGAGGGAAGGCAAGATGCTAAAAAAGATTTTTTCAAAGATTACAGTATTTATCGTTTCTTTACCTGTAACGTTTATATTTTTGGTGCCCATCGGAGAGAGTGCTGAGGACAGGGCTACTCTTCAGCCAAAAGTAAAGAAGTCAATTAAAAACGACGTTTCACAACCCCTGCGCAACATCACACCCATCACACCCAAATCAGGGGAAATAAGGGAAATTCCGCTAATGCCCTTGCCCAGAAAGAAAGGTCCCGGTTCCATCGAGGCACTTCAGCAGGGTGCCGATCCAGCCCTGCAAAGCATACCTGGCGGGGCGAATATGCCAGATCCCATCCAGAATTTTGAGGGCGTAGATAACGTGAACGGCGTTCTGCCACCCGACACCGAGGGTGATGTTGGGCCCAATCACTATGTGCAGATGGTCAACATCTCATTTGCTATCTGGGACAAAAACGGGACCCTGCTCTACGGCCCGGTAGATAATAATACGTTATGGGATGGTTTCGGCGGCATCTGCGAAACCAACAATGATGGCGACCCGATCGTGCTCTATGATCACCTGGCCGACCGCTGGTTGATGAGCCAGTTCGCGCTGGACTTTCCGAACAACTTTCATCAGTGCATTGCCATATCCGAGACAGGGGATCCTACCGGCGCGTGGCACCGCTACGACTTTCTTATCAGTGAAAGCAAGATGAACGACTACCCCAAATTCGGGGTATGGCCGGATGGCTATTACATGGCAATTAACCAGTTTGATGGCGCTACGAGTTTTTGGGCCGGCCAGGGAGTCGTGGTCTTCGAGCGTGACCAGATGCTCGTCGGCAATCCTGCCACAATGGTCTATTTTGATGACCCCGACCCCGATTTGGGCGGCATGCTGCCTTCTCACTTGGATAGCATGACACAACCGCCAACAGGCTCACCAAACTACTTCGTTCAATTTGACGATAACGCCTGGGGCTTTCCCCAAGATCAACTTGAAATCTGGGAATTCCATGTGGACTGGGACACCCCGGCCAATTCCACCTTTACAGGCCCGACGCTTCTGCCAACTGCAGCTTTTGATTCCAACCTGTGTGGTTACTCTAGAAATTGCATCCCGCAACCAGACACAGTTCAACGCGTTGATGCTATTCCTGATCGGTTGATGTACCTTCTTCAGTACCGTAACTTTGACACTCACGAGTCCATGGTGGTGAACCACACGGTGGATGCGGGTTCGGATCATGCTGGTATCCGATGGTACGAACTGCGTAAGGGTGCCGGTGGATGGGGCATCCACCAGCAGGGTACATACGCTCCTGATGACGATCACCGATGGATGGGAAGCATCGCCATGGATGGTGATGGAAACATAGCGCTAGGCTATTCCGTATCCAGCAACACCACCTATCCCTCCATCCGTTATAGCGGCCGACTGGTCGGCGACCCCCTGGGCACCCTTCCACAAGGCGAAACCACATTGATTGCTGGTGGGGGCTCACAGCTCCATTCGGCTGCTCGCTGGGGCGATTACAGCACGATGAGTGTTGATCCAACGGATGACTGTACCTTCTGGTACACCCAGGAGTACTACGAAACCACGAGCAGTGCCGGCTGGCAGACCCGTATCGGTTCCTTCAGATTCCCCTCCTGCGCTGGGACGACTCCGTGTATCGAAGACGACTCGGGGGTGTTGGACATTGTGGGCAGTGCCGGCGGCCCTGGTAGTATGGTGACCGTACCGGTCAGGATCCAAAATGCCCCCAATGATGTTGGTTCCCTCGGCTTTGAAGTGGTACCTCCTTCATTCCTGGCCTTCACAGACCACACGAGAGGGCCGTTGGTGGAAGACTTTGATTTCTTCGACTGTACCATCCCTGCTGACAAGCCAGACGTCGTCCGGTGTGGGGGTTTCAAGGCTGAAGGTGGCATTGGTACCGGCTCCAGTGGTGATGTGGTTCTACTGGATTTCGAAGTAGAGAGTTGTGATCCAGGGTCTTCCTATCCATTGAACCTTCAGGAGTTGAAGGACGACATAGCCAACTGGAATGCATCACCCGGTTGTTTCCAGTGTGGCGGCTGTGATGTGAGTGGAGACGGGGAAGTCACACCGCAGGATGCCTTGTGCGCCTTCCAGAAATACTTAGGTATCTGTCCGACTGACTGTGGTGAATGCGAAGCCATCTTTTGCGATGTGAACGGTGATAATGACTGCACGCCAGCTGATGCCCTTGAGATCTTCAAGGAGTATCTGGGACTGCCTAGTATCTGCTCACAATAGTCAGGGGTTGGGAAAACAGAATTAATTGATTGGCAACAGGAAAAAGACATCAAATATAAAAGAAGAATTAGTGAAATTTTTTATCAATAAGCAACGCAACAGACAAATTATAAATACTGCATACAGTGTTAATTGTATCACTTTGGTCATATCAGGATGGAATGTCCCCTTTTTATCTATCAGGCAAACTAAGAAGCAGTAACAAAAAAAAGGGAGGTGGGAGAAATAAGAAAAATTGGGTATTCCCTTAGATCCAGTTAATTATTACATACCGGGCCGCGTAATTACAAACATTTTATCGAGAGGCGTAGCCTCAGTAATGCACCGGAAGCGAACTCTACCAAGCTTTTTTTCCTCGACCTCGACCGCTACTGCAACCAGGGCATTCTTCACTCTATTACGGCCTCTGCTTCCTTTTTCTTCACCTTCAAGTTGGGTTTCATCTGTTTCTACTATGCCATTCAATCTGTCTCTGCCAGGGCGTATCATTGCACGACGAAATTTGTGAAGCCAAGCCCACGTTGTCTTATAACGTCCAAAACCTATAGCGTCGCTATGATTCTTTGCACTCGCTCCGGTTTTTTGAGACATCATCCACCACATTGCATGAAACCATATGCGCAATGGTTTTCTGGTTTTGTGAAACAAGGTACCAGCTGTTATCGATAATGTTTTACTGGAGTAAAGGGAATACCCAGTTAAGAAAATTTAATATTGCTTTCCTGGACCGTATTTTTTGGGTTGATTCCAATCGGTAGCAATTTAGAGTTTTCAAGAAGGTATAGCCCCTGTCGGATAGGAAACAAAAATCAAAACGAATTGTGGAATAAAAGAAGGAGGCTTTAGCATGAGGAAACATATAGGAAAATTGAGCAATCGTCTAATGGTTATGGCCCTGATGGTGCTGCTTTTCACGGGAGCGACCCATTTAGCGATTGCACAGGACACAAATACGGGCGGTCCTGCAAATCTTCAGGGTTCAAATGCGGCACCTGTTCCAGGCAAAGCTGCGACCCCCAGTGCAACCCTGGTTTTTGACCTGGGCCCCGGCACGGGTGCACCTCCCTCCACACTAGGAGGATATACGATGACCCCCGTGCCCTATCCTGGTGCGCCGGGTTGCACAGGGATAACACCTCCTGGCCCTATTCCCACGCCGGGCGGTGATATCGATGTTGCCCCTTGGGATATGCAACGATGCATCGGCGCTGGCTGGTTCACCTGGAGCCATGGATACAGCGGAGACGTCTACTTTACAGGAGGCACAACGTCTCAAACCATAACCCTGCCTCCCGGCACCGCGGCATTTTACTTCTATGTGGAGCCAAATCCATTTGAGGAACACACCTTTGAAGTGGTGGCCGATGGTGAGTCAAGCGGTACATTCACTGCGCATGGAGATGCCGGTGCCACCTATGTGGGCGTCTATGATAGCGGGGGCGGCAGCATAAGCACCATCACGATCACCAGCAGTGCTGACTTCGCCACCGGTGAGTTTGGTTGGAGTGGTGACGGAGGGGGTGCTGGTCCTGACATCGATGTCGATCCCCCCGAACTTGAGATCGAAATGCCGACTGGCTCAACCAGATCGGTGACCCTTGACATCGGGAATGTAGGCGGAGCAATGCTGGAAATCTCGAGTATCTGTGATGAGACCGCCGGCGGGACCGAAGAGCTCGTGTTTGACCTGAGCCCCGGCACTGGTGCACCTCCCGCCACATTAGGAGGCTATACGATGACCCCCGTGCCCTATCCTGGTGCGCCGGGTTGCACAGGGATAACACCCCCTGGCCCTATTCCCACGCCGGACGGCGATATCGATGTTGCCCCTTGGGATACGCAACGATGCATCGGCGCAGGCTGGCTCACCTGGAGCCATGGATACAGCGGAGACGTCTACTTTACAGGAGGCACAACGTCTCAAACCATAACCCTGCCTCCCGGCACCGATGCGTTTTACTTCTATGTGGAGCCCGATCCTTTTGCGGAACACACCTTTGAAGTGGTGGCCGATGGCGTCTCAAGCGGTCCATTCACTGCGCATGGAGATGCCGGTGCCACCTATGTGGGCGTCTACCATAGCGGGGGCGGCAGCATCAGCACCATCACGATCACCGGCAGTGCGGCCTTCGCCAGCGGTGAATTTGGTTGGAGTGGCGGAGATATGGTGACCCTTTCGAAGGAATCGTTCTCACAGATGTCCTCTCCAAATCCACAGGGCACAGATTCCGGAAACCAGGCCCTTTCCATTAACCCAGGCTTTGCGCCAGCTCCAAGAAAGACCAGTAAAGGGTTTGTCATGGGTGACCTGATCAACGATGGAAGTTTTGAGAACGGTCCTCCACCGGCAAGTGCGTGGACGGAGTGGTCAAGCACCGGACTTGAATGGATCATCGACGTTGCTCCTATATGGGGAATCCCCGCGTTTCACGGCACCTATACCTTCTGGGCGGGAGGATACTCTGGTTTTACTCCGAATTCAGACTATGTTGAGCAAAACATCAACATACCTACCGGCACAACCAATATCCGTTTTTGGACGAACTTCTACCGGCCTGATGATGACGACGTAGATGCTGACGTTTTCAGGGTAACTATCAATGGCACGCCCATCTTCAGCCGGGATATGGTTCGGGCCCATGATACCTATCCGAGCTGGGAGGAGCAGGTTGTGAACATATCGGGCTATGCGGGCCAGACGGTGATGCTGCGTTTTGAGGCGACAAGCGCCGGTGATTTAACCGGCAATGTGCTTGTGGATCATATTACATTGGAGGGGGGCGGTTCTGATTGCGCTTGCGGTCCTGACGCGCCATGGATGTCTGTGAGTCCGACAAGCGGCACAGTGCCTCCCGGCGGAAGCCTCCCTGTGACGGTCTTCTTTGATACTTCCGGTATGGACCCGGGCACCTACCTTGGCACTATCAGGATTGGCAGCAACGATCCGGATGAGCCGTGTGTGCTGGTGCCTGTAAAGCTGATTGTGGACGAGGATGGCCCTCAATGCGACGAAGACGACTCCGGAGCCCTGGATATTGTGGGCAAGGCCGGTGCTCCGGGAGGTAGTGTAACCATCCCGGTCCGGATCCAGAATGCCCCCAATAGTGTTGAAACCTTGGGCTTTGAGGTGAGGCCTCCCGGTTTCTTGACCTTCACAGGCTTTACAAAAGGGCCGTTGGTGGAAGGCTTTCAGTTCTTCGACTGTAACGTCCCTGATGACAAGCCGGACGTCGTCCGCTGCGGTGGTTTCACGACCGAGGGTGGTATTTCGGCCGGCGAAACTGGAGATGTGGTGTTACTGGACTTCGACGTGTCTGACTGCACTCCAGGGCGCTTCTACGCGCTTGACCTCCAAGAACCGAAAGACGATATTTCAAACTGGCCGATCTCGGGGGGCTGTTACCAATGCGGCTGTGACTGTGACATAACTGGAGACGAAGACGTCACGCCTCAGGACGCACTATGTGCCTTCCAGAAATACCTGGGTATCGAGCCTACGGACTGCGGACCGGCTGAGGAGATCTGCTGTGACGTGACCGTAGATGACGATTGCACACCTGCCGATGCCCTTGAGATTTTCAGGGAGTACCTCGGTATTACTCCCAATGCCTGCTCCTCCCCTCCCCAGTAGGTGGGAGTAAATGGACGAATAACATTTAGACCTTATCCCCGTCTTAACGGACGGGGATAAGCACTCCCAGTATTGAAGGGGTTGTACCATACAAGGAAATGAGTGGGTGTCATTGTAACGTTGCTCCATACTTATACGAGGTAACCTGTATTGAGTCCTATGAAATGGTATATCCTGCTTACTGCGCTTTTCCTGAGCGTTTCGTTTCTCGTCCCCTATGCCATGGCGCTTGATGAACCTGTGATCTCCAAGTCAAGGGCTTTTGAGTTTGTGTTTGAAAACGTGCTAAATGGGGTCCCGAAAGGAAAGCGGGTCTATGGGACCGGCGAAGTGGTGAAAGCCAAAACTGAAATAAAGGCCTTCGATAAAATTGTCAAATCGCCACCCTTTGACGGGTGGTTTTTCTTTGTAGATGATTATCCCTGCTGACAAGCCGGACGTCGTCCGCTGCGGTGGTTTCAAGGCCACGGGTGGTATTGCGGCCGGATCCAGTGGTGATGTGGTTTACCTGGAGTTTAATGCCCCCAACATTGAGCCGGGACAGGATTCCACTTTAGATCTCCAAGAACTGAAGGATGATATTGCTGGTTGGAGCACCAGCCGTGGATGTTTTGGCGTCCCCTCTTGCGATATGAATGGAGATGGAGAGGTTACACCGCAGGATGCCCTGTGCGCCTTCGAGAAATATCTGGCCGTCTGTCCCACGGTCTGCGGACCCTGTGAAGCGATTTTCTGCGATGTAAACGAGGATGGTGAATGCACCCCGGCGGATGCCCTTGAGATCTTCAAGGAGTATCTGGAACTGCCCAGTATTTGTTCACCCGAAGTGGAAGCCGGTTGATTCATACCCCCGGTCCTCAGGGCGCTAGGCGGATGAATTGAAGGTTGGATTGAAATAATCCCTGTTAAGGTTATGGCTTTGACGAAAAAGGAGGCATTGCATGAAAAAATTGGTTGTCTTTGTATTGGTTACTCACCTTGCCCTGTTTACAGGCGTGGGCGCAGCACAGATTTTCGAAACCGAACTTGCCGGCAATTCTTTGGCCCAATATCCTCATTTCGAGTTTGTACGGGCTTTTAATGAACACACCACGGTGGAAGTCGCTGTTGATCCGACCCGTTTCCCGAGCATCGTTGGTGTGACCGCAGACATCTATGTGGTTCAGGCTCAGAGTTCGTGGTCCATAGGAGATCCCCTGATTGATGCGGGCAGTGGGCCAGAGACGTTTACTTTTAACGGGATATCAACCATCGATAATGTCGTCCAAGTTGCCGCCGGAGGGGAATTGAGCAGCGACGCCGGCACCGACATCGGTGTGCCTTACGATGTCGTTATTGACGCCGATCGCAACGGCATTCTCAGCAGTGGGGATTTTCTCGACAGTCCCCTGGACGAGGCTGGACTTTACGTCGTAAAGGATCTGGTGACAAACGGACCGCTTCAAGTAATGGATTTGTCCTATGCAGTCTCCGGCGTTACCCTTGGATTTTCACTTGAGCGTACCTGGTTCCCCTTGGCTATCGCGGGAATGGGACAACTCCCCCTGGTGATCATCAGTCACGGGAATGGACACCGTTATGACTGGTACGATTACCTGCAGGAACACCTTGCATCTCACGGCTACATTGTGATGAGTCACCAGAACAATACCGTTCCTGGTATCGAGACCGCTTCCACGACAACACTGGAACACACCGACGCCATTATCGGCCAGCAGGGAACGATCGGTGGGGGTGAGCTCAACGGTCATATCGATTCCAGCCGCATCGTATGGATCGGGCACAGTCGGGGTGGTGAAGGTGTAGCCCGTGCCTTTGACCGACTGCTTGACGGTACTTTTGTTCCGACCTTTTACAGCGCCGACGATATCGTTCTCATTTCCAGCATTGCACCTACCGATTTTCTGGGAGAATTTAGCTCCAACCCTCATGATGCAAACTATCACTTTCTGTATGGTTCTGCGGACGGCGATGTTTCAGGGCATCCTGGGAGCGATATTGCCCAGGCTTTCCACATTTTCGAGCGGGCTACCGGTTTCCGGCAATCCACCTACGTGCATGGTGCAGATCACAACGATTTCAACTGCTGTGGGTTCGATGACTTCACGGGTCCTCTTGGCACGGCAATCGGTCGCACTGAGGCCCAGCGTGTTTCCAGGGCAGTCTATCTTGCCATTGTCAAACACTATGTGGAGGGA
>Ga0126332_10000503_pt1 | contig 14094 bp, 9 predicted proteins | sample InaspJWI42metaG_FD_94482 | JGI IMG/M metagenome (GOLD analysis project Ga0126332, IMG submission 94482) | Marine gutless worms symbiont microbial communities from Oahu, Hawaii - Inanidrilus sp. 2 OAHU.JWI-42 metaG | ecosystem: Host-associated > Annelida > Digestive system > Unclassified | place...
CGAAGCCCGTTTGTTGCTGTGCGCCTGGAAATACTTCGTTAAGGCCGTCGAGAAACACCGCCAGATTCTTGCCCTGCATCAGAAACTGGTCGATTTGAAACAGTTCATAATCCGTAAACTTTTCAGTGGGACGCGCAATAACAAGCGTTTTGAGGCTGGTCGGGATGCTGCCGTCTTTCAGATTAATACTTTTCAAAGAATAATTTTGCGAAACCGCTGTGCGGAAGCTGTTTAGCGCCTCCTGCGGCTGTTGCGGGGCAGCGGGATTCATGGCCGGCGGCGCAGTGAGCGGCAATGACCCATTGCCTGCCAGGTATCCCATGTCTTCGTTGATGTCGATCAGCGATTCAATGTTTTCAACGATCATATTTTCCAGATCGTCTAATTTAACCAGTTGATAACGGGTACCGATGAGCGGCAGGCGCAGGACATTGATCATCTGAATGGTCGTGGCACGATCGTCGTATTCCAGCACGAGACCGACCGATCCGACCCCGGCCGGAATATTCTCCTTTTTTATTTCAGGCCACTTGAGACTCAAGACGTTGTAATTTTTTAGTTCCAACTGGTTGGTCGCTTTGGGGTCTTTGGAAGGATCCAGATAGGTGTAGGCCAGTTTGTTAAAATGTTTTGGATTCAAGGTTTCAACGATCTGTTCAACTTTGCGGGGTATGTCAAGCAGGTCTTTTAGGCCGATTTGTGCAGCGACCTGGCCCAGGGAGGATGACAGATAGAGTTTGATGCCGATTTTTTCGCGCAACCGTAACAGGGCGCTGATTTTATTGTTCAGCTTCATGATGGCGGTGGTCAGCTGATATTCTATACGTTCGATGGACGTAATGGTGGGAATCCGCTCGATCATATCGCCGTGGATGACCACCAGGCCCATATAGGCCTTCTGGAACTTGACCTCGTCTTCATCGATGACCTGGATTTGAATCGGGTTGATGCCGTAATTTTTTGCCAATTCCTGATTGGCGCGGGCTTCAGGGCGGATATCGCCTTCATCCGGGCTGACATCGTAAAATCGGTAGTTGAAATACCGGTTGGCATATATTGAATATTCTTCCAGAAGATCATGCAGATAGCGTTCGGTATTATTGTGAGGTGCCGGAAGATTTTTGGTAAAAAATACATTGATGGTCAGCGGTTCCGATAGGGTGTCGACGACCTGCTGGCTGGCCTTGGAAATTGAATAGCTCTTGTTTTGTGTTAAATCGAGTCTGTAAAACAGAGTGATTCCAGCCAGATTTAACAGGACGATCGCTATCAGATAGATTAAAAATTTGATATATTTGCCGGATCTGATTTTTCCCACCATATGTGTTCTCTCCTTAGTTTTTTTCTTGAATTACCAGGTGGGCACTATAGAGCCCGATAAAGCATACACTTAGGAAGTATAAGATGTCACGTGAGTCGATAATGCCTTTTGAGATATTCTGAAAATGCTGGTCCGCGCCGATGTAGGTCAGAGCCCCCAGCAGGGCACGCGGCAAGAAAAAGAGCATACGGTCGATCAAGGTCAGTGTAAAACAGATGGCCATTCCGCTAATGAAAGCGATGATCTGATTGCGCGTCAGAGAAGAGGCAAACAGGCCTATAGCTGAAAAAGCCGCGCCCAGCAGAAGAGTTCCGACATAGCCGCCCACTACCGGCCCCCAGTCGAGCTGCCCTAAAAATGAGACGGTGATCGGGTAGGCCAATGTGGGTATCAGCATGGCGGCGATAAAAGCGACTGCGGCCAGAAATTTACCCAGAACAACATCCAGGTAGGAGACGGGCAGTGTCAGCAAGGTTTCATAGGACCCGACATTGAACTCTTCTGCGAACAGCCGCATCGTCACCGCCGGAATCACAAATGAAAAGATCATTGGGAGCATACTAAAAAAATTCCTTATGTTGGCCTGATCCAGTATGAAAAATGGGGTGAAAAAGAACCAGCCCGTCACCAGCAGAAAGATGGATATGACGATATACGCAATGGGTGAAATGAAATAGGATCCTAATTCCTTCCAGAAAATATGCAGGATCTGTCGCATATTAGTTCTCCTTGGTCAGTTCGCGGAATATGCTTTCAAAGGTCTGGGTTTCCTGATAAAACTCCAGCAATATCCAGTCGGTTTGTTTGATTTTGCGATAAATGTCCGCCCTGAGATCTGTGGTCGACGGTAAAGAGAGTCTCACCTGCAGCAGACCGTCGTTCTCGTCAACTTTGACGATTTCATCGATGCCATCGATGGCGGCCATTTCGTTTTTCACCGCCTCAAAATCGGCGCTGCGAAACGCAAGGTTGATCAGATTCGTATCGCTGGCCGATTGTTTGAGGCTTTCGATATTGCCGTCGGCCACGATTTTGCCCTGATTGATAATGACCACCCGATCGCAGGTGGCTTCAGCTTCAGTGAGGATGTGGGTGGAAAGAATGACCGTTTTTTCTTTTCCGATGCGCCGGATAATATCGCGGATTTCGACAATCTGATTGGGATCCAGGCCCGAGGTCGGCTCGTCCAGAATCAAAATTTCCGGATCATCCATCATGGCATGGGCCAGTCCGACCCGCTGTTTGTAGCCCTTGGATAGTTCGGCGATCGGCTTGTGCATCACTTCATTGAGTCCGCAAAGCTCCGCCAGTTCACGAATCCGGGAAAGTTTGTCTGCCGTCGGGATCTGCCGGATGTTGGCAACGTAGTTCAGGTAATCGAAGACGAGCATTTCGTGATACAGTGGCGCTGATTCGGGCAGGTAACCCAGGATTTTTTTGATTTCAAGCGCCTGGGTTTCAATCGAATAATCTTTGACTTGGATGCTGCCGGATGTGGGCCGCAAAAACCCGGTCAGCATTCTCAAGGTCGTTGTTTTGCCGGCACCGTTGGGGCCCAGCAGGCCCGTGATTTCCCCTTTTTGAATTTCCAAGTTGATCTGATCTACTGCGCGGACATCGTCATAGTATTTGGTCAGATTTTCGACCTGGATCATGACAGTCTCCTTCTATAAAAGATATTTATAAACATCTGAATCCTATGACTCGAGTCAAAAGGTCGAGCCGTTTCGGGAAACATTCCTATAGAAAAATGATGACCGGTTGTCAAGTTGTAACCGCTCGGCCATGAAAAATGACAAATCAGTATAACTTGAAGAAATCGTTATATTTAAAATGAACTGGGCGCATGTTTTCTATAAATTATAATCAGGTTCTTCCCCATTTCAAGGTAATATTTAAAGATCAATGTCGTTAACTTAACATCAACTTCTCGTGGGAGTGGCTTCCAGCCGCGAAAAGAAGCCTCTTTAAAGTCTTAATCGCGGCTGGAAGCCGCTCCCACAGAGATAACACCAATCTTTAAGTTAATGATATTGATTTAAAGATGGTAATCGACACAGAGTTCAGCAGATCAGTTCCAGAATTTTCTTGGACGTGTATTCACCGACATCGGCCAATCCGTCGATCGGCATAAAGTTGAGGGCGTTGTTTGAAAACAGGCAGGTCACCGAGGCCGGAAAATCTTCATCGGCGTGATAAATGATGTAGCAGAGGGATATTTTCGGCAGCGGGCGAACCAAAAAGGAAACGTCGCCGCTGCCGACTTCGGCGGCATCTTTACCGTCAAGGACTTGCAGGATGCGGTCCCGGGCGGTTTCGATTTGGATCACATGCGGTACCAGGATGCTTTCGGTGTGGGTGGTAAACGCACCGACATACGGCATACAGTTCGGAAAATCTTTGAAGGATTTGAGAGGCTGCAGAATTTGCGGATCCGGTTTTACATGCAGCGCGTACAAAGATATGAGGATTCCCGGAACGCCGGTTTCGGGCCGGCCGTTCACTGATATTTCATTGGGTGTTATTTCGCATCGCTCGCCAAAGGCCTCAAACATAAAACCATCGTTTTTCTGCACGGCCGGCAGCGCCAGAACAAGGTCTTCCGGCCGGCGCTGATGGATTTGCTGCAGATTGTCACGGATGATTTTAGTGTAATTGTTCGTCATAATCTAACGCCTTGATAATACTAAACCAGCTGAAAATATATAACTCAAGTGTCATACCTCACATTTGTATTAAACGCCTATCGAAAAAGGTGTTTCGTTCATAGATTATGGAGGAAATGCATTTTTGCGAGAGGCGCTATCTTAGTACCTATTTATTGAAATCACATCTTCCTGACATTTTCCTAACATTCTCCGGAAAATGATGTCAATTGTTATTCACGACTTAGGGCTTGTACTAATTTAGCGCCCTTTTTTCTTGACACAAGCGCAAACGGGGACTTAGATTGAAGATTAGGTTGCAGTTTATTTCGCTTCTAGGCTTACCATGACAATTGGAAATTCGACTGTGTCACTTGAAGTCACTGCGGATCGGAGCCTGATTCCTTGAAGCGCCCGACAGTCACACCGCTTTAAATGGTCAGTTGATAGGCAAGCGCACGCTCACGGATTAAAGGCATGGTTATGGATGTACAAATGTGGGAAACCTCCACTGTAACCCCTCCCTTGAAAACCTACCTGAACAAGCCGGCAATTTCTTGTCTATCTATGCAACCTGTCATGGTAGCAAAATTTACAAGAACATTATTACTACAAAGGAGGCCAAAATGAGAAAGAGAATGTTGACCACAACAATCTTCACTGCCCTATCAATGGCGCTGCTGCTCCTGCCAATCTTTTTAGCGCAAGCGCAAGCCGCAGATAAAATAGGCTGGGTCGGTCCTGTTTACAAGGAGTTATCCGCCAGCCTGACCAAGGGTTTCAAGGCCTACTATAAGAAGACCTATGGTAAAGACGTGAACATCACGTTCGTGCGGCCGGGCGGGTGGCCGGTCTGTTTGGACAAAGTGAGAGCATGGGGCGGCAAACCCGATGCCGACATCTTCCTGGGCGCAGGCGCTCCAGCGCATGAGGTCTTAAAACAAGAGGGACTGATCGTCCCATACAGGCCAAAGGGTTGGGATAAGGTTCCCGCCGAATGGCACGGCATGAAGGTAAAGGATAAGGGCGATTTATGGACCTGTTTTGCGCCCTGGATTGTCACCAATCTATATAACGAGAAGGTTTTGAAAAAGCTAAGGCTGCCGCCGCCAAAAACGTGGAACGATCTACTCAATCCTATCTACAGGGGCAACGTCGTGCATACGCTGCCATATGCCTCCGGCACAATGCATGAAACCATTGAGATTCTCATGCAGGCCTTTGGAGAAAAGGAAGCTTGGAGATATCTCAGATTATTGGCGGCGCAGTTAGCCCGCTTTTCCACCGGCAGTACAGATACGACCCAATTAGTGGCCCGTGGCGAAGTTCCCATCGGGATCGCCCAGCCGCAAATGAACGCGATGGCGGCACGTAAAGATGGCTTTCCCGTACGTGATTTGCTTCCGGAAAAAACGATCCTGGTTCCGGAGGCAGTGGCTTTGCTGAAAGGCGCGCCCAATGAAAAGGTCGGGAAGATTTTTCTGGATTGGCTGTTCAGCATGGACGGGCAAAAATACGTGCTTGAGGGCCGTTATTTCGCAGCCAATACGGACATTAAATTCTCCAAGTGGGAAAAAGAAGGCGTCACCATGGCCAAGCACGCTACAAAGGCACTGGGAGTTGATTCTTTCTGGGATCTGCAAGTCGACTTCATTGAATACGACCTGGATCTTGCGACAAAGAGATGGGACGACGTCAACCGCAAATATGAGTACGAAATCTACCGAAAGTGGGGCGAGTTGAAAAGCAGTCTGTTTCTGATAGAGGAGGTCGAGGGGGAAATAGACGCGGCCAAGGCCGAGAAGATGAACGTGGCCAAGGCCGAGGCGAAAATAAAAGAAGCCAGAGAGCTTTTCGAGATTGATGGCAAGTATGCCGCAGCCCGCTTGGCTGCATCCAAGGCACGCGCTCTGCTTGTCGCGCCGTAAGGACAAAAGTAAGAATAACCACCTTCTTTGATGCACGGCCCAGTCACTGCTGGGCCGTGCATCAAATGTTATGGATTGACACTTCTTGGAGGGACAGGATTTTTACTACCTGAATCTTGCATATGAAAGCCTTCGGTTTGTGCAAAATTCAGGTACTAAAAAAGTAAGCAATTCAAATTAATCTTTTTGGTTCCGGATCGTCCGGCCGAGTAAAGGATCTTATATGTCTCGCGGCAGTATTTCTCTGGCAGCACTCCTGTGGCTGGTCATTGCCTTCCTTGTGCTTTATCCGCTGTCAATTCTGGTGATAGAAAGCTTCAAAATCGCCGAAACCGGTGGCTGGGGCATAGGCAATTACATAGAATTTTTCCAGGACGCGTATTATCTGAAAACCTTTTTAAACACCCTGTTTCTGAGTACGCTGGTGCTTCTGACGACCACCGTGTTCGGTGTGCCCCTGGCATACATTTTGGCGCGATACAGACACCGGGGGAAGACAGTTTTCACCGCCCTGATCCTGTTGCCGATTGTTTTGCCCGCTTTCGCCGGCGTATTTGCATTCATCATCTTTTTCGGTAAGTATGGAACGGTGAATCTGATCTTGATGGAAATTGGGTTGTTCGAGAAACCCATAAATTTTATCTACGGTCTGCACGGGCTGGTATTCATTCAATCTCTGCATATGCTCCCTTTTATCGTCCTCGGTCTTTCGGCAGGTTTCACCAACATAGACCCCTCCTTTGAAGAAGCCGCCGAAGTCGAGGGAGCCAGCGGCTTTAGGAGATTTTTCACCGTCACCTTGCCGCTCTGCACCCCGAGTTATCTGGCGGGCGCCGTTCTCGTATTCCTGTGGCCCTTTACAGACTGGCTCACACCATTGATTTTGGGTCAGGTGGACTTTCTCCCTTCGGTTTCATATATCAACATCTCCTATCACTTTACCGATATGCACCGCAAGTACATGGGGATCGTGGCGGTGGTTGTTTCTTCCATCGTCTGCATTTCACTCTTTTTACTTGCCAGGTGGTGGGTCGAGAAGAAAAAGTATACCGGTCTCTCAAAAGGAACTACATCTGAAGGCAGAGTGATCGAGCCAAACGCGTTGGTGAAATCGGGCGCGTATGTGTACATGATTTTTATCGCCATTCTTGTCCTGCTCATTCCGATTGTGTTGGGGCTGGCCGCTTTTTCCAGAAGATGGAGCTTTGAGATATTTCCAACCTATTGGACCCTCGAAAATTTCAGGCTAATACTTCTGGAAAGCCCGGGCCTGATAAAAAACTCCTTCCTCTACAGCGGAATCGCCCTGGTTTTCGGGATAGCATTCGGGCTTCCGGTAGCCTATCTTATCGTCCGTACCCGGACTCCGGGCAAAGATGCGCTCGACTTCGTGATCACGCTGATGCTGGCGTTTCCAGGTATCGCGATCGGTGTGAGTTATCTTCTGGCATTTTGGAAAGGCATACCCTTAGCCCAGTCTTGGATCATCATGCCCCTGGCCCTGTTTGCAAGGCGGCTTCCGTATTTTTTGCGGATGGCGCATTCCTCCTACCTGCAGTTGGATCCTTCGCTCGAGGAAGCCTCTGAGGTATCGGGTGCAGGTAAAATCAGAACTTTTTTTAATATATCATTGCCGTTGCTGCTCAAAGGGGTGCTCGTCGGCGTGGTGATGTTCTTTATCATGGCGTTTCAGGAGATCTCCACCGCGGTATTTCTCTATAAAGGAGGATGGGAAACCTTGCCCATTGGAATCTATTTAAACTGGCATCGTGGCATGGAATTCGGAATCGCCGCCGCCATGGCTTTTCTAATGATTGTGATCACTTTCATTCTTCTGTTGATTATATCCAGAATCGGAGGAGGCGTCCTCAAAGCCGCCTGGGGTGCCGGCGAAAAGTGAAGGTTCAGAGGTTCATAGTTCAAGGTTAAGACAACCCAGAACTATGAACCTAATATTAAGGAGAAAATTCAAATGGCATTTATTAAGATCCAAAGCCTGTTCAAGCGCTTTAAGGACGTCGTGGCCGTAAATCGCATACAGCTTGAAATCAACCAGGGCGAAATGCTGACGCTTCTTGGGCCCAGCGGTTGTGGTAAAACAACCACCTTGCGTTGCATCGCCGGATTGGAGAAACCGGAGGGGGGGGATATCGTTATTGACGGCCAGCCCATGCTTTCGAAAGGATTTGTCCCACCGTCAAAAAGAGGCATCGGCATGGTATTCCAAAACTATGCCGTATGGCCGCATATGAAGGTATTCAATAATATCGTTTACGGCTTGAAACTTCAGAAGATATCCAGACAAAGTATCCGCGAAAGGGCGCAGAAGGTATTGGAGTTAGTGGGTTTAGATGGTCTGGAAGACAGATACCCGGCTCAATTGAGCGGGGGGCAGCAGCAGAGGGTGGCGCTTGCACGGGCTCTCGTGACCAATCCTAAAGTATTACTATTGGATGAACCGCTGAGCAACCTGGATGCCAAGCTAAGAGAAGAGTTGAGATTTGAAATCAAGAGCCTGGTAAGACGTATGGGCATTACATCGGTCTACGTAACCCACGACCAGGCAGAGGCTATGGTTATTTCGGATCGAATTGCCGTCATGAATTCGGGGGACGTGGTGCAAATCGGCAGTGCGCGGGATATATATACCAAGCCCGCCGATAAATTTGTCGCTGATTTCATCGGCACCATGAACTTTATATCCGGAGAAGTTGTCCAGGCTCTCCAGGATATGGACGCGGTTTACGTTCGCACCGAATTCAGCGAGAAGATGTTGTGTAAGACCACCGACAACACGGCAGCATCACCGGGAGAAAAAGTGTATGCATCCATACGACCTGAAGATGTGGAAGTATTTACGGAACCACCTCAAGCCAAAGAGAACCTATTCAAGGGAACCATCATCCATAAGGCTTACCTGGGCAACTTTCTGTACTTTTTCGTAAACGTAAATGACACGATGATCAGGGTGCAGGTTCCGCATCATCTGCCGCAAGAAGAGGGACAAGAACTTTACCTGCTTCTAAATCCGGAAAAATGTATGATCTTGTCCTGACTAAAAAACATTACACCTGTCTATAGGAGCATTCGCTTCCCTTTATCCATAAATCTATTTTTTATATGAATTACCGATTGATATCTGCGCATGCATCCTCTACTATCTGAGCGTCCACTGGTGGTTGCCCATCGGGGCTACCGAGCCCGGTCGCCTGGTCTTGTACAGGATAGTTTTTGCGAAGCGGAAAGCCAGGCGAAGCCGGAGCCTCAATACCTGAATTTTTCCTGCGCACGGGCCCGATAGCAGGAAAAAAATTGACTTTGATTTTTGTCTCGATTAAACAAGACCTAACCGAAATAACCACCATTTCCTCTTTATTTTCGGCAGTAATGCATTAGAATTATACTGTTCGACCAGCAGGCCCACGCCGGGTGATTACAGGCGCCGCTGATATTTAAAAACCCAAAGCTGATCCGGCAGCCGTGAAATCTATAACACTCCAATAAACTCCACTGCGCGCACAAAGGAGGCGGAAAATGCCGTCAAAATTAATATCTGCAATGGAAGAAGCGATTGACCAGGTAAAACAATGGCCGCAAAAAGTGGTTCAGCTTTTCCACCACAACGATTCCGACGGCCTCACGTCAGGCGCGATACTCACCCGGGCATTTGAACGGCAGGGATTTCAGGTGCGCCGCTTCTGCCTGGAAAAACCATATCCCGCGGTTTTAAAAAAGGTTTTTGAACAGCAGGGGGAATTGATTGTCTTTACCGATTTTGCCGGTCGCATCGCACCGCTGATCTCGGATTTGAACCGGGGGCGCAACCTGACCCTGATACTCGAGCATCACAAAGCCGCGCCCGCCACTGACCCGATGGTTCACAACCTGGACCCGGAGCTGTTCGGTTTAAAGGGCGACCGGGATATCACCGCCTCGACAACCTGTTACCTGTTTGCGCGCACTCTGGATGCATCCAATCAGGACCTGGCCTATATCGCCGCCATCGGCGCGGTGGGGGACGGTTTTTTTGTGGACGGGCGCCTGGCTTCCCAGAATCGCGAAGTGGCCCTGGAAACCCAGCGCCAGGGGTTGCTGGAAATCAGAGAAAGCGATATCGGGGAAAGCTACTTTATAAAGACCACCCGCGGGACAATGCCCTGTGACGAAGTGGGGGCCTATCTGGATACCCTGGGGGCGGCCGGATATTATCAGAACGGACCGGACATGGGGATTCGGGTTTGCCTGGAAGGGTTGTCGGATGAATCGGATCGGGTATTGGAACAGCTAGAAGCCATCCAGGCCAAAAAGTTTGAAAATCAAGTCGAAAGGCTGCGCCGGGGTGAGCTGCACCCGGCGAGGCGCATTCAATGGTTTCATGTGCAGGATCGGTTTTCACCCATGGGTGTGAAAATGATCGGTGCTTTTTGTGAAGTTTATAAAAACAGCAGCCATTTCGATCCTGAAAAATATATTGCCGGATTTCAAATCATTCCGAACGAGATTCCGGGATTCGGCCCGATCCGCTTTGACGAGGTAAAGATCTCCATGCGGGTGTCGGACCATATGCAGGAAGAAATACGCGCCGGAAGAGCCCTGGGGCTTGACACCTTTCTGCCCGAAGCCACGGGCAGATTGGGCGGGTTTTCCGATGCCTGTCACAGTTTGGCCGCCGCCACGACCGTGGCAATCGGCAAGGAGGCGGCGCTTATCGAGGAAATGGAGAAAATTTTGAGAGGATAAGCCGTGTTGCCCGTTACGTGTTACGGGTTGCGAGTTGCGAGTTTCGGGTTGCGAGTTGCGAGTTGTGGGTTGCATGTTCCGAGCAATTGTGAATAATCAATACGAAAAGCATAACTTGCAGCAGTAGGTAATTTCTCATTTTAACCAGCAACATTTTAAGCTTTGTTGGTATCATTGATACAAGTATCTGCAATAGGATGTGGTTGATAAATGTTGCGTATTTAAGATAACGCTTCCACATGAACCCGTAACCCGCAACACGTAACACGCAACATGGATAACAAATCTTATTTTCACCATCACCAAGGAGATTCAAATGGCTACAGGAACTGGTTTTGGGAAGACGATCCTGATCGGGGATCAATTCGTTCTGAGGGAAGTGCCGGCAATTGTCGCAGCCTTGCCCTATGAAACCGAGGCAACGGTGGAGCGCATCGACGGGCAGGGGTGGGTACTGGAAGACAACCGCAATGAGGTGCCGGGTTACAAGGACAAGAAAAAACACCAGCAGGTGAAATCCATCGACCGCGTGCTGGCGGTGATGGGTATCGATACCCGGAAAACCCCGATCAAAATTACTTACGGGGGGTCTCTTCTGGCCGGGAGCGGTGTGGGCGCCAGTGCCGCCAGCTGTGTATCGCTGGCCCGGGCCCTGAACGCGGAATTTAACCTGGGCTACACGATTGAGGAAATCAATCATGTTGGCTGGGAGGGCGAATTTCCCTATCACGGTATTCCCAGTGGTGTCGACAACACCGCCTCGACTTACGGCGGACTGCTGCGCTATCAGGTCAAAAACGAGCAGAAACTCTTTGAAAAGATAAATATAAAAAAGCCGTTCCGGATAGTGCTCGCCAACAGCGGTGTAACGGCCGATACGACCAAGCTGGATGGTTATACCGACCTGCTCAAGGAAAAAGATCCCAAGTTGTTCGCCGCCCGCATGGCCGAGATTACCTCCCAGGCCGAAGAAATGAAAGCGGCGCTGGAAGCCTACGACCTTGAAAAAGTGGGTGCGATCATGACCGCCAATCATTCGATCCTGATCGAGATGGAACTTTCGCATGAAATACTGGTCGATCTTTGTGAAAAAGCGATCAATATGGGGGCGCTGGGCGCCAAGGTCACCGGTGGCGGAAGGGGCGGCTATATGGTCGCCCTCACTCCGGACAAGGATCTCCAGGAAAACCTGGCTGCGGCTTATAAAAAAGAAGAATATCAGGTGATTCAGGCTCAAATTGGTGGCAGTTGAACCTCCCGTCATTTGCACGCCTTTAGCTGGGATGTTCGGACCAGACGCTAAAAATGTGAGCCTTCATGCTGCCCAGCAGCGTAGCCGCATTGAATAAAATCGTAACACGATTTTATAAGTATTTGACTTTGGCATTAAAAATTGGTTTGGTAAATTTGTATTTTTTGCATGTATTTTCAATGAATCGTTTTATTTTCTCACCATTAAAAGGAGGCCCGCCATGAAAAAAAAGACACTGTGTTCGATTATCGTTATCGTTGCTTTCCTGTTCGCCGGTTTTGGCGCTGCATCGGCTGAAACCCTGGCGCTGCTGACCTGGAAGGGATATGCGCCGAAGGTCCTTGTAGATAAATTTAAAGAGGAGACCGGAATAGATGTCAAGGTGACCTATACCAACAATGAAGAAATGATTGCCAAGTTGCGGGCCACGCGGGGTGCTGGCTTCGATCTGGCCCAGCCCAGCCAGGACCGCATTTCATCCGTTCAGGCAAAATACAATATTTACCAGTCCATCGATCTGTCCAAAGTAGATACATCACAAATCATTCCCCCGATGCTCGAGGCCGTGAAGCAAAACACGGCGGTCGGCGGCCAACCCCATGCCGTGCCTTTCTGCTGGGGTACTTCCGGGCTGGTGGTAAATAAAAAGAACGCTCCCAAGGCATTGGACTATTCGGACCTGCTCAATGCCTTCTACAATGGTCGGGTCAGCTACCGCCTCAAGCGGCCGACCCTGATTGCCCTGGCTTTTGCCATGGGGGAAAACCCGTTCGCCAAGTATGGTGATGCGGTCGCCTACCAGGCCCTGATGGAAAAAGTGGGACAGGCCATGATTGACGCCAAACCCTTTGTGAAGAATTATTGGGCCAACGGCGATGCGTTGCTGGAATCCATGCGCTCCGGTGAGGTCTTCGTTGCCATGGCCTGGGACGGTGCCGGCTGGAAGTTGCATGCTGAAAATCCGAACATCGATTTTATCGCGCCCATGAGCGGTGCTTTGGGATGGATCGACACGTTTGCACTGCCGGCCAAGGCCAAAAATGTGGAGGGAGCCTATAAATGGATCAACTTCATGTTGCGTTCGGAGAATGCCGCTTTTTTTACCAACGCTGAAAAATATGGAACCGCCTCGGCAGGCGCCGGTAAGTATTTAAATCCGGATGTTCGCGGCAACTTTGAACGCAGCTTCCCCATGCGGCATATCGCCAACATCAAATGGTATCCGCCGGTACCGGCCAAACTGGAGGCCATCGAAGGAAAAATCCTGGATAAGGTCAAAGCGGCCAAGTAAAAACAGGGGTGTTTGATTCGTTGCGATCCGATATTCCCTGAAAACGCAAAAGGGGGTCTCCGACAGATTTGAGACCCCCATTATGCGCCAATCTTTTAGTTACACTTTGAACTTTAGTCACTTTCAAGTCTGACGGCTGCTAAGTCCTCCGATTCATAAATACGATAACGTGTTTATTTAGACTTCGACCGAGCTCAGTCGAGGTCCTCAGGACTTAGTGCTGAGTGAGCATTATTGATGATTCTTTCTCTGAAAATACGTCATAGTAATTGCGAATCGAAGCACTAAGCCACACTTAGGAGCAATTCAAAGCCTAGTCCTCCGGGCCAGGATTCTTTACCATGCAGATCGATTTAGCGGTGCAAAATGTCACCAAGACCTTCGGCTCTTTCACGGCCGTGGATGACGTCACATTCGAGGTGGAGAACGGACGTTTTTTCTCCATCCTGGGGCCGTCCGGCTGCGGCAAGACCACTTTGCTGCGGATGATTGCCGGACTGACCCAACCGGGCAGTGGCGATATAGAGATTCGGGGCAAGAGCATGGCCGGTATTTCGCCCAACAAACGACCGGTCAATCTGATATTTCAGAACCTGGCCCTTTTTCCGATGATGAACGTGGGGGGCAATGTCGCCTTCGGCCTGCAGCGCCGGGGGGACAACAAAGCGGATATGAAAAAAAAGGTGTCCGCCATTTTGCAGCGGGTCGATCTGGGCGGCTTCGAGGACAAAAAAGTTGATCAGCTGTCCGGCGGCCAGAAGCAGCGCGTGGCCATCGCCAGGTGCCTGGTGCTGGAGCCGACGGTGCTGCTGCTGGACGAACCGCTGGGGGCGCTGGATCTGAAGCTGAGGGAACAAATGAAGGTCGAGTTAAAAAAGCTACAGGCCAAGGTCGGCACAACCTTTGTCTATATTACC
>Ga0126332_10000504_pt1 | contig 14091 bp, 10 predicted proteins | sample InaspJWI42metaG_FD_94482 | JGI IMG/M metagenome (GOLD analysis project Ga0126332, IMG submission 94482) | Marine gutless worms symbiont microbial communities from Oahu, Hawaii - Inanidrilus sp. 2 OAHU.JWI-42 metaG | ecosystem: Host-associated > Annelida > Digestive system > Unclassified...
AGACCCCCGTTATAGGCTCGTGCTCCGCACTCGCCATGGTGCCTCCCAACCAGTGACCCCTTCCGCCGCCTATGCCTCAGAGGCTGAGCCCCCCCCTGCTACACATTACCACTTTAACCACTGTGTATGCATATACCATTTTATACTATTGCATGCAAACTGGTAGACCTCCAGTTCCCATTAGTTTTGAGTTAAAATTAAAAACAAACTCTTGATTGGCCCAGTGTTTATCTAACCTATTTTTAAAAGAATTTACAGAATCCGCCTCTACCACATAATCAGGCAAACTGTTCCAAACATTAACGACCCGGTAACAAAAAGAATATTTCCTTATTTCCTTATTTTCCTTATCGACATATGAAGGTACGTGATTACTCGGATTGCTGTGGACTACGTAAAGGTATGGGACTGCGTTCCTATTTGACACAGTGGCTCACAAGTCGCAACCAAACACGCTTTTGAGTGAGTCTTTCCCTTGTGATGTTGGCGCAGTGAACATCGTACAATTACTTACTTAATTAGCTGGCACTCTGTGACCCAGTGACCTAGATAACGTAAGCAAGATGGCGGACAGCGACGAGGAGAACGACAGTTATCGCGGATCGCCGGTCGAAGCGGACGGGTTCGCGGATATGACGCTCGGTCCTCGCGTGGTCTACATCAGCAAGTCAGAGACGGGCTTTGGCTTCAATGTGCGCGGCCAGGTGAGCGAGACGTAGAACGCTAGACACAGCGGACGTACGGGCGCAGGCTAACAACATAACATAACATGGCTATCTATTACTACCAGTGACCCCAAGTCCGTAACCCTGACCATAAAACGAACTCTATATCCTAACCCTATCCCTAAACCCTAAACTAACCTAACCCTAACACTCACCCTAATCCTATCCCTAACACAACATCCTGACACTAACCCTGAACACTAAGCTAACCGTAAGCCCAACTGATTTTACCAGAGTTTCTACAAGTGGTTTTACTAGATGCAGCCTTGCGCATTGGAGGCAGTGAAGAGAAAGAAGAAGAATAACATATTTGTTTAAATACGAACTGTCATGCCGCAGTTGTACACAAGAATAAAACAAAGCCTCTCTTTGCCGGTGTCTCGAATATCTGTTGCTCAATACACGTTATAATTTATAAAATTATACTGCGACTGAAGAAGATGGGTTACTTCATGGACTCTCGGTCTGCATAAATCCTTCTGGCTGCTGGTTCATGCAAGATACGATTTGACATTTGTTGTTTGTCGTGATGATTGCTGTTGGAGCAGCCACACCTGGTGAGCTGTTTACCCCAGCAGCTTTACTACGACTTCTGGTTCCATGAATTTGCATTCGAAAATCATATCCTGGTGTTGCCAGTTTTTGGTCAAGTCTCTGTATAAACATATCAGTATAATTTTATAAATTTATAACCCAGTTAGACAAACTGTTAGAATGATCTTCAATTATTTTGTTGTTAAAATATAATTTTCTTCATTGTATTTAAGACGTGATGCACTGATGCTGGAGATGTCGATCATCATGCCGAGTGATATGTATGGTAGTGAAGCCACGGAAACATGGCGCTTTACAAATTTTGTATTGTATTGTATTGTGAGTACTCGCAGACAGCTGTTGGTATGACTTGTGTTTCTCTAGCACAATCATACCTTGAACCTGTTCCCGTCTGCACCAGAAGGTTCAAAATGAGATGTGCAGATTTAGTGCAGTAAAGACACATACAGTCGGACATTTCCAGGTGCAATCCGGCTGTGGAACACTCTGCCAGTAGACATCTGCCAGCTATCTCCCTGACAGTTTCAAGACCCATCTCAACAGTTTCCGTTTTATTTGAGCACCAGACTCCACCATGTTTTTATCATCTGCACTGTACTGTTGTATCGGAGGTTACTGTTCATTGTTTGCTGCAGTGCACGGCTTTATCGATACACTTCTGCTTATTCACTCGTGGTGCGATATTGCTCAAAATCGAGTCGGCACCGTTATCGGAAGGCGATGATGATGATGATGAGATAAAGAAATTGGTTGGTTGCTTGTAGGTGAGTGAGGGTGGCCAGCTGCGCAGCATCAACGGTGAGCTGTATGCACCAATGCAGCACGTGAGTGCTGTGCTGGAGGGCGGAGCCGCTCAGCGGGCCGGCGTACGGCGCGGCGACCGCATACTAGAAGTGTACGTGTCACCCGCACCATGTCTGCAGTCACTTGGCAACTGCACACAGTTTACAGGGCGGCTGCCACAAACCTGGAATACTCAGGGATTTCTCTGAACATAAAAAACTCAGAGAATTCTATGCAACCTCTGGGAAAAATTGTATCAAACAAAGTAGTTTTAGTTAGTCATTGAAAAACACACGCACGCACACACACACACATTTAACGGCCCTTTTTCCGGGACTACCCGAGTGGGCCAGTACCAGAAAAGTAAAAGCAATCTGGATTTTACTGAAGCAAGAGACAGTGAGTGGCAGTGGCATCAGCTGGGCCATGTGCAAGTCTGCACCTCGCTCCAGACAGATAACCACTCGAGCAGTTTTTCGAGCACCACTCATTTTTTTACAGGCCGTATGCCACCCAACCAACAGCGTCAAAGCACTGAAGGCAGGAGCACTGAACACAGTATAAGATAAAGGAAGCCTCCGTTCCAGAAACCAGCTCAATCTGTCTAGCCATTTTGATACATTACTGGCTTGTGTCCGACACAGATGCAGACAGACACTAGTACTGTGCTAGTATATAGCGTGGTGTGGGTAAAAATGTGTACGACAGCTTTGAACTTCATTGCTTGAAGTTGAACGTATCGATCCTCATTAATTCTGTAGCAGGTCCGAACTACATACTGTTGTGGAAACCTAACTGAATGAGTAGTTACAGTCTGTGTTGGCGATGTGGTGTAGTGGCTAGTGGCGTTCTTCGCATGAACAAAGTTAATGCACGTTGGGCCCGGTTAGTACCTGGATCAGTGACTGTCTTCAGGTGGGCATACCGTCTCGGTATGTAACCAGCCAACTAGGTCAACTCAGCCTTGCATCCCTCGGGTCGCTTAATCGAGTACCAGCTTCGGCTGGGGTAAGGACGGGAATGTCACCTCTGCCGGGTGGCAGGTAACACTCTGATCCCATGTGGCATGTGAGTTCCTGTAGCAGTGTGGCAACCTTGCGAACTGCCATACACTCTGTTTACCTTTACCTTACCTTACCTTATTTTTACAGTATGTGCGTCAAGCCAGGATCATGCTTGTACTCCTCTTTAGTGTGAAACTGTTGTGCTTGTAAAGGAATGGAGTGAATGTGGAAGGAGCCACACACAAACAGGTTGTGGATCTCATTCGTTCTGGTGGCGACACACTGGTATTAACAGGTAAATAATTGTCGTAAGTTTTGTTTTATTAACACACATTTTACAGTTGACACAGACGTTTTAGGGTCGACCTTTTATTCTATATTTCTTATGTTTTGCCTAAGATGGCAATCCATGTTTCCTAGAATTTTCGCAAATATTTTAATAATTAGAAATTGTTTCAGGTGTTGCCTAAGCTTTTCTTAAGAAAATATTAAGCCTTTGTTCAGCAGAGGACATGTTAAGACTTAACAGTTATATCCCTTATGTATGTAACAAGTGACGTTGACATATTGTTTTAATGATGATGAATTCAGTGTGTGGTTAATGATGATGGCTGTAGTGATATCGGTGCCACGGACAGTGGCTGATAATCTGGACCAGAGTGACGATTCCTCCGGCCCGGCGCCGATAGACTACTCCGAGAAAAGATCTTTGCCGATTTCCATTCCAGACTATCACACTGTACAGCATGCCGGTGAACGCTACGTCGTATGTATCAGCTTTACTTCCGTGTTTAAAAAAAATTCCACTGCATCTTTTTGTTTGATAAGTTTGCTGCTATTTACCACCGAATGTATGAGTAGACTACTAGACAGTGCAGCATGTTCAGCTCTTTTTCTCACATTCATGAACCTGAGTTAGCCAATTCCCCACTTTTCTTTCTTTAGTTATTGTGGAAGAAAAGCTTTGGGGTGAGTGGCAGAGGTTAATCTCGTACAACATGTATCAGCAGCACTTGTCTAATTTCTTAGATTTTACACACACATACACAGCCATTTAACGGCCTTTGGTCCGGGACTACCCAGGTAGGCCAGTACCAGAAGAAACACTCACCCACTTAACACCCGTCCTGATCATCGGACAACCTTTATCAACTTCGTCCATTTACTAAGATCCATAACATCGTCTGTGTTCAGTTTACGTGCTTGACAGTCCTCTTTGACAACCTCTGTCCAGGTCCTCTTTGGTCTTCCTCTTGGTCTTGGACCCTCTACTTCATACTCCGATAATGTCTTAGATTTTAAGTAATTAAATACGTAATGTTCATTTTTGTTATGTTGAACACATATGAAGAGGTATCGTTGAGAGAGATACTGAATGTGTTGTTGCTGGTTTGTATCAGGTGTTCAATATTCACATGGCCGGCCGGCTCCTGTGTGAGCGGCGCTATCGGCAGTTTGCCCATCTGCACTCGATGCTGCATCAGGAATTCCCCGACTTCAACTTTCCCAAGATGCCCGGCAAACGCCTGTTCCAGCTGTCCGAACAGCAGCTTGATGCCAGACGACGAGGCCTTGAACAGTATCTTGAGAAAGGTATAGCTTTTCTCGTTTTGCCGAAAGAGTATCTTCAGTGCTTTGACGCTGTTAGTTGGGTGGCAGGAAGGGCATCCGGCCTGTAAAAACTAGAGTGGCAGGGTGCTGGCATGGTTATCTGTCTGGAGTGAGGTGCAGACTTGCATATGGCCCAGCTGATACCACTGCCACTCACTGTCTCTTGCTTCAGTAAAACCCAGATTGGTTTTACCTTTCTTGTGTGATGAGGTGTTGATGTAGTTATATCTCTAGAGCGAGGTGCAGATTGTTTGCATATGGTCCAGCTGATGCCACTGCCATCCCGAAACCCCATCATCTCTTGCCTCATTTAAATCCAGACTGGTTTTACCTTTCTTGTACCATCTTACCCAGGTTGTCCCGGAAAAGAGGCCGTTAAACGGGTGTAGTTGTAGTATTAGTAGTTTCATTTTATAGATACACATACTGGTGCTTGTTGTATGCTGTTAACAGTCTGTGCCGTTCGAGTCATTGCTGAGAGTGACATTGTCCAGGACTTTCTCGCGTCTTCAGAAGACAACAGCGTGAGTTCACTGTACAGTTTATAGATCTCTTTCTTGGACATATTAGCCTTCAGTGCTTTGATACTGTTGGTTGGGCGTCAGGAAGAGCATCCGGCCTGTAAAAAAATTGAGCAATGAGGTGTTGGTGTGGTTATCTGTCGGGAGCAAGGTGCAGATTGTTTGCATATGGTCAGCTGACGCCACTGCCATTTCAAAACCTCATCATCTCTTGCCTCATTTAAATCTAGACTCGTTTTACCTTTCTGGTACCGTCTTACCCACACTGTCCTGGAATAGAACGGATGTATTTTCTGGGCATGTACTTATTGGCTCTTTGTTTAGCTGTGATGTTATGATATGGAGAAAGGTGCTGCTCCTCTGATGAGAGCTATAGCATGCTCTCCGTAATCAAAACTTGCTGGTATCAGGAGCACATGGGCAGTAAACTTGGCGTCAGCTGGATCCTCTGATTCTTCACACTCAGATTGACCTGTGACATCAAGCTGGAGTAACTCTAAATAAGTCGGTACTGTACACTGGTAGACAGAGCCGGATCACTGCTGCCCCCTAGTGGATAACATTGAGAATATCGACCACTGGCTAGTCTGGGCATGTCCAAGTGTAACCGATAGTGCTCTGGGATCGAGGCCCCAACCTTGTACATGGTTCCTTCATTCCCACATCCCAAACTGCATCTCTGTTGGTGTAGCCATTTTAGCACAGATCATGGTTATGGGTGGCTCAGTAGCTGAGTGGTTAGCGTGCTGCACTCAGGCGCAGAAGGCCCGGGTTCAAATCGCAGTCGCAACCCTGTCGGGTAACAGTCTTAGGCAAACTGCTCACACCCATTGTGCCTTTGTTCACCAAGCAGCAAAATTGGTAGCGGCCCTCTTAAAGGTTGCGGGGGTAACTGCAGGCCTGGCGGAAAGTAATGGCAGCCTACTGCCGGGTTTATGATTTACGTCACCTGCAGGCTGACTGCCAAAAACTGGGATCAGCTCTGGAACCCTACGCTTGGTAATCGAGTATGGGCTACCTTTACCTTTTACATGGTTATGACCAGCAAACAGACGAACCACGCTGCAGTGGTAAAAATAGTCCACATCTTACGTAGTGCTAGTAGTAGCAACAGTAGCAGCAGGAGTATAAGCAGAAGTAACTTTATTTAATCACAACTCTGTCAACTGCAAAGCTACATTACTTTTGGCAATTAAAAATCTACGAAACAGACGAAAGGATAAATGTCTCTAACTCTCTAAAATGGCAAACACAAGCATAGTGGATGATAACAGTACTGCAGCAGGGTGTAACAGGAGGCTAATAACAGTTCTTGTACAGCATGCGCATGATATAGTCTCGGTCACTTACGTAAGTTATTTTAGGTACGAGGGCTGTGTTATGTGGGCATTGCCTAAGACGATAGTGTTGATACTGGTTTTCTGGCAAATGTGGGTACTGGGTACAGCTTAGAAAGAAGTCCACTTACGCAGAGAAGTGGAGTGTGAGTTTGCTTGTCTATCTGGTTGTTGGTGACACCGAGTTGTCGGTTGTTGCATGCAGCCGTCGATGCCGTTTGAGAGCAAGGTCGAAGTGCAGGTAATGATGCCAGACCGCAATGTGGCCAGCGTCAAAGTACTCAAGAGCAGTTCCACACTTGACGTCTACCAGGTTAGCATGATATCTTACTACCAATCCAATCCAGTCCAATAGTAGCATGCACCACTATCGAGTGTGTAGCACTGTGCAAAGACATCAGTCTCCAGAGAGGCCGATTTTGCGCCAGATGTCTAGCCTCATATGTCCCAAGATCCAGACAGGTCATCATGAATGTTCTTCAAGTTGTGCGCGCCCGCCCTGGTTGTCATCTCCAGTTCTCTGGCGGAGGTTTGAAGATGGCTTGGCTAGTATCTGCATCTTACTAAAAAGTAAAAAGGTAAATGTAGCCCATACTCGATTAGCGAGCGTAGGGTTCCGGAGCTGATCCCGGTTCTTGGCAGTCAGCCTGCAGGTGACGTAAGTCATAAACCCGGCGGTAGGCTGCCATTACTTTCCTCCAGGCCCACAGTTACCCCCACAACCCTTAAGAGGGCTGCTACCAGTTTTGCTGCTTGGTGAACAGAGGCACGATAGGTGTGAACAGTTTGCAGTTTTTAAGCTTAGGCTTAAGACATTCCTTAGGCTTACGACATTCAGGCTTTCTCTTCTTTCTCTGCTCACTAACACGCTGCCTGGCCCCAGCGGCTCTGAAGTTACGACCTTACGGCGCTATACAAATCTGTTTATTATTATTATTATTACTAGACAAAGTCGCGACTGCAATTTGAACCCGGGCTCTTTAGTGCCTGAGTCCAGCACGCTAACCACTCTGCTACCGAGCCACCCTGCATCTTACTGCCATAGAATAATTTATTGGCTGTACTGGTATTTGTTACAGGTGGAGGTGAACAAAATTATCGTCATGCGTGGGATCACCTCAGGATTCGATATACTGAAAATTATTTCAAATTAGGTGGTTTTGAGCCCGTTATTGAACAAATAAATAAGAGTTGTCTTTTGGGACTTAGTGTATATTTTGTGTTTTTTCCTGCAATTCTTTGCCTTCAGTGCTTTGACGCTGTTGGTTGGGCTGCAGGAAGGGCATCCGGCCTGTAAAAACTGAGCGGTGTGGTGGTTATCTGCCTGGAGCGAGGTGCAGACTTGCATATAGCCCAGCTGATGCCACTGCCACTCACTGTCTCTTGCTTCAGTAAAATCCAGATTGGTTTTACCTTTCTGGTAGCGGCTCACCTGGGTAGTCCCGGAAAAGGGCTGTTAAATGGGTGTGTGTGTGTGTGTGTGTGTTCCTGCAATTCTAGTATGGTGACGGTGTAGATAACACTGTTGAGGAAAACTCCAGCGTCTTCTCCTTAATCCGAATGTGCTGGTTGCTGTCTGCAAGGGCATGCAGGCAGTAAAACTTTGCACCAACAAAATCCTCCAGTTCTTAACTGGAGGTGCCGGCTAACACAAATATAATGGCCATAAAATGGTGGTTTTTGTTGTTGTTGTTCCTGCAATTCCGATAACTATTATAGGCCCAGTTGTTGAGGTTACAGGATTTTTGATGTTATTTTTGTGCATTCTGGTCACAGGCGTTGGCTGCCAGTGTTGGTCTCGGTCGAGATGCAGCTCCACATTTTGCTCTGTTTAAAGATGAAGGCCATAATTTTGGTAACAGAGCTTGTTTTTTTCAGAAACGTATTATGCAGTGGTGTTTGCAGTTCATAGATGGTTTGATAGATTGCAGAATTGCTAGCATGCATTGAAATCTGTCAGTATGTGAGTGTTACTGTAGTTAAACTGCTTTTGGAGATTGTTGTCCTTGCTGTTTGATGCCTTTAGTGCTTTGACTCTGTAATTGGACATTGACGAGAGCCCTTCAACATGTTACTGCTGTGTCAGTTTTTAAAGGTTTCGTTGATGCTATATGAGAATATCTAGACAGCACGGTTCACTGACATGTACAAAATTGGTTAATCCCATACCTTTGTCAGTCACTAGAATCAATGCAAGATTCCCTCGCATTCTTACGGTATGATCCATCGAAACATTTATAGATATCGTAAGATTTGCGTTAAATTTTTGGCAGTAAGTCTGGGATCTCGTCCCCTGCTCCCTGTTTTAACGTATGAAAGATACAAGGAGGTTGGGATACTTTTTACTGGATAGGTAGCTGCTTAAAAAACAACAAGAATATTTTCATAAAATGAAGATAATTCAACAGTGTCAGTGCTTTGCCTTCAGTGTTTTGACGCTGTTGGTTAAGCATCAGGAAGGGCATCCAGCCTGTAAAAAACTGAGTGGTGGGTGCTGGTGTGGTTATCTGTCTGGAACGACGTGCAGACTTGCATATGGCCCAGCTGATGCCACTGCCACTCACTGTCTCTCGCTTCAGTGAAATCCAGACTGGTTTTTGCCTTTCTGGTACCGGCTCACCCGGGTAGTCCCAGACAAAGGGCCGTTAAATGTGCGTATTCAACAGTGTCAGTTGGTGATCTTTGCTGTTATTTGTCTAGTAAATTTGGAACACTGCTGTAAACCCGTCGAGTGTGTTTTGCTGTGAAACTGTCCACGTTGTGTGTATTCAGCTCGCAAGCTTCAGCCACACGAGTGTCCATACAACATCTACTCCGAAGGCTACAGCTGCGGTTCCTATGGCGGCGGCAGTGCTGCGACCTGCGTCTCGCTCAAGAAATGGGTCTTCTTGAGATCTCGCGAGGAGTCTGTCTGTGCCGATCCACGCGCGTTGCATTATATCTTTCACCAGGTGAGATAAAATGACACGTTTAATTCTTCTTGTTTCTTGTAGTAGAGAGCCGGCAGAAAGGGCGCAATGCTCCTTCTAGCAGTCCGGTGGTGCATGAAGAAAGTATGAGGTTAGGCCACTGGTACGCGTCAGATTCATTGTCACGATTTTTGGCGCCATATAAATTTGTGTGTATGTATGTATTGTGTGTTTCCTTCAGTGCTTTGGTGCTGATCGTTGTGTAATGGGAAGGAGTGGGGGCGTCTTGTCCATGATAAGCTCGTGCCACTAATGCCGATAGATTTACTGCTAGAACAAGTGGAAATCAAAGGGAGCTGGTTAACTCATCTTCAGCTTGAAATTGGACCGTTAGACAGCGTTAGATACTGGGTAGATCACATCACCTTAGAGTTGCTTGTGTGCCTCCGCTGCCCATTTAGTGGGCCACTGGAGGCATTATGTTTCTGACGTGTCTCCTCATCTGGGGTGGCTCAGTAGCCGAGTGGTTAGCGTGCTGGACTCAGACATAGAAGGGCCTGGGTTCAAATTGCAGCCACAATGCTGTCGGGTAACAGTCTTAGGCAAACTGTTCACACCCATCGTGCCTCTGTTCACCAAGCAGCAAAATTGGTAGCAGCCTTCTTATGGGTTGCGAGGATCAGCCCCGGAACCCTATGCTCGGCAGTCGAGTATGGGCTGCTTTTACCTGTTTGCCCATCTGTGTGTGTGTGTGTGCCAGTGGAGCATTCTCCAACTGACCTGCCGTGACTTCTAGTTTTGGTGGTTGACTCTCGTGAAGTTCTTAATGCCGTGGGTGCCATCTGTGTCTGTATAGTTCATAGTTAAGTCCGCTTACAACACTGATCAGCGTTTACACGGATAAAGATGGGCCTAACAGGAAAAGGTTAAAAGTTAAAAATCGTAAGAACAATACAAAGTAAAATGTAGCCCTAAGCACAGCAGACATAAGTGGATAGATTGATAGATAAGTTTAATAGCGCCTGTAAATTCAGTAGAGTCACTAAGTCCTTCCGTAAAAAAACAAAACGCGTGTAAAAACGGATGAGATTTCAGAGACGTGTGTTTTACTGGTGTTGTTCTGCATAACTTGCAGGTATTGGACGACATTAGCCGCGGCGTTATCAAAGTCGGCGACAAGCTCTCGGAACTGCGGTTTCTGAAGGACACCGGTCGTAAGATGGAGGTGAGTGTGACTGTCACGTTGGCTTGGTGTCCACGTGGGTCAGCACTGGCCAAAAAACTGGAGGACACCGATGAATTGAACAGCGAGCACCTTGAGATCATTTCGTTTGCTTCCCCACTAATCCTTTTTTCTTCGCTTGTTCATCACTTATCTCCTCCCTTACTTATCTTTTCCTTTGATAATAGACCCGCTCTGTTTCCGGGCCGGATGTCGTAAAAGGCGACTAAACCTGGCTTTGGTTTTTTGTGTTGTAGTACATTGCTTTTGATTGGTGAACGCGTGCTTTTGTTGCGCTAGGTTTAGTTTTTTGACGTACCAAACCAAGAGATTGGCTTGGTGGAAACGTCACCGAAATGACCTATTTTGTGTCGAATGTGACGTAAAACCACAACTCAGTCAACCTTAAGACGGCAGGTGCTCACGTGTATAAGCATAAATGATCACTTGCCGTGCTGTGCCAATCCACTCTGTTGTTTGTGCCCACATGCCCTTGCTGATAGCAACTGGAGCATGCATGGTTGGGAGAACACACGTTTACATAGGTTCTCTGCTGTTTACAAAACAGCCAACTCTCTGCTTTTATTGTTATTGTTTTGCGATTGCTGCAGTCGCTGTCGATTCCAACCATATGACTGCATCATCATCCCCTTTGTGGAGTAGATTTAGTCCGCCTTCAAATTTTGTTAATGGGCACGTGTCGACAATGTGGTTCATGGTCTGTTGCTGGCCACAATCACAGGAAGGTGATTGGGTGAGACCCCATTTGTGCAAGTTATCACGACATTGGCCTTGACCTGTCCGGAAACGGTTCATCAGAGACCATGTATGACAAGAGAGGTCTGCTTTCACTAAACAGCAGTTCACTCGCAGTCACTACTGGGTAGCAGTGATATGCCGATCTGTGATTCATGGAACCACGTATTAGATGACATGCACATTGGCGCCAGCTTGCAAATACTATTGAATTGATCCATGTGGCTGTGGCAGTGCAGCCTGTCAATACCATTACTATAGCAACTTGCTAGTTAGCAATGAGATGTTGCCTTCAATGCTTTGACGCTGTTGGTTGGGCAGCAGGAAGGGCATCCGGCCTGTAAAAAAACTAAGTGGTGGGGTGCTGGCGCGGTTATCTGTCTGGAGCGAGGTGCAGACTTGCATATGGCCCAGCTGAAGCCACTGCCACTCACTGTCTCTTGCTTCAGTAAAATCCAGATTGGTTTTACCTTTCTGGTACCGGCTCACCAGGGTAGTCCCCGACAAATGGCCGTTAAACGGGTGTGTGTAGTTAGCAATGAGATGTTGGAATGCAGATGCGTTGACGTTGTAGAGTGTTTGTCCGACTTGTTGCAGTATTTAGACGTGGCGCAGCATCTAACGGGCTACGCTGAAATAATGTTTCCTCACTGCACGTGCGACGCACGCAAAGACGGCCACGTCATTGCCATAGCTGGCGCAGTGTCATTCAAACTGCAGGCGTGTAAAGAGGACGGCTCGCCTGAGGTACATCGGCGGAGACTATCATCTTTTATGCCCTAGGCATACATAGTATCTGATGAACTGTTTTATACAATATGGTCTTAACCACTACCAGTAAACCTACTTTCTTACCATGGTCTCTGTCTGATTATTTGTCTTGTTACTAGCTATTCTGTATGATCACGTGATTATGTATGTAGGCCTATTTGGTCATTCTGCAGTTGTCTTTTATGTTTTTTCATGTTCTTATGTTTTACTGTCTGTTCGTGTGGTTGTGTTTTTTCAGTGACATTTTATTGATCTATTTAGCTGTATAGCTGCCAGTCTGTTTAATAAACTTACTTACTTCCTTACTTAGGCGACATTTTGGAATAGCACGATCCGTCCGTCTGTCTGTCCCATGGCGCAGCTGCCCTAGTCTGTAGGCACGCTGGCTGCCTGCATCTTAGCCACCACCGGCCACCAGAGATGTGCGGACTGTGGACCTGTCTGCAGACAGACGTTGGTCTGCCGCATATGGGCTACTAGGCTACTACAATGGGCTACTTTATTGCACAGCAGTGGGCGTGTTTGTCTACAGTGCGCTTGCAGATTGTCTGCCGCATGCAGATTGTCTGCCGGTATGCCCACGCGTTGAATATTCATTGCTGATGAGAAAACAAACCTAATCACCACACCGACGTAGTCCATTAAAAAAGTTGTTTTACAAGTTTGCAACAACAGGTTATTATTGTAAATGTTGTAACGTTTTTGCAGAATTTGCTAGTAATGTTATTCTTCTTATTTCTTGCTATAAATTCTAGCTCCATCTGTTTGCAGACGACAAGATGGCCTTTATTGGCTTCCCCAGTTATTGCTCCGTCCACACCATCAGCTCTTACTATTATCTAAATGGCCAGTTATCGCTCCAGTGTTATATATTCTATCCTCCTAGCGACCCACCAGCAGTTAAAGCCGAGCAGGCAGTCATTATACCTGTTCGTTTGTTGTGCTGTAGTCGCAGGTGATCGAGTTTGCTTGGGACGACATTTTACAGTTTGAGGTTGACAGCGATCAGATGACGTTCAACTTTGAGTATCGTCGTGAGGGTCGCAAACCACGATGGGTCCGCATTTTCACTCCTTATGTAAGTCTGTGGCATTTTTTCACTGCTTTCAGTTGTATTCTTTGTGTGTTTTTCTACATGTATATGAGATTTGTTTTTTGCTGACATGGACTGTTGTATAGTAATGAACATTGCCATTCAAGACTTAACCTTTGCACGATCTCTAAAATTGTTTTTAGCATACCACTTGTCCTGCATTGACGCTGTTGGTTGGGTGGCAGGAAGGGCATCCGGCCTGTAAAAAACAGAGTGGTGAGGTGCTGGCATGGTTAGCTGTCTGGAGCGAGGTGCAGACTTGCATATGGCCCAGCTGATGCCACTGCCACTCACTGTCTCTTGGTTCAGTAAAATTCAGATTGGTTTTTGCCTTTATGGTACCGGCTTACCCGGGTAGTCCCGGGTAAAGGGCCGTTAAACGGGTGTGTGTGTGTTGTCCGCGTATGGTGATACTTGCTGGGTTGTGTAGCAGTTTTGGTCACCTGTAACGCAGTCAGTGTTTTGGTCATTTATGGTCATTAACAGAAATTGGAATGCCAAATAAATATAACGGTTTTTTTACTGAATTTAGAATGAAAAGTAGGAATTATTTTGGAGACAGAGATTTGAACTGGAACAGGAAATATATTGTGAGGATTAAATCGGGAATTAAATAGCATTGATTCGGAGTGAAAATTATTCACTGTCTATCTGAATTTTGATTTTTGTTGCACTCAGGTGTCAACTTGTACGGTGTACTGTGGAAGACTTTTTATTTGCACAGTTAGCCAGTAATAGTGCCTTCAGTGCTTTGACGCTGTTGGTTGGGCGGCAGGAAGGGCATCCAGCCTGTAAAAAACTGAG
>Ga0126332_10000505_pt1 | contig 14083 bp, 10 predicted proteins | sample InaspJWI42metaG_FD_94482 | JGI IMG/M metagenome (GOLD analysis project Ga0126332, IMG submission 94482) | Marine gutless worms symbiont microbial communities from Oahu, Hawaii - Inanidrilus sp. 2 OAHU.JWI-42 metaG | ecosystem: Host-associated > Annelida > Digestive system > Unclassified...
CCACTGTGCTTGGTAATCGCTGCCGTCAGCGTCGTCTTACCGTGATCGATATGCCCAATCGTTCCCACGTTCACGTGGGGCTTGGTCCTCTCAAATTTTTCCTTGGCCATCTTCCCGTCCTCCTTAGTTTTAAGCGGACTATGAGTAAGGTAATTATGCTTAAATGTTTGTATCTATTTAATAAACCGCCTACTGTCTGTTTGCGGTTACCATCTGAAATGCGCGAAGGCCTTGTTGGCTTCAGCCATTTTGTGCGTATCTTCCCGCTTCTTGACGGAGGCCCCCCGGTTGCTGGCGGCATCCATCAATTCCGCCGCAAGTTTCGAGGCCATCCCCTTTTCAGATCTTTTCCGGGCAAACCCGATGATCCAGCGAATTCCCAAAGCCGTGCGCCGGGAAGGGCGCACCTCGGTCGGCACCTGGTAGGTCGAACCGCCCACCCGGCGAGATTTTACTTCGATCTGGGGCCGGACATTATCCACGGCCTGCTCAAAAAGTTTGACCGGGGATTCCTTGGTCTTTTCCTCGATGATATCGAAGGCGCCGTACATGATATTTTCGGCGGTACTTTTTTTCCCGTCACGCATGATCGACTTGATAAACTTTGCGACCAGTTTGTTTTCGTACTTGGCGTCCGGTAAAATAGGCCGCACAGGGACTTCTCTTCTTCTCGGCATAGGTCACACCACTTATTGTAATCTGTTATCTTTGTTTAAGGATGAATACCGTTGTTACTTAGGCTTCTTGGCACCGTACTTGGACCGCCCCTGACGCCGGTCTTCGACACCCAGCGTATCCAACGTGCCCCGCACAATGTGATACCGGACACCGGGCAGGTCCTTGACCCGGCCTCCCCGCACCAGCACAACCGAGTGTTCCTGCAGGTTGTGCCCGATCCCCGGAATATAGGCCGTTACCTCTATCCCGGTCGTAAGGCGGACTCTGGCAACCTTACGCAGGGCAGAGTTCGGCTTTTTAGGGGTTGATGTATAAACGCGGGTGCAAACCCCTCTTTTCTGGGGTGACCCCTTGAGCGCCGGTGTCGTGGTCTTTTTCTTGACGCGTTTTCTACCCTTACGCACTAACTGGTTGATAGTCGGCATACTTTCCTCGTTCAATCCTCACATTTTTTATGACTGTACCGCGATGGGATCCGGTGAGATTCCGGCAGGAATCAAGCGAAATTACGCGGGCTGCTAAAAAGCCGATATGTATACAGCCATTTATTACTTGTCAAGCTTTTTTGTGATAGTTTTTCCTATTTTATTGCCCCTCCGCAACCGGGGCAGTCCGGGTTTCAACATCCAGTTCGCGGAATTGCCGTACGCCGGTACCGGCCGGAATCAGACGGCCCATGATGACGTTTTCCTTGAGCCCGCTCAAGTAGTCCTGCCGGGCGGCGATACTGGCATCGGTGAGCACCTTGGTTGTTTCCTGGAACGATGCCGCGGAAATGAAACTGTCGGTGCTCAGCGAGGCTTTGGTGATACCCAGAATCAATGACTCTGCAGAAGCCGGTTTCAGTCCCTTTTCGATAGCCGCTTGATTGATATCATCAAATCTGACCCGATCGACCTGCTCTTCCATAATAAACTCGGTATCGCCGGGATCCATGATCTTGACCCGCCGCATCATCTGGCGCACGATCACTTCGATATGTTTGTCATTAATCCGGACACCCTGGAGGCGATACACTTCCTGAACCTCGTCTACCAGGTAGCGGGCCAGCGCGATCTCACCCTTGATGTTGAGTATATCCTGGGGAATGGCGCTGCCGCTGATCAACGGTTCGCCGGCACGCACATAATCGCCTTCGTACACATTGATATGTTTGCCTTTGGGAATCAGGTAGCTTTTGCTTTCGCCAACCCCGTCCACTGGATTGATGGTCACCTTCTGCTTGCCCTTCTTGGTGGCCTTGGCAATCGAAACATACCCTTCAATCTCGCTCAACACAGCGATTTCTTTTGGTTTCCTAACCTCGAAAAGTTCAGCTACGCGGGGCAAACCACCGGTGATGTCCTTGGTCTTCGTGGTTGCCCGCGGTAGTTTCGCAATAACGTCACCGGCCCGGACCCCATCGCCCTCTTCGACCAGAATGATGGCGTCCGTGGGCAGCATGTACCGGGCCATGCCCGAACCGCTGGGCAGGGAGGCCGTTTTGGATTCCGCGTCTTTGATAGAGATCCGGGGACGTTCCTCGCCGCTTTTGGATTCACCGATAGTCTTACTGGATTTTCCGGTGACCGGGTCGACCTTTTCATGCAGGGTCTTGCCGGGAATGATATCACCGAATTTGACGGAACCGTCCACTTCGGTGATGATCGGTGTAGCAAAAGGGTCCCAGGTAGCCAGCAGGTCACCGACCTTCACATTTTGGCCATCGTCCACCTGGAGATGGGCGCCGTAAATTACAGGGAACCGTTCACGTTCGCGGCCTGTTTCGCCCAGAATGGCAAACTCCCCGCCGCGGCGGTTCATGACCACCCGGTCGCCCTGAGCATTCTTCACAACGTTCATATCGATAAATTTGACTTTACCGTCTACCCGCGCCTTAATATCCGCCTGCTCCACCCGCCGACTGGCGGTACCACCGATATGGAAGGTCCGCATGGTCAACTGGGTGCCGGGCTCACCGATGGATTGCGCCGCCAGAATACCAATGGCCTGTCCCATCTCAACAGACTGGCCGTGGGCCAGGTCGCGGCCGTAGCATTTGACGCACACACCTGTTTTGGTTTTGCAGGTCAGTACCGAACGGATCTTGACCGAGGTCAGGCCGGCGTCCTCAATCTGTTTGACCTCGTCTTCCCCCAGTTCAACCCTGGTGCGGATCAGGACATCATCGGTAAACGGATCCAGAATATCCTCAGCCGTCACCCGGCCCAGGATTCTCTCGCTGAGTCTCTGGATGACTTCACCACCCTCCATGAGGGGTTCCACGGTCACGCCGTCCACGGTGCCGCAATCATGCTCGGTCACCGCACAGTCCTGGGCCACATCGGCCAGACGCCGGGTCAGGTAGCCCGAGTTTGCGGTTTTCAAGGCGGTATCCGCCAGCCCCTTGCGGGCACCGTGGGTCGAGATGAAATACTGCAAAACCGACAGCCCTTCGCGGAAATTGGCCTGAATCGGTGTTTCGATAATTTCACCGGATGGTTTGGCCATGAGACCGCGCATCCCGGCCAACTGACGCATCTGGTCCTTGCTGCCCCGGGCACCGGAGTCGGCCATCATGTAGATGGGATTCATGCTCTCGGTGGCCACCTGTTTGCCGGCATCATCCAGCACCGGGTTGCCTTCCCGGTCGATTAGGAGCTCGTTCTTCATGGAAGTCATCATCTCGTTGGCCACATCGTCGGTAGCCTTGGCCCAGATGTCCACAACCTTGTTGTATTTTTCACCGGGGGTGATGAGACCTTCGATATATTGTTTGTCAATATGGCCGACCCGGTTTTCGGCATTCTTGAGAATGTCCCACTTGCTGTCCGGGATAATCATGGCGTCGATGGAGATGGAAAGCCCGCCCTCCGTGGAGTACCGGTAGCCGATGTCCTTCAAGCGGTCCGAAAGAATGACGGTGGCTTTGGGCCCCAGGTTGCGGTAGGCATAATCGATGAGTTCACGCAGCCGTTTTTTGTCCATGACGTGATTGACCGCCTCAAAAGGAATTTCCGGCAGCCGATCCATAATCTGGAAGATATTGTAGGACTGTCCGTCATAGATGATATTGCTCGAATCACCGGTATCCAGTTCGTACACGGCATCCACGTCCTCATCTTTTTCACAAAACACGCGCTTGAACTCATCCTTGCGGAACAGTCCCAGGTACCCTTCCTGCTCCTTGTCCTGGCTCTGGGAGAATTCGGCCACGGCGTCGGTAAAATCCATGCCCTTTTTCAGGGCGTCCAGAGCGGCGACCGCGTCCACTTCCTCATTCACCATGATACGGCACAGCTTCATGAGGTTGTCCTGGGGGATGACTTCCCACAAGAGGATGCGGCCGACCGTAGTAGCCACCCGCTCCTCACCAAAACGGACTTTGATCCGGGCATGCAGGTCAACCGTCCCACCGTCATACGCCACCCGAACTTCTTCCGGGTTGGCGAAAATCATCCCCTCGCCCCGCGCCCCGATGGTGGCCCGGGTCATGTAATAGATGCCCAGTACGATGTCCTGGCTCGGAACGATGATCGGGCTACCGTTGGCTGGTGACAGAATGTTGTTGGATGAGAGCATCAGCACACGCGCCTCGATCTGGGCCTCGACCGAGAGGGGCACATGGACGGCCATCTGGTCACCGTCGAAATCGGCGTTGAAGGCGGTACAAACCAGCGGATGCAGCTGGATGGCTTTGCCCTCGATCAAAATGGGCTCAAAGGCCTGGATCCCGAGCCGGTGCAGGGTCGGCGCCCGGTTGAGCATGACCGGGTATTCCCGGACAACCTCATCCAGGGTATCCCAGACTTCCGGGGTCCCTCTTTCCACCATTTTTTTAGCGCTTTTTACCGTGGAAACCAGTCCCTTTTGCTCGAGCCGGTAGTAGATGAACGGCTTGAAGAGTTCCAAAGCCATTTTCTTCGGCAAGCCGCACTGGTGCAGCCGCAGATCGGGACCGACGGTAATAACCGTACGGCCGGAGTAATCGACCCGCTTGCCCAACAGATTCTGTCGGAAACGCCCCTGCTTGCCTTTCAGGGTGTCGGAAAGTGACTTGAGCGGCCGTTTGTTGGTACCCGTGATCACCCGACCGTGGCGGCCGTTGTCAAAAAGCACGTCCACCGATTCCTGCAGCATTCTTTTTTCATTGCGCACGATGATATCCGGTGCATTCAGGTCTATCAGGCGTTTTAACCGATTGTTACGATTGATCACGCGCCGATAGAGGTCATTCAGGTCAGAGGTGGCAAACCGGCCTCCCTCCAGCGGCACCAGCGGGCGCAGATCCGGAGGCAATACCGGAATGACGTCCATGATCATCCAGGTCGGATCGATGCCGGAACGCCGGAAGGCGTCCACGATCTTGAGCCGCTTGGACAATTTCTGGCGCTTGGCGACCGACCCGGTGGCTTTGATATCCTCACGTAGCTGCTGGTATTCAGCATCCAGGTCAAGATCCGCCAGCATGGCTTTCACCGCTTCGGCGCCGATACCGGCCTCAAATTGGTCATTGTATGTTTCCCGGGCTTCCTGATAGGCTTCATCCGACAGGAGCTGACCTTTGGTAAGCGGGGTGTCCTTGGGGTCGATGACGATATAGTTGTCAAAATAGAGAACCTTCTCAATATTCTTCAAGGTCAGATCCAAAAGGTTGCCGATCTTGCTGGGCAGGCTTTTTAAGAACCAGATATGGGCACAAGGGGTGGCCAGCTCGATGTGGGCCATTCGCTCGCGCCGGACCTTGGACTGGATGACCTCAACCCCGCATTTTTCACAAATGACCCCGCGGTGCTTCATACGCTTGTACTTGCCGCAATTGCATTCGTAATCCTTGGTAGGACCGAATATTTTAGCACAGAACAGACCGTCGCGTTCCGGTTTGAAGGTCCGGTAATTGATTGTCTCCGGCTTCTTGATTTCACCATGCGACCACTTTAAAATCTGCTCCGGGGATGCCAGGGCAACCTGGACGCCGGTATATTTGCGAGGATCGATCGGTTTTGCGAAGAAATCGTATAAAGTTTCCATTATCTATCCCTGTAAAGAGGTTATTGCTTAGGTATGCATACCCCCTGCTCAGCAGGGGGATCAGCAATGCTTAAACAATGGCACTGTCGTGCCCTTTGGTTCTCCCGCGCTGCAGGAATCCCAAAATCACCCGATTCTCGGGTGGTTGTTTAATCTTCCAGTAACGCCACGTCCAGCCCCAACGCCTGCAGTTCTTTGGTAAGAACCTTGAACGACTCCGGTAGGCCGGGCTCCAGAGAGTTTTGGCCTTTGACGATCTTTTCGTACATCCGGGTCCGCCCGGCCATATCATCGGATTTGACCGTCAGAAATTCCTGGAGGGCATTGGCCGCGCCATACGCTTCCATGGCCCACACTTCCATTTCACCCAACCGCTGACCGCCGAACTGAGCTTTCCCGCCCAACGGCTGCTGGGTGACCAGAGAATAGGGGCCGATGGACCGGGCATGAATTTTGTCGTCCACGAGGTGATGCAGTTTGAGCATGTACATCGCCCCCACAGTGATCTTTTTGTCAAACGGTTCGCCGGTCCGGCCGTCATACAAGGTGGCTTGGGCTGTGCGCGACAAACCCGCTTCTTCCAGCAGGTCTTTGATTTCCGGTTCTTTGGCGCCATCGAAAACCGGGGTAGCCATGTGGACGCCTTTGCGGTAATGGCCCGCAAACTCCATGAGTTCATCGTCGACGAAGCCGTCGATCAGTTTCTTGGTAGCGGCATCAGCAAAGATCTTCCTCAACTTCGACCGGACCTGTTTGAGTTTCGCCTCTTCGAGCAGCTGGTTGAGCTGATCACCGAGCCCCTTGGCCGCGCGGCCCAGATGAATTTCAAGCACCTGGCCAACGTTCATACGCGAAGGCACACCCAACGGATTGAGCACCATATCCACCGGCGTACCGTCGGCAAAGTAAGGTAGGTCTTCCTGGGGTAGAATATTGGAGACCACCCCTTTGTTGCCGTGGCGGCCGGCCATTTTGTCGCCCACCGATAGCTTGCGTTTCATGGCCACATACACCTTGACCATTTTGATCACACCCGGCGGAAGGTCATCGCCTTTTTCAAACCGGCTGACCATCTGGTCGAAGTTGTTACGCACGTCGTCGCATTGGCGGTGGTACTGATCGATAATATTGTGCAACTTTTCAGCCAGCGCATCATCCGCCACGGCCAGGTCTTCCAACTGTGCAACGGGTATCCCGTCCAGGGCTTCAGCTGAAATTTTGGTCCCCTTGGTCAACAGGACCTTCTTGTCTTTTTTCAGCGGCGCCGTAATCGCCTTACCGGCCAGTACCTCTGCGATCATGCTCCGGGCGACATCGCTGATAATCGCCAGCTCGTCGGCCATATTCTTTTCATAAACCGCAATTTCGGAGTCTTCGATCTCACGGGCGCGGTCATCTTTATCCGTTCCCCGGCGTGAGAAAACCTTGGCGTCAATAACAATCCCCTGGACACCGGGCGGAACCCGGAGCGAGGTGTCTTTAACATCACCGGCCTTTTCACCAAAGATGGCCCTCAGCAACTTTTCTTCCGGAGAGAGCTGGGTTTCACCTTTCGGCGTAATTTTACCAATCAGCGCATCGCCGGGACCGACTTCGGCTCCCAGGCGAATGATGCCGCTTTCGTCCAGGTCTTTGAGCGCCTCCTCCCCGACATTCGGAATATCGCGGGTGATCTCTTCTTTGCCCAGTTTGGTATCGCGAGCAACAACCTCAAACTCTTCGATATGTACCGAGGTATAGACGCCATCCCGGTGGAGTCTCTCGCCGACCAGGATGGAATCTTCGAAGTTGTAACCACCCCAGGGCATAAACGCCACCGTCACGTTCTTACCGAGCGCCAATTCGCCCTTTTCCGTCGAAGGTCCGTCGGCAATGACTTCACCGGCCTCCACCAATTGGCCTTTTTTAACGATCGGCCGGTGGTTGAAACAGGTGTTCTGATTGGACCGAATAAATTTTTGCAGGTTGTAAATGGTCACTGGTTTTTCAACCGAGCCGTCTTCTGCTGCCGGATGGCGCAATACGATCCGTGTCGCATCCACATCTTCCACGACCCCGCCGCGTCGGGCGACAATCGCAACTCCGGAGTCACGGGCGACAACGCTTTCGATTCCGGTTCCTACCAGCGGCGCTTCGTTAACCAGCAGCGGAACCGCTTGGCGTTGCATGTTAGAACCCATCAGGGCGCGGTTGGCATCGTCGTTTTCTAAAAACGGAATCAGCGACGCGGAAACACTTACCAGCTGATTGGGGGAGACGTCCATGAGCTCAATATCTTCAGGTTTGACCATCATGAATTCGCCGGCTACCCGCGACGTCACCAGTGGGTTGACGAATTTCCGTTTCTTATCCAACGGTGCATTGGCTTGGGCAATCGGGTGATCCTGCTCTTCAAACCCACTGAGGAATTTAACGTCCTTTTTAACCGTAGATTCTTCAACTACGCTGTAGGGTGTTTCGATGAAGCCGTATTCGTTTACCCACGCATAGGTACTGAGTGAAACAATCAAGCCGATGTTCGGTCCTTCCGGTGTCTCGATCGGACAGATGCGCCCATAATGGGATGGGTGTACGTCCCGGACTTCAAACCCGGCCCGTTCGCGGGTCAGACCGCCCGGTCCCAGTGCGCTCAAGCGTCTTTTGTGGGTGGTTTCCGAAAGCGGATTGGTCTGATCCATAAACTGAGAAAGCTGGCTGGTGCCGAAAAATTCCTTGACCACGGCCGAGACCGGTTTGGGATTGACCAGGTCGTGCGGCATCAGGGCATCGACTTCCTGCAAGCTCATGCGCTCTTTAATGGCCCGCTCCATGCGTACCAAACCAATCCGGTACTGGTTTTCCAGCAATTCGCCCACGGCCCGGACCCGCCGGTTGCCGAGATGGTCGATATCATCCACCATACCCTGAGTATCGCGCAACTCGACCAGGGTTTTGGCCGTGAGCATGATATCTTCCTTGCGCAGGGTCTTTAGGTCAATTTCAGAGTTGATCCCCAAGCGTGTATTGATTTTCAAACGCCCAACTCCCGAAAGATCGTAATATGCGGATTTGAAGAAAAGATGGTCGACAAAATCCTGCGCGACTTCCGGTGTGGCGGGGTTGCCCGGACGCAGCCGGCGGTAAATATCGATCAGTGCTTCTTCCTTGGTTTCCACTTTGTCGAGCAACAGCGTCTTGTGAATCGAGTCGCTCCCGGCCACACCATCTATCAACAGGATGTCGAGCTCCTTAATCCCGGCCGCGACTATCTTTTCCAGGTTCTCTTCGACGATCATCTCGTTGGGATTTAGCAAGGGCATTTCCGGATCGGAGCCGATAACAGCATGGGCCGCGACTTTTCCAAGCATCTCATCCGCGTCCATGGGGATACGCTCGATACCGGCGGCATCCATTTTCTTCATGGCCCGGGCACTGAAGAGACGGCCTTTTTTAACATACAATTCACCTGACTTGGGGTCCTTCACGTCCAGGCTGGCCCGTTTGCCCTTGAGCAGTTCCGGAACAAATGCTTTAAAAAACGATTTTTTCTCGATAAACACCTTTTCCGTTTTGTAAAAGTATGCCAGCAGGTCTTCCGTATTGTACCCGAAGGCTTTGAAAAGGATGGTAATGGGGAACTTACGGCGGCGGTCGATCCTGATCTGGACGATATCCTTGGGATCGATCTCCATGTCGATCCAGGATCCGCGCACCGGGATGATGCGCGAGCTGTAAATTACCTTGCCGCTGGAGTGCGACTTCCCCTTGTCATGATCAAAGAAAACACCGGAGGACCGGTGCAACTGACTGACCACCACTCGTTCGGTACCGTTGATGACAAACGTGCCCCTTTCCGTCATGAGTGGAATGGTGCCAAAATAGATTTCCTGCTCTTTGATATCCCTGATGTTGGAATACCCGGTCTCTTTATCGGTATCGTACACAACCAGACGCACGGTGATCCGAATCGGTATCTCATAGGTCATGCCTCGGTGAATACACTCTTCGACGCTGTGCTTCACTTCCGCAAACCGGTAAGATACAAATTCCAGGCTGGCGCTGCCGGTAAAATCCTTGATCGGGAAAACCGATTTGAACACGGCTTGCAGACCAATGTCCCGGCGGTTTTCCGGAAGGACATCCATCTGTAAAAACCGCATAAAAGATTCCCGCTGAACACCTATCAGGTCAGGGATCTCTACAATTTTACTGATCTTGCCGAAGTTTTTCCTTATGCGTTTGCCTGCCAAGGGACGTTCCGACATAGTATCTCCATAATGAATGAGGGTTAATCAGTTGCGAGGTTATTTCGCAACGACATGGGGTTCCCGGCCTTCCCGGCCGTTATCAGCGGGGTGCCCGGGAACCCTCTCGTGTGCAACGTAATATAGGAAGACAGGAACAGATTACTTGAGTTCAACCTGAGCGCCGGCTTCTTCCAGCTGGGCTTTGATCTTCTCGGCATCTTCTTTGGCGATCCCCTCTTTGACAGGCTTGGGAGCTTCGTCAACCAGAGCCTTGGCGTCTTTGAGACCCAGTCCGGTAATGGCCCGCACTTCCTTGATGACCTGAATTTTCTTGTCACCGGCAGCGGTCAGAACAACGTCAAATTCGGTCTTCTCTTCAGCCGCACCGGCACCGGCATCCGCAGGGCCGGCCGCCATCATGGCAACCGGAGCGGCTGCCGATACACCGAATTTTTCTTCCATTTCCTTCACCAGCTCCGATAGGTCGAGAACTGACATGTTCGCTATAAATTCAATTACATCGTCTTTGGTAATATCTGCCATTTTCTTTGTTCCTCCAGGTATTTACAAATAAGCTTGTTATATGGCCGCCAAACGGGCCTGTGTCATTGTTCGTTTTGCAATCAGGCTGCGTCCTTCTGGTCCTTCAGCGCCTGCAGGACATTGACGAAACCAGCCGGAATCGCGTTGAGCGTCCGTACCAGTCCAGTCGGCACGCCATTGATAACGGAGAGCAGTTGCCCGATGAGCGCTTCTTTGGAAGGCAGCGACGACAACGCCTTGATGGCGCTCAGGTCCATCACCTTGCCTTCCATGACACCCAGCTTGATTTCAAGCTTTTCGTTCTCCTTGGCGAAATCAGTCAGCACCTTGGCGGGCGCCACCGGATCGTCATAGCTAATAGCAATGGCGTTGGGGCCTTTGAAGCTGTCTTTGATCAGGTCGACATCGGTATCCTCAGCCGCACGTACCATCAGTGAGTTCTTGACAACCTTGAACTCAACGTCCGCTTCGCGCAATTGGCGCCGCAGAGCGTTAATGGTCGTCACATCGAGCCCCTTGTAATCGGTAACGATCAGGACCTTAGACTTGGAAAACCGTTCGTGCAGATCGGCAACAATGCTTTTTTTCTGTTCTAAATCCACTTTTTGTTCCACCTCCTTTCTCATCTGTAAAAACCGGAGGTGAGTGTCATATCGCACCCCCATCTCGGTAGGCCGGCAAATGCCGATTAAACACACACTGTGAACCTACGGTCTTTGACAGGCTATTGAACTACTAGGTTAAATGAGTTTTAACGCCACAGTAAACATGGCGCTTGCGGCGCAAACCACTATGGCCCGGCCATGCGGCCAGGGCGGAAGGCGGATTGCACCAGATACAAACACTGCAAACTGAAAGACTGGCTTTATTTCACCAGATCCTTGATACTGGCCGTATCAACCTTGATTCCGGGTCCCATAGTTGTGGAGATAGCAAGTCCTTTGAAGTACGCCCCCTTGCTGGAAGCAGGCTTGAGTCGTGACAGCGTATCGAGAAAGGCGGTAACGTTTTCCTTGATTTTCTCGGCGCCAAAGGACACCTTCCCCATGGGAACGTGAACGATACCGGCTTTTTCAACCCGGAAGTCGATCTTACCGGCTTTGAGTTCGTTTACAGCCTTGGCCACATCGAACGTCACGGTTCCGGTCTTGGCGTTGGGCATCAGCCCGCGCGGTCCCAGAATCCGTCCAATCTTACCCACCGATCCCAACATGTCGGGAGTGGCCACCGCTTTATCGAAGTCCAGCCAGCCGTCCTTGATCTTCTCGATAAGCTCATCATTACCGGCATAATCGACACCCGCGTCCAGCGCCTCTTTCTCTTTCTCCCCCTTGGCAAAAACCAACACCCGTACCGTTTTGCCGAGCCCGTTGGGCAAGACAACCGTACCCCGGACCATCTGGTCCGCATGCCGGGGATCGACCCCGAGTCGTACGGCTACGTCTACGGTTTCGTCAAACTTTGCGTAAGAGGTTTCGATCGCTTTCTGGACAGCAGTGTCAACATCATGCTTTTCCTGGCGGTCAATCTTCTTTTGTGACTCCAGATATTTTTTACCCCGTTTCGGCATCTTTCTCTATCCGCTCCTTAATTGAGTGCTTCGCACCATTTGTTTGCCCGGTGAGTACCGGTACGCAAAAAATTTCATTCAGCCGACATCAATTCCCATGCTGCGTGCAGTCCCTGCGATAATTTTGCAGGCGGCATCCATATCGTTGGCGTTCAGGTCCGGCATCTTTATCTTGGCGATCTCTTCGACCTGCTCACGGGTAACTGAACCAACCCGATCACGTTTGGGGTCTCCAGCGCCCTTGGCGACTTTGGCCGCTTTCTTTAACAGGACGGCCGCCGGAGGTGTCTTAGTGATAAATTTGAAGGTCCGGTCCTGGAAAACCGTGATCACCACCGGAATAATCATACCTTCATCATTGGCTGTCCGGGCATTGAACGCCTTACAAAAGTCCATAATGTTCACCCCGTGCTGCCCGAGCGCGGGCCCTACCGGGGGAGACGGATTGGCTTTACCGGCTGCAATCTGCAGTTTTATCTGTGCCATTACCTTTTTTGCCATTTGCTTTATACTCCTAATGTTCTATTTTGCAGCTTTGTGATTTAGCTTCGTTTAAAGCTTGGAAACCTGTACAAAATCGAGTTCAACCGGTGTCGAGCGGCCAAAGATACTGACCAGCACCTTGATTTTTCCCTTTTCCGGATTCACCTCATCAACCGTACCGTTGAAATTGGCGAACGGTCCGTCAATGACCCTGACCTCATCACCCGTCTCGAAGTAGTATTTGGGCTTGGGCTTGAGTTTCCCAGCTTCCATGCGATTTAGAATCTGGTTGGCCTCGTCGTCCGAAATGGGAGCGGGCTTGGAGCGTCCGCCAAGAAAACCGCTCACCTTGGCGGTATCGTTCACGATGTGCCAGGTTTCATCATCCAGTTCCATCCTGACCAGGATATAACCCGGGTAAAACTTGCGGGAGGACTCTTTGCGTTTACCCTTGACCAACTCCACGATCTGTTCGGTCGGAACCAGGACCTCATCAAATTTCTCGGGATGGGCGTATTGGGCAATGCGTTCTTCCAAGGCGGCTTTGACCTTGTTTTCAAACCCCGAATATACATGGACTATGTACCATTTTAACGCCACTTTTCCCGTCTCCTGTAGTTATTGAAGAACAAGCGAAATCAAGCTGGTCAGGCTCATGTCGACAACCCCAAGAAAGATGGAGATGATCATCACCAGCACAATTGCCACCACGGTGGACCCAATGGTCTGCTTCCTGGAGGGCCAGGTAACCTTCTTCAGCTCCACTTTCACTTCTCTCAGGAACTGGATACTTTTCTGGAAAATGTTCTGTTTTTGGACCTTGGAGACCGACCGGCTTTGACCGGATGTCTTTTTTGGCAGCGGTATGGCCTTCAGCCGCCCTTCTTTTACGGCCACACCGCCGCTTTTGGCCAGGGCCGCTGCCCGGCGCTCGGCCTTCTGTTTGGCCTTCTTTTTGGCACTTGGTGATTTTTTTTGATGTAACCGTCCCATTGTGCTCCTATTGGTTCTAAAAGCGTAAACCAAATTAGCGGAAAACCGCCCGGTTTGTTCAGGGTGGAACATTTAATTGGCAGGCCAGGAGGGATTCGAACCCCCAACCCTCGGATTTGGAGTCCGATGCTCTACCAATTAGAGCTACTGGCCTGCAAAATCCTGAACAGCTGAGCTTTGCGGCGGCAATCCGTCCGCTAAGTTTAATACCGGCTATTTGGTCTCTTTGTGCTTCGTGTGCTTTCGGCAAAAGCGACAATACTTGCTGAATTCAAGCTTGTCCGGTGTCGTCCGCTTGTTTTTAGTCGTTGTATAATTTCTCTGTTTGCATTCAGTACATGCTAGGGTTACGATGATTCTCACCTCAAAGCTCCTTCGCCGTTATTGTTTTGAACCGAATACCCTGCCGCACAGGTGATTCGTCAAAACGTAAACACCGGCAGGGTTGTTTATTTACTCAATGATTTCACTTACCACGCCGGCACCGACGGTACGGCCGCCTTCGCGGATCGCGAACCGCAGTTCCTTTTCCATGGCAATCGGGGTGATCAGCTCGGCGGTGATCGTCACGTTGTCACCC
>Ga0126332_10000506_pt1 | contig 14069 bp, 18 predicted proteins | sample InaspJWI42metaG_FD_94482 | JGI IMG/M metagenome (GOLD analysis project Ga0126332, IMG submission 94482) | Marine gutless worms symbiont microbial communities from Oahu, Hawaii - Inanidrilus sp. 2 OAHU.JWI-42 metaG | ecosystem: Host-associated > Annelida > Digestive system > Unclassified...
ATTTTCGCTTTTTCAACAATAGCGCGATTTATCGAATAATTATGTCAAAGAGCAGAAAACGCCCCGAAAATGCCGCCCTTTTGGCGGCATGACGGGATAAAACTATAGACTGTAGAGTTAATAGGTCTAAATATTATTTGTCGCATTAGTAAGTTAATAAAAATGGTCAGAATCGGAAAATGAGGCCGAAAGTCGTTGTAAACTTATTGTCGCCGACAGACGGATCCGGATTGTTATCGTTTTCATCCGTCACCCGGAATCTAAGCGCAAGGGGAGCGTAGATGGGAATGGTGAACTCGCCCACTGCGCGAAGGAGCCAATTCCGGTTCGGATCATCCAGTCCGGGCATATATAAAATTTTAAGGGCCAGGATCATGCCGTTTACGAACTCGTAGCTGCCTTCCATGCCGATGTAGGCCGCGGTGTAGGAGTTCTTTCCAAAGCCGATTAATGTTTCATCCACGTATCCGAGACCGATCGGAAGAAATAAAAAGCTGCGCTCTTTTTCAACCAATCGGTAACCGACGCCGGCGGCCGGATAGGTACGATGTTTGATCAAGCGGGGGATGTCGCGTTCTGCGGCAGGCCGAATGAATAGGTAAAAGTTTTTGTAAAAATCATATTCCCCTAGAAGGAAGGTGTTGAATTCGTCTTTGGTGGTCGATTCCGGTTTGTCGACTGTTTTTTGAGTTTCAAAGGCATAGCGGAAGTCAAAGACAAAGCGCGTGGGGCGCTTGCGCCGGGTTGTATTCAATCCGAGTTCGATTTTTCGTTTATCGACGGCGCCCTGTTCGTATTTGATCCCCAGGTCTAATCCGGCTTTCCAGTGACGGTAGTTGGTTTTCAGACGCTTCCAAAATGATTGCTTGTAATCTTTTTCCAGCAAACAGACAGCGATTTCCTGCACCGGCACCTGGATAATCTCGGTTGCACTTTCACCGATCAAGACCCGGTCTTGCTTGATATCGAGCAATCGCCCGATAGCCACCTGGTCATCGCCGTAAACAATGTGATACGTTTCGTGGGACTTGATTTCTACGATGTCGGAATAAGGGATGGTAATTCTACCGGTACCGTAGAGGGTCTCGAAAATGACACCTTGGCTCTCCAGCCGTATGATTCGCCCCCGCAGGGTTTGACCATACACCACCACTTCGTCAAACAGTTGAGCCCCATCCTGGCCTGTATTTGCTGAATAGACCGGTCGGCCCGGCGTAAGCAGAAAAACGAGAAGCATGGGGATGGTGTATTTTGTCAGAATATTCACGTGGAAAGCGGTTGTTTATGGTTCAGTATAAGACTATTTTCGCATTTGCAAAGATTTCTGAAATTGAGCCTTTCTTCAAAGAGGTTATAGATAAACCTCATAATAAGAGTCAAGAGCAGACTTTTCTAACCCGCAACCCGTAACCCGTAACTCGCAACATCTGGTACACCATCAATGCAAGATTATACGCATTGTTTTTACTTCAGTGTAAACTTGATACCCAAATAACTTCGCGCATTATGCTTGCGAGGAATAAAGATATGGTTAATAATAGCGCTACAACGATTTGGGGATTCAGTTCGGCTTTACGAAACACTGTAAATATAAGGGAAATCATGGTGCCGGTACGTTTGCTATTACGTTTTACTGTAATGGTTATGACGATTCTCGGATGCGCTCAGCCTTATAAGTATCCATACACTATCGATTATCCGGGCGCATATATTCATCCGATCGGAACCCCTTCGATCGTCGACGGGCGGGAGCGCTTCCGGGAGATTTTTTGCGAATTGATGGAATCAAAACGAGAAATTCAGAGTCCGTATATTGAATGTGAGGATTACCTGTGGCGCTTAAACGATGAACCGCTGCCTGCCGCGGTGCGAACACCCCTGCCGGCACACGACACCCGTTTGCGGATTCTCATTGTCTTGGGAGCGTTTTCGGATTGTATTCCGGAAATCGGCAAGCCTTATAAATTAGGAACAGAGCGTCTCATACGTCTCGGCTATCGGATTGATTACGTCCCGGTCAGTGGTCGGTCTGGAAGCGACATAAATGCTGCGGTCATTGCGAAGACGGTCGCAGACCTGGACATTCAAGCATCTGAGCGACTGCTGCTGATCGGTTACTCCAAGGGAACCACGGATATCCTGCATTTTCTGGTTAATTATCCGGACCTTGCCCGCAAAGTAGCTGCGGTTTTGAGTGTTGCCGGGGTGGTCAACGGATCTGTCATTGCCGACAAGTATGCAAAAACATATCACAAGTGGTTTGAAGATCTGTCACTGGGTGCTTGCTGGCCCGGCGATGGTGGCGTGCTGGAAAGTTTGACCCGGGAAGAGCAGTTCCGGTGGCTGGCGTTACACCCTTTGCCGAAAACCGTGCAGTATTATTCCATTGCCGCCTTTGCCCGGGAAGAAAACATCCAGGCGGGACTGCGCCTAGCCTACGAACTCCTGGAGCCGATCGATCCCTTACATGACGGTCAGCTCCTGATCTACGATCAGCTCATACCCGGCTCAACGCTTATGGCCTACGTCAATGCCGATCACTGGACGGTTGCAGTTCCGGTGGATGAATCTTTCTCCGGCCGAGACCCTGATTCTGTGGCCAGGAACAAGAAGCTGCGTACCCTCCTTTTTGAAGCGATGATATTGTTTGTGGCCGAACGGCTGCAGCAGACACCCGTGCCGGACAGTGCTGCGCTGCCTCAAACCAATTAGCACTTCTCCCTGCAATGGCTGATTACCGCCCTTACCTGACGCCACATCTTTCAGCATGCATTCATCGCCCTTACTGTTTCAACCAACGACCTATAATCAACAGGACTTTTTCGACATCACTGAGCGATGATCTTTCTTCCATAACCGCATTCACCACATCAGGTACATCGGTGATGATGTTGTCAACGCCCAGGTCGATGAAATAGGATATGGCTATCGGATCGTTGACCGTCCAGTAAACTAATCCTTTTCGGACCGATGTAAAGCCGAAGATCAGATAAGGGGAGATCGGTGGTTGATCGAAAATCCTGCCGGATGAATCGTTGGGTTTGCGCCCTGGAATCATAACTTCGTAAATACCTTAATTTCGTAGGTTGGGTTGAGGTACGAAACCCAACGTTAAAGACCGGGCTCAACCCAACCTACTAAAAACTGGCCTTTTCGTTCAGGCACTAGATAGGAATATAAAACCGATAGCACCCTTTGTCACAACTTGCCACGGACAACTATCAACGGACACATCTGATCGCGCTTTTTGGCTCAATCAAGGTAGTATTGATATGATTTAGATATACCGCAATTCTAAGCTCACTTGCAGATTTAGTTTAACCATATTATATTAGTAATAATTATCGGATATGTTCGAGCGAGAAGGACTAAGGATATTTAGGAGTGATCTCAGCAATCCTTTGTCTCCGAATAGAGCAGAGAAAATGGTCTGCGACGACTTTCTACGGCATATGGATCCGGAATCTATATAAAACACTAATTGATTTGAATGATTTGTGGTGTCATTGCATAAGGCAGCCTGCTTCGAAGTAGATATATCTTTTATCGCGAGGTGACCATAGATGAACAACCGGATTAACAGGATAAGGATACAAGCTAGAATCAGATTTTTCTGGAAAGCCGTTTTGTATCTGACGGGTTTAGCTTTGCTTCTAGGCATTAGCGCCTGCGCCGGTAACAAACCGTATGAAATAAACCTGATGCCGGCACCGGATGTTTACAAGAAAGGCAAAATCGATCCATTTACTGATACCGATCCAATCAAAAAGATCCCTTACTCGGGTATTCTTTATGCAACCGACCGGCTGCCCACCACCGGAGAAAAGCACTTTTATCTCAACCAGCGTGGATATGTACTGCGGCTCGGGGTTGGACGCATTGACGTGGGGCCAGAGGATATCACCTGGTAAGAAGCACGGCGCATCTCATTGCTTAAAAACCGCTCGGAGAAATATCCCCTGCGGATCAGAGGAGTAGAGGAGTTCGGCATCCTCCCGGAAAGCTTTACGGTTTTTAATCCACCGGAACTTAAAGCCGCCGATGTTGACAAAGCTGCAGCGCGGTTTGCAGCGGCTGTAAATGATAAGTTGGCGATCTCAAAGCGCAGGGATATTTATATCTACGTCCATGGTTTCAAGGTCGTTTTCGAAAATCCCCTTCTGGTTGCCACCGAATTGTGGCACTTTCTCGGTTATGATGGTGTCTTTATCGCCTATGCCTGGCCGTCGACACCCTCCAACCTGGCCTATATATCTGATGCCGAAACAGCCGCCCTCTCATCGCGCAACCTGCGCAAACTCTTGATATACCTTGCTAAGAACACAGATGCCGAACGCATTCACATCATCGGTTACAGTGCCGGCACCCGGGTGGTCGTTTTGGCACTTGACCAACTGGCTTTGCAGAATACGGACGATACCCGAGCGGATGTCGAACAGGCGCTTCGCATCGGGCATGTCATCCTGGTGGGGAGCGATTTCGACCGGGAGATATTCGGGGCCTATTTGGATGAGGGATTGATGAAGGTACCCGCAACGCTTTCGGTTTACATTTCGGAAAAGGACAAGGCTCTCGGATTTTCCAGATGGCTGTTCCGGCGTGAGCGGCTGGGTCAAATGCCCAAGGACCGCAGCATTGATCCGGCTGTGAGAGATTATTTGCGTAATACAGAACAATTGATTTTTATCGACGTCACGAATGCTGCTGATGCGGCGACCGGCAACGGGCATGCCTATTTCCGCAAGAGTCCCTGGGCCAGCAGCGATATACTAACAACGCTGATGTATGACCTGGGGCCCAGTCAGCGGGGGCTGGTGCAGGATCCGCAATTGCCGCTCTGGACGTTTCCGGAGGATTACATTCAGAGACTCAGAGATGTATTAATTGAAGCCAATCCTGATTTAAGGCAATTATCCGACGATAACCAAAAGTGATTGTCTAAATGTCACGCCAAAACTGTTATAAATGGCTTCGGCAACTCCAAAAAAGAAGCTAAATTGGAAAATATGGGGCGTTTGTTCAATAATCAGTGCAGTACCATTTTTGATACTTAAAGTGCAGCGGAGGTGGGCGGCAGGTTAGTAGAAACTGTATGCCAGGCCTAAAATGAAGTGATGGGTCCAGGGTTCGAGCTCGATGGTGCCACCGCCGGTCAGATCGCCATTTATGTCGGCATAGCTCAGCTTATATTCCAGATAGACGGCCAAACGCTTCCAGACGTCGAAGTTAACTCCCAGATTTCCCTGGACGGCCGGACCGGCCAGTTGATACTCGTAACTTATATTTTAGTATTCTTAGTGTGAGTGTCAAATATTCCAAAATCCGGATAATCAGCATTACGTACATTTCTCTTGCGCAATGCCATTACCCCGACGGATGCCGTACCGGAATTTGGGCGCCGGTGCAGTTCAGATTTTAATTGGCGGGATGCCCGGAAGCAGTTATTCAGTTCTGGTAGATGCGCTATGGTCCTTTGGCGTAAACTACCATCTGCCACATCGTTCGTTGCTGCTTGAATTCTTTTCATTTCAGCATATATTTAGGTTTGATGAATTCGAAGAGTTCGAATTCATCGTGTTTTAGGTTTTTAGTTTTAGGTGTTAAGCAGATTCTCTCTTATTACCCTTTCATTCATCTAAAACTTGAAGCATTCAAAATAGCCGTCACCTCTCACGAACCATCAATTTGAAAAACGACACTATTTTCCGTACTTACCACTTGCCGACAGTTAAGAACCGGCAGTTGCAGTCGCTGGGAGAATGCCTAATATGTTACATTCATGCCGATTGCTCAGTGTACTATTGTTTGCATGTGTTGTTTTGCTCATTCCAGGCTGCGCCACCTTCATACCACAGCCGATGGATGAAGTGCCGTTCAAGGAACGGGCCGTGACGCAGGAGAAGGGCTACGTGCGTGTGACCGCTGCTGTTCTGAGCGAGGGAGAAAGTGAAGCGGTTTTCGGTGTGCCGCTCTACAAAAAGCGTATCCAGCCAGTCTGGCTCGAAATCGAAAACAGTGCAGATCATCCGCTGTGGTTTCTGCCGGCCGGCCTTGACCGTAACTACTTTCCACCCCTTGAAGTGGCTTACATGCATCGAATCTCTTTTGCGGCGGAAAAGAACAGGGAGATGGAACGGCTTTTTTACGAGAATGATATGGGAAAATACATTGCGCCGCGTAGTGTCAAGTCCGGATTTGTGTTTACCAATCTGAATCTGGGTACCAAGAGCTTTAACGTCGATATTCTGGCAGAAGATAAACAGCTCCGAACCTTTACCTTCTTTATCCCCGTTCCGGGTTTCAAAGCGGACCACAGCGAGGTGGACTGGCACAGCCTTTACGCAAAGGACCGCCTCGTTGCACACGATGAATCGAGTCTTAGAAATGCTCTGGAGGGATTACCCTGCTGTGTGACCGATCAGGAAGGCGCTGCAAATGCTGATCCCCTTAACCTGATTCTTGTCGGCAACGATGTAGACGTACACCACGCGCTGATTCGCAGCGGCTGGGATGAAACTGCATCCGAAGCACAGGCTGATAAGTCTTTCAGATTCCCATGGCAAGTGAGATATGGCCCGGTAAAACCACTATTTCTTTACGGCCGAAAACAGGATGTTGCCTTTCAAAAAGCCAGGGATACCACTCACGAGCGCAATCATTTGCGCCTGTGGCTTTTACCCTTGCGTATTGACGGAAAGCCGGTGTGGGTCGGGCAGATCAGTCGCGACATCGGTGTCAGGTTCACAACCAAGACGATCACCACCCACAAGATCGACCCGGATGTGGATGAAACCAGAGCCTTTCTGCTCCAGGATCTCTGGTATTCTCAGGCACTGGTGAGATTCGCCTATGTTAAAGGTGTGGGCGGTGCAACCTTTGACACGCCGCGCCACAATCTAACCGGAGATCCTTATTTTACCGATGGTTTGCGGATCGTCATGTGGGTTACCGGCACGCCGGTTTCGTTTCAAAATGTCGAAATTATCGAATGGGAACTTCCGATACAAAAATGATGCATGAACGAAAAGTCCGGTTTTTGGTAGGTTGGGTTGATCCGCCGGAGGCGGAGAAACCCAACAAATCGCTTATACGAGTTTCCGTTCAATAACCAAGAATAATGATATAAGCGTCGGCTATACCTATATTCTTTGCTGGCTGCGCACATATCAGAAGTAACTTTAAAATAGGATCATGAACATGAAAAGAGAAAGCAAAAAGAAAAAAACAAAAATAGTACTTATAAAATCCGTTATTGCATTGATCTTGCCGTTGATATTCTTTATCAGCTGTGGCGGAGTGACGATTAGAGAAGATCAGCGGATCCAGTTGCAAGCGGGTCAGTCGTATCAGGGTACCCAGAACACGGTCGACTATCGCCTTGAATATCAATACGTATTCAAACAGGCGAGCGCCGGAGGACCCGGCAGCATTGAAATCAGCGGTAAAGTCAATCCGAAGAGACGTCTGGATAGCCTGGACATCTATTTGAATTTTCTCGATGCCGAAGGCCAGCGCCTAGGGAGTAAAAATGTTTTTGGCGGCGGTGCCGGAAGAGGAGCCGGCAAAGGATCGTTCAGTAATACCTTTGAAACGCCTCCGGGTACGGTCTCCATTGCATTTACCTACACCAGCCGGGAGAAATTTGACAATTTTTAGCGTTCCAAATCACGACTCTCAGAACTACTAATATTAATTCGAGATGGCCTTAGCCACTAGTAATTATCCGGGCCCAAAGGCCCCGGCTTCGCCACGCTACGCTGCGGCAGGCCCGGCTTTGGTTCAACCCCTGGAAGGGGCGCTCTGTGACCGAGCTGATTTCAACCTTCTACTGGAGTATTGGAGTGTTGGGGTATTGGAAAACCGAATACATGACAAACATCTGCTGGTAATCAAACCCGAGATAGACGGGATTTTGTTCCCTTGGCGCCCAAGAGCCTTAGACCATTACTCCATTACTCCAACACTCCCTGGACTTTTCAAGGCAGAGCCGGCTGTCTCTGACCTAGCCCAGAGGACCAGGATTTCTATGTTTGATTAAAATCGTCCGCTGAAGGTCAACGCTAAAAACGGTGCCGGATCATACTCGACCGATGCGAGATCATCGCCTTTCGCATCTTCAATCGAAAGTTCTCCACCTAATAACGCCCCCCCGAACAATCCTATGCTCAGGCTTTTGCTTATTTTGCGGTCTGCGCGAACAAATGTGACCAGTGAATCGACCTCACCAATCCCATTGGCCACCGCACTTTTATCATCCAGACGGAAGCGATAGGAACGGTATGCGCCGCCAATGCCGAATTCCCATTTCTCTATGGGCGAATACACCAGTTCCAGTCCCGCCGGTCCGGACGGTCCGGCCCGGAACGGGTTCGAAATTCTGAACTGTTCGTTGATCTTCCAGTTGATGACGATAAATGGAAAAACCTCAAGCTTCTCCAGGCGGCTGTAAATACCAAATCCGAAACCGAGAAAAAGGCTCTTATTTACCGGGTGGGTCAAAGAGAATACGCCGCCGTAAGTAAATGCCTCATCCGGCTCGGCCCCTGATTCACCCGAGAATTCTATACCCGGCGTGAAACCCAACTGCCAGTCTTCCGATATGGCGTAAATGATCGGCAGGTTGATCCCTGGGCGGTGAATCTTGCTCCAGGGGGTTGCCCCGGCCACATTGGAAACACCTTTGAAATCCCAGTTTTCAAAGTCGTAAGCAAGGCCCAGCCCGATGCGCAATTGCCGGTTGACCGTACGCAGGAAATCAAAGCGAAAGTAATGGCGGGATACATCGAATTTGCCGCCGCCTTCGAGGTCGGTTTCAAACTGGTAGAACGGGGCATAAGAGAATGAGTAATAAACCGGTGCTTTCTGGCTTTCCGCGTTATTTTCTTGGGCTGAAACCGTTGCTGAGGCAATTAGCGTGGAGACCTGTACCGTAAATAGAATTACGATTTTCATAAACCTGGATCCCTTTCCGATATTTTCTTTTATCTCCTGGGTTTAACTTGGTAATTCCCTGCAGCTCGCTGCAAGTTATCCATTGTTACCCTCTCCTCGCGGTGGGAGAGGGATAGGGTGAGGGGGATAAGAATAGATATCCTTACCTTTGATACCCCGTCCCGCCGCGAGTGGGACTGCAGGGAGTTTATTTTTTCGATCATTCGCTATCGTCAAAACGCAGGGACGCAAAGGCTAGTAGATCTTCTACAAATTGTAGTTTCAATTCCCTACACTGTAGGAGCACCTTCGACTTGCCCGCCCTCGACCCTGAGCCATCGGCCTGCCCTCGACAAGCTCAGGCCCCGGGCACTTCGAGGGGACCTCGGTCGAACGCTCGGGCCGAGTGGAGCTCGCCGCAGGCCAGGCGCGATCATAGCACTCTCGCGGCAAGATGCCGCTCCCACGGATATTAGTTCAGAACTCAAGAAACGAACTTTTAGTAAGAAATTCGGCCATAAAAATCAAGCAAAACCGGGTATAAATTTTTGAATCCATAACAAATTTCCGGCTTGACTTATGGTTATATATCCAATAGGAAATGGCCTAAGTTTGATTCATTTACTAGTTGCTATTCAGAAACAGCGTTTCTCACTAATACCGCAAAGGGGGTATCACCATGAAGAGAGCAATCCGCACAATGATTATCGTTCTGCTGGCCTTCATTATTTCGACCCCGGCACTGGCGGCAGAAAGCAAAGATCCCAAAGATTATCCCTGGAAAAGAGGATACTTGAACGTCGGCTATTATCTTGCGGTACTGGATAGCTCCGTCCGTTTCGGGGAGAAAAATCTCGGGATTGGGATCGATCTCGATGTAGAAGAATTTCTGGGATTGGATGCGACCGATACGAGCTTTCGAATCGATGCCGGATACCGGTTCGGAAAAACCCGGCGGCACAAATGGGAGTTCAGCTGGTTCAGATTTCACCGAGACGCTACAACGACACTCCTAGATGAGCTTGAAATTCCCCCACTCCCGGATGGCAGCGGTGGTGGTACCATCGGGCCGGGCGTAATTGAATCGTTCTTCAACTTTGATATTTACAAAATTATGTACGAATATTCCATCGTCTTTGATGAACGCTTCGACCTGAATCTGGGAATCGGTCTATTTATCACGCCCATCGAAATTGGCTTTAAGGGAACAATCAGCGGAGATCCTGTGGCTATAGTAGAAGAAGAAATCACAGCGCCGCTGCCGGTAATCGGAGTGGGTATTGATTATGCCATCACCCCCAAGTGGTTCATCAGGCAGCAGTTGAATCTTTTTTACCTGGAAATATCTAACTACAAAGGCGGTATCGCCAACCTGCAACTCGCCCAGGAGTGGTTGCCCTGGAAACATGTCGGATTTGGCCTTGGTGTTGATTCGATGCGAGTGCAGGTCGAAGCTGAAGATAGTGATATCCCAGGAGTCGATTTCAGGGGCAATATCCAATTTTCATACTTCGGAGCGCAATTTTACGTAAAAGCCTTCTTTTAGCCGACAGTAATGGTTTAGAATCCGTACGCTGTTTTTATATTTAGAACCTACTGCTCGGGAAATTCCGATGAGAAGCGCTGTTAAATTAATCCTGATCCCGGTTATCCTGGCCATACTCTCTCATTCAGTTTTCGCTGAGCAAAAGAATGAAGCCGTCCAACCCTGGGAGCGCTTTGTTTTCAATTTCGGTGGATTCATTACCAACCTGAGCAGCAGTGTCCGTGTCGGTACATTCGTTGGTCTCGACGTGGATGTCGAAAAAGCCCTCGGCCTTGATGATTCTATGAGAGTGTTTAGGACGGATGCGCTGTATCGATTCGGTAAAACCCGCCGCCATCGCCTCGATTTCTCCTGGGCCGCCTACCACCGCTCCGGCTCCACGACCACCCAGCAGAAAATCCCGACCACCCCCCCCCATTCCCTCCGGCACCGGCATTGAAACCAGGTTCGACTACGACATTATTCAACTGAAATACAGCTATTCTGTATTCCAGGATGATCGTATGGATCTGGGCATTGGAATCGGCCTTTATGGTATGCCCATCGAGGCTGAAATCCGTAATGCCACCACCGGAGAGCAGTTTTTGAGCGAGGATTTTATCGCACCGCTGCCGGTGTTCGCTTTCCGCGGCGATTTTCTTATCATACCGAAACTTTTTTTTAAGCTGAATATCGACTTTTTCTACATTGAGATCGATAAGTTCACCGGTGATATCACCGATGCCCGCCTGGCACTGGAGTACAACATCTGGGAGCATCTTGGTGTCGGCCTGGCATACGATACATTTGCCGCCGGTGTTAAAGCTGAAGAGGGTACGGACTGGCCGGGTATCGATTTTATCGGCAAAATCGAACTCGAATATTCAGGTTTGATGCTTTACGCTAAATTATACTTTTGACACAAATTTCGCATATTCTTTTCCGGTTACCTACCTTTTGATTTAGCTACCATTACCGCTGTTTTGATGTAATATGATGTGTGAAATTTGTGTTTTTGTTTGACAATCAACCGAATGCGTTATTAATTTCAAGTGTTTGTCGGAACTTGCCAACGGGGTATTCTATTCAAAACTTATAGCTGATAGTTCTTAGGTAATAGCTCATAGATAATAGCTCATAGCTGATAGCTCATGGCTCTGTTCTATGTGTAATGGGCTATGAGCTATGAGCCATGAGCTATGAGCTGCATTATTTATCAAGCAAGTCGGTGATGAACGTAACCATATGACTAAATCAACTGGATATAAATCAACCGCAGGAGGTCTGTCCTTCGAAAACCTTCCAGAGGATTCATTGCTCATCAAGCTGTCCGGTAGATGGAAGCTGGATAATGATTTGCCGTCGGTTACCGAAGTAGAAAAACGCCTCGAGACCGGGCCTTCGGTGCGACAAATAAGATTCGATGCCGGTGAGCTTAAAGAGTGGGACAGCGGGCTGTTGACGTTTCTGACCAAGATCCGGGATCTCAGTAAACTGAAGACGGTCCGGTTGGATCACGACGGATTGCCGGAAGGCGCCCGACGATTGCTTTTGCTGGCTTCTGCCGTACCCGAGAAAAAAGATACCGGCAAAGATCGCGTCCGTGAACTGGTACTAACCCGGATAGGCAGCCAGGTGATCGAGGCGGTTCGCTCTTCAAAAGAAATGCTGGCATTTATCGGCGATGCGACGGTGTCGTTTTTAAAGTTCCTCGGCGGAAGAGCGCGATTTCGCCGCTCCGACCTGATATTGATCATCCAGGAATGCGGCGTCGATGCGCTGCCGATCGTATCGCTCATCAGTGTATTGATCGGTTTGATTCTGGCTTTTGTCGGAGCCGTTCAACTCAAGCTTTTCGGTGCCGAGATTTATATCGCCAGTCTGGTGGCGATCGGTATGACCCGTGAGATGGGCGCCATGATGGCCGCTATTATTATGTCCGGCCGCACGGGCGCGGCCTTTGCCGCCCAGTTGGGTACAATGCAGGTCAACGAGGAGATCGATGCGCTGAAAACAATGGGAGTTGCTCCGATGGAGTTTCTGGTGCTGCCCCGCCTGCTGGCGCTTGTCCTGATGATGCCGCTATTGTGCATCTACGCCGACTTGGTGGGAATTATCGGCGGGTTTATCGTTGGTATCGGCGCCTTCGATATCACCTACACCCAGTATTTAGAGCAGACCATCCTGGCACTAAATCTCAGGCACATTTTAATCGGTGTCGTAAAAAGCGGCGTTTTCGGCGTTCTGATTGCCGTGTCCGGATGCCTGCGCGGTATGCAGTGCGGCCGCAGTGCAACCGAAGTCGGTTATGCAGCCACGTCGGCGGTGGTCACGGCCATCGTATGGATCATCGTGACCGATGGGCTGTTTGCGGTGATAACGAATGTATTGAAGATTTGAATAAAATCGTTTCACGATTTTATGAAACGCGACGATGTCGCTTAAACGCAATTGCTATGATGAACGAAAACAAACCCCACATCACCGTCCGCAACCTCACCATGGCCTACGGCAGTTTTGTGGTCATGCGCGACCTGGAATTTACGGTCAACCGGGGAGATGTTTTCATCATCATGGGCGGCAGCGGTTGCGGCAAAAGTACTTTGATGAAAATAATGGTGGGACTCAAGTCACCGGCCACAGGCCAGGTGTTTTACGGCGATACCAGCTTCTGGGAAACAGACAGGGTTGAGCAGGACCATTTGATGCGACGCTTCGGTATTCTTTACCAGAGCGGCGCTTTGTGGAGTTCCATGACCCTGGCCCAGAACGTGGCACTGCCGTTGGAGTTAAATACAGATCTAAATGCTGTTCAAATCCATGAGGTGGTCAGGCTGAAGCTTTCCCTGGTGGGTCTGGCCGGATTCGAAGCGTTCTATCCGGCGGAGATCAGCGGGGGTATGCGCAAGCGTGCCGGGCTGGCACGGGCCATGGCACTGGATCCTGATATCCTGTTTTTCGACGAACCTTCGGCCGGATTGGATCCGGTGAGTGCCAGGCACCTGGATGACCTGATTCTGGAACTTCGCGAGAGTCTTGGGTCTACCATCGTGGTGGTAAGCCACGAACTGCAGAGTATATTTGCCATCGGGAACAACTCCGTATTCCTTGATCCGGAAACCCGGACCATGGTCGCCCGGGGCGATCCCAAGAAGCTGCTGGCGGAGAGTGAAGATCCAAAAGTAAGGAAGTTTTTAACACGGGGAGAAGAGTGAAAAGGGAAGCGGTGGAGAGATGGAGTATTGGAGTTGTGGAGTAATGGAGTGTTGGAACGTTGAAGCTTGGAGTGATGGAGTGGTGGAGTAATGGGGTTGTGGAGTGATCACAAATGAAAAGGAATAAGAATCGAGGCTACCAGAAACTGAGGGTTTGGAATGATGCCATTGAATACTACAGGCACACTTGTAGTGTATTCAGGAGGTTTCCCTATGTTCTAAAAAGAATCGCGAGCCAGGCTATCGCCTCAAGTGATTCGGTACATAGAAATATAGCCGAAGGGATGTTTTCATACTAACCTCCAATAAAGAATATTTAGGTAAAAATGGGGAGTTGTTTTCGATAACCAGCTGATTTAATTTTAATTCTTAATCCTTTTTTCTTGCCTTTGGTGATA
>Ga0126332_10000507_pt1 | contig 14014 bp, 8 predicted proteins | sample InaspJWI42metaG_FD_94482 | JGI IMG/M metagenome (GOLD analysis project Ga0126332, IMG submission 94482) | Marine gutless worms symbiont microbial communities from Oahu, Hawaii - Inanidrilus sp. 2 OAHU.JWI-42 metaG | ecosystem: Host-associated > Annelida > Digestive system > Unclassified | place...
ATGATAAAGGAAGCACGATGATTCGGATGGGTGTGAGTGGGTGAATGTTCCTTCTGGTACCGGCCTACCCGGGTTGTCCCGGATCAAAGGCCGTTAAACGGTCGTTGTTGTTGTTGTTGTTGTGCAGTTTTTGCTGTTCTTTTCATAGTTGTGTTTTGTCAGGTTGTTACCAATATTATTTACAGTTACTGCTGACAGTGCATCAACACATCATTTATATTGGTACTTTTTGGTAGTATGTGGATTGTGGAAGGTGAAATACATGATTTGTGGTACATAATTTGTTATATATGGAGACCAGTACTATACACTCGGCTGATGCCGATGATCAAACTCATGGCTGTGTGTATAGACAAAGCCTGTGCAGTTGTCACGCATCCAGGATTGCACCAGTTTTGTCCATCCACACAGCTGTGAGTAGGATCATCACTCATCAGCATAACATGCCATGGAAGACTGTGCTTGTGAATAGGTATGCAGATCTTTCAAGTTGTGTGTTAAATGGGCTGGTGAGAAATCCCCAAGAATATAGATGAATGATCTGGTTTGAGTAGAGTTTAACGCCCCACTCGACACAATAATAGGTCATTTCGGAGGCGATGCTGCAGATAAGAGAACACTAGAACACTACAATAATTGTGGTGTACAAAATGTCACGAGGCTTATTATCAGTTGGCTTCAGCAAGTTCTTCACCTTGGACAAACCGTCGCGTACTTGTGGACATAGCTGGAAGTTAAAGAAAGTAACATTCAGCACAGACTTGAGTCAGCATTTTTTCAGTGAAAGGATATTACATGTTGGAACAGCTTGGAACGAAGACACTATATCAGCTAATACCTTGAACTGCTTCAAAAAAAGGTTGCAAAAGTGGAAAGATGAAGATGAATTCACATTTGGACATGATGTCTGATGAGCTCCAGTGGCCGAGCCAGTTCCCTGGGGAGGCCCAACTGGGTAAGCTAATATGTTTTTATAACGGTGCATAATTGTGCCTTTTCCATTATTGATGGAAAATAAAATATAACCTTAAACCTTGGACTGGGGAAGTTCCAAAGCCCTATGACCCTCTCTGGCTGTCAACATGTCAACAATCACATTGCTGTATTTGTACTGAAATTGCATTTATCGTGGAATGGTGAAATGATATGGTGTGTCGGTGTAGGCATCATGGGCAACAGCATGGTGATTGACATATCGGCCGTTGAGAATGCAGTGTGTTGCATCCATGCCATTTTCTTTACAGCCACTGCCGTATCTCTGCTGCTTTTGCGGCTAATGAAGACTACGCATGTGAAGCGGTACAAGGTGCCTAGTCACACGTCTCGTACCATTCTAATGCTGCTACTCGTTTCCGTTCAGGTGCTGCTTTTGCTGAAGGACATACTGTCTGCAGTGCCAAGAGTATCATCATACGTCGCTAGTATTTTGACGGCAGTCGGCACCAGTGCGGGTCTCGCATACAGTTACATTGTTGGACGTGTTCGGCCACTCTCAGTTGCTGTGATGCTAGTGCTCTACTGGTTCACTTGTACCACACTGCAGATGCTTCGTTCAGTCGTATGTTTATTGTTGGAACCTCCGTTATCCGCCGACACTGACACTTGTTTGATTCTCGACACGTTTGTACTGCTTGTCTACTTGTCGCTGCTTATACTGGAATGTTTCTCGATTGTTAGTAATGTAAGTATGCATCTCTGCATGTATGTGCACATAAAATAGGATCAGAGAAATTGGTCATGTTTCATGACTTCAGTGCTTTGACGCTGTTGGTTGGACGGCAGGAAGGGCATCCGGCCTGTAAAAAACTGAGTGGTGAGGACGTGCAGGCTTGCATATGGCCCAGCTGATGCCATTGCCACTCACTGTCTCTTGCTTCAGTAAAATCCAGATTGGTTTTACCTTTCTGGTACCGGCTCACCCGGGTAGTCCCGGAAAAAGGACCGTTAAATGCTAGTGCATGCTCGCATGTGTGTGTGCGTGCTTGTGTGTATGTGTCTCTGTGTTCGTGACTTCCCCTCATACAGTGGGGGGAAGAGGGTAAGTTATGAAATATGATAAATTTCTGGAAAATTGTGCCACAGAAAAGGCAGTATGTAGCAACCAAGGCCATTTCTGGTGTCCTTGCATTCGTGCCATTTTACAAGCAATGAATGGGTGATGCTGGTTTTCAGCAGTTCTGTTTTTCCTGCTGCTTCGACAACTGACTGTACAAGTCGGAGGGAAGTCGTGGAATTTCATACTGCAGAGTGCAGAAACAGACGTGTGTCAGTCAAAAGTTAGTGTCAGAGCACTGAAGTGAACACTATGAACTAAGCCTAACCAGTGGCCTTCCTTTCTTCAGCCACAGTGAATTCTAACCGAGGGGTGGTGCTGCATTGGCAGTAGTACAATAGTGATTAACAGACTCATTAATAATTACTCTGCCAAATCTTATAATTTGTTAGCGAATTTGGTGTTAGTAATGGTAAATTTGGCCGACCTGGCAGAGTTTTATATGGGCAAGATGCCATTCTTGTCACACAACAGTTGTTGAACATGTTTAGTCCCATAAAAGTTTCTAAAGTTTGCTGTTTGATCTGTAACTTGATGCAAGTGGCTGATATGGGAGAAGTGAAGTTGGTGTGTGTTGTAGAGAAGATGTATGCACACTGCTGCTGGTCCTGCAGCTGACAAGCTTTCTGCAGTGAAATTCATCCACTTCCATGTGTCATTTCTGTCAAAGACCCTGATCCACTGGCTCAATTCACTGCTCCTTATTGGCTTCCGCAGAACTCTCTGTCTGGAAGACCTCGGCAAAATTCCTGAGAGGGAATCAACAGCATTTAATTTCCATAAACTCAAACAAGCATTTGATGATGAGAAGAAACGTTCGTTTGAAAGAAATTGCGCTCCGTCACTGTGGCGATGTTTCTGGCGTTTGACCTACTCGCAGATGATAGTGTCGGGACTTTTTAAACTGGTTTCTGCCTTCCTGTTTTACATCTCACCTCTCTCACTTGAAGTCATAATAACATTTGTGGAAACTGAGCGGATGAATAGCTCTGCAAATGCCACTCCATCTGTTGGCGTTATTAGCATACAGGACTATTTCGGTAATGGCTACGTCATGTCTTTCATTGTCTTTGTCACACTGATTGTCCACATATTGCTTATTCAACACAACTACTTGATTTCTACTGTGGAAGGAATTCGTTGCAAGTGTGCCATTCAGGCTCTGGTGTTTGACAAGTGTCTTCGAGTGATGACTTCGTCAATTAATGAAGGTCGAGTCATGAATCACATGACCATCGACCCGGTTCATATCGTCACATTTTTCAACGTCGCGCATTATGTGTGGACGATGCCAATCGATATCGCGACTGGATTTCTGATTCTCTACTTTCAGCTGGGCAAGAGTGCGCTGATCAGCAGTATGCTGGTACTTCTCCTAGTCCCAGTACAGTACCTGTTAGCGTGGAAACTGGCTCGGGTACACAAACACATAATGGAGCTGTCGGATCGTAGAATGAAAATATCGAACGAGTTGCTGCGGAGCATTAAATTGTTGAAACTGTATGCGTGGGAGAGATTGCTGGAACGTTCAGTAAACGTGGCCAGACAGCGTGAATTATGTATGATGCTGCGCGCGGCACTTCTGCGAGTATTGTCAGTGACCTGCACTGATGGGATACCATGCATGGCTTGCCTGCTGACGTTCGTACTATACAATCGGCTAGAGACAGAGCCACTAAGTGCCGCCAAAGTCTTTTCGTCTGTTGCCGTATTTTCGCACATCGCCAATCAGCTGTTCTTGATCACGATCGTCATAAACATTGCAGGTCAGGCTCGCAGCAGTGTCGCACGACTTAAATCCTTCTTCTTGTTACCCGAGCTCCACAACTTTTCGATCGACAGCTCTCATGAAGATGATGAAACACAGCCTCTGAAGCCGTTACCGGGATTTTCAATACATCATGAAGATGTAGAGGAGACTGATGAGCAGTTTGTTGTCAGAATAACCGATGGTGTTTTCACATGGTCAGATACTGCACCAGGATTACTCAGTGCTAATGTCACTGTTCCGCAAGGCAAATTGACTATCATTGTTGGCCCAGTTGCTAGCGGAAAGTCGTCCCTGTTGTACGCCATGCTTGGAGAGATGCAACTGATATCTGGTCACATCAGCCGTAGAAGTAATAATATGGCCATTGTTCCACAGTCGTGTTGGATCCTTAACGCGACAGTCTGCGAGAACATCGTATTTGGTTGCACGTTTGATCAGTCTCGGTACCAGAATGTTTTGACGGCAGCTGGACTGGAACGTGATATGTCACTGTTCCCTGGTGGAGACCAGTGTGAAATTGGTGAAAAGGGCGCAACACTTAGCGGTGGCCAGAAGCAGAGAATTGCCATTGCGAGGGCTCTGTATGCCGATGCAGATTTGGTGTTTCTGGACGACTGTCTATCAGCTCTGGATGCAGTTGTTAGTGCTCACGTTTTTAACGAAGCCATTCTGAAGATGTTGATCGGCCGTGGCAAGACTGTAGTCCTAGTCACTCACCACATTCATCTGATGAACAAAGCCGACCATCTGATTGTCATGAAGGATCAGAAAGTCATTTATGATGGTTCTCCAGACACTCTGGAGGTTGATGGAACACAGCAGTGCACGAGTTTACTGAAAAAGTTGGATGCTGAAGAACTTGAAGAAGAGTTGAGGGGCGAATCACTACATTTGCCTCTCACTCATTCTTTATCAGAAAAAACTGTGTCCATGTCTCACGAAAGCTTGATATCCGAGAATAAGTTCGACTCCAGCAGAAAGTTAGCTGGCAGTGAAAGTCTGGACATTGGTTTGAGACTGGTGGAAGAAGAACAGTCTTCAACTGGTTCCGTACCTTGGTCAGTTTACCTGGCATATGTTAAGGCGGCAGCATGGATTTTATGCACCGTGATGGTTCTGCTGTTTATACTCTGTCAGGTGATAAAAATGGCTGCCAGTTACTTTCTGACCAAAGTTGTCGATAAAGGAATGGAAATAAAGTCTCTGGAAGGTTACAACAACACGAAGCAGACAGATGAACGATGGGAGCAATATGAAGATTTCATGATGATATACATCGAGTTGTCTGTAGTTTTTGTAGTTTGTGTCCCGTTGTCTGCTCTGGCGCTCGAACTGACAACCATCATGGCATCGAAGAATTTACATCAGAAACTGATCAATAGTATTCTGTCGGCACCATTGAAGTTTTTTGATCGCACGCCGATTGGACGAATTCTCAACAGACTTTCGGCCGACATGAATGTCATTGATGCAAAGCTGAACAGTAGCTTTGAATGCGTGATGTTTTGTGCCTTTAACGTTATCGGCGCGATCGCTATGAACAGTGTCTTCGTTCCGTACTTCATCATCCCTGTTGTGCCTGTGTTTCTGCTGTTCTTCATAGTTCAGCGATTTTTCATTGCATCGTGTCGCGAACTGCAGCGGCTTGAGTGTGTTGCGCGGTCTCCGGTCCTTGCACATGTATCACAGTCGTTAAACGGCCTTACCACCATCCGAGCTTTCGGCAGCCAGGAAAGGTTCATCCAGGAATGCTTTGAGAAGATCAACACAAACCAGCTTCCGTTTATGTTCTATCAGACGACCATCATCTGGATGGGCCTACGACTTGATATGCTCGGTGCCTGCATTGTCCTGGCGGCCAGTGTCTGTGCTATAACGTCGTGCCTCGTTGGTCATATAGAGCCGGGGATGGTAGGCTTGGTCATTGCCTACGCCATCATGATCTCGGCCTACTTTAACTGGACAATGCGCGGACTCTCGGAGACCGAGATCCATTTCAACTCGGTGGAGAGAGTTGTGCAGTATTGTCACCTGGAGCGTGAAGAGAAAACTTCATCGGCAGTGGAAGTTGTCGCCGATAACTGGCCCACGTGTGGTGACATTCGGTTGAAGTCCGTTAGTCTCACGTATGGCTCCTGTCAAATGGCTGTCATTCACGACGTCTCGCTACATATACGGCCAGGCCAGAAGGTGACTAGTCACGCATCATTTAAAAATAACACCCGTTTTACTGAACAACTAGCTACAGTGTGCACTAACACTATGTGACGCAATGTTTTTTATACCCAGAGTGAGTGGTGGGGTGCTGGCTTGGTTCTCTCTGGAGCTAGGTGCAGACTTGCATATGGCCCAGCTGATGCCACTGCCACTCATTGTCTCTTGCTTCAGTAAAATCCAGATTGGTTTTACCTTTCTGATACCGGCTTACACGGGTAGTCCTAGACAAAGGGCCATTAAACGGGCATGTATGTGTGTGCGCGTGTTTTTTATACCCAGAGTGAAGTGACATCATGTCATATTATGACTGCATTTTGTGTGTATACCATGCATGTTACTAATGGAGGGGAAGACTGCTCATTCCATTCGTACCAATCCGGACATCAGGCCTAGTCGGTTAATCCCACCTCCTCGCCGTGGAGGCTGCGAGTAATCGTACAAGGTGCGGTGAAACGAACGGGAGACGGCCAAGAGCATCGTGGATGGACTGCTCCTCGAAACACACACCTCTTGAATGGAGATGGGCTCCCACTCTCGTACAGCGATTTCCAAGTAAAGCCCGCATGCCGAGGAAGGGACTGAAAAGCCCACCTCATCATGGCCTTGTCATTTTGCGAGGGTCTCAACGGGTCGTCAAGGCACTTTCCTTAGCACAGCAGTTAGCAAATTGCTAAGTTACTGCCTTCAGTGCTTTGATGCTGTTGGTTGGGCGGCAGGAATAGCATTCGGCCTGTAAAAACTGAGTGGTGGTGTGCTGGCATAGTTATCTGTCTGGAGCGAGTTGCAGACGCATATGGCCCAGCTGATGCAGCTACCACTCACTGTCTCTTGCTTCAGTAAAATCCAGATTGGTTTTGCTTTTCTGGTACCGGCTCACCCGGGTAGTCCCGGAAAAAAATGCCGTTAAACGCGCGCGTGCGCGTGTGTAAGTAACTCAGTGCAGCCATTGTAAGTCAGTCAGTGGTTTGTTGTGACGTGGTCGCGTGTAGGTTGGGATCTGTGGCCGGACAGGCAGTGGCAAGTCTTCTCTAGTGATGAGTCTCTTCTCGGCTGTCCGTGTCTGTGCTGGCAAGATCCTCCTCGATGGCGTCGACATTGCCGGTGTTCCTCTCAGCCGCCTTCGTTCCAGTCTGTCCATCATCCCGCAGGATCCAGTACTCTTCACCGGCACCGTACGGTTTGTGGATTCACTGCCGTCCACCTCTGAAGTAAGTAAGCAAGTAAAACACACACACACCCGTTTAACGGCCCTTTGTCCAGGACTACCCAGGTGAGCCAGTACCAGAAAGGTACAGAGGTATGACCAACCTGGATTTTACTGAGGCAAGAGACAGTGAGTAGCAGTGGCATCAGCTGGGCCATATGCAAGTCTGCACCTCGCTCCAGACAGGTAACCACGCCAGCGCCCCACCACTCAGTTTTTACAGGCTGGATGCCCTTCCTGCCGCCCAACCAACAGCTTCACGGCACTGAAGCAAATTAAGCAAGTAAAAATAGTAACTTAGTGCAGCATTGCAGCCCTTAACTCCGTCAGTGAATCACAGTAGCTCTGTTTATGCCACAGGATCCAGTCCTCTCCACCGGCACATCTGGTTTGTAGGTTGCATCGGATATAGTTGACACTGCTTGCATAGTATAATTGCCTTAAGTGCTTTGCTGCTGTTGGTTGGGTGGCAGGAAGGGCATCCGGCCTGTAAAAAACTGAGTGGTGGGGTGCTTGTTTGGTGTGAGGTGCAGACTTGCATATGTCCAAGCTGATGCCACTGCTACTCACTGTCTCTTGCTTCAGTAAAATCAGATTGGTTTTACCTTTCTGGTACCGGCTCACCCGAATAGTCCCGGACAAAGGATATTTTCTGGTGAATGCCGAACAGCAAATGTGAGCAGTGTTGCAGCAGCTGCAGTATTATATCCATTTTTTCCTATACCACCCTGTAGAATATCATTTGCTCATTAAACATAATGTCTGAAAAGCAATGAGAAACAGACACAACTGCCAATCCTTAGCATATATAATTTTTGTGTGTGCTTGCATGGTATGTGGAGCAGGGTCTATGAAACGGTTGAGCTTCCGTCCGTCTGTCCAATCATTCGACCACAGCCGCGGTATGCAGCGGGTAGCCACGGCATGTGGCGGGTTTGCTGGTGAATGCCGGACAGCAAATGTGAGCAGTGTTGCAGCAGCTGCAGTATTAGATCCATTTTTTCCTACACCACCCTGTAGAATATCATTTGCTCATTGAACACAATGTCTGAAAAGCAACAAGAAACAGACACAATTGCCAATCCTTAGCATATATAATTTTTTGTTAATAACACGGCTGACATTGACCTACTTATGATACCGTGTTATTACTGTTAGGTTAGGTCCGTTTATAGTTGGGAAGGAGTCCACTAAACCCAGCATCACCGAAACATCATAACTTAAAAACGGAACCTGATAGATAAAAACGGTCCTCAGGTTTGGAGTCACGTTGTGGAATTTACGAAAATACAGGCGAGCGATCCCCAGTAGCGAAATGCTAGTTGGCACGTGATATTCGTCGCTGTGTAACAGGTTCAACCTGGACCCCGGCCGTGAAGTCTCTGACGCCGAGGTCTGGCAGGTGCTTGAGATCGCCCAGCTGGGGCAGCTGGTCCGCAGTCTGCCGCAGCAGCTCGACACGGTGGTCGCGGATGCCGGGGAAGGTTTCAGCATCGGACAGAAGCAGCTATTCTGTCTGGCACGGGCGCTGCTGCGGAGATGCCGCGTGCTGGTATGTGGACCGACGTGGATCCGCTATTTAACTGTTGTCTTATTGTCAGGAAAGAAGTCCTGGCATATCCTATGCGAGCAGCACCAATAAGAAATAATTGCACTGGTACAGCAAAATAGATTAAGATTGTATATGCATGTTTTATATTGCCTTCAGTGCTTTGACGCTGTTGGTTGGGCAGCAGGAAGGGCATCTGGCCTGTAAAAAAAACTGAGCTGTGGGGTGCTGGCGTGGTATCTGTCTGGAGCGAGGTGCAGACTTGCATATGGCCCAGCTGATGCCACTGCCACTCACTGTCTCTTGCTTCAGTAAAATCCATATTGGTTTTACCTTCTGGTACCAGCTCACCTGGGTAGTCCCGGACAAAGGGCCGTTAAACGGGTGTGTGCGTGTGTGTGTGTATGCATGTTTTAAGAAAGGATGACAGTTAGAGGGAACATGCATGGAGTATGTAAGTTAGTGTAAGGTGTAAGATGTAGGGTAGGCCAAAGAAAACTTGGAGTGAGGTCGTAGAAAAGATTGCCAGGCTTGACAAACTGTGCATGCCAGATGCTGTGTACCGTAGGAAATTGAGAAGTTAAGAGAGTTGTATAATAACCGTAAAGGCAGGTTTGTGAGCTTAATGAACGTTTTCTGGTACTGGCTCACCCAGGTTGTCCGTGATAAAGGGCCATTGAATTGGTTGTTGTTTTTGATACGGCATAAGACTGCAGAGTTGACTGTCAAAACAATTTTAATTCCGGCAGTCATTACTGGTGTTGTCATTTGGCATTGCTCAGTTAGTAGTCCTTGCAGTGGCTGTGCCACTTAGGCAGCTCTAAATTTTTTTTATCGATTGATTTATTGGCATTGCCGCCATACTATTCAGAACGATATCGGTGTCTGTCTGTCCCAGCATGGGCCCACAGCAGCAAACCCGATATGCAGTTGTGTGGGCCCCGTGGGCAGGAGATATCGATCAATTGCTGCATTGCCGGTGGTCAGCAGCATCAGTGGGCAAATGTTGGTAGTGCCACATTGTTGGCGTACATAGGTAGCTGTGCATGGGCTTATTTCGTTATCGGCGTGCATTGACAGGTAATGGATGAGGCAACAGCATCCATTGATGTTGAGACGGATCACATAATTCACGACATAGTCCAGCGACAGCTTTCCGACTGCACAGTCATCATCATCGCACACCGGCTCAGCACAATCCGCAACTGTGATGTGATCGTCGTGCTTAGTGACGGGCGCGTCGTCGAGATGGGACCACCCGGCCAGCTGTCAGCAAACCCACAAGGACACTTCGCCAAAATACTTGCCGAGAACCAGCTTTAAGCAGGACGAATGGGAAGGACTTTCTCGATTGTCCATTCACTATCTAACACATGGTTCGTTGGGCCCATGCAAGTCCACACTGCAAACAGCATCTTGATCATCTCACCCGTTTTTGAAGTAAAATCTTTATGTATGTGCATACAAAAATCGTCTGCCAAAGAATCATACCTTAAACAATGGGGCCTATGCTTTTGATGTCTGTTGCAACCGTAGTTGAACCACTATCCCGATTAGTTAAACTGTGTTACTCCTTTGACCAGACTGGTGTTTAAATGGCACTTTTGTGGTCTTAAAATCTGTAACAGTGTCTTAGTTGTGATTGATTGTGGCCCTGTATCAATCATTTGAACAGATTTATGTTTATAGGTGTATTTATATGAGGGGCCAGACTTTTCAATAGGGATTTGATCCCTGCCTCTCTACAGGAGAACTGCCACCGATTATTTTAGATTTGCGGTATTTTGTTGCACCAATTTTACTAATACTGTTGTTGTGCCAATTTTGAGCATGTTTGCAAAAATGGCACCTTTGCATGCTTGATTTATTCAATACTCACGGGATTCAGCAAATAAGTCATACGCAGTATGTTAGCATGTGCTCAAAAACCAACTGTTGGTTTAATTTAGTGCTCAGAACCAAAAGACGCTTATGAAAACTGGATATGCTCGGCTGAAACAGTAACAGTAAGAGTCCATGGAGTCAGTCCTGAGGGAGGGAAGAAAGACTGAGTTGGGAAGGATTTATTAAAAAGGTAGGTTTTGACACAGGAGTGACAGAATGAGTAATGGCTGGTGAGCGTGGTGAATCGGTGGAGGGATGAAGTGATGTGTAGATGCAGGAGAGTCGGAGGTACGGAGACTGGTGCAAGGCTGATGGAGGGAAACTGGGAGTCGATTCCAGAGATAACGTGAGGTATGATGTTAGCATATTACAGCCAGCATGACTGGACTCGACTGAGGTCCAGTTATACCAAGACCCCACGTTGGCTGCATAGCCGTGAAAGTTGTGAAAGGCAATGAAACCTGGCTTTAATTTTTTTCAGTTTATTTTGTATTATAATATCTTAATGTCTTTGTGTTAGTGATGTTGGATTTAGTTAATTAGATGATGCGGTAGCGTCGTAGCCAAGAATTAAGAGATGCTACCGGAAGAAGTCTTAAGTATAACGATTAGGGCCGATTTTTGGCAACCCCAGAAAAACGAAAGAAACGTGGAATTGATCAAATACTGACATCAGCGTGCTGTCCTCGACAGTATGAACATGGAGTATTAGACAGATTGACTGGAAAGAACATCTCCAAAATGACGCATTTTGGGTTAAGTGGGACATAAAACCTTATCTCAGTATCAAGTTATGTCAAGTTCAGTTAGCTCTAAACATCAGTCAGAGCTGTCTTCACCATGACATTTGCGTGTCAGCCAATAGAAGTGCTGGTAAGTGGGTTAGTTAACAGTCGGTTAAATATAACTGAGCTTATTGCGACCATACCTATTTGGGTTGTTGGAGTTTTTAGGAGAGATTTTATACACTGTACAGTCCCTCTTTATGCAACTGGAATCTGACTGTATATGCAGTTTCGTTTTGGACAGACGTGTTTGTTATGTTATTGTTGAACTTGAGCTGGTATTGTATATTGTTGATGTTGCTGGTAACATGGTTATCACACTGTATTGTTTAATAAACAGTTCAGAGTTGTTTGTGGAATGATGTTAGCATGTAAGTAATATTGGGGCAAATTTTCTATAAGCTCTCCCAGACGAGAGCCTAACCATTAGATATTTGATGCACTGTCAAGACTGATAACCGTCATTCCTGTGTGACTTTACCATGCAAACGAGATCAGTGGGTGAATGTTGGAAAATATCCCTGTAATGTGTGCCCCAAGTAATATATTGCAGGGGCAAATATCCCTCCTGTCCCCCAGAATTGTTATATGAATGATTTGTCTCGGCTTGATATGTGGAAGTTGTTTGGCTGGGAGTCAAACCCACGTTGGAACCAAGTCAACAATTTTGGCTCGATCGGTTCAAACTAAAACGTGTATTTTTACCCGGGTTTTGAGTGTTATTTGATATGCCCTTTTATAGCGGTATTGACTGCAGTAAATAACGCCTTTCACCTTTTAAATATTCAAGAAACCAATGCTTCTGAGTCAAACATGCTTATCACCGATAACGACTTTTTGAAAATACATTTTTCTGCTTTGGCTTCAGTATATTGTAAACTGACAGTTCACGTGTGAATGCTGCTACCATGTAAAATTTTTCCTGTTTAATATGGCCTTGTTATTTGTTATATAGCCACCGCTTTCAATGACTGCTCAGTATTTTATCATTTTAAATGCATCTAGACTATATCGTGTCACGTTGTAATTTTAACTTTTGTTTTAATTTACATGCTGATTTAAGCAGTTGTGATGTACATATAAATGTTTTACACGTCACCCGTTATACGTGACAAGAAAAAATTCTGCATGTGATGTCATAATGCTTAACTGTATTGAATTAATTTGTCGCAAATACTGGTACGTCGTTACCAGTGTGGTTGATTACTGTCCGTACAGTATGTGGAACAGGATCTATGAAACGGTCGAGCGTCCGTCTGTATGTCTGTCCGTCCGTCTGTCCATAGGCGTCAACGCCACAGGGGTCGCGACCCCCCAATATTTGACCTACAGGGGTCGTCCTGTGTTGACGACCCCCCTCTAATATTTTGACAAGTGTTTTATTTTTTCCCTTCAGCGGAACTTCTGACTACCGCAAGTTGCTGTCATTTTCATCTGCAATGTGCCCAAGTGTACAGTTTTTAATTCAACAGTTGAACAAAACAGCCTTCAAATGACAACTTGCTTACTTGCACGTTTATCATACAACTACAATCCATGGGACACATGAATCTTAAAAACAGCGCACCCAGAATGCACCATATCACGCCATTTTGAGATGAAAAATTCATAAATTTTCTGGGAAGGGACACAGCCCCTCCCCAGACTCCATCCCCCTCGCCGCCTACGGCGCCTCGATTCTCGCGTCTTCGGCGCTCGACCTGCGTCCCCCCCCAATGTTCCAGTGGCATTGACTCCAATCTGTCTTTCCAGTGGTTTGATAGCAGGAGTGGCGTGAGGCGGGCAGGAGGTATCAATCCATAGCAGGTGCTGGCACTCAGCAGCAGTGGCGCCGCAGCACGGCTCACAACAGATACATACGTGTTTAAATTGTGATGTGTAATTTCATTGTCACCCACACTGTTACATTGTTATTTTGTTACATCGTCTTATGCCAAAGTAACATTCTGTTTGTGCTTTGAGTAGAATTTATGACAGTAATCATTTCATATGGTACAATTTCATTTGTATTCAGGGCATTAATTGTCGTCTTATTTTGTTTCTTTGCTTTGCTGTCTGTGAAACAATAAAAGCCAAATTGTTCAGTTTTGTTGGTAAGAACACTTTAGCCAGGCCTATGATAAGGGCTCGATTAATCGAACAGGCAAGTGCATAGGTATATGGCTATGGTGCCACAGGGTCAGGAGCCAAATGGGGTCCAGTGGTAATGTTAGTTGCTCTTCTGATAGTCAGGTACACAGTATAACGAAATGTGAGATGTAGCAAGATAGGTGACCTTTTCAATCTGTCCACACATAATTTGTCAGCATGTTATAGCTTTTAATGCTTGACTGAAATGTCACTGATATGCCTGACTCACTAAAAACGTTTTTAGATGGCCAGTCATTATCGCTAGTCCAATATCTAATGTTAATTCATGACCTACTTTTTCTCCCTATCTCTACAATAGAGTCTGGAGTGAGTTAACGTGTCGTAACTCACTCTCCCATTTGCGCCTGGCTTGTTCACGCTTGAGTGCACACATCCAGCCAAGCGTGAACAACCCAGATAC
>Ga0126332_10000508_pt1 | contig 13987 bp, 12 predicted proteins | sample InaspJWI42metaG_FD_94482 | JGI IMG/M metagenome (GOLD analysis project Ga0126332, IMG submission 94482) | Marine gutless worms symbiont microbial communities from Oahu, Hawaii - Inanidrilus sp. 2 OAHU.JWI-42 metaG | ecosystem: Host-associated > Annelida > Digestive system > Unclassified...
ATTTTCACCAAATTTCAAATCGATTATGGCCTTTATCGTAATTATGTTATTAATTTTCAAATGGTTATGAATTTTTTCAATATTTTAATGGGACAGCAGTGACATAATTACAAAAGAAAATTCCCCGTATTTATCGAATGTTGGAATTTGGAGCGACATAAGAAATACAGAGGGATGGAGGCGCTTTTTCTTGAGGCGATCGATGAGGCTTTGACAGAAGCCGGGAATAAGTGTTCAAAGTGGGCTGGGTATTAACTCGCGTTTACTTAGACCGGGCCGAAAGAAGCGCTTAATTTGCCGGAAACGGGCAGCCGCTGTAGATAGTTGGCGGAAGTGCATGGGAATCGAACCCACCCGGGACGGTTTTAGCGCCCCACACCGGATTTGAAGTCCGGGCCGTTCACCAGCAACGGGCGCACTTCCTTATTATTATTGCATCTTAACAGGCCCACCTAAAAATAAAATCGTTGACACCATTGGCACCTCTGAAAAAATAATATAGAATCCGTGATGGGTTGAAACCAAATATTCAGAAGATGTGCGCATGGCCATCAATCGATACTGTCGTCAGTGCAAAACTTCCTATAAGATCACTAAAAGTAAATGCACTCACTGCAAGCTCCCATTAACACAGTTCAGAGTTCGTGTAAAGAACCTTGATGACCGGCACGTGTCCCGAGTCGGCTACCATCGTATTCGTAATTCGGTAAAAACTTTTATGTCACTTTTTTTGCTGACTTGTGCTATGCAGGAAGGAGCCACAGCCCGAGACACAAGGAGGGTAGTCGCAGGATGAAATGGTTTAAAGAAAATTGGTGGAAGATAGTCTTTGCTGTAACCTGGCTTGGTGGAGTTGGCTATGTATATTGGATCTGGACGGACGATGAGTCTCTTATGTATCTCTCAGCTTACCTGTTCTCAGGGGGTGCGGTTGTACTCGGTTTATACTTTGTGTGGGGAAAACTATAGATAAACAGGAAAGCGGAATTGCGCCGAAGCCAAATGAACCGCTTTACTTCTGAAAACAGATGGAAAATGCGATGATAGATCGAAACCGACTGGCCGCCACGTTTATGCGCCTGACCGCCATAGATAGCATCTCAAAAGAAGAAGGGACATTAGCGCGCGAGTTGAAAACGATACTCGAATCATTTGGTGCTGAAACATTCGTCGACAGCGCCGGTGAAATCGTCGGAAGCAATACGGGCAATTTGATTGCGAAACTGCCAGGCAGTATTGCGGTGCCGCCGCTGCTGCTCAATGCTCACATGGACACGGTGCCGCCCGGCAAGGGCGTCAAAGCGGTGTTCGACAACGGGATTTTCAGCAGCGATGGTGACACCATTCTGGGTGCCGATGATAAAAGTGCGATCGCTATACTGATCGAAGTCCTGGCGGTGCTGCAGGAGAACAACCTGCCGCATGGCCCTCTGGAAATCGTTTTTACGATCTGTGAGGAGATCGGATTGCTGGGCGCCAAGCACCTTGATTACAGTCTGATCTCGGCCGAATACGGTTACACGCTGGATGCAACCGATACCGAGGGTATCATTCTACGGGCACCGGCCGCCAATCGAATTGAATTCAAGATCCTCGGCAAGGATGCCCACGCCGGATCCGCTCCGGAAAAGGGAATCAATGCGATCTGGCTGGCAAGCAAAGCCATTGCCGGAATCAAGGTCGGTCGCATCGACCGGGAAACCACCTGCAACATCGGTGTCATTGAAGGCGGAATCGCAAGCAATGTCGTACCGGATACGGTAACGGTAAAAGGGGAGGCGCGCAGCCACGATCCCGAAAAACTGGCGCATACGACCACCACCATCGTCAATGCCTTTGAGGATGTCATACAGAGTTATTCCGCACCTGCATCTTCAGGCGATTTGCCGGATCTTGAAATGCGGGTTGAATAAGATTTTTCATCAACCCATATTCCTGAAAACCATCGGATTGTCACCGTTTCCCGTCTTGCAGCCGAGAATCTCGGCCGCAAGATGGTGAGCAAAACAAGTGGCGGTGGGGCGGATGCCAATATTTTCTTTGAAAAGGGGATCATGACCGGCGTACTGGGCACCGGTATGCGGGATGTGCATACGGTACGTGAAACCGTTGGCCTGGATGATATGGAAAGGGCGGCCGAATTGCTGCTTGAAATCATCAAACTTGATGCAGATGGTGGCCGAGATTGAATCTTGGCGCTTGACAAAAGGTGTAGCAGATTATAGACAGCGGCCATGAAAATCAGAGATACCGTCGTCATGTTTCTGGCGACCGGATGTTATATCGGAAAAATTCCGATGGCTCCCGGAACCTTCGGAAGCTTGTGGGGCCTGATATTGAGCTTTTTTATAGCCCGCACAACCGTGCCGCTGGCAATAACTTTGATCATTGGTTTCATAATTGGTGCGGTATGGATCGCTCATGCCGCTGAAAAATTGCTGGCGCAGCAGGACCCGGGCTGTGTCGTTATCGATGAAATTGCCGGTATGATGGTGACCTTGGCAGGGCTGCCTTTTAACCTGGTCATTGCCGTTTCCGGATTTATCATTTTCCGGCTGTTGGATATAATCAAACCGTTTCCCATTCGAACTCTGGAGCGGAAGGTTTCCGGCGGTACCGGCATCGTGATTGATGATGTGATGGCCGGCATTATCGGCAATATCCTGCTCAGGATTGTTATTAAACTCGCCGATGCGGCGGGTATAGCGATTGCTTAAGGCGATGGTTCGTGGAAAATCGTATACAATCATAGAGAATCATTTATATACACTTAGGGAGGGTACCAAAAACGTTGAAGGCAGAGAAACCATCGGAAAAGGAAACACAGATTAAAGAGAAAAGCCGGTTGCGTGAAAACATTGAAGCGATCCTGGTTGCCGTCCTATTGGCCTTATTTATTCGGACCTTCGTGGTCCAGGCGTTTAAAATCCCATCTGGATCCATGAAACAGACCCTGCAAATTGGTGATCACATACTGGTAAATAAATTTGTCTACGGTGTCAAACTCCCGTTTCTGCAAAAGGTGGTTATCCCCGTAAAAGATCCGCAGCGCGAAGATGTCATCGTTTTCAAATTTCCCAAAGAACCTGAAAAGGATTTCATCAAACGTGTCGTCGCTGTTGCCGGTGATGAAATCGAAATCCGCAATAAGAAGGTATACGTAAACAACCAAAAAATTGAAAGCAGCTTTGCACAGTTCACCGACACGTATACTGCTCCTAAATGTCCTCCCGGTGCGAGTAGGGATGCCCCATGCCACAGGGATAATTTCGGCCCTGTAACAGTCCCGCAAAATAAACTCTTTGTGATGGGCGACAATCGGGACCATAGTTATGACAGTCGGTTCTGGGATTTTGTCGATTTAAAAGTTGTCAGCGGAAAGGCCTTTATTATTTATTGGTCATGGGATAAGGATAATTTTGGCGTCCGATGGAGCAGGATCGGTCGAATATTAAAATAATTTAAATCACAAGGCGCACACAGGACCCGGAAAAATAAGTAAAGAAAATCACTGATTCGATGCCACTTGATGAGTCCGGGACCTGTACCTTCACTTCATTTCCTGTTAATGATAACCGCAAAATTACCGAATATATATTATAATACCGATAACCACTAAAAAAACAGGCAGATAAATTATGGCGGACAACGGTCAACATATTCTGGTTGTCGATGACGAGTTGAGCATGCGGGAGCTGCTCGAATTTATGCTCAAGCAGGAAGGGTATCAGGTATCGCTGGCTGAAAACGGTCGCAATGCCATCGCCATGCTCGAAAAACGCAGATACGATCTTCTGCTGTGCGACATCAAGCTCGGCGATATACCCGGCCTGGATGTATTGCGCGCATCGAAAAAGAAACAACCGGAAACAACCGTTATCATGATCTCAGCCTATGCCACCACCGAAACGGCTGTCGAAGCCATGAATGAGGGCGCCTATGACTATGTTCCCAAACCTTTCGACAACGAGGAGCTGAAACAGACGATAGCCAAAGCCCTGGATCTGAAAACGCTGGAGCATGAAAAGGAAATTATCGAGGACGAGCTGAAAAAAAACCTGCATTTCGGTTTGATCGTGGGTAACAGCCCGGCCATGCTGCACATATATAAAATGATCCGTCAGGTGGCACCAACCCGCACGAATATCTTAATTACCGGCGAAAGCGGAACCGGCAAGGAACTGATCGCCACCGCGATTCATCAAGAAAGTGATCGTCGCAACCAGCCGTTTGTAGTTATCAACTGCGGCGGTATTCCCGAAACCTTAATGGAAAGCGAGTTGTTCGGTCACAAAAAAGGATCTTTCACAGGGGCAACCAGTGACAAAAAGGGTCTTTTTCAAATTGCCGACAAGGGAACGGTTTTTCTGGACGAAATCGGTGAGCTCAGTGTACCGATCCAGGTGAAACTGCTCAGAGCCATCCAGGAGAAAACTTTTAAGGCGGTGGGCGGCAACAAAGATATTTCGGTGGATATCCGCATTATTGCCGCTACGAATAAACAGCTGGAAAAAGAGGTGATTGCCGGCAATTTCAGAGAAGATCTCTTCTATCGGCTGAACGTGATTGAAGTCAAACTGCCGCCGTTACGAGAGCGCAAAGGTGACCTGCGGACCCTAGCCCAGCATTTTCTGGACAAATATTCACGTGAAATGAACAAAAAAATTACCAAAATTTCATCCTATGCCATCGATTTGCTCAATAAATACGACTTTCCGGGCAATATCAGGGAGCTGGAAAACCTGATGGAACGCAGCGTGGCCCTTTCTACCACCAATATTCTTCTGCCGGACAGCCTGGCCCTTTCCATCCACAAACGACGTTGGATCGAAGGCATCAAAGACCGGCGTTTCGACCTGGACGAGGTCGCCCAGGGTGTCGCTTTGGACAACATCCTGGAGGAAATCGAGCGCGCCTATCTTTTGAAGGCCCTGGAAGTTGCCAACGGTAACAAGAACAACGCGGCCGAACTGCTGGGAATCACCTTCCGATCTTTGCGTTATCGATTGGATAAGCTGGGCAACAATTAAAGCCCGTCAAACAGATCAGCCTGACTTGATCCGGCAACGCTCTCGAATGTCGCTGTCGACTTGTATTGCCGCTGTCATCCAATCCCAAAACGGACGTGTCGATCGAGTATTTCTAATGAATTTGGAAGCTTGAGACCTTGATTGCCAATAATTCCATCCAGCTTACGCTAAATAGTCGCCACACTGGTGCTGATTGGCTAGCGGACAATGGCCAGATTCGCAAGCGGCCATATGTCAGATATGTGACAAAATTTGTCAATTAGATAACAATTTTTGTTCGCCCAATCCGGATCAATGACTATTCACACCATCGACTTTAGGCCCATTCTTTTTTTTCATTTAAAAATCAGTATTTTATATTTTTTTTAAAGTGCTCCCGAATTGTGGCATATGCCTTGCATTACGAATCTGTAACTATTACGCGACAACATTTTTTACCCGGACCACGAGAGATTCAAAGAGGTAAAAAAAATGTCAAGGCCTAAAGTTTTGTGTCAATTTCCCAATATATTAACTAAGTAATTATAATTATTCACAAGGAGGTTGAACATGGTACAGAAGTTAAGAAACAACAACCAAAAAGGTTTCACACTGATCGAGCTGATGATCGTTATCGCGATCATCGGTATCCTGGCAGCCATCGCGATTCCGAACTTTATTTCTTACCGCGACAAGGCGTATTGCAGCCGGGCGGAACAGGACTCCAAGAACGTTCTGGCAGCACTGGCATCTTATTTTTCGGAACCTGAAAATTTGAGCGTTCCGGCGATCACTGTCCTGCAACTGGATTCTTCGGCTGGAGGAGCGGACCTTTCCCTGAACAACACGAGTGTCACAACCAACCCTGCAGCGGGCTCTAACGCTGCAGGTTCGTCTATCACAGTTACGGTCACGGATGACTCCGGCCGATGCCCCAGAAACACCGCCTATACTGCTACCATGGGCGGTGCAGTCGGCAGCTGGAACTAATCAAGACTTAATTTATATCTGAGAGACAGGGGGAAAGAGATTTCTTTCCCCCTGTTTTTTTTTCTGATATAATAACATCAATATTTGTCGATAATTCCAATACTTGGTTCTGAATGTCTGAACTGCACAATGATGACATAGACGTCTCTCACCGACGGGTGTTTTTTCTATTATGGATCCTGGTGTTTCTGATATACAGCAATACCTTGCATGCCGAGTGGCATTTCGACGACTACCAGAACATCCTCGAAAATCAGAATATCCGCATCCCGGACCTCAGGTACCAATCCCTGTCGAAAGCATTGACTCATTCATCGGACGTAAGAATTTATCGCCCGCTGTCCTATCTGTCTTTTGCCCTGAACTGGCATTTCGGCCGTTATGATGTCTTCGGTTACCATCTGGTGAATATTTTCATCCATTGTCTGAGCGCCGGGATCCTGTTTCTGACTATTATGGCGCTGTTCAAAACACCGGCCTTGCTGGGCCGGTTTTCTGGGAGTGAATCGTTTATCGCCTTGCTTGCCGCAACGCTGTGGGCCGTTAATCCGATTCAAACCCAGGCGGTCGCCTATATCGTGCAGCGGATGACGCTGTTGGCGAGCCTGTTTTACCTCCTGAGTGTCTACTGCTACCTGAAGGCAAGGCTGCAGCCATTCTCACGGCCGAAGATCCTTTTCTTTCTCGCTTGTTGCTTAAGCTTTGTTTTGGGTGTGGCTTCCAAAGAGAACGCCCTCATGCTCCCGATGGCCCTTTTGCTGGTGGAGATCGTGTTTTTTCAGGATATGGCCGATCCGCGCGTACGCAGATTTTTTCTGGGGGCGATCGCTGCCGGCGGTGTGCTCGTCCTGGTTTTGGGTTTTGCTCTTTTTCTGCGCGAGGATCCCTTGGCGATTTTTGACGGCTACAACAATCGTTTTTTTACCCTTCCGCAGCGACTGATGACCCAGCCGAGGGTTCTTATATTTTATCTTTCGCAGATTTTTTATCCGGCACCCACCCGTCTTTGCCTTGAACACGATTTTATTGTTTCAACCTCGCTGTTCACCCCTTGGACAACGCTGCCGGCTGCCTTGCTTGTCATCGCGCTCATTGCTGCTGGAATTTTACGGATTCGTAAGAATCCTGTGCTCAGTTTCGCCGTCCTTTTCTTTTTTCTCAATCACCTGATCGAGGCGAGCGTTATTCCGCTGGAGCTCGTATTCGAACACCGCAACTATCTGCCGTCACTGTTCTTGTTTTTACCAGCGGCGGTGGGAATAAAATGGCTGTTCGATCATTATCGCGTAAAAAGCAGACCGTTTTATCAGGTGTTGATCACATTCGTGGTGTTGTTGTTGATCGGACTGGGATACGGAACCTACGTTCGAAACCGCGTTTGGGAGACGGAGTATTCCCTGTGGACCGATGCCAACCGGAAAGCCCCCGGATTCAACCGTCCGGTGCACAACCTGGCGTGGACACATTATGAAAGAATCGGAAGGTACGATCTTGCCATCTGGTTGTACCGCAAAGCGGCCACCCTGAAAATGCAAAGGCGGTCTCACCGTGCAATGCCCTTCAACAACATCGGCATGATTTATTACCGCCTGGGAGATTACAAGAGCGCCGCACACAATCTGCAAAAGGCTCACAAAATATATCCGGGTTCCGAAACCATCCGCTTTCATCTGGCGCTGGCCTTCGATCGCCAGCAGCAATGGGAACAGTCCCTGCGGCTGCTGAATCCGCTTCTTCAAAAGCATCCAAAAAACTTCGAGTATCAGAATCTAAAGGGCACCATACTGCTGCAAACAGAAAAACCGACCGAAGCGCTAGCTATCTTTAGAAAATGCTTGAAATTATATCCGGGGCGATCGGAACCCGCACTGAACGCCGGGGTGGCGCTGTCGGCTATCGGTGCGTATCCCCGGGCGGAGCATCTTTTGAAATATGCCCGCAGCAAAGGTGCAGATAACCCCGCTATCCTCCTGCGACTGATTGATGTTAACTTGAAAACCGGTGATAATAGAGAGGCAAAAAAATACCTGCGGATATTGCTGAAAAACGACTCAATTGTCGATATCAATTCCGCTTTGAAGGCCTATGCTCGGCAACCCTACACCGAGACAGGCCCGAACAGTGCCATTGAGCGATGGATGCAACTAAATCTGCAGACGGCTACCCAAAAAATATTTATAACAGAGTCATCATAAATCGTAATAGGATAATCCTGTTTTGAGGTGGTATAATCTTGCCTCCAAAGCATAATTTCGGACAAAAAAACAAATCTATTCGACCACTGCCATTCGGAGTATATTTCTGGACGGTCACCATAATGGCCCTGGCCGGCCTGGCCGATGCCGCTTATCTTGCTGTATCCCATTATCGCGTTTATACGGATGTCGCTTATGAGAGCTTCTGTGCCATTTCACAAGCAATTAACTGTGATACGGTTTCACAAAGCTCCTATTCGATTTTTCTCGGCATGCCAGTCCCTGTCTGGGGTGTGATCGGTTACATCTTTTTTTTACTTCTCCTTGGGCTGGCACGGCTGGAAGCGGCGAACAAGAAGCGCATGTGGCCGTTGCTATTTGCTGTTGCCCTCATATTCAGCTTATACAGTATTGCCCTGGCGCTTATCTCCTCTCTCTTGATCCACAGTTTCTGCTTTATGTGTATCGTTAGTTATGCCATCAACTTTTTACTTCTGTTTTACACCTGGCTGATCAGCAAACGGTTTTACAGCGGCGATTTAATCAGAGGCGTGCAGGAAGATATTCGATTTTTAGGGCAGCGCAGAAAGCTGATTGCGGGCCTTGTTACACCTGTTTTTGCAGGCGTAATCCTGGTACGGATTTTCTTTCCGGTTTACTGGTACTCTGAGCCCCCACCCTTGAGCGCAAACATACCGACCGGGATAACCGAAGACGGTCATCCCTGGATAGGTGCAAAGAATCCAGAGCTGGTCATTACTGAATTTGCGGATTACCTGTGCTTTCAGTGCAACAAGATGCATTATTATCTGCGCAAACTCATGGTGCGTTATCCGGGGAAGATAAAAATTGTGCACCGGCACTTTCCTATGGACCACCGGGTTAATCCGATCGTAAAACATCCGGTTCATGAGGGATCAGGAGCTCTGGCGATGTTTGCCATTTATGCCGGCACACAAGACAAATTCTGGCAAATGAATGATTTTCTTTTCTCTACCGCTCGCAAAGTGGAAACATTGAATGTTAAAGAACTGGCCGAGGCGGTTGGAGTGGATCCCGGAGAGCTTGCGCGATCGGTGAAAAAACCTGAAATTTGGGATATACTCAAAAACGATCTGGTTGAGGGTTTTAAACTTGGTGTTACCGGTACGCCGACGTTTATCATTGACGGCCAAACATACAACGGGCAGATTCCGCCCGAAATTATTACGAGGATAATCGATTGAATCAGGCTAAAATCATACGCGGTTTGCTGATGGGACTGATCTTTGCCCATGTAATCTGCATCGTCTTTCTCTCTTGGGTTCCACCGGTCAGCCGGGATGCACTCACCCATCATCTGGCCGTTCCCAAACTTTACATTCAAATGGGAGGAATGGTTGAGCTACCCGAGATCGGCTTTTCCTATTATCCCCCGAATCTGGATCTTTTATATCTCGTCCCCCTGTATTACGGCAACGACATCATTCCCAAATATATCCACTTTGGGTTTGCCCTACTCACGGCCTGGCTCATTTTCAGTTATTTGAAAGGACGCCTGGGCAGCCGTTATGCCCTGACAGGTGCCCTGTTTTTCCTTTCGTTACCGGTTATCGTAAAACTGTCCATCACGGTTTATGTCGACCTCGGACTCACCTTTTTTTCATTTGCCGCGCTCCTTATGCTTTTCAAGTGGTATGAATCCGGTTTCAATCTCAGGTTTCTGATATATTCCGGCGTTCTGTGCGGTCTGGCCCTAGGCACCAAGTACAACGGGCTGCTCGCCCTGTTCATTATGACGCTGATTACGGCATTCATTTATATAAAGTCTACACCCAAAGGGAACGCGCAACAGGTGGGCGCGTTAAAATATGCGGCCGTATTTATGCTCGTGTCCTTGCTGGTGTTTTCGCCCTGGATGCTCCGCAATTATCTGTGGACCGGAAATCCCATTTACCCGTTGTACAAAAAGTGGTTTGAACCTGCCGCGGCCGCCGTTTCCAACAATCAAAACGCAAGCTTGATCAAGCCGGCAGCGGCAGGGCCGGCAGCCAAAAAACCGGCAGGTAGTCAAGCCGGAGCGCAGAAACGTCCGACTCCCTGGAATCATCTGACCATCCGACGGATTCTATACGGGGAATCCTGGCTGCAGATTGCCCTGATTCCGGTTAGAATTTTTTTCCAAGGTCAGGACGACGATCCTAAGTACTTTGACGGCAAGCTCAATCCGTTTCTTTTCATTCTGCCATTTTTCGGATTCTATCAACATCGCCGTGAATCAGTCGGCATTACGCATGAAAAAAAGGTATTTCTGGCTTTTATTCTGCTTTTTATCCTGATTGCATTTTTACGGTACAGTATCCGCATCCGGTACATTGCACCGGTAATCCCCCCGCTGGTTGTTCTGTCCATGTTCGGTCTGCGGGGGCTGATCGTAATGATGAAAGATCGACTGCCGCAAGATCGGCACCGTGCAATCCCGATCTGCGCAACACTGATTGCCGCGGCGGCCATAGGTTTGAATGCCACTTACGTCACCCATCAGTTCAAGGTCGTGGAACCCTTTGGTTATATCAGCGGCAGGATCGGGCGTGATGAATATATCACTCGGTTTCGACCTGCGTATCCGGTCATTCAATATGCTAATGCGAATCTTGCCGATAATGCCAGGTTACTGGGATTTTTCCTGGGCAACCGGCGGTACTACAGTGAGCGGCCGATGATTTTAAACGAAAATGTCTTTAAAAAAATCGTTGCCGGCGCTTCTTCCCCGAAAATGATCGCCCGAAAATTGACAAAGCGTCATTTTACCCACCTGTTAATCCGCTATGACCTGTTCAGTCAGTGGGTGAATGTAAATTTTGATCAACCGCAAAGAGATCTGTTATCCGCATATCTCGACCGCGGTGTGCGCCTTTTGATTTCCCGGGGTGGTTATGGTCTGTATGAAATCGATCCAATCCGATGATATGCTTGGAACCCGTCCGGCCACGGTCCGATAATGGAACGTTTCACGGCTACTAAAAAAATAACATCCATTCGCCCCCAAGTGTTGATCAGTTTAACGCTGACGGTTGCCATCGTTGCGGTGTACTGGCAGGTCAGGCATTTTGATTTTATTTATGTCTATGATGATCTGGAATACGTCATCAAGAATCGCCATGCGCACCAGGGAATCAGCGCGGAAGGAATTGCCTGGGCTTTCCGCACTTTCCACTCCGCCAACTACCATCCTCTCACCTGGCTGTCCCACATGCTGGATGGGCAGCTTTACGGCGTTGATCCCGGACGGCATCACCTGACGAATGTTCTATTTCACATTGCCAACACGCTGCTGCTGTTTGTCTTGTTTTACCGCATGACGGGATTAGCGTGGCGCAGCGGTTTTGTGGCCGCCCTGTTTGCCCTGCACCCGCTGCACGTGGAATCGGTGGCCATGATTGCCGAACGCAAGGATGTTCTGTGTACATTTTTCTGGATGCTGACCCTTTTGAGTTACACGACCTACACCGCACAGCAAAAAGCCGGATGGTATTTTGTTACCCTGGCAGGGTTTGTTTTAGGGCTGCTGGCCAAGCCGATGGCGGTTACACTGCCGTTTGTACTCCTGCTGCTGGACTTCTGGCCGCTGGAGCGATTTAAAACGCCTGCCGGCCGAGTGGTCAAAGGACCGCAGTGGCGGTTAACCGTTTTAAGGTTGATTCTGGAAAAAACGCCTTTTTTTGTGTTATCCGCCATCGCCAGTTGGGTAACCGTTTTGGCCCAGTTGAGCAAAGGTGCCGTCGCTGCGCCGGAAGTGTATCCACTGGCGCAACGGGTCGCAAATGCCGCCGTCTCTTACGTCAGCTATCTCGGAAAAACCATTTGGCCTCATCCTTTGGTCGTCTTTTACCCCTATCGCACGCTGATAGCTCACTGGCAGTTCATCGCTGCGCTGTTATTAATTACGGCCGTAACAGCACTGGTGCTCATCGGCTTTAGAAAACATTCGTTTTTGATTGTCGGCTGGCTGTGGTATCTTGGGACACTGGTACCGGTCATCGGCCTGGTGCAGGTCGGTGATCAGGCCATGGCCGACCGCTATACCTACATCCCTTTGATCGGCATATTCATCCTAATCGCCTGGGGTGGGGCCGAAATTTTAAAAAATCGGCGTTACAAAGCATTCGTGTGTGCGGCGGCCAGTGCGGTTATTTTTCCAATCCTCATGGTTTTAACGTGGGTGCAAATCAGCTACTGGAGCGATGGGATTACGCTATTCAGACATGCGGCCGGCATATTCGAAAACAGCTGGGTCTTACACAACAATTTGGGAGCGGCGCTGCACCGCAAGGGAAATAGTGCGGCTGCCATCCAACAGTTTAAAATAACCCTGGACCTATCTCCCGGTAACGCAGATGCACATTACAATCTGGGGGTACTCTTCGGAAATCAGGGCAAACCTGTGCAAGCGGTTGCGCATTATCGAAAGACGCTGCAAATGAAACCGGATCACCTGGAGGCTCTCAATAACCTGGGCGGTGAACTGATTGTCCGGGGGGGTGATGCGGCTGAAGGAATTAAATATTGTCAACGGGCTCTGGAAATTGATCCGGAACACGCAAATGCCCACAGCAATATCGCCGTGGCCCTGACCGCCGCCGGAAAGGTGGATGAGGCTATCGAGCATTACCGGCAAGCGTTGGGGTTGATGCCGGGTAACGTAAAATTACAGCACGCTCTGGGAAATCTACTGGTCCAGAAAGGACGATTGCAGGAAGCAAAAAACTATTATGCTAGGGCCCTGGAGCTGGATCCTGAAAGTGAAAAAGCGCACCGAATGATGGGAGATTTTTTGGCCGACTTGGGCGATTTCAAAGGTGCCGAAGTTTATTACTCGGCTGCTGTGCGACTGTCATCCGGGAACGCCGATATATTCAACAAACTTGGCGTGACGCACATTCGTCAAGGGAATATCCAGGAAGCGATTGTGTTTTTCCAGGAAGCCCTGCGGCTGGCACCCGATCATCAAAATGCACGCCAGAACCTCGCACGAGCGTGGTCGAATCAGTAGAATCGGGATCAAGAATTTTTAAAGGCTTGAATATGAAGCTATCTGTTATCATACCCGTTTTTAACGAAGCAGCCAACCTGAACACACTCTACCAGGGTTTGACGGATGTGTTAAAACCCGATCACCCAGGTTATGAGGCTATTTTTGTGAACGATGGATCTGTTGATTATTCCGGTCAAACCCTGGATGCTATCGCAGACCGTGATCACCATATCAAGGTGGTTCACCTGCAGCGCAACTACGGGCAAACAACGGCACTTATGGCCGGATTTGACAATGCCGCCGGTGACATTGTCGTCGTTATGGACGGCGATAATCAAAACGATCCGGCCGATATCCCCCGCCTCATCGCAAAATTAAACGAAGGGTATACCGTTGTCAGTGGGTGGAGAAAAAATCGAAAAGATGCTAGGATCGGCAGAATCATACCCTCAAAGATAGCCAACTGGTTAATTTCAAAAGTAACCGGCATTCGACTGCATGACTACGGCTGCTCATTGAAAGCCTATCGTCGGGAAGCGATTCAGGATCTGATGCTATACGGTCAGATGCATCGCTTTCTGCCGATCATTTCTACCTGGAGCGGTGCGAAAGTGACCGAGATCCCCGTCAAGCATCACCAGCGCCAATTCGGATCCTCAAATTCAGGAAACTTGATCTCCTTAAATTGCAATTAGGTATTAGAACCGTCAATAAATCATAATAATTCAAATAGTTGAGGTATTTTTTGTGAGATAATAAAAGTTATTGCAAGCGGAAAA
>Ga0126332_10000509_pt1 | contig 13980 bp, 10 predicted proteins | sample InaspJWI42metaG_FD_94482 | JGI IMG/M metagenome (GOLD analysis project Ga0126332, IMG submission 94482) | Marine gutless worms symbiont microbial communities from Oahu, Hawaii - Inanidrilus sp. 2 OAHU.JWI-42 metaG | ecosystem: Host-associated > Annelida > Digestive system > Unclassified...
TGCCGAAGAAAAATATCCCGGAACAGATTTGCGACTGGTCTACGAACTCGGGGGATATACATCCCCCAATTAAGCCAAAGGTGTCAGTTATTCTTCCCAGAGGTAAGGTGTCCTGAATTTAGAAATTATTTTCAAGTCAAGAAAAATATGGTAGCGATTAGAAACGCGATCCAAAAGTTATGGCAGCGGGCATTGTTCGCGAATCCTATGTCTGTTTTTACTAACGATGGAGCGAAGTGACACCATTCCGCCTTCGGCGGATCAATCGTCAATCTTCAATCGTCAATTCCGGTTTATCCGGGTTGGGAGGTGCGAATGAAATACATAAATCGTGATTTCGGCATCAATCGAATTAGGGCCAGGAAAAATTATAGCTGCTACGGTATGGGCCTGGGGATAATCATCCTGGATGAAGTCTATCCCGGTTTTCCCGGCGACGTCCGCAACGCCAGCACGTATCCCTATCCGATACAATACGAAATCGTGGAAGGCGTGGATATCGAGACCTTGGTGTTCAAGGAAGACAAGTCCCCCTGTCTGGAGCCGATTGTAAAGGCAGCTAGAAAGCTTGAGCGGATGGGCTGCAGGGCCATATCGGCCGAGTGCGGCTATTTTTCATATTTCCAAAAAGAGGTTACGGCCAGTGTGGATGTTCCGGTCTTCATGTCCAGTCTGTTGCAGGTCCCTTTGGCCCAACAGGTCATCGGACCCGATAAAGTAGTGGGTATCTATGTCGGGACAAAGAGCGCCGTGCTCGATGGACATTTGGCCTCTGTCGGGATACAACTGGGCAGCAATTATGTTGTTGAAGGCGCCTGCGATAACGACGTGTGTCGGGAGTTCATTAACCTGTGGATGGCAGACAAGCGTCCGGAACGACCGGAGGCCTACTACGACAAGGCGGCCGATGAGTTCGTCAGCCATGGCATAAACTTTTTCAAACAAAACCCCAATATGGGGGCCATGGTCCTGGAATGCACCGGTTTTCCGCCCTTTGCCCGTCAGCTGCAGCGGGAGATAGATATTCCCGTCTTCAGCTACAGCACCCTGCACGATTATGCCTTTTCGGTGGTGGTGCACCGGGATTTCTATGGGCACGTATAATCAGACTTAGAAATATTGATCCTGGGCCATACCAGAGTATATGGCTATTCCGTAGAGAGGTTTTGTTGAGTGATGGAATGGTGGAATAATGGAAAGTTGGAAAAATGGGAGAATAGGAATATGATCTTTATTGAATATAGTATCTAAATCAAAAGTTAAACATAAGACAATTTCCAGTTTTAAACCCAGTATTCCATTATTCCAGCATTCCATTTGGCGTCTAAAGGTAAACTCTAAACTCCTCCCCTTTGGGGTGAAGTCGAAGCAGGTTTCATCAGACCCGGATTCTTTGCATCATCCGGGAGTTCGTCGACCCGGAATAGTCGTTGGACGGTTCCGGTTGTTATGACTAAAATGGTTGGCATCATGCAGAGAAAAATCGCAAAAATACACCGGACGTCAATGGCGATTCTGGAAAAGGTGGGCATTAAACTGCACCATTCTGCTATCTGTTCAATCCTGCAGGAAAATGGGATAAAGGTAAAAGACCGGATCGCCTTTTTTACTGAAGAACAGGTGATGGCATGGGTGGCCAAGGCGCCCGGGAAGTTTACACTCCACGCCCGAAACCCTCAACATGATGCCTTGATTGGCGGTGGACAGCCGCAATACGCGGGCGGCTATGGTAGCTCTGCGATAATTGATGCAGCTGGAAACCGCCGCGATGCGACCTTAAGTGACTATATTCTATTTATAAAGCTCGTTCAGCAGTGCAATGGATTCAGACTTAACGGTGGCATTCTTGTTCAGCCCACCCAAATTTCTGCCGCCCAGACCCACGCAGTAATGACTTATGCAACCATGCTTTTTTCCGACAAATGCATCCTGGGGCAACCAGGGTCTGCTAAATCGGTGGAAACCATCATGGGTATGGCGGCCATGGCATTTGGTGGTAGAAAATCGCTGATGCAAAAGCCCGGGGTTCTTACCCTGGTGAATACATTGAGTCCCCTGCAGATCGATCGGAACGCTTTGGATACCATAAAAATACATGCCGAATACGGACAACCTCTCATTATATCCGCCGGCGTCATGAGCGGCACTACCGCACCCATCACGCCGGCGGGTGCGCTGGCCATGAGCAATGCCGAAGTCCTGGCAGCAATCGCCATTGCCCAAATGCTGCGAGAGGGCACGCCAGTGGTGATGGGGATCGTCGTTGTACCGGCCGACATGCGTACCGGTGGCTTGAATCTGGGCGCTCCGGCCAGTGCAACATGCATCAGGTATGCTAAGGCGCTGGCTGCAATGTACGGCATTCCTTGCCGCTGCGGTGGAAGCGGGTCGGACGCATACGGCCTAACAGCCCAGAGCGGCTATGAAAGCATGCTGAACATGTTGGTATCCCTGCAGGAGAAAGTGGACCTGATCATCCATAGCGCGGGCATGCTGAGCAGTTACAGCGGTATGTCCTTCGAAAAATTTATTACGGACCTAAACGTCATCAGCTTAATTGAGCACTTTCATGCCGACATTGCCGTGGACGACGATGCCCTGGCCCTGCCGGCCATCATGGAGACCGGTCACGGAGGGCAGTTTCTCACTCATTCGCATACACTGGACCACTGCCGTAGTGTGCCCTGGAACAGCTTATTAGCTGGTACCGATCACCAAAAAGGTGGAGAAAATGCCCAGGAAGCATACCTGGCCAGGGTCGATAGAGCGCTGGAGAGGATCCTGTCAACTTACACACAACCGGAGTTGGATCCGGACTTGCAAACTGCCCTGGAAACTTTTCTAATCAAAAGTGGCGTAGATGCCAAACTGATTGAAATGCTCGGGGGCGCGGCGGAGAGATAAAAATACAATCAAGCGCTCGAGGATTGCAGCGTTAAACACACAATTTAAAAAGACACCCTGAGGGACATAGACGGATGACCAAGAAACTCTACCATGAAGATCAGTACTTGCAGGAATTTTCTTCTGAAATTATCGAAGGAACGGAGGTGGACGGAAAACCCGCGGTTATTCTAAAGCAAACAGCATTCTACCCAACCTCCGGCGGGCAACTGCACGATACGGGTAGACTGAATGATATTGCGGTTGTTGATGTCATTGAAGACGAAAAGCATCGAATTATCCATCTGCTTGTAGAACCGCTAAAAGGTCAGCGAGTTACAGGCCTGATTGATTGGCAACGACGATTTGGCCATATGCAGCAACACACCGGGCAGCATGTCCTGTCACAGGTATTTATAAAAGAGTTTGAGGCAGAGACCATATCATTTCACCTCGGAGAAGAAAGCGCTACGATCGATTTAGATCAATCCGGATTCGGTCGCGACGCGATCAACCGGGTTGAAGTCCTTGCCAACCGGATCATTTTCCAAAACCGAAGCGTCGTTGCTCACACTGTCAGCAAATCTGAACTGGATCGGTTCCCTTTGCGGAAGCCGACGGCCGTGGAGGACCGCATCAGAATTATTGAGGTAAAGGATTTTGATTATTCAGCCTGTGGGGGAACCCATTGTTCGAGAACCGGCGAGATCGGCATTCTTAAGATTAGTCGATATGAGCACTACAAGGGGGGTACGCGTATTCATTTTGTGTGTGGATTGCGGGCCCTGAAAGATTACCAGAGAAAATCAGAGATTATCAAACACCTTACGACGTCAATGAGTTCAAGTGAAGGCGAACTTCATCAAAATATACAAAAGTTTCAGGAGAATTTTAAGTTTCTGCGGTTGGAATACGAAAATTTGAAGAAGCAATTATTAGATAATGAAGCGCAAGTGCTTTGCGCTGAGCGAAAAAAAATCGGGGACATCTATATCGTCAAGAATCTTTTTGAAAATCGTGATCAGAAAGAGTTAAAATTCCTGGCAAAAAAGATATTGAATACTGTTCCCGAAACGGTCATCTTGTTTGGTGCAAATTCCGGAGAAAAAGCCTCCCTGCTCTTTCAGCGGTCGGAGGAATTGCCCTTTGACATGGGACAATTGATGAGAAAAGCATGCACGATTATAAAGGGACGCGGCGGGGGCCGGCCTCAACAAGCTCAAGGCGGCGGCCCCGATGTGGATAACCTGGCCAACGCTTTGCAAGACGCTGAAAACACTCTTTTTGAATGGAGGAAAAAATGGGCAGCGGTGGATTAATTGGAAACCTCTATCGGCCTTTGAATCAAAGGCAGATCGAAACGTTACATCAAAAATCATTGGATGTCATCGAACATATAGGGCTGACATTTGAAACAGGCCTCGACGATATGCTGGACGTGGTCGAAGCGGTGGGCTGTACGGTCGATCGGAAAAAGGCAAGGATTTACTTCCCGCGGAAATTGGTGGAAGAAATGGTTGCCCAGGCACCGGCTGAATTTATCCTGTACAGCAGGGACGGCAAGAATGATCTGCATATAGGCAGCGACCGCGTATATGCCGGGACCGGCGGGTCTGCATTAAACGTACTCGATCTTGATACAAACCAGGTGCGGCAGGGAGTGCTTAAAGATATATATAATGTGGCCAGACTGGTCGACCAATTGGATAATATACACTTTTTTCAACGTTGTGTCATACCGCATGATGTACCCGTCGAATACTACGATGTTAATTCTCTTTTTGCACCTATGCTTGGCACAACCAAGCATATTATGTTCGGCTGCGACCTCGAGCAAGGGCTTAAGGATGCAGTTGAACTGGCGTCAATCGTTGTTGGCGGAAGAGAAAACTTAAGAAAAACCCCGATTTTTTCAATCGCAGCCTGTATGATTATCAGTCCTCTTAAATTCTGCACACAGTCCGTAAAGAATGTGTGTGAGGCAGCCCGGCAAATGGTGCCGGTTGCCCTATCCAGTGCCCCTATGTCCGGCTCCACATCTCCAATGACCATGGCCGGTACATTGGTGCAAACCCATGCAGAGGAACTTGCCGGTATCACTGTCCATCAACTTTCAAACCCCGGTGCGCCGGTTTTGTATGGCGGCTTGCCCGGTATGGCGGATATGCGCTCGATGGGCTATCAAGGCGGCGGCGTTGAATTCGGCATGATGCAAACTGCAATTCACCAGCTATCCGAATATGTAAAGGTGCCTAATTATGCTTCTTCCGGGCTAAGCGATTCAAAAATTCCGGATGCCCAGGCAGGCTGGGAAAAGGCTTTCACCACTGCCCTTGCTGTAATGGGAGGCAACAACTACATCCACCATGCTGCCGGAATGCTGGAATCTATGCTATGTATTTCGTATGAACAATATATCATGGATGATGAGATTATTGGAATGGCCTGCAAGATTCTGGATGGCATTGCTGTGGATGAAGAGCATATGGCTTATGATGCTATCAAAGAGGTCGGACCGGGTGGTAATTATTTGATGTCCGACCATACCTTGCGTTTTATTCGCAGTGAATATTTCCAAAGCAATGGGGTCAGCGATAAAACAGGCAGGAGAGATTGGGAAATTAAAGGTTCTTTGGATGCCCGAGAACGGGCACAAAGGCTAGCAAAAAATATCCTCTCAGCACCTGAAGAGCAGAAGATACACCAGGACCTCGCAAAGGAGATTAGAAAAAAATTTCATGTGTTTATCTAAACAGGTTCAACACAGCTGCCCGATGAAGTGTCATATGGCTTCTTATACACCTCGTCCGGAGGCGTTTGTTGATAGTTTTATTCAACTATCTGATATTATTTGTTAAATATGGTAGAACCGTGACATCAGGCTTAGTTCTTGACAGAATTAAAATGATTATCTATGTTGGACTCGAATTCATTCTAAAATATAATTCAAAATACCAATTAAAAACTAGACGCCAGTTTTAATTTCAATCTCACCAATTTTAACCGACCATCTTTTTTAGCGTTGATTTTATGTACCCTTTCTTATGGTTTTTTAAAAAGTCTCAGAATTGCTTTTTTTTAATATCTGCGCCTGACGATCCCAAATAGTTAAATGGTTGGTTTTAGGAAATTTTGGCCTTTTATGGTTTTTCTTTTTTGGCAACCTATCAATCCTGAGAGGAGGTAATATTATGACGACGAAAAGAGTACACCCCGGTGTTGAAGAAATGAAAAAAGCCCTTGCCGATGGCAAGTGCTCGCGGCGTGAATTTCTACGCACCGTCACGCTGCTGGGCGTGTCTGCGACGGCCGCTTACAGCATGGTGGGATTGCCGGATTTTATTTCATCCGCCCACGGGGCTCAGAAAAAAGGCGGCGTATTAAAATTCGGCATGCAGGTGCAGGAAATGGCCGATCCGGCGACCTATTCATGGACCCAGAAATCCATCGTGGCCCGCCATATCGTCGAGTACATGGTAGAAACCGGTCCGGATAACATCACCCGACCCTATCTGGCCGAGAGCTGGGATGCATCCGACGATCTGAAAACCTGGACCTTCCATCTGCGCAAAGGCATCAAATGGTCAAACGGCGATGAGTTCAATGCCGATGATGTGGTGTTTAACTTTACCCGCTGGCTCGATCCAAAAACCGGATCATCCAACCTGGGCCTGTTCGATGCCATGCTCGAAGAGACCGGAGAAAAAGATGCCAAAGGCAATCCGGTCAAACGCATGATCAAAAACGCAGTGCAGAAGGTGGACAATCATACGGTCAGACTCAACCTGAAATCGCCGGTACTTTCGATTCCCGAGAATCTTTACAACTATCCCACCGCAATCGTTAACCGCAATTTTGAAAAAGAAGGCGGCGATCTATCTAAAAACCCGGCAGGTACCGGACCATACACCCTTACCAAATTCAGGGTCGGTGAGCTGGCCGTCTTGAAAAAACGCAAGGAACCCTATTGGCGCGGTGAGGTCTTTCTGGATGAAATTCGCTTCGTCGATCTGGGCGAAGATGCCGGCGCTTATCTGGCCGCTATCGCTTCAAGACAGGTTGATGGAATCTATAATCTTGATCTGACAACCCTGGAAGCGGCCAAGAATATTCCAGGAATCAAGGTTGTCGAGATTCCAACGACCCAGACCGGTGTTATTCGGATGAAGGTCACCGAAAAACCGTTTACCGATATCCGCGTACGTAGAGCAGTCCAGAAGACCTGCGATGCCAAAAGACAGCTCGACATCGCCCACCGCGGGTTAGGAATCGTAGCGGAACACCACCATGTCGCCAAGATACACCCCGAGTACTTTGCCCTGCCCCCATTCGAGCAGGACATTGAAGGCGCCAAAAAACTTCTGGCCGAGGCCGGTTATCCCGATGGTATTGAATTAACCTGCAATGTGGGGAATACCGAAGGTGTTTGGGAGCAGGATTCCGTGGCCATACTTAAAGAGGATGCCGCCAAGGCCGGGATCAACATCAAAATGAATGTCATGCCCCAGGCACAATACTGGGATGTTTGGACAAAGGCGCCCTTGAGCCTGACCTCCTGGACCCACCGTCCGCTGGCCGTCATGGTGTTGGGTCTGGCCTACCGCACCGGTGTGCCTTGGAATGAGTCCAGCTATGCCAACCCTGCGTGGGATAAAGCCCTGACCGAGGCGGAATCGACCCTGAATGTTGAAAAACGCCGGGTCAAGATGGAGAAGGTTGAGAAAATTCTGCAGGACGACGCCGTCATGGTCCAGCCGTTTTTCCGTGCCGTATTCACCGCGGTCCGGGATAATGTCGTCGGCTTTGATATGCATCCAACCCGATACTACCGCTTCCACAAGGTTTCCCTGGCGTAGTACTAACAGCGTAAGCTCGGGTAAGGGGGGCGCTGCGGCGCTCCCCGGCCGATTATCTCCCCGAAAACTTTAAATAGAACTTAGGGGCTTCGCCCCAATTGGAATGTTGGAATGCTGGAATAATGGAACAATGGGTTCTGGGAAAATGGATTAATTTTTATTGGAGGAATTTTCGGTGACGGCAAAATAATTATTAGGATTACATCCTTATGAAAACCCAACTTTCCAATATTCCATCATTCCATTATTCCATATGCGAGGCACAAACTCAGGCCTCGTAAAAAACTCTTTAACGTCAATAAGTTATGGAATTTCCGAGACGTTAAATTATATCAGGAGGAGTCAAAATGGTCACCTTGGTGGTAAAGCGCATCGGATTCATGATTTTTACCATGATTATCGTATCGCTGATTCTTTTTCTGCTGCTGGAAACCGAACTTACGGGCGATCCGGCTATCCGGGTGCTCGGCCAATTTTCAAATGAAGAACAGCGGGAGCTATGGCGGGAACAACACGGTTATAATCAACCCGTCATGTTGCGTTATGTGAAATGGCTGGGCAATTTTGCGACCGGTAACCTTGGGGAATCCATCCGCTTTAAAGGCCCTGTCGCTGACGTGATGTTGCCGCGGCTATGGAACACCGCCATACTGGGATTTTGGACGTTTGCAATTATGATCCCGCTATCGTTGATCCTGGGTGTCTTGTCGGGGATGAAAGAAGGTTCGAAGCTCGATAGATCGATATCGGTGTTTGGGATTTTGACAACTTCCGTGCCGGAATTTGCCAGTGCGGTATTTTTCTCGGCCCTCTTTGTATTCGGCCTGAAATGGCTGCCGGGCACCAGCAGCATGTCGGGCGGGTTCGAGTTCAAACAGTTGATTCTGCCTGCCATGGTGCTGATCGTCTATGACTTTGGCTATGTCGCCCGCATGACCCGTGCATCAATGGCGGAAGTCATGACCTCCCAATACATAAGAACGGCGGTGCTCAAAGGCTTGCCTTATAAATCGGTGATCGTTAAGCATGCGTTACGCAATGCACTCATCGCGCCTTTTACGGTAATCATGCTGCAAATCAACTGGCTGCTGTCCGGGGTTATTGTGGTTGAGTTCTTCTTTGCCTATAAAGGATTTGGAGCGCTGATCCTGGAAGCTTCTTTGAATAACGATATCGCCCTTCTGGAAGCGTGCGCCATGGTGGCGGTTTGTGTTGCGGTTGCCACGCAAACCATAGCCGACATTGGCTACACATTCCTCAACCCTCGCATCCGTTTTAGCTAAGTCCATCGATGCGTAAATACGAGGATGTATTTACTCACTCAGGACTTAGTGCTGAGTGAGCAATTATGATGGATCGGTCAATAATTATATGTCACTGTAATTGCGAATCGAAGCACTAAGGAGACGAACGATGAATACAACTGCAACTACAACCCAAATGCCTTCTGCCGGGTACGGTGCGGCTTTATGGCGCGGCCTGAAATCTTTTGGACTGTTGCGGGAGAGCTGGGTCGGTATGGTGGGGGCTTTCCTGGTTTTATTCTGGGTTTTGGTTGCGATCCTGGCACCGTTGCTGGCGCCATTTGAACCCAACTCGTCTATTCAGCCGTTTGCCAAACCGGGCATGGCGGCAGCCAAAGGCGGCACATTCTGGCTCGGCACCGATCATATCGGGCGCGATATCCTGTCGCGTATAATCTGGGGTTCGCGTACGGTGCTGATCTATGCGCCCTTGGCAACTCTTTCCGCTTACACGGTGGGTATTCTGATGGGACTTGCAGCCGGATATCGCGGCGGTTGGGTGGATGATGTCCTGTCGCGCATCGCAGATATCATTCTCTCATTTCCGGTGCTGGTGCTGTATATTATCATCATCGCCACGATCGGCGCATCCGGAATCAACATCATTATTGCCATTACTTTTGCATCCTCGCCGGGGATTATGCGTATTGTGCGTGGACTGGTGCTGGATCTGCGCAATCGTGATTATGTTGCCGCGGCCCAGACCAGAGGTGAATCAGACTGGAAAGTGATGCTGGTCGAGATTTTACCGAATGCGCGCGGCCCGCTCATCGTCGATGCCTGTCTGCGTCTGGGTTATGTCATTATCACCATCGGTGTGCTCGGCTTTCTGGGCCTGGGTCTGCCGCCGCCGGATCCTGACTGGGGCGGCATGGTAAATGAAACCCGGCAGATGGCGATGGCTTTTCCGCATATGACGCTCTTTCCCTGTATCGCAATATCTTCGTTAATCCTGGGTTTCAATCTAATGGCGGACGGCCTGCGTGAAATCTCATTGCGCGATTAGGAGGTAACCAACATATGAACGACAATCAAGAACCGGTTCTTGTCTGCAATGATCTCTGCATCTCTTACTATACCCGGGCAGGGGAGATTCCGGCGGTGGTGGATTTTTCGTTGACGGTATTGCCCGGTGAAACCATCGGCATTGTCGGCGAGTCGGGCTGCGGCAAGTCTACCGTGGCCATGGCGGTCATGCAATACATGGGCGCCAACGGGGGCATCAAGAGCGGCAGCATCACGTTTAAAGGCCGTGATCTGAATCAGATGTCGGAGGATGAGTTGCGCCGCATTCGCGGATCAGAGATCGCGATGATATACCAGGAACCTTTTGCCTCTCTAAATCCAAGCCTCAAAGTCAGCACCCAGCTTATGGAGGTGCCGCTTGCGCATGAGAACATTTCCAAGGAAGAAGCGCGGCAGAGGGCTATAAAGATGCTGGCGGATGTCAAATTGCCTGATCCTGAACGGCTTATGGACTCATATCCGCATCAGTTATCGGGTGGACAGCAGCAACGAGTGGTTATCGCTATGGGGCTTTTATCTAATCCATCTTTGTTGCTGCTGGATGAACCAACGACTGCGCTGGATGTCACGGTTGAGGCCGGCATAGTGAAGCTGGTTGCCGATATCAGCAAGAAGTTCGGCACCTCCCAGATTTATATCTCCCATAACCTAGGGCTGATTCTGGAGACCTGTGACAGAGTATTTGTCATGTACTCCGGTGAAGTTGTAGAAGAGGGAACGATTGACTCGCTGTTTACCTGGCCAAGACACCCTTACACCCACGGCCTTTTTGCCTGCATTCCCCTGCCGACGGCCGACAAGAACGCCGCCCCGCTTAAGCCGATCCGCGGTCAGCTCCCTTTGCCTTTCGAACGACCCCAGGGCTGTTATTACCACCCGCGTTGTGATCACTTTAAGCCCGGACTGTGTGACCAGGATCATATTGAAATGGAGCATGTCGTGGATAGTGCCGCCGACCATCGCGTACGATGCTTACGCTATAAAGAAATCGATCATCGCCTTGAGGCGCCGGGCGGTGAAATCAAGGAGACACTTGAACTCGGTAAACGGGTACTCGAAGTAGATGGCATGAAGAAGTACTACGAGGTTCGTGACCGATCACTACGGGCTTTGATTACCGGTAAAAGAATTCGTTATGTCAAGGCTAATGAAGAGTTGAACTTTACTGCCAGAGAGGGTGAAACGGTAGCCATCGTCGGTGAATCCGGCTGCGGCAAATCAACATTTGCTAAAGTCCTGATGGGTTTAGAGACAGGTACGGATGGCGAGGTGCGTCACGGAGAGAAAGATCTTTCGGATGTGCCGGTTCGGGAACGCAGCGCTGAACAGATCGGCTCGCTGCAGATGGTGTTTCAGAATCCGTTTGATACATTGAATCCAAGCCACAGCATTGGCGGTCAAATATCACGGGTTATCAAGAAATTTGGCGTGGAGAAGGACAAAAATAAAATATTTGACCGCGTGATGACCCTGCTGGATACGGTCAAACTGCCAAGAGATTTTTATTTCAGAAAACCCAGGCAGTTGTCAGGCGGACAGAAGCAGCGGATCGGTATTGCCCGGGCATTTGCCGGAAATCCGAACATGGTAATTGCAGATGAACCGGTCTCTGCCCTGGACGTCTCGGTCGCAGCGGCTGTTACCGAGCTGCTCATGGATATTCAGCGCGAACATAAAACCACCCTGCTTTTCATAAGCCATGATCTGAGTGTCGTGCGCTATCTGTCGGATCGTATTGTCGTCATGTATCTCGGACATATTCTTGAAAGGGGCACCACGGAACAAATCTTCGCGCCACCCTATTCCCCTTATACCGAAGCGCTGTTATCAGCGGTGCCGATTGCCGATCCTGAAGTAACCAAGCGTGAGATTGTGCTGGAAGGTAATCTGCCCAGCGCAATGAATCCTCCCAAGGGCTGCCCATTTTGTACGCGCTGCCACCGGAGAATAGGCGATATTTGTGATAATGAACCGCCGCCGGAGCAGATCGCGGCCGATCGGCACGTCATTAAGTGTCATATACCACTTGAAGAGTTGAAAAAGGTAGCGCCCGTAATTCATGTGCCGGATGAATCCGAACGGCTTCACGCGCGGCACTAGATGTCTTTATGAGCCAAGATCTTAAAATTTAGGTCAAGTTATTTTATCAAAAATGGTGCCAGGTGCGAAAAGATATCCGCCAGGGCGGACTGGTTTCCGGATACTGGATTTAAGAGGAATTTTTTTTGATTTATCCAGAATCTAGCATCAAGCATCCAGCATCGGCTCGTCTCAAGCAATCCACCATTTACGCCGCCAACCCATCGTTTTGAGGCGGAGCTTCGCTAGTACGGAGGGATAATAAGGCAAAACAGAGCGTGTCAGGCAATTCGTCGGGGGCCAGTCTGTCAGAAAGGTCTCCAGGTGGACGTCTTTGATACCTTCAAGAAAATCGCGAATTGCGATGGTAAGTGCAATGATGTTGTTTTCTGCCTTCATTTGATCGAAACAACCGGGCAGGGCGCCTCCAGGATGACATATTGGGCGGTGGAACCGAACACCAATTTACCGACTTTTGACCTTCTTCTGACTCCGATAATGATTTGATCAATATTATTGTCTCTGGCATAATTGACCAGATCCTCTCCAGGAGAGTGGTAACTTACGGATGCCTGGGTTTCGCAGGCAATATCATCTACTTTGAAGGGCGTTCTCAGCTTTTCCAGCTTGTTTTCAGCTTTATCGATATCCTCTTTTTTCAACGCCGGACCCTGCTCCAATGAGGTCACAATATAAACCTCGGCCTTAAATGCCTTCGCATATTTTTGGGCCAACATCAAAGCGTTGTCGGCAACCTTCGATCCGTCATACCCTACAAGTATCTTCATTTTTTTCTCCTTCCGTGTGTTCGCGTTGGACATCGTATTAATCTATTAGGGATTAAAAGTGGATTTATGAAACATAAACACAACTGTCAAGAAATCATTGGGTAAAGTAAGCAAAAATAAACCTTTACCTGCTTTAGGTAGATGCGCTAAAAAATACTAATCGTTGAAAATCCATGTTGCAGCTGAATATCTCAAGAAATTCCAACCCGCTAACACTTGCATGAGGAGGAATCATGATTAAGACCGGTGCAACTGAAAAAAGATCGGTTTGTTTCCGGGTCCTGACCGACGATCAGATCGAAGAAATCAAACGGGCTGCTTTCGAGGTGATGTCAAAGGTAGGCTTTCGAGTGCATCACGAAGGCGCCCGCAAAATGCTCAAACAGGCGGGCGCACCGGTCGACGGGGAAATCGTCAAGGTTCCGGAACACGTCGTGATGGAATGTTTGCGAACCACGCCCAAAGGCTGGACCATCTATGATCGCGAAGGTCGACGCGCCATGGAAGTCGAGGGCCGCAAGAGCTACTACGGCACGTCCACCGCCAGTCCGCGAACCAAAGATGCCCTGACCGGCGAAATCCATCCCACCCGGGTGGCCGACATCGCCATAGGTGCCAAAGTGGCCGATGCGCTGGACAACATCGACTGGTTCATGCCCATGGGTTCGGTACAGGATGTTGCGCCCACGGTTGCCGATTTGTACGAATTCGAGGCCGTGGTGTCCAATACCACCAAGCCCATGGTTTTCATCGGGTATACCCCCCGAGGGGTTGAGCTGGTTTATGAGATGGCGGCCGAGGTTGCCGGCGGGATTGACAATCTGCAGCAACACCCGTTTCTCATTTTTTATCCCGAGCCGATTTCCCCGCTGGTTTTTCCGGTAGATGTGATCGATCGTTTGTTTGTCTGCGCTGATCTGTCTTTACCTCAAATTCAGGGCCCGACAATGCAATTTGGTGCCACCGCCCCGGTGACGATGGCCGGAGCAATATCCCAAGGTATTGCCGAGGCGTTGATGTGCATGGTTTTAGCCCAGCTGCGCA
>Ga0126332_10000510_pt1 | contig 13979 bp, 10 predicted proteins | sample InaspJWI42metaG_FD_94482 | JGI IMG/M metagenome (GOLD analysis project Ga0126332, IMG submission 94482) | Marine gutless worms symbiont microbial communities from Oahu, Hawaii - Inanidrilus sp. 2 OAHU.JWI-42 metaG | ecosystem: Host-associated > Annelida > Digestive system > Unclassified...
ACTGACTGCGTCCAGTTTGAATTCTTTCGAATATTTCTTTCTCGTTGTCATTAATCGTTACCTCAGTTAAGTTTCATTATCTCTTAACTGGGTGGTATCAATCTATTGGACCATGTCACCTGGTTGCCTGCGATGGCCTACGGGCGCTGATTTGGCCGGCGCAGTAATGCCTGGCAAGCAAACTGAGATCAATCCGCTTATCACCAAGGTCTAAACGGGGTCAGGCTTAAGTCGCAATCTGGCACCATTTTTTCTTATTCGTATTCCGTCGTTTTACGGCGTTTTACCGAATTTGGGTGGTCTCTGGCCGAAATCAGGCTTAAATAATTGGTCGAAGCGCGCGGCGGATCACAATAAATGCCGTTATTATCCGCGAAAATTACCCTCCGGCCCCACGAATGGACGGAAATCGAGAAATCGACGCTGTCTTAATGCAGGGAAACATTTAGAATATCGAAGGATGCTGGGTCAGGTAAATGTGCCATTGTAAGAGCGCGCAGGTTTGCGACTAACCAACGCCAATATAAACGGAATCCCGGGATGTATGACGCGACGCAAAAAAATAGGCTGTTCGAGTGTTTTGACTCGGTCGATTTTACCGTGTATGGCGATTTCAATTGCCCTTTTAGTTATGCTCTGAACGAGCGCCTATTCGCGCTGAACCTGGAATATCGGGTCGACTTTCGCATGGTCCAGCATGCCGCCGATGTTCATAGTGAACAGGTCAACCTCGAAGTACTCAGCGCGCTCACCACCGAGGTCGCCGAAGTACGTCGCCGCGCGCCGTCGACCGAAATCAATGTGCCGATGTTCCGCCCCTGTTCGGCCGCGGCGGCGGCGCTGGTGTATACCATTTGCCGGCTTGACCCGATCGAGGCGGTGCAGTTGCGGCGCCGTATTTTCCGCGCGTTTTGGGTCGAAGGGCAGGATATTTCCAAACCCGGCACGCTGGCCGCGCTGTTGCTGGATATGGGTCTCGAATTGGCATCGCCCTATCCCCTGTCAAACGAGGAATTAAGCACCTGGCAGTCCGAGTGGGCCAACAACACGGAATTCGACGGTAATCTGCCGGTGGTAATCAGCGAAAACGGCGAGACCGTGGTCGGGTTTCTGCTCGAACCCGAATTGGACGCGTTTCTCACATCCGGTTCGCTGATATCGGAGCAGGCGACCGGCGGGCATTGGGAGCCGCAGAAGCGTCAGCGCATACTGGTGCTGGATAACGATGCGTCAAGCCTGCGAGTAATTATCGAGCAAATGCACGATGCTCAGGTCGAGGTCGTGGAGGATTTCATCGGTCTCATCGCCAACGCTCGGAACCTCGGCATGCCGGATCTGCTGTTAGTGAACACCGCGTTAATCGGGGATGTCAGCGGCACTGACTGGTGGCGAAATTTGACCAATTCCAACCCGGATCCGGCGATACCTATTATTCATATTCTGGATAATTCGACTCCCGCGGCGGAAACTGCCGCGGTCGATTCGGGGGCGGCAGATTTCGTGACCCGGCCGTTTCATCCCAAGCTGCTGCGCTCGCGTCTGAATTCGCATCTAAGGGCGCGGTTATCACGGCAGCAGTACAATAAAATCGCTCGGGTCGATGCCCTGACGTCGATCTGCAATCGCCGCGAGTTCGATGCCCGGTTGATAACCGATTGGGGTCGCGGCGCGCGCAGTGGCGACTCCCTGGCATTATTGATGATCGACTTCGATCAGCTCGGTGACTACAACCAAAATTGCGGGCATTCGCGCGGCGATCAATGCCTGGTGTCGGTGGCGCAGATGCTGGGCGGATGCATGCAACGTTCCGGCGACTTGATCGCGCGTTATGGTGGCGGACTGTTTGTCGCACTACTGCCCGGTGTCGAGATCGAAAGCGCACTTCAGGTGGTGCGGGATTGTCTGGAAACGGTAGCGAATGCCAAGATTCCACATCCAGCCGCAACCGCTGCGACCCACGTGACGGTCAGTATTGGCGTCACGGCAATGGTGCCGATTTTCGACAAAAGCTGCACGCTGTTAGTCGAACAGGCAAGTATCTCGCTCTACCAGGCTAAACAGGAAGGGCGCAACCGGGTTTGCGCGTTCGATAGCGGCACCTGATCATAAGGCAATGGCTTGCTTTGTAGCGGGTGGTCTCTGATCCCCTCGAAGCGAGCATCGCAGCCTGCAAAACTTCCAATTCCCGGCTGACGCGGGCCTGAACGCTTCGATTGCAGAAAATCATGGTCTAGTCGCCGTTTCCCGCGTTAGAATTCAGTCGCGCCTTTACGCGGCAGCTAAGCTAGGGAGCCGATGGACTTCATGAAGATTAACCTGAAACATGGCTTTGCCCTGATTATCGCACTGCTGCTGTCCATCGTCATTGCCGTGATACTGGTCAATCTGCGGTCTCCGCTAGAGCATGTCGCGCTCGAAATGCCGAGTCGTGCAGTAGAGGTAATTACGGCCAACGAGATTCCGTTTCGTTCTCGCGTCACCGCCTATGGTAATGTCGAGCCGGCCATCACGTTCAATAGCATGGCCGAGTTAAGCGGTAAAATCAGCTATGTGCATCCCAATCTAAAAGCCGGTGAGACCATCCCGGCCGGCACCCTGGTAGTACGCATAGATGCCGAGGATTACGCGCTTTCGCTAAAGCAAACTCAGGAAGATTTGAAGGCGAGTCGGTCGACGCTCGACGAACTCGACGAGGAAGAAATGTCGACCCGGCGATCGCTCGAGCTGGCGCAGAAAAATCTCGAAGTCGGCGAGGCCGAGCTGGCGCGTATCCGGGACGTTTACCAAAAACAATTGATCGCTAAATCCGCGCTCGACGCCGAGGAGCAGAAAGCCATCCAGTTGCGCCAGCAGGTGGAAGACTTGCAGGGTCGGGTCAATGCTTACGCCAGCCGACGTCAATCGATCGAGGCGCAGATCGCGCGTGCCGAACAGGAAGTACAGAATCGCACTACGATTCTTGGCCGCACGGAAATTTTGCTGCCCTTCGATGCGCGTATCGGTACTGTCAGCGTCGACCAGGACGAATTTGTCACCGTGGGTTCGCAGCTGTTCGAAGCTATTGATCTGAAAGGCGTGGAAATCAGCGCCCAGCTGCCGCTCGCTTCGATGCGCAAACTGGTCAGCCATCTAGAGACTCGCAGCGAAATAGGACAACAGTTCGTTCAAACCGGCGGCCGCATCAACGAAAGCCTCGGGTTGAGTGCGCGCGTCAGGCTGGTGAACGACATGCCGGATGCAATCTGGGACGCGCGCGTGCTGCGCATCAGCGAAGCCATCGACCCCACGCGCCAGACGCTCGGCGTCGTAGTCGGGGTCGAGAGTCCCTATGAAAAGATAATCCCCGGCCGGCGGCCCCCGCTGCTTAAGGGAATGTACACAGCGGTCGATTTATTTGCCCCCGAGCGCCCGGCGTTGGTAATACCGCGCCGGGCGGTGCACCAGGGACGGGTATATGTCGCCAACGCCGATAACAGACTGCAAATTCGACCGATCGAGGTGCAACTGTCGCAGGGTGATCTGGTCGTCGTCGGTGCGGGCATTAAACTCGGCGATCGGATTATAGTTACCGACTTGATACCCGTAATCGAGGGCATGCCGTTGCAGGTGAATCCGGCGCCCGGAAACGAAGCTTATCTGCGCTTGCGTGCTGTAGGATCCGACCAATGATGCGCTATTTTGCGGCCCATCCGACGGCCGCAAATATCCTGATGTTCATTATTGTTCTGCTGGGGTTAACTTCCTTGCCCGGCCTTAACAAGGAAACCTTTCCCGAGATTAAGCTGTATAAGGTGCAGGTCACGGTCAACTACCCCGGGGCTAGTGCCTCCGAGGTCGAGGAGGGCATTTGTAATCGCCTCGAGGACGCTACCGACGGCATCAGCTTTCTCGAGGAACGCAGCTGTGAGGCGCGCGATAACGTCGGTGTCATGGTGCTCGATATGCAGGAAGTCGGCCACCTGCAGCAGTTCATTGACGATATCAATTCCGCGGTTGACGGTATAACTGACTTTCCGGACGATGCGGAAGAACCACTGATTGACGAACTGGGGCGTACCTCGGCAGTCGTTAGCGTCGCGCTCAATGCGGATTTGTCGCAGCCGGAGCTGAAAGCACTGGCCGAACATTACCGAGATCGCCTGTTGGCCTTGCCTCAAATTCCCATGGTCGATATCAGTGGGTTTTCTACGCATGAATTCAGTGTACGCGTCAAGGCCGAAACACTGCGGCGTTATCGCCTCAGCATCCAGGATATCGCCAACCTGATTCGGCAACAGGCGGTCGATCTGCCAGCCGGAATCCTCGAAGCCGATCTGCGTTCCTACCAGATACGGGTTGAGAACGAGCGCCGCAGCGTCGCCGAACTCGCCGACCTGGTGGTGTTGAACGATGCCAAAGGCGGACGCCTGCGGCTCGGCGATATCGCCACCATTGCCGATGAATTTACCGATGAAGAGATACGAGTCGAACTCAACGGCCGGCCGGCGGCGTTGCTGCAGATTAGGAAAAATACCGGGGACGATACCCTCACCGTGTATAACGCGGTGCAGGACTTTGTCGATGCGGAAAACAACCTGCTGCCGGAATCTACCCGGCTGGTAGTCACCCAGGATTCGGCATCCATCGTCAAGGATCGACTGCAGCTGTTGATCCGCAACGGTTGGCAAGGATTGCTGCTGGCGACGCTTGCGCTGTTCCTGTTCTTCAGCTGGCGTTACACCTTCTGGGTCGCGCTCGGTCTACCGATATCGTTTATCGGCGGGCTGATGATGATGAGTTTGCTCGGTATTAGCATCAACATGATCTCGATGGTGGCACTGCTGATGGCGATCGGTATTTTAATGGACGACGCTATCGTCATCTCCGAGAGTATCGAAAACGAGTATCGCTCCGGCAAGTCACCCCTGCAAGCGGCAGTGGCCGGAATCGAAAGAGTCGGTCGCGGCGTTTTGTCTTCCTTTGCGACCTCGGCGCTGCTGTTCGGCAGCCTGCTGTTTCTTAAAGGCGATATGGGGCAGGTCATGGGTGTATTGCCGGTGGTTTTGCTGTCGGTGCTTACCATCAGCCTGGTTGAGGCTTTTTTGATTCTGCCGCATCACCTGATGCACTCGCTGCAGCACCATGCGAACCGGGAAAAACCGCAATGGCGAGCGCGCTTCGAGCAAAAGTTCGAAGCCTTGCGCGCCGCGGTCGGCGACTTTGCCGACCTGGCGATCAGCTACCGATACCTTAGCGTCGGCATCGCGCTGGGTCTGTTTGTCGTTACCGTCAGCCTGTTCCCGGCCGGGCTGATCAAATTCAAGGCGTTTCCCGACCTCGAGGGAAACCTGCTCGAGGCACGCATCATTATGCCGCAAGGCACACCCTTCGACCGTACCGAGAAGGTGGTCGGCAAGTTGCTCGCGAGCCTGCGCGAGGTCGAGCGGCAGCTACCCCCCGAAACCGAGGGTAAGCTGATCCGGCATATCCAGGTTTTTTACAGCAGTAACGCCGATGCCGGGGAAGTCGGCGCGCATCTCGCCACGATCAGTCTGGATTTGCTCGATTCGGAAAGACGTAACACCTCCTTGAACGAGCTGCGCCGCCTGTGGCTGGAGACCACCGGGCCGATCTCCGATGCGGTATCGGTGCAATTCAAAGAGCCGGTGCTGGGTCCGGCCGGACAGGCGATTTCCATTCGTCTACAGCATAACGATCTGCAGCAGTTATCGAGCGCTTCCTGGGAACTGCAAACCTGGCTAAATGGCTACCCTGGCGTGTCCAATGTGATGGACGATCTGCGTCTGGGTAAGCCCCAATTTACCGTCAGCCTGCTGCCCGGTTCATTGGTTTCGGGACTGAATGCGCAGCAGTTGGCACAGCAGCTGCGCGCCGCCTACCAGGGCGTCAAGGTCGACGATGTTTATCGCGGGCGTGAGGCTTATGAAATCAACGTCCGGCTCGATACCGATCGTGATAATGCACTTAGCGATTTCGAGCAGCTTAGTCTGTTCAATAACCAGGGTATCGATATCCCGCTTAGCGCCATCGCCGGTATTGACGAAAAGCGAGAATTTTCGCGCATTATTCGCATCAATCACCAACGTACCGTCACGATTTCCGGCGATATCGATGCCGACATCGCTAACACCAATGAAATAATCGGCGATACCCGAAAGCGTTTTCTAAGCGGTTTGCAGCAGCGCTATCCCGGCATGTTCATTAGCCTCGAGGGTGAGGTCAAAAACAGTCAGGAAACCAATCAATCGATTCTGACCGGCTTCATGCTCGGTATTTTCGGGGTATATTTCCTGCTTGCTTTCCAGTTCCGTAACTACCGCGAACCGTTGGTGGTGTTAATGAATATTCCACTAGCGCTGATCGGTGTGGTCTGGGGCCATAAGCTGATGGGCCTCGATATCACCATGCCGAGTATGATCGGCTTTGTTTCTCTGGCGGGGATTGTTGTCAACGATTCGATCCTGCTGGTCGAGTTCGTCAAGCGTCGCAGCCTCGAGGGCTTGGCGTTGCACGATGCCGCCGGGCAGGCGGTGCGCGATCGCTTTCGCGCGATATTCCTGACCTCGGTGACCACCGTCGCCGGTATGTTGCCATTGTTGTCTGAAACCAGCCTGCAGGCGCAGGTATTGGTGCCGCTGGTCGCCAGCGTCGTCTTCGGAATGATATCGTCGACCTTTCTGTTGCTGCTGGTTTTACCGGCGGCTTACGCAATCATGGAAGATCTCGGTATTCGCGAAGTCGACAGCGATGAAATGGCCTTTATCGAGCAGACCGGCGCATGACCGAAAAAAGAACCACGCCATTGTAGCGCAGACGTCCACGCACGCTTCGTTATCCCTTACCGCATGCGGTTTTAAGCCCCGCGGGTCCCACTTAGCGGCGGTCCGAGGCAGCGCGATCTTGCAGTCAACGCTGTGTCGCTGTTGTCGGGTCCCCATACACGAGTCGGAATCGGTTGTAGCCCGATAGTCAGGAACGCAGGGATTTGATCACGGTCGCCGAATCGGGTTTGATACCGCGCCATATTTCAAACGCCGCGGCGGCTTGTTCCACCAGCATGCCGAGCCCGTCGCAAGCGCGAGCCACACCGCGGGCCCTGGCCCAGCCGACGAAGGCCGTGGCGGTTTCGACGTTGTACATCATGTCGTAACATACCGTGTGCCGCTGCAAAACGGTCTCCGGGATAGCCGGGACTTCATCATTTAGCCCGGCGGCGGTGCCGTTGATAATCAGGTCAAAACCCCGATCGCCCAGAGCGTCGAAGGCGCTTGCTTCGACGATGCCTCGATTTGTGAAATCGCGCGCCAGTTGCGATGCCTTGGCCGGCGTACGATTGGCAATCGTCAGGCGTGCCGGCGACAGTGCCAGTAACGGATCGAGCACGCCGCGTACCGCGCCGCCGGCACCCAGCAGCAGGATTTCGCGCTGTTTAATTTCTATTCCTAAATTGTCGCGCAGATCTCGGGTCAGGCCGAGTCCGTCGGTGTTATCGCCGGCGATGCTGCCGTCGGTTTCGAAACTTATCGTATTGACGGCGCCGGCGCGCTCGGCGCGGGCGCTTAAGGAATTACACAGGTCCCGGGCTTCACCCTTGAAGGGTAGGGTGACGTTGACCCCGGCGAAGCCTCGATTTTGCAATTCGCGGATGCCGGGTGCGAAACCTTCAAGCGGCAATTCGATGGCGCGGTAGCTGAGCGCCTGGCCGGTTTGCGCGGCAAAGCTGCTGTGAATTTGCGGCGATAGGCTGTGGGTTATCGGATTGCCGACCACGGCATAGCGGGCTACCTGCTCGGGTGGAGTCACAGTTACTCCTGTAACCAGGCGGCCGCCGCTTTTGCGTAATAAGTCAGAATGCCGTTGGCGCCGGCGCGCTTGATCGACAGCAGCGCTTCCAATACGCAGGCTCTTTCGTCGATCCAACCGTTCTGACCGGCCGCCTTGAGCATGGCGTATTCGCCGCTGACCTGGTAGACGAAGGTCGGAAACTGTAAATCCTCGCTGATGCGGCGCACGATGTCGAGGTAGGGTAGGCCGGGTTTGACCATGACCATGTCGGCGCCTTCGTCGATATCCATGGCGACTTCATAGAGGGCTTCGTCGGTATTCGCCGGATCCATCTGGTAGGTGTATTTATTGCCACCGGCGAGATTTTCCGCGGAGCCCACCGCGTCACGAAACGGTCCGTAAAAACTCGAGGCATACTTGGCGGCGTAGGCGAGGATGCGGGTGTTCGGGTAGCCGCTCGACTCCAGTGCTTCGCGAATCATGCCGATGCGGCCGTCCATCATATCCGAGGGCGCCACCACGTCGGCGCCGGCGGCGGCGTGCGACAGGGCCTGTTTGACCAGTACTTCGACGGTCGCGTCGTTGCTAACATAGCCGTTTTCGTCGACCAGGCCGTCCTGCCCGTGGCTGGTGTATGGGTCGAGCGCGACGTCGGTAATGACGCCGAGTTCCGGCTGCGCATCTTTGAGCGCGCGTACCGCGCGTTGTACCAGTCCGTCGGGGTTCCAGGCTTCATCGGCGCCGTCGCTTTTGCCGGCGGCACCGACTACCGGGAACAGGGCGATCGCGGGGATGCCCAGGCCGACGATCTCGTTGGCCTGTTCGAGCAGTAAATCGATGCTTACTCGTTCGACACCGGGCATCGATTCGACCGCCTCGCGCTGCTGTTCGCCATCGAGAATGAACATCGGATAAATGAAATCGTCGGCGCTCAAGCGGTGCTCGCGCATCAAGCGCCGGGAGAAATCGTCGCGACGCATGCGACGCTTGCGGGTGTAAGGGTAACTGGACACGTCAATATCTCTGTTTGATCGAATGCTGCAAATATCGCACAAAACAGGGCTAGGCGACAGGTGTTCCTGTCACCCTCATGGCGGTCGTTTGAACTTATGACGCGAGATACTATCACAGTGGTATAGTGACCGGGCTGTATTACCGTCTTTCTCCCGGGCAGGGGGAGCAGGTGGCGAGCATGAAAATAGAATTGAAGCTGATCCGCATATTATTTTTAGGACTGAGCGCGGTATTATTTGCGGGGCTGACGCCGGCGCAGCCCGCGGTCGCAGGCGAGGCGGACGCGCTGAAAATAATCGTTTACGGCGCAACCGGCCGGGTCGGTAGCCGCGTGGTCGAGGAAGCGTTGAATCGGGGGCATCGGATCACCGCGGTGTCGCGTGACCCCAACCGCGTGACCAAACAGCATGAAAATCTGAGCGCGGTTCAAGGCGACGTGCTCGATCCGGAAAGCGTTTCCGCGTTGGTCGGCGGGCAGGATATCGTCGTGGTGTCCGTGCGTGGTAGCGTGGATAAATCGAAGCAACCCGAAAAAACGGTTCATCGCCTGGCGGCGGAAGTCATTGTCAACGCGTTGCGCGATTTGGGCGCCACGGCGCCGCGGCTGATTTTCGTCGGTGGCGCCGGCAGCCTGGAGGTGAAAGCCGGCGTGCTCTATGCCGATAAGTTGCCGTTTTTTATCCCGGGTTTCGTGCGCCAGGAAATCGCCGGACATGTCTTGACCCTCGAGTATCTGCGGGGCATAGACGATGTGCGCTGGACCTATATCAGCCCAGCCAAAAAATTCAAACCCGGCAAGCGCAGCGGACGCTATCGCATCGGCGGCGACCGGATGCTGACGGATAAAAAGGGCAAGAGCCGAATCTCGATGGAGGATTTTGCATTGGCCCTGGTCGACGAAGCCGAAAATTCGAAGTTCATCCGCCAACGCTTCTCGGTTGCCTACTGATAAATTGGAGTCGTTAAAATGAGCGGCGCGGAGCCTGGTTAGTAGCGAAGCTGGTACCAGATATAAGCCGCCATTTCACGCAAGGCGTAACGGCTCATATTGAGAGCGCCGGCGCTGGGCAACAGGTTATTCCAATTGAAAGCCCGCGCTCCCAGAAACGCGGTCGGTGCGGGAATGACGCTAAGGCCGGCTTTTTCGAAAATGGCTACGGCGCGCGGCATATGCCAAGCCTGGGTCACCAGGTAAACGCGGTTCACCTGCTTTTGCGCCAACAAGGTCTTTGAAAAAAAAGCGTTCTCCGCAGTGCTGAGACTCTTGTCCTCTAGCCAGAGCTCGGCAGCGTCGAAATCCTGTTTCAGATTTTCCGCCATGGCCTGTGCCAGGCTCTTGTTCGCCCCCTGCGGCAGCAATCCCCCACTGACCAGAATCGGCAAATCCGTATTGCGCTGCAGGAATGCGGCGTAGCGGGCTCTGAGCAGCGTATGTCCCCCCACGGTATCGCCGCCATACTCGGGGGCGGCCAAGTTTAGATCGCCGGACAACAAAACGATCGCACCGGCCGTCGGATCGCCGGGATCGCTCGCATCCAGCGCGGGATAAGTCTCTACCTGGCTGATGAGAAGAGCGGCGAAATAAGGAGAGCAGCACAAATAAAAAACCAGCATCAGCACGTATACGGATGCCTTGCCGAGGGCTGGTTTTTTACGCCGCAGATACAGGCAGCCGGCAGTCAATACCAAGAATAACCCCGGCGGTAAGACCAATTCTTCAAAGGTTCGAGCGACGAGCTGCCACATACCGCGATCCGTTAAACAGGTTGCCGAAAACTATACCGGCTCTCGAAGCGGTAAGATAGGCCGTTCGACCCCGCTGTAACACCCACGCTTGCGGCGCCGGAGAAGTTGATTCAGACGTTGCGAATTAACCAGCGCACCAAGTCGGTCCACAGCAATTTGATTTGTTTCTTGGTGGGCATGATGCCGGCATGCGGCAATTCCAGCGTGATAACCGGTATGCCGAGATGGATGCCGGCGTAGTTTCCAAGCGACCCGGGATAAGTGCCCATCAAGTTTTTGTGCAAATTACCGATGCGCTTCGGTGCGTTGCCGCGATTGGGTGCGTCATAGTCCACCAGAGAATAGGGTGCATGCACGGCAATGATTACATCGGGTTTGAAGTTTGAAATCTCCCGATAAAGCCAGTAGGTTTCGGGTTCGCTCAACGGGTAAGGACCCGGATAGCGGCGCTTATTCTTGCGGGCCTTGCCGTACCAGTAAGCCAGCGGCGCGCCGAGGTGACTTTCGGGGGTGACGAAATTCCGATTCAAATCGACGCGGTTGGCATTGGTACGGCTGTGTTTGGGTTGCAGGGCCCCGTCGGGATTCAGCAGCGGATTGATGCGCCAGTGAAACAGCCCGGAATGATGTTTTTCCAGCGTGTGCATCCATTTGAAAACGACGCTGATCGATGACAGTTCATCGCCGTGGGTGCCGCCCACCAACAGCACGCGGCCCTTTGGCTTGCGCGCCTCCAGTGGCGGGTACTCTTTAATCAGCAGCGGAAATCCGTCAACCGAGCGGTAACCGCTGGGTTGCATTTGCAGTGTATCGCATTCCTTGAAACTGACGCTCGCGAGCTTGCCGGAAATCTTTTGGCAGGCGGACTCGACCTCGTTGGCGCCCACGACGGGAGTCATCGCTGCCAGTGCGACAATGATGGCGGGGCGCAGCCTAATCATCGAAGGTAACGGTTTTGAGCCTGTCGATAAGGTTAATGTCGCCGTTTGGAAAAGCCCGGTTGAGCAGGCGTAGGATGTTTTCGGCGTCATATTCGATTGCGCTTTGTCGCGCCAGCGAGGTGAAATCTTGGGATTTGCGGCTGATAAGTTGCAGGCGTGGCGCTTCGATGGCATCCATTTGCGCCTGGCTTAGTCGGGTGAAACTGCGGTTGATCTCGAGTAACTTTTTATCGGTGGCAGGATATTTGTCCTTGCTGGCGCTACCCAACAGCGTCAGAACCCGAGAGTTTTGTAGCCGGATGGCGCTCAGCCGCGCCGGCTGATTTTCGCCGCCGCGCGGTTTAACCAGGGTTTTCGCGGTAACTCCGTAGTCGGTGCGGCTCACTTTTAATTCGCCGTTTCGAGTAAGGCGTTTCAATAAAGCCGCTAAGGATTCGTCCGCCTTGAGGCTCACCATGCCGATTTGCACAAGCGCGCCCGTATCGGGATTTGTCGCCATGAGGACGTCTGGATCGTTCCTGATTTTCCACGCGCGGGGTAACTGCAGCGCAAACCCGAGCTCGGGGTGAGCGAATCGATTTTTAACCACGATACCCTGTTCCGGGCTCGGGCCCCAGACCATGCCGTCGATCACATCGTGGTAACCCGCCTGGTTATCTTCGCGATAGCTTTGGCGGGATAGTTTCTTGGCCGCGCGCACCACGGTTTTGAGCCGGTCGTCGTTACGCGGGTGGGTGGCGAATACCCCGTGATAGGTTTGCGCTGCGCGTTTTTCTTTTTTGGCCAGAGCTTTTTCGTATACCTCCTGGTCTTTTAGCACGCCGATGACTTCCAGCATGGTTTCCGGATCGTAGCCGCTGCGGTGCAGATATTCGGCGCCGAGACGATCGGCTTCGAGTTCGTGTTCACGGCCGTAACCCCTGATCAGACCGGTTGCGAGTTGTTGACTGAGATTACCCAATGACGACTCGCCGGTGGCTGCTCCGACTAATACACTGAGTACGTTCGATATTACCTGTCCGGATTGCTGGCGCACCGAGTGTCGTGCCGTCACATGGCCGATCTCGTGTCCCAGCACGCCGGCTAGCTCGGCCTCCGAATTGAGGTAAGCCATGATGCCGCGGGTGATGTAGATGTAACCGCCGGGCAACGCAAAGGCATTGATCTCGGACGAATCCAATACCGTGAACTTGAACTTCAGGTGGGACCGATGACTGATGGCGGCTAGTTCCTGGCCAACGCGGTTAACATATTGCTGCATTCGAGGATCGTCGTAGATGCCGTACCTGGCAATAATGTCGCGGTGATACTGGCGACCCTGCTGGATCTCCTTGGATTCGGATACCAACGCCAGATCGCGCTCGCCGCTGACGGGATTGATCGCACAGGCCTGCAGCGCGAGGCATAGCGCCAATAGACTGATCGTTATCGGTTTCATGGGTGAATTATTGGGTTAGTGGGCTCTATATTCAAGGCAAAAAAAAGGCGATGTTATATTTGCCGTACCCAAATGTGTGAAGGGGTTGTAGAATGGCTTCCTTCATAGAAAGTTTGGCTATGATTTCTATGCCAAACATGGGGCAGAACGGAAAACTTATTATGCTTGCATGTTATCTTGATGGTAGTGGGACACATGATCAGTCTCGCGTAATTGTGTGGGCTGGGCTGGCTGGGCACATTCAGCATTTCAAAGAATTTGAAAAAAAGTGGAAAAGGCAGTTACGAGATCCTTGTGATGGACTTAAGCCGCAAATCAAGGCGCTTCATTCTTCATATTTGGCCTTGGGTGATGGCGAATTCGCGGGATACAGCGAAGCAGAAAGAGACCTTACTAGAAAAAACTTCCGCCAAATTATCATTGATTGCGAACTTACCTGGGTCTCTTATGGGATATCAAAAGAAGCATGGGATAACGCGGTTAAAGAGAAAAAGATATATTCTAGGTTAACAGCAGAAAGCATTGTTTTTGGGAAAGTGATTAGCACTCTTTGCAAGTCGTCTCTCCCGGATGAGCCAATGTCATTCCAGTTTGACAAGGGCAGGCAACCAGAAAGCATTGTCAGAATGATTGAGCCAGCAATAGGAGACGCTAAAAAGGAATATGTATCTTATGCATTTACTCCAGTAGCCCTGAATGTTGGGCTGCAAGGCGCTGATCTGGTGGCCCATGAAACATATCGATTTTTCAATAAATATATGGACGACCAAGGCGCAACACCAATCCCTCACCTACAAAGGCTAGTTGACGGCGCTCATGATAGTCTTGCAGGATGGTTTGGCAGAGATGAAATTGACAGGGCTATAGTTAATGTAGACTCCAGTTTTACTGGTTATGAGAGGGACGAGTATCTTTCTTATCTTGAGTCTTTGGATTCGGGAGTGTTAGAAATTTTGTGTCAATTCTTTAATGTGCAGCATAATGCTGTTAGGAGAATTGATAATGACAGACAAATTCGATTTTAATAAAGCCCTGAAGGCGATTCAGTCTGGGCA
>Ga0126332_10000511_pt1 | contig 13934 bp, 4 predicted proteins | sample InaspJWI42metaG_FD_94482 | JGI IMG/M metagenome (GOLD analysis project Ga0126332, IMG submission 94482) | Marine gutless worms symbiont microbial communities from Oahu, Hawaii - Inanidrilus sp. 2 OAHU.JWI-42 metaG | ecosystem: Host-associated > Annelida > Digestive system > Unclassified | place...
GGTTGTGTATATGCTCTGTTGATCTGACCCATTCAGTTGATTATCAGAGAAAGAAAGCAACTAGGGGCCTATGTTGGAAACTTGGGTGAATTAAAGAGCATTTATTTCACAAAAGGAAATCATATGGAATTAGGATTTATATGCGTTAGCTTTCCGCCCCCGTTCTTCGTTCTTTATAGTCCTTATGATTCTCTAAATCTTAACCAGGCCGTCGTATACATCTCTGGCCACTAAAAGGAAGTCATATTCAGTCAGATTCAGCTTTTGCTGACTGTCGTATGCGCTTATAAATTGTCTTTAGGGCCCACTTACTTAATCTGTATATTATATATTCGTACATTGGTTACAGACGGCGGCGGCGGCAGCGAGCGACACGCGCGAAGAGGCGGCGGGCGAGCTGGCGCTGGAGTACCTGCCCGCCGGCGCGGGGGCGGGGGCGGGAGGCGGGGCTCTGCGGAAGCATGGCCAGTTCATCACCGAGACTCTCGGTGCCGCGGTGGAGTCGGTCGATCTCGAGGACGCCAGCGTTCTGACCAACATTCTCGTCGCGCTCGGACAGATACACGCCGCCTACCAAGTCAAAACACACTATCTGCCGGTATCATTATGAGCCATAGGCCGTTGTCACGTCATCAGTAGATTCTTATGGAGTGCCTTACAGTATCCAGTTTCCAGTTGTAAGTTGTATTTTTGTATACAGTTGATCAGCGGTTCGTCAGCGCGAGCATATAGGCGGGCCTACACATACACGCCCAGTCACGTGTAGGCCTATATGAACAAGTGATCAAAGAATTTTCACGAAAGGCCGCATCGCGGGGGCGCCCTCCCCCAAACTGCTCTTTTTATGGGGGTTCAGGCTCCCGTGGTTCCTTTGGCCCAACCTATATAGTCCACACCCGAAACGGCGTCTCGATTAGTTCATCTTTGCCCAATGTGCATGCGATGCGGAAGGTTCAGTTTTAATGCGCATTTTCCTCAGGTTAGGAATATACTTAACTGGCAGTGCCGGATTACTCAATATGCTGACTACAGTGTAGCCCATGCCTCTGGGCCCCGCACTTTTTAGGGGCCCAGCAGCAACAAATGAAAATAATGTTCATTTGATCTTGAAAGAAAATTACAATCAAGCTTCCTCAAATTGGTCCAGCAAGATAGAAAACATGCAGTGCATCAAGTTAAAGAAACGAAAACTTTACATCGAAGATTCTATAAAGCAAGTATAAGCTCTCGCAGATGGACCCGCGCAACGCGTTGTATTAGGAGATAATTAGCGAGGGGGCCCTGGGTTTCCGAGGCCTAGGGGCTTCCGCAGGGTTTCAATGCGGCTGTTGACACTATTGGTTGGTTGGGCGGCAGGAAGGGCATCCGGCCTGTAAAAAACTGAGTGGTGGGTTGCTGGCGTGGTTATCTGTCTGGAGCGAGGCCCAGCTGATGCCGCTGCCACTCACTGTCTCTTGCTTCAGTAAAATCCAGATTGGTTTTACCTTTTTGGTACCGGCTCACCCGGGTAGTCCCGGACAAAGGGCCGCTAAACGGGTATGTGTGTGTGTGTGTGTGTGTGGTAGCTAGGCGATGTCGGCGACGTGCGATGTGTTGTGTTGGTTGATTGATTGATTGATTGTCGGTGGCGGTGCAGCTGTTCTGGCCGATGGTCCAGCACAGTCTGCGGCAGAGCCTCGGCGCCGACCTGTACACGGACGAGGTGGACGACGCCTGGAAGGCGGTGTTCGCTCACGTCATCAGCAAGATGCGCGACGGCATCCGCGCCCACCAGCAGCAGCAGCAGCAGCAGCAGCAGGGCGAGCTCAGCTCCGGCTCGTACACCAGCATCGTACTATGACGCAGTGTGCGGCTTGCCGCAAAACAGCTGGGGGGGGGAGTTAATGGAGTTGGTATAGTCACATTTTGCGGGATTCTATTGTTCCCTGGAAAGGACCGGTATGCGGGATAGCGTGCGGGGGGGAGGGGCGGCGGCGTGTCCAGTGACGCGTGACCAGCCGTCCACAGTCCACAAAGTTCTAACTGTAGGCCTAACGTTATATGTTCGTACATGTTGCTGCGAACTGAATGTATGGAACTGCATGACCCCTTTCAACTGTGTTTAGGCTTATTAAAGCAATAAGACTTTAAATTAATTTCTTCGAACTTCACACCAAGGTTCAGATTATAATATGCGGCTAATGGAACGAAAGTGTGCCAATACAACTGGCACAGTGCTGGTTACCTGGGATGGTGGAATTTCCAATGCTAAAATATTAATATATTATTCAAATAAAATATACGGAAGCAATTTTATCAAACAGCACTTGTAAACTGTTACGGTTTGAAATTACCAAAATGCTGATAGCAGTTAAAATGAATTTACTGTGTCATTTATTACAATTTTCGGCACACTTTCGTTCCCTATACCGATACGTTGATTGGTATAATCATAACTGGCGACGACTGACGGCATGACTTGTGCGTTGGGCCTAATCTTCCTGTTCCTGCCAACTTTTCTTTCAGGGACGAGACGTCGACAATGCCAGTTCGATCAGTGATCACATCAAAGACGTATTTAGATAAACGCTCGCTGAGACAGGGAGCAAATGATTCATCGATTCCGTGTCGTTGGAAATGTATACGACTATTGTGCTTGGCGTTCTACGTGGTACGATCGTGTTAAGCACCACTGAACGGCGCTGTTCTAGTTGAATCAGGTTATACACGAGTGATTGACGAAATGCTCCACTCGTGTAGGCCCTATTATAATAACTAGGTGTATGTGCATTAGTATATCTGACGCACTTATGAGTGCTAACAATGTTGTACCTTAGCTTTACAAGTATCAGCTGTCGCTAATCGACCCGCGCGATGGAATCGTGCTGTAGACAGAGCTTGACCAGCACCATGATAAACTACAGCGGTCGAGCGTCGGAGCTCGGAGGTATTGTCAACTTAATTGACTGACGACGGTCCAGTTTATCACGCTCTGAGCGTCCACCTTTTTCGAGCTAAGTTGATAACACATTTTGACGATCGATATGCCGTGGCGCCTGAGTTTGAGAAAAAGTTCCAAAGTGAAGTGCCCTTATTTTTGTGGATACTTGAATTTCCTTAAAGCACAGTGCAGGACTGGTCGAAACAAGCCGCCATGCCAAAAACAGACCAATCTGTCCATTCCTTTCGATAGAGAACACCGACTTGTGAAAGACACAGACAGACGTAGGGCCATAGCTAGTACCCGCGCTAGCATAGCGTCGCGCGGGAAAAAAACTTGAAATATTAGTCGACGCAATAAATCAGAGAGCAATTAAAATACCAAAGATACACTTCATTATATAACGTAAATATAATACAACATTATAACAAAGCAGCTCATATAATATCCGAGCTTTACTTACAAATGTGTGATAAATATAATTGCTGTAAAGCTGTCTTATAATAATAAGCGGAGCAAATTGAGCATAATACACGTGAAGGCAATGGGTTAGGAGTCAAACTCATATCACGTGCCAAATGTAAGGCAAGTTAGGTATCTGCACTAGAAAAAACTATCAATAACTACTAATTACAAAAATATACAGGAAAAACTTCAACTCTCATAACAAGAAAGCAATGTAAAAATGTCAAAATTCTGTATAGACAGCTGCACAAAAACAACATTCGGATAAACAATAGGGAAACAGGAAAAATAACACTGTCAACACTTGGATGAAACGACTAATCAACAATTGAGTAATGTTACTGTATGCCGAATACAATACTTTCTTATATGTTTAGGCATATTCTAATCTTGCAGGTAATCACAATAAAGTAAAATATAAATCGTAAACTTAACAATATTCTTCAATGTAACTTGTCTACAGTTAATTAAGGACTTTCTATAAGTATCAACATTGATTAAAGTCTGGCCTTAACAACAAAATAATACGATATATATTTCTTCATATTGATGCCATATTCATATTCACACGGTATGGATATCTCACTTCATCATACATAGAGTAATATGAAAAGTTAATCAAGAAAACTGAAGACTAGTTGTAAATACCCATAACAGACTTCACAGTTCAAATTGATAAGCTCATTGGGATATGGTTTATAATCACAGCATTTACAAGCACGGGGTAAATGCAATAGGCAAACTACATGAATAACAAGGCAGTCATAGACCGCAGACTCTGCCCCCGGTGTTGTCACCTGGGGAGTTACCTGCGGCTTAGTAGGCCCTCACTGCAAGAAGTAGTCCTGAGCGTCCGCTGCCTGCAATATTCCTACGTGCCAAGTCCAAGGCTGCGTGTGAGCCTCACTGCCTCAGCCTGGCGGCGACGTCAAAGTTTGACGTCGCCGCCAGGCTGAGGCAGTGAGGCTCACACAGCCTTGGCAAATATGACGTCATCCATACGTGACGTATCACTACGCCGCCACAGGAGGACCGAGACAACCACGGCCATAGGTATTACGCACAAAAAATTTGGTTAACATCGGAAGTGTAGTTCCGAAGATATGATTCCGGGCAGACAAACGCACAGACACAGACAGACAGACAGACACACGCTCATCACAATACGGGCGGAGTAACAAACTACTTACTACTACTACTACTAGGCCTACTACTACTACTAACACGCTTAACGGCCCTTTGTCCGGGACTACCCGGGCAAGCCGGTACCAGAAACGTAAAACCAATCCGGATTTTACTGAAGCACGAGACAGTGAGTGGCAGTGGCATCAGCTGGGCCATATGCAAGCCTGCACCTCGCTCCAGACAGATAACCATGCCAGCACCCCACCACTCAGTTTTTTACAGGCCGGATGCAATTCCTGCCGCCCAACCAACAGCATCAAAGCACTGAAGGCACATAACATAACAAACTAGTTATCATCTGGTTAACCAGTATACTCAGTCAGTGATAAAAAAGAAGGTGTGGCAAGAACTAAATTGCAATCAGATTGTTGCCAAAATAAACTGAAAGGCTAACCGTAATCGTAAACCGCCACTGCCCGATGGTTGTTTTACAGAGGGGGGAAGGTGCAGATGTCAGGATGTGATGGGCAAGTATCGAGTCAGGGCAGCTGTGAGGAGGATCGAGCGAGCTGATCGAGCCGTGAGTGTAGCACAGCGAGCACGAGGTCGACGGTCGCCGCGTGGCTGTCGCTCGGCGTCCGGTAGTCGGCGCCGACGTTCGCCGTTAGAGTCGGTCTCAGCGGCTCGAGGCGCTCGTCCCAGCCGACGGACGCGGCGGCGGCGGCGTCGTGTAGCGAGCTGCGCGCCGACCACAGCACCTGCTGGACCGCCGCCACGCTCAGCGTCGACGTGGGACTGTCGTCACCTGGCGGCGGGGACGGGCTGCATGATGGAGACAGCGCGACCACCAGGCCGCCGCCGTCAGCGTCGTCGTCGTCGTCGTAGTCGTCGCTGACGACACAACCACTTCCGCCATTCACCTACAAGTAAAGTGTGTCATACAGCATCACGAGTGTAGGCACCGGCGGGGGCTCATCTCCCTTCCTTAGACCGCGAGCCCGACGCACGGCCAGTGCGACGCCAGACCTAGGGTTACCTTCCCTGCTGCACAGTATCACCACATTGTACCAAATTACAGGCCTACTGTTTGTGGCCGAGGCACATGTGTGCGAACAACTTGCCTGAGGTTTTTATGTGGAAACGGAACGGCCGGGACTCGAACCCTTTTGCGTTGCAAGTCCAACGCCCTAACCTAACGTTACACCACCAGACCATTCCAGTGTTATCTAATTAAATCAGCTAATTAAGTGGGTAATTAATTATGAAACGTGCCAATTCTAATTTTAATTAATTAGGTGTTTTAAACTAATTCTAACTAAAATCTTAATAATTATTTTACAATTTCATCTGTTGTCTCTTAACAGGTTCTTTTATGTGTATGAACATTACTATTCTAACGTTACTATTATTTTACGTGTATGAACATCAATATTTGCACGACGTATCAACTTCATGACTTACTGTACACGTGATTCAACTAAGCATATGCTTAGAGTTATTGTATAACAGTTTTCATAATACAACACTGCCTGAGTTTCTTTCTACACTAATTTAAACAAACTCCAATAAACAAGTATGTGTTGATCCCTGTACCTCGGATCAAAGCATATGACGCTGCCCGCTCGCTGCGGCGTTCTGGCGCCGGCGGCAGATATTGATCGACATGTGCCGCCGGGCGCCGGCGCCCGGTCTGCAGCAAACCAGCTGCAGCGTACTGGCTGTCGATCGACGGGACAGACAGACGGACACCGATACTGATACTTCTGAGCATATCGGTTTTTTCTTTGCCTTTTAGGCTTTTCTCTTCCACTTTTTAGTTTTTGGTTCCGTGCGACAGATCAAGTTGACTTGTGTCAGCTTTTGAGCGCACATTAAAAAAGCTTCTCGTATCGTATCGTACGGTACCGTTAATTTGACGTTCACCGCTAGAAGTGGGCAGCGTCAATACATGTAACTAGCGCCTGCGGCGCTAGTTCCCTCTGCAACTCTCGCGCCTTCGGCGCTCTCTGTTTGCACTGTACTCCGCCGCCGCCGACGTTGTAGCAGCAATAACGGCAACAGTGACGTTATAGCAACACTAAAGACTATGACGTCATTGTTGCTATGACTTAACTTTCGTTGCACATGCTATACTTCTGCGCTCTCTAATAGTATAGACGGCTAACGCCATGACCGCTATAGTGTCTGAATCGTAAACTCGTTCTCTAAAAAGGTGACCGGGAGACACGTCCGGGGGAATGCCCGGACACCAGCTGGCAGCCCGCACCAGCCGCCGCCGCCTTTATCTCGCGCACACGTTTACACGGAGACAACGTGGCCATGCAGGACCAAGCTGGAGCCATCTGCATCTTGGATGCGGCGCGTGGTCGTGCATGCCGTAGCGCTGCGGGCATTACAATCTCCACAGAGCAGTTAGATAGTAGTTAGATTAGCAAGTAGGAGAGTTAAAACAACGCTGACCTTGACGTCTGAAGTAGCAGGGCCGGCCGCCGAGCCGACGCCGGCCTGTGACGCGCTGGCGTTCTCCCGTTTCCGCTTGCGACTCGGCGGCGGCGCGGCTCCGCTCACCGCCTCGCTCCACGCCGCCAGCGCCTCGGTCACCGCCTCCTCGAACGTCGCAAACGCGTCGGCGGACCCGGCCGGAGCGTCGAGCCGGTCGCGGAAGCGGCGGGCGGGCGCCGGGAGCCGGTCTCGCGGCAGCGACAGGAGCCGGTCGATCTTGCCGAGGACCTGGACGACGCCGGGTGGGATCTGGGCGTCCAGCAGGGCCGCGGTGACCGGCCAGCGGCGCGGCGCGACCGGGTCGACGGCGGCGGCGGGCGGCGGCGGCGGCGGCGCGTCGACGAAGTAGCGGCGGCGGTGTCGCTCGAGCCAGACGCGAAGCTGGTCGGCGGCCGGCATGTCGGCGGGCAAGGGCGCGAACAGCGGCCCCGAGTCGGCGGCGGCGGCAGCGGACCGGGACATGTCGAGGACGCCGCCGCCGCCGCACAACGCGACGCCGCCCGGAGCGATGACCGCCGACACGGCCATGTCGGACGCTCGGCTCGCGTCACAGCTCCGAGGACCGGCATCAAAGCTCGGAGGACCGGCGCAGCTGGACTGCAGCGGCAGCCGCGTCCTGGTGCGCGTTCTGCTCGGCTTGTCGGCGGCCGTCACCGCCGCTCCCTGCGCGGCCGCCGTCGCCGCCGCCGCCGAGCCGTTGGCCAGCACGGCGCTGTTCATGCCCATCTGCCACTTGACGATGTTGTGCATCCGGTAGCGGCCGGAGTGCTCGCGCCACAGCCGCCCGGCCTCGAGCTTCACCTCGCACAGGCTCGAGAACCCGCCGTCGGCCGGCGGCAGCGTGAGCCGCGTGCGGAACTCGGCCGCCCACGGCTCGGCCGACTCGCAGGCGAACTGCAGGTTCGAGTCGTACTTCATGGCGTTGCGATGGCAGTACTCGCGGTAGACGGCCGGCGTCACGGGCAGCTTGGGCCGCACGACCGCGTCGAGCCGCGACAGCTGGTCCTCCGTCCAGCCGAGGAAGTAGTTGTTCTTGTGTCGCGCCACCGTGATGCGCACCTGCAGTTGTCAGAAACTTCAGAGACATACTTCACAATGTCGTCTACGTCATATTGTTATTACTTATCATGCAACTCTATTTTAGTAGAGGCCACACATGTTTTCCGATCCATACACTGCATAGACAAGAAGTAACACAAAAACAATATGTTACAAAAATAATTAAATAGTTTGTATTTTTTGTTTTTTTTATTGGCTTTGAAATATTTCACGCTCACAACACTACCCCTCGAGAGGGGGGACTCACGGGCGTCCACCCCCAAACGGCGGCGCAGGGGGCCAGAAACTAAAATGCTGCGCAAATTGCAATGAAGTAAGTAATGCCTAAACAAGTTGCCAACCAAAAATTGCAAACGTTTGTTGAGACAGGCTATTTTTGGTTCATTTAACAGACTCTATCACACTCACTTTTGTGCTTGTTAGTCATAAAAATTATTTGTCAGACTGGTTTGAGCTCCCTCGCCTGCGGCGCCCGGGGCAACTGCTCCCCCCCCCTTAGTGACGACACTGATTCAGTGCTGTGGCTTTGTACGCACTCAGCGATTGTAACGACAGTGTGGAATGCCATACGATAAACACGATCGTTCCTAAGATTCCGTTCTGGCACGACTACGATGGTAGCACTAAGCGTCTAGCAGACGAAATGCTCTAGACGATGCATGCGCACCTTGTCGAGCAGCGACATGCCGTGGTCGGAGAAACTCGGAAACAGGAACGACAGACCGCGCTCCGAGCGCCGGTAGTCGGCGGCCGACGACGACCCTCGCTCGACCGCCGGTGACTTCTTGGGCGCCCTGGGCGGCGGTGGCGGCGACGTCACGGTGCCGGAGGACTCGAGGCACAGGCTGTCGCCGGCGGCTCCCAGACTGGCGGTGTACAGCTGATGGGTAGCGGGCGGACAGACCTGCTGGTGGTCAGAGACGGCGTCGAATCGCTGAGACGCCGCGGCGGCAGCGGCGGGCCCGGCGTCGGACTGCGCTGCCAGTGAGCTGGTCATGTCGGACGCGTCGACGTCGTCACTGCAGACTGCGTACGTCAACGCCGCCTCGCCGACGCTCGCCCGTGCTCCTAGTGACAATAACAGAAGATAACATGACTGGGTGGCTCGGTAGCCGAGTGGTTAGCGTGCTGGACTCAGGCGCAGAGGGGCCCGGGTTCAAATCGTAGTCGCGACGCTGTCGAGTAACATCTTAGGCAAACTGTTCACACCCATTGTGCCTCTGTTCACCCAGCAGCAAATTGGTAGCAGCCCTCTTAAGGGTTGCGGAGGTAACTGCAGGCCTGGCAGAAAGTAATGTCAGCCTACCGCCGGGTTTATGACTCCCGTCACCTGCAGGCTGACTGCAAAGAACCGGGATCAGCATCGGAACCCTACGCCCGGTAATTATCGAGTATGGGCTACCTTTACCTTTTTAACATAACATAACATATTCGTCTAATCACAACTGTCAAACCGCGGGTGTACATGAAAATAAAAGAATACGCAGGCCTACAACAATATTACGTGAGTCAAAACATTTTATACCACTAAGACTTTTTCGGTTATTTTTTCCACAACGCGCTTACTGTGTGTTCACATCTGCACAAAAAACGAATTTCATTCAGTTATGTCTGAACGTGCGCAATGTGCATGGCAAAGTTATGCCATGCACGTTGAGCGCGATCGTCTAGCGATTGGTCACATTTCACTTGTAAAACGCGACAAATCGCGACAACTGCAACGCTATCACTGATCTCCACTTGCTGACGCAAAACCTGTCTTTGAAGTGCGTGGTTGTTGAACATTTCAATTTCAAAAAATCCAAGTGGCAGACCTCCGATTCGCTTGAGAAACCTATATTGCATCATCATGGGATCGCGATCTTTCAATTTTCAGATGGCGGCGCATGTCGCCCGCTATCTTGGATTTCTAAAATTGAGAATTTTAACATTCGTGCACTTTAAACAGAGGTTTTGCATCAGGATGCCAAATTTTGTGGAGATCGTTGCTGAGATATCGCGTTTTTTCACATTTTCAAGTGAACTGTAAAATTCACTTGACGATCATGCTTAATATGCGGCATGCCATAACTTTATCAGAGATAATTGAATTTTGTAGCTTTGCATAGATATGAACAAATAACAGGCGCGTGAAATTTTAAGTTAAAAATTCTCAGCCGTTGTGGAAAAAGTCTTAGAAAACCTTAGGGGTGTAAAAAATTTGACTCACATTGTATATTCATACATTAAATAAAACGGAATTAATCGCGAATTACGAGATCGAGCATCCACATTCGTCAAGCGAAGTTGATAACAGGTTCGGGCGACCGACGTGCCGTGGCGACAATTTCTAAGTGCAGGGTTTAGGACAAAGTTCCAGAGGAAAGTATCCTTATCATTACAGATACCTCAATTTCCTTATAACACAGTGTAGGATAAATCGAAGGAAGCGTCCAAGCGTAGCTCGATCCGTCCAGCCATTTCGACAGAACACCGACTTATGACAAACATCGTGCGCACTCCATACAGTTGCCCGAACATTCAACACAATTATCCGACTCTAATTTCCTAACACGCATGTTATATAAGAACACTCAGTTCTTTGGCTTATTTTCTAGAGCTGCTTTTTGCTTACTAACTATATTGCCTTTTTGCTTAAAGTTGTTGGCCTGCATTTTGCCGCGCTGCAATAAACGAATATTGATAGATTGATTGATTGATTAACTGAGACAGACACAGGGCCATAGCTCTAGTAGCGCGCTAGTATAGCGTCGCGCGGCAAAAGTGCGTTGTCGGACCGTCGCTGCTGTCGTCCTCGTGGTCATTCCAGACGGGGCTGCCTCCGCTGCCTAGCCCTGACAACACGTCCACTCCTAACTCCACCTCGGAGTCGTCGTCCGGCGCGTCGCCGTCGTTGCTGCTGCTGCTGCCGCTGCTGCCGCTGCCGCCGCCGCATCCGGTCGGTGCCCCGATGACGTCACCGTTGTCACGACGACCGACGGCAGCATCATCAACCACCACGGCGACCTTCTCGACGCCGTGATGCTGGACCGGTGACGACTGGTGCGGCGCGTCTGTCGGCTCGGCCGGCGCCGCGGACTCGGTCCCCGTGCCGCGGTCAGTGACATCGAGCGGCTTCACCTGCTGCTGCTGCTGCTGCTCGTGGCGGTGGTGGTGGTGCTGGTGATGGCGATGACGAGTGATGCTCATCGCCGGGTGACGCGCCTGGTGACTGCGGTAGTGCTCGCTGTAAGCTCGCCACAGCTCGGCGGCCGCGATCTTCGCCTGACACAGACCTGCGCACGCCACCCAACCGCGTCACGACTGCACTAGCCAATACACCGTGCTCCACAACACTCACGGTGATATCTCTGTCAAATCTTAACCGATTTTCACAATCATTCACTGGCTGATTCTCTAGAAAAATGATTACTAAAAATCTCAACACACCTAGCATATGTTGCCACACTACCTTGTAAAACATTAACATCAGAAAAAAGCAAGCAATTAACGACATATTACAAGGTAGTGTAGCAACATCTATAAGGTGTGGTGAGGTTATCAATAACCGAATTAAGAATGGTTTATTGCTGAGTCTAAGTCTAAGTGAAAAAAATTAAAATCGGTGAATATTTGGCAAAGTTACAAACAAGAACGTGGTTATCTCGTGCACTTTGTGCGCCTGGCCACCAAACTGTTAAGTCAACAGTACAACTCATTCAAATCTCATTTAAAAACCCATCTGTTTGCTCATCACTAATATCCACTGTCCTCTTGCCACCTAGCGACCGCCAGCGCCTCAGATTCAAGTCCTGTGCTTGACTATTATGCGCGTTATCAAGTGTTTGTATATACGTATGTATGTATGTATTCAAAGAAAGTACACGAAACAATCTACCTTTTTGCCCGTAACTATGCCCAATATTCACCGATTTAAAAAAAAATTCACAATAAACGTTTCTTAATTTGATTATTGACGATCTCACAACACTTTAAATATGTAACTACTGTACCTTGTAATTCATCGTTAATAACTGCATAACTTTGCGACTGTCGCTCATTTTCTGACAATAGTGTTTCACAAGGTAGTGTAGCGACACATATGAGGTGTGGTGGGATCTTTAAAAAATTGCTGCAAATTTACCGGAGAACACGACGGTGAAAAACTTTTGAAAATCGGTTGAGAATTAACAAAGTTATGGCCACGAGTTTGGTGTCTCCTTTTTGGAACGCGGTGTACATGCAACACTGACAATGACAAGCTGTGCTGCACAGACTCCACGGGCCGCGCGACGTCAGACGTCAGTCGAAATCTCGTCAACTGTACACCACAGACTGTAGGCACAGGTTCTACAGCAAATCTACAACAAAATCGCAGTAATGGAGTTGGAGCATTACGACTGACCGACGTGTAGTAAACAGCCGCAACGTGTCGACCGTCGGAGACGTGGTCAACAAGCTCGACCGTAGACGAATTTTGTTGACAACAGGACCGACTTGCTGTGGCGAATTTTGTAAGTCGAGAGTTCTGGACAAAGTTCCAGAGGGAAGTGTCCTTATTTCAAATTTCCTTACAACACTCTGTGGGATGGTGGAAAGAAGCCTCCGTGCCATAAACAGCTCGATTTGTCCGGTCATTTCTATGCAATATGGGAGACGATGTCAGCTCATGGCGAAGGCAGGCGAACGGTTTGCCCCAGGGCACTGTCCTAGCCCCGACATTGTTCAACCTATATGCCAATGACCTTCCTGTCACACGTAGCCACAGGTTTATCTATGCCATGACATTTGCTGTGCCCTCCGAGCGGAAAGTTTCTCCGAGATAGAGTGCACTCTGACAGCCGATCTTGCCCACCTTGCCAAATACTGTCAGCTGTGGCGTCTGAAACCCAGCATGTCCAACACCGTGACGAGTGTTTCCACCTGCATAACAACAGGTCACGCCGTGAACTGAATGTTCACATGAATGGTCAGCGTCTGATGCACGACCCCTACCCAGTGTATCTTGGTGTCACTTTAGACCGGACTCTCATACAGGGAACACCTGTCACGTAGTGCAGTGAAGCTAAAGAGCAGGAACAACCTGATCACGAAACTCGCTGATACTTCATGGGCTGCCAGCGCAAGCACCCTCCGCACATCAGCCTTGGCTCCATGCTACTCAGTCGCAGAATACTGCTGTCCAGTGTGGGCTAGATCTAGTTACACAAATCTCATCGACACCCAACTTCATAGTGCAATGCACCTGATTTCAGGCTGCCTGCAACCCACGCAGCTCTCATGGCTGCCAGTGTTCAGCAATGTTGCACCTCCTTCTCTATGTTGTAAAGCGGCAACTGACAACATGCTTCAAGTCGTCGAAGCCCATGCAAATTGGCCTGTGTATGCTGATGTCTTTGAGCATCCACCTCCACGGCTTGCGTCTCGACGCCCAATATGCTCAGACATGACATCTGTCGACACAATTACGCAGTGGAGAGAGGACTGATCGTCGGCTTCTGTGGTCAACCACACTATTGTTACCGACCCTACTATCCGACAGCCAGGTTTCAATCTCTCACGTCATACATGGTCTCTGATGAACCGTTTCCGGACAGGTCAAGGCCCATGCCGTGCTAACTTGCACAAATGGGGTCTTGCCCAATCACCTTCTTGTGATTGTGGCCAGCGACAGACAATGAACCACATTGTCGACACGTGCCCATTAACAAAATTTGACGGTGGACTGAATCTACTCCACGAAGCGGATGATGACGCAGTCTTATGGCTGGAATCTACACTGTGTCTCAAAAAAAACAAGACACTAACTTCTTGCCCATAACTTCCCCAAATGTTAACCGATTTTCAAAATTCTTTCACTGGCAGACTCATTGGTAAATCTGCA
>Ga0126332_10000512_pt1 | contig 13922 bp, 12 predicted proteins | sample InaspJWI42metaG_FD_94482 | JGI IMG/M metagenome (GOLD analysis project Ga0126332, IMG submission 94482) | Marine gutless worms symbiont microbial communities from Oahu, Hawaii - Inanidrilus sp. 2 OAHU.JWI-42 metaG | ecosystem: Host-associated > Annelida > Digestive system > Unclassified...
CACAAATCCACAACAAATCGAAATAATGGAGTTAGAGGGGTTGACGGTTAATGGAGGTCGACGGGTGTGTAGTAAACAGCCACGACGCGTCGACCGTCGTAGGTGTCGTCAACAAGCTCGACCGTCGACGAGTTTTGTTGAAAACACGATCGAATTGCTGCGGCGAAATTTTCTAAGTCCAGAGTTTGGGGCAAATATTCAGGGGGAAGCATCCTTATTTTTGGAGATACCCGAGTTTCGTGATAACACAGTGTAGGATAGGTGGAAAGAAAACCACATGCCAAAACCAGCTGGACTCGTACAGTCGTTTCGACACAATACCGGCTTGTGACAGACAGTCAACCAGGCAGACAGACAGACGGACAGACGCACGACAGGAAATACCACGCTAGCATATCGTCGCGCGGCGAAAATGACATGACATGGGCAACTTAACAGTAGCATACTCCGTAACCGACTTGCGACGGTATATAGCCGAACCGCGGTGTCTTCTTCCACGACCGACCTTTATCAAATTATCAGTGATTATTAAGTGTAAAAGTGGTAATCTGGTTTTTCTTTATAGGAAAATCTTTAATGATGATGATGATGTCTCGTTCGAATTCCAATTGGATATGTTTTTCCGCTGTATACTGTCAACTCTGCAACTAAAAGTCTTGTATTTTCTGATGATTCCTGTGTAGAAAATGATGACGGACAACAACTTGGTTCGACATCTGGACGCCTGTGAAACTATGGGCAACGCGAGCTCTATATGCTCAGACAAGACCGGAACACTGACCACTAATCGAATGATGGTCGTGCAGAGCTATATCGCCGGTATATTCTCATTGCTTCTGCATTTGTCGCCGCTGCATTTCTCATTCGCTGTATCTCTTGTTTAAGGCATTGCGTTTGTGACTCCCAGTGCAGCTCTAAATCACTAACAACAGAACGAATGGACTGCCGTTAGTCGCCGTCCTGGAACTAATGTCGAAACAACTGTCCAACTGCAAATGCCACATTAAATTGTCTCCCCCGGAGACTTTTTCATGCCGTGAAAATCTTGTTAGACACCCCACTGTATCCGTACCACTGTACCCGTTGTATCCACTCCCCTTTATTGAAATATCCCCCTTTAGATCAGCGACGCAACTAAATTCATGCTGCATGGGCGTCACGCCGCGGCGATACGGGCTGTCGCTATCATTACTGTGGCAACTTGTTTACATTCAGCTGAGTGATACTTGGTGGTGTAGGTCGGTTGTACAAGAAGACGCCACGGTTCGGCGATATACCGTCACTCGTCGGTCAACTGCTTATCAACGCCATTTCCATCAACAGCGGATACACCTCGCGCATTGTTGTGAGTAGGCTACGCCGCACCGGCTCTTGCAGCCGACGAACTTCCCCATCGCGCCTTCTGTTTCCGTTGTTTTATTGTTCTTATTCATGTGCAGATGCTTATTTTCCACTGCTGTGTCGCACTTTATAAAAACAATAAAAATGCTTAATACACAATAGGTAAAAGAAAACCCTGATGAAAATGCAACACTGTTCTATTTCAGTTACACTATGACTAACGTACACTGACGATAGATGTTAAATCCGCCTATGTAGGGGTTTGTCGGAAGGTCTGGGGCCCAGACTTTCCGACAAACCCCTACATAGGCGGATTTAAGGGGGGACAAAGAGGCCATGCCCCCCGAACTTGGGCCCCAACAAGTTCCAGGAGAGGCCGTCTGGTGCCTCTAGGGTACAAGAAAACCTTTTAGCTACCGGGGCTCCGCCCCAGACCCCGCTGGGGGAGCTTACAGCGCTCCCTCAGACCCTCTGGCTGGTGGGGAGGAGGCTGGCTGCCCCCTCCCAAGAGCCCCACCCCCGCTCTCGGCCCTTTGGGCCTCCGGCTTCGGCCCATCGGACTTCGCCCCTTACCCAAAATAGGAGGTTTGGCCTCTCCCAACACGATGGGCTGGATCCACCTATGAACCTGTGCCTTCCCTTCACAAATCCACGATCCGCCCGAGCTTATAGCGTCGGTGTAAGCGGCGTCGCAGCAGCCAGCCTGATCGATTGACTTGCACCGAGACGAGACCTGGGTCCGTGCCGCAGTCCGTCTAATCTAATGACGCTTCAGTATACTACAGGCTCGTTCACAGCGCAAGAACTAAACTCCAGTGTGAACTCAGTGTGAACTCAGCCTTGCATCCCTCAGGGGTCGATAAATCGCTGGGGCAAGGGCGGGAATGTCACATCTGCGGAGTGCAGGTAACACTCTGTGATCCCATGTGGCATGCGAGTTCCCGTAGCGGTGAGGCTAGTTGCAAACTGCTGTACTCCGTTTACTTACTTATTTACTTGTACACTGAATAGTCCGATTTGAATGCTCGTGTTGAGAACCAAGTGACCTAGTTCTGTGCAGTGTCTGTAGCCAATCAGTAGGAAGTAGGTCGTGACGCTGATGCGCCGGACCAATTAACGCTTGATGTAACTGGGTCGACTTGTTCTGGCCAGTTCGCTTGCTGTGAATGAGACTTAACTCCCACACGTCTCTCGCCGGGCGTCATGGGGATCTGTCGCACATAAGCTGTGTATTGACTGGTCGGACGACCGACCGACCGACCTGCAGAAATGCTAAGGTTCATCGGCGACACTGAATATATCACATGTTTTACAGACCTCGGCGGCTTTGATCGTCACCCGTGATGGCACATTGCAGCTCACGAAATGTCGCATGCCGCAAGCTCAGATGCAACACGTACGAAGGGCGCTCGATAACTATTGATGTAAACACATTATTATGACCGAGAAGGAAACCATGTTACATGTAGTCTGTCAATACAGTTGTGTTTGATTTTATATTTTATTTTATGTCAGTTTTTTGGCGAATAAACGTGTTTATTATAGCCTACGTTGAGGAGCAACAAGTTTGTTCAACGAACTAAAACTGCGAGAAATGTTTGCCATATATACTGTGATATAGTTTGATTAGTAAATTAATGATCATACAGGTACACTTTTTTAAAGCAGCCGATTTAATTTTATTTGAATAGCACGATAAATCTTCGCCACTTAACGCATTATTGCCGTGCTATCCACAACAGCGCGACCGCTACGTGACGATAGAATGCCGTAATCTCACTTCACCCTATCTAAACTAAAGTAGAGACCTGCACGGGAAGGATAATTACATCAATCCCCATCCATACACGCAGATTTCATTTCCATCCCCACCCGCCCTCGGAAAAATCAATTCCGTCCCGCCCGTTTCCGCAATAATGATTTCCATCTGCCGACTATCCCAGCGTAGTTACTGCTTGATACATATTGTTATACTTATTGTCACAAAAACGAGAGTTTAAAATTAATTAACCATCATCGATAACAGTTCACACGATGAACATTAGCGCAAGTTCATAGCCTGTTGCACTAAAACAACTGTTACCGGACCAGCAGAGTAAACTTTTCAATACACACAGGAACAGATGTTACGTTTTATAGTTCACAAGCCGCCACGTTGCTTTGCTCGGTGCCGGCTTGACACTCGTCGTGGGTATTGTAGGCGGTAATAGTGTCAGCAGCTATCGCCTGCGTGTATTTGAAACACAACAGCTGTCATTATATACTGATGGTCATGGCCGACACCACACCCATCTGTTATATTTGTGGAGTTGCTAAGGAGCAGTCGTCAGCCAATGGCGGGCCGACTTGCAACACACGCTAGCAACACAACGATTACGATATAGATAGATACCCGCGGGAATCGCGTCATCCTCATCCACGTGCACGTTTCTAAACTAAAGGACCTATAGCCGTACGTACGGGCACCTGTTGATTGGCAGCCGGGCGAAGGCAAGAGCCACCTGGCTAAGCAGATCGGCAACAAGACCGAGTGTGCACTTCTCGGCTTCGTGCTCGGGCTCGGCCAGGACTACGACGCGATACGACGCCGCGTGACCGAGGACCGCTTCCGCAAGGTGTACACGTTCAACTCGGCGCGCAAGTCGATGAGCACCGTCGTCCCGGTCGACGGCGACACGGGCGGCGGCGGCGGGTTTCGACTCTTCACCAAGGGCGCGTCCGAGATCGTGCTGCGCAAGTACGCCTCGTTCGTCTGCTATAGCAGTAGTAGTGATGACGATGTTGACGGCGAGCGACGTTGCGTCAGCAGTGCATTCCGACAGTGAGCTATACCCGGTACTGTAACCCTTTAATGGCCATAAGCGTCCAAGACACATACAGCAAATCTGAATTCAAACTAACTGCAAGCTGTAGCAACTATTACCACATATAACTTCTTCATTAAAAAATTACCAAGAAAGTGAATAGTGGCAATATATCTGCCAGTGGCTGTTTAGTTTAGGCATACGGTGGCAATATAATTGCCATTGGCCGTTCCGGAATATATCACAGTGGCTCTTTCCGTTTTGGAATTTTTCTTGTCTAAACGATCCGCTAGTGACATCTGGTGAATACACTTGCACTACAGAAGTGGCAAAACTGTGTACGCTAGCTGACATCAGACAGACTTCCCTTTATTAAAACACGACAAAACGCACGTAGTACACAATTACGATAGTTCTACGTCGAAACATAGTTAGCATACACAGTATGTAGTTAATACAGAATAACACACATGCAGGTTATGCAACAAATAGGCCTAAGACTACATAAAAAAACTCGAGGCTAATTCAATAGGCTGATCAAGTGTATGGTTGGTATACTGCAGTTTCATATTGTCGGTGTTTGGTTGCAAGAGACGTGGGTAGCTTAATGGGAGTGCTGAAAAAGCTGTACCACTTACCGAGTGAAAATAAACGTACAGGTAGGCCTAGGCCTATAACCTAAGTACCTTTTGAACATAACGTTTATAGAGTGTCTTTCGGGGCGACTGAAATTGAACGACTTCAGCTTGTAGTTTTTAGAGTTTGTGTGTGTCTGTTTTCTGTTTGTTTGTTTTTTCTCTCTTCTTCGGTGGACAAACATCTTTAAATTCTACATAGGCCCCGCTTGGAGGGCCACCGTAAGAGCTCAGCTGAGCCTTTTTGATCCGGTTACACCTGCTGCAGCTTACAACTGCATTGTATTGTCTTTGACGAATAAAATTATGACGATGACTTGGAAGTGTCAGACCTGATGACTTTCAGACATGCCTTTCCGGCTCTCCACGATAAGTTACGCAGCCTTTAACTGCTCGGATGGCCTTCCTGACGCTAACCAGAGGCCTAGCTTCCATGGGCGTCCGCACATAGGGGCAAATGGGGTCAGATGACCCCTGAAAATGGATGAAAAAATAAAAAGCGAAAACATGCAAAAAAGAACAGTTTTCTATGTTTATGTTATATTTTGAGAGCAATCTTGGCAGGCAGATGTAGAGAACGGCGCTATGCTGACCACATATTTATTCAGATATACTTCAGAATGCACTATTTCGTAGTCAATTTTTCAAAAAAAATTTTGCCTCAGGCGTCAAAGGGGCATTGACTTCCTAACCAAAATCCTGCGGACGTTCCTGCTAGCTCCCGTTCTTTGTTCATCCGTTACTAGATTCCTAGCGGAAGAGAGATGACTCTTTAGAGCTGGCGTTCTGGTGGCGGTGACGGCGGTGGCGTTAATATTTAATACATAGTGTTAAGTCAACAAGACGCAGAATGCATTTAACGTACTAGAAAAGTTAGTTGCGCCATGAAAACATCGCGTGCAAGTCTTACGGGGTGGGCCAAAAAAGTGAGGCCACAAACTCGTGGCCATAAGTCTGTCAAATCTTAACCGATTTACATATTTTTTCACTGGAAGATTCCTCGGTGAATTTGCATTGAACTGGTTATCGAAAATCCCATAATGCCTTTGATATGTTGTCACACTACCTTGTGAAATATTATTTTCGGAAAACAAGCGATTAATGACAAATTACAGTGGACGCACTATGTAGGTGTAGCTCGGTGATGGGTCCGATGGGCGAGACGCTGCGGTTTACCAAGCGCGACCAGGACGTCTTGATACACACGGTCGTTGAACCGATGGCGTCTGAAGGACTGCGTACCATCTGCATCGCCTACCGTGACTTCCCGCTAGCCGGTGCGCCCGCCGCTATAGCTTGCCACGTTGCACGGCCTATCTTGCCGTAGGCCGGGAAGTATTCTGTATTTCTCAGTGTTAAAAACGACTATTGACAGTGAACCTACAAAAAATATAGCAATGTGTGCAATAATTGTAATAGTATTAAAAAGTGACACTGCTAGTAGCAACCAAGGAGATGTGTCTTCAGAGTCTTTCGAAGAATGAAACACTGTTGTCAGATGTACTTAGAAGTGTGTAGTGTTTAGTCATGCTTCGCACATCAGTAATAAATTAATTAATTAATGCTCATTGTAGTGGTGCAGGTAAAGTACCTGGTCCGCTGTGTGCGTGTGCGTCGGTATGTCTGAATAACTTTTGAACGAAATGTATTATTTTACGTGTACTCTTCGAGTCTAATTTTATTCCGTAATAAGTTTGACTTTGATTTTATTTAGAATGTCCAGCCCAGTCGAGGGTGAAACGTTGTGAGTACGATAACATTGTGAGTACGATAACATAGTTATCTCTCTGCTGCTTCCTACCCATATCGCAACAAAGTTGTAATTCGCAGCAGAACTATAGCTAGTAGTTCTTGTGATTCCCGTGGGTCGAACCAGTGCCTACTTTTGGTCACCGCCTGAATTGTTAACCTGCGTATACACGATACAACCGTCTGTACAACCCGTTGTACAGCCGGTTACATCCTATAGACATTTCGTCCAACCGGTCGTTGTACAACCGGCTATACGACCGGCTGTACAACGGGTTGTATCGTGTAACCACCATTGTGAGGTTAAATGCTGATGCGAACACAGTGACGATGTGTGTGGGATGATATGCCCGCTGATGCAGTTGATTTTACATCTCTTGCTAATTTTAAGACATCCAATATGTGTGTTGAACACCTTAAGTATTTTTCTTGAGTATTTGGTCTACTTGTCTATTTGATATTATCATGTGTAGCAGTCTAAATGTATTATTCCTATAAATTGTTTTATTTTTCCCTTTTTATATAACTGCGTTTATTGAAAAAAATAAACATACCAATGTCAAGGCTCTCGTGAGAGCACTAACAGACATGGTGGCCTAATAATACACATTTACTTCTGACAGACTACTGGTCACTTACAATGCATCTATATTAAAAACAGAAATCACAAACACAAAAATTAAAAACACAACTTATTATAATTTTGGGCAGCTGTAAGTGCATGCCTCTATGCCCGGCTGTCCTGTCTGCATTGTCATGCTGTTGCTGCTTATTTGATGTTTTTTTCGGACAAACTAAATGATGAATGATGACGCTGATGTTGGCTGCAGACGTGGGCGGCGCCGAGCCACAATGGGAAGACGAGGACGACGTTGTGTCGCAGCTGACTTGCATCGCCGTCGTCGGCATTGAGGATCCCGTCAGACCTGAAGTATGTCGATTTTAGGCCGCATCGCCTGCATGCTGTGCGTATATACACCGTGAGGCAGAAAAAAGGAACCAATTTTCTTTTGTTTGCGTCTTTTTTATTGCTCGACAGAAACTGGTGATTTTTTTACAACGTTAAGGGAAGTATAAGCTACAATTCTATGTATTTAATTTTGGCGTGCGTTAAGAAGTTTCTGTAATAATGAAATTGAAACTATAAATTCTAGCCGGTAATCATCAATTTCATTACACCATGGTTAATGACGTCTCTGAAGTTACGACTTTATGGCGCTATACAAATCTGTTTATTATTATTATATCCTACGTTACATTTTCTGCACAGTAACCAGCGGAAATTATTGTAAATTCCAGAAATTAAATAAGTAACATCGAAGATAATATTCATTAATAATAAGAGTACTAAATTTTGTCAAATTACGTTACGTATTAAAAGATTTATTCGTAAAAGAAAAGCGGTTCCTTTTTTTCTGCGTCATGGTGTAGATGCGGTCCAGTGATACAAAGGCCTTCCGTAGTGTGGATTGTGTGTGTGTGTTTCTCAGTCTGTGTTGGGATCGCTGAAAGCTGCGCAAAAAGGGATGAACCGATCATAAGCCGTTTGTGGCCAAACTCGTGCGTGGCTCAAGGAACCGTGTATTCGATGGGGTCCAGATACCACCACGGGCAGAGGCACTTTTGTGGGGACATGGCCACCCCGGAGAAGTACTCTGCATTCACCACCGCGAGTAATGACAGGTGTGCTGCGGCGATGCGACCTTTTAGTTGCAACTCTTTGATGCTTTACTACCTTTTGACAACGCTCTGGTCGACTCAGTCTTCTGCTTTCCATGGGTCCATCGGACGATGAAAAAAGTAACAGCTTTCGGGCTGAGTAACAACAAGTGGTCAAAGAATTTTGGCGAAAGGACGCATAGCAGTGAAGGCCCCCAAAATCGCCTGGGGATTCGGGGTCCCGCCTAATACATGGTCCCTCGGGCCCACCCGAGTCCACATTCCAGACGGCATCTCAATCGGTTCATCCGTTTCAGTAAAGCTCATGGTTATGTCTAACAGAAACATCAACCCTCAAACTGGACAGTACACACACACACCCATTTAACGGACCTATTTCCGGGACTACCCGGGTGAGCCGGTACCAGAAAGGTAAAACCAATCTGGATTTTACTGAAGCAAGAGACAGTGAGTGGCAGTGGCATCAGCTGGCCATATGCAAGTCTGCACCTCGCTCCAGACAGATAACCATGCCAGCACCCCACCACTCAGTTTTTTACAGGCTGGATTCTCTTCCTGACGCCCAACCAACAGTGTCAATGTGAAGTTTAAGGTGACACTTCACAAACAAGTCCGTTACAGGGGCACGTTACAGTATTCAAAGTTAGTCTGTCACACAGCTGGACACTATGGTGAAGAGTACGATGACTAAAACAGTGCCGTCTTCAGGTCATTGTGCATGTTTATAAATTATATTTACTTAGGCCTATTTACGTTACACAAGCCTCAGATTCGGCTTTCCTGACCATTGTGCGCGTTTATAAATTATATTTACTTACTTACTTAAAATTGTTTATTTATGACAGACAGACCAATGGTCTGTCATCAATCATCATCAAAATTCATAATAAATAAACAATTTTAAGTGAGACCAAAACGTCACCAATAAATAAATTTAAACGGCAGGATCTGAAAAAATTGCTTAAAATTAATAAAAACGCTTCACCTTCTTGGGGACTTCGTCCCCCAGACTCCCTACCGGGGCTTTGCACCTGACCCCACTGGGTGACTTCCGTCCCAAAACCCCCTGACTTGGTATCCCCCACTGCACTGCATCATAAATATCACCCTGTATGCGGCGTTGATAGACATCACCTGTGAGAGGTCGGCCGTGTCCCAGCTAGTTGACGGGTTTAGCATCTTGTAGTCCTTCTGCTGCCAGAACGACTGGCTCTCGTCACGGCTGAGTACAATGCGTCGGAGCCACTTGACCTGGCGCGCGCCCACCGTACCCGGTACAACGACGCGCAGCGGATAGCCGTGGTCAGTTGGCAGGTCACGTCCGTTCATCTCGTACGCCAGCAGCACATCTCGGCGACGGTCGAACGCCATCGACGCAGGGATGGACGTCTCGTACGGCATGCCCTCATGGTCTGTGTCCCCGCCCTGGAACAGCACGTGCTCGACCCCGTCCTCACAGGCACCTGCAATCGTTTCATTGTTGTGCAACTAACTGTATTAATTACTCCGCCCCGATAGCCGAGCAGAGTATTGTGATGAGCGTGTCTGTTCGTCTATCTGTGTGTTCATCTGTCCGCGATCATATCATCCGAATTACACGACCGATCTTCGCCAATTTTTTGTGTATGTTACATGTGGCCGTGACCCTGTCCTCCTCTGGCGCGTAGTGATACGTTATGTACTTCCGGTTTCATGGACGACGTCATTTTTGCTCATGGGCCAAGGTTGCTCGACGTCGCTGCCCAGCTGAAGTGCAGTAGGCCCTACACATGCAGCCTTGCGCTAGTCTATAAGCTGTGCGCAGTAATACCAGTTGCAGGCCAACGGATGCATAGAACTGCTTTTCGGGCGCTTAAAGTAGCTTCCCAGGTTGCAACACCGGGGGTGGTGTGTGCGGTCTATGACTGCCTTGTTAGTTATAGTTTTTGGTCTCTGTGTTTGGGAATTACGTTTTGAATGCCGATGGCGGCCGATACGACGATGAATTAATTAGCTACGCCTGCCGCAGCTGCTGCTGCCACTGCTATTGCCATTTTGCTGCTGTTGCACTACTGCTGAATGACCTTGACCCAAATCCCAATACCTATCCATTACACACCTGTTACTACACACCTGCCCAGTCGAGGACATCGCGGAGCAGCGCACCGGTCCAGCACGCCGTGCCAATGGCGCCGACGCCCCACGGCAGGCCGCGCACCGCGCCACGCCCGTCGTCCGCCCTCATGTCCGACCGCCGGTTGCCAGCGCACTGCATCGTCGTCGTGACGGTGTGCGCGGCAAAACGACGCCGCAGGTCGGCGACCGACAGAGACAGCGGGCGACGCAGTCCGACCCCAGTCACCTCAAGCTGGGTGGGCGCCGGGCCCTGCGGCACCGGCAGGTGGTTGCGGACGTAGAAGAGCTCATTGGGTGTGACGAAGCTGTCAACGAGCAGCTGGGCAGGCGTCTCAGCGTTGAACGGCCGTGCAGTGCGAACCTGCACACACAACACACACCTGCGTACAACTGGCAGAAAAATATGTTCTGGCAAACGGTCAATTCAGCCTTGCATCCCACGGGATCGCTAAACCTGCTTTACTGGCGTATAGGCGGGAATGTCACCTCTGCCGGGTGGCAGGTAACACTGTGTGATTCTATATGGCATCTGAGCTTCCGTAGCAGTGAGACTAGTTCATCATCGTCGTCGTCGTCGCACAGCCGGCGAGGGCTGTAGCGTCGTTGCACCACCATATCCAGTATCCACAGTCGACAGCACGCCTCCAGAGGTGTCCAATTGGACGGGTGGAATCGTTTCGTAGCTGGTCGAGCAACTTGTTCACTGGACGACCAGGTAGGCGACGCCACGTGCGGTCAGGAGGTCGGTTGAGTGAGGCTAGTTACAAACTGCTATATACTCTGTTTACTTTTACTTACTACCTTACATGAATGATTTACCACTTTTCAGTATAGGTCTAATGCGTGAGGAAGGAAACTGAAGGCCAAAGCAGATACTAATGACAGATCAACCAATCAAAAAAGCGGCACACTGAATCGAGAAAACAAAATAAATTTTGCGCACCTCTTCACAAATTTTGGCCAAGTGGTTTTAGACTCACGACTCAAAAGATTGCGGGTTCGAGTCCAAGCCGTTCTACTTTCAGGTAACAACCTTGGGCAAGTTGTTCACACACACGCGTCTCTTTGTCACAAAGCAGTAAATCTGTTACCGTTGAATTGAATAAAAAAACTGGTGCACTAAGTCGAGAAAACCACGCAGTTATGCACCCAGCACCCCCTCTCACAAATTCCTGGCTACACTGCTGACCTGCAGGGCGGGGTGGCGGCGTGGCTCGTGTGAGTACGGGTCGTCGCCGGCAAGGGGAGCCACTTCGACCACGTCATCAGGATGAACGTTACCAATGCGCAGCATCTCCAGCACTTCATACACATGCTCAGACCGGTGCACGGCGTAGAGGTCCCAGAATGGCTCAACCGACCCGCCCGCCGCCAGGCTGATCTTGTCAGTACCGCCAGGATGACCGATCATGAAGTCAGTAATGTCGTAGACACCCTCACCGAACGTGACCCAGACGCCGTTGTCAGCAGTCCGGTGTTCTCTGATGTCTGTCAGTCGGTAGTCGGGCAGGTCCGGCCGTCGACGACCCGCCACAACTGAGCCCTCGACATCGTCTGTCGACTGACACTGAACTGATGAATTATGGCTAACTTGTGAGCCACGTGACAAATACAGACATGTGATACCTGCAACGTGTCAGATAACACCTGTGTCATCATCATCATCATCATCGTAATTTTATTTTGCCCAATAATACAACAGTGCGCACACCGACATCGATACAACTGAGAGCAGCAGGACAGCAAAGTCCGACAAGAACACGAACAGCTGCCAGTAAACATTCAAGCAAAAAAGTTACATGACTAATACATAGGTAAAACATTACAACCAAGAAAAATCTACCTTTTCAATGCTATTCACAGAAACAGTTAAATGTATTTTTTTTAAAAACAGCCGCACCCTGAGCTATGCATAATGGATGAACTAACTGCGAGTGCATTTGGAGAGGGGCAGACTCGTGTGAGCTGAAGAAACCTCGTATTAGATGGAGCTTACATGTAATCGTCCACCATAACCAGCACTTTTGTAGGCAGGACATGTGCCAGCCTGTTTTAATCTACCTCTGATTAAATGCATGCACACTGCACTGTTCCACAACCATGGTGGACGAGTGCATTTGCCGCCATAAGGACTGACATCCCTTCACAAAAATTACTGCGGACACTTGTTTAACAGATGACATTTTTATAGCTCTTATAACAATACAGCATTCGTATAACACCTCAACAATCATAGAACTGAGAGAGCTGATGGCTTTTGGTTAACAGTGTGTGAACAATTTTAGATTTCTTCACTTTCTGTCTACTAACTATTACATTATATGACGGACACTGCAATTTCTAAAACTGTGTAGCTCATGCGATCTGACATATTTTGTGCTATGACTTGATAGGAGCACACAACGCTCAATTTGGGAGTTCGAAAGTGCATCAAAAGTTGCCATGGAGGTGCACTACTGGACAGGTTTGGTCGTTTCTGCTGCCATTCATTATGAATGTAACTATCTATAGCTATCTATAACTACCTATGTCTGTAACTATCTATATATTAATTGTGCTATTCTGTCTGTGCCGACTACAAAAACTGCTGCTCACATATGTTCATGCTATGTATCACATCGAAGCTACTGGCATAGACACTGTTGTGAAATAGTTTGTTGCGAGATTGAGAGTCGTATTTAAGAAAAACCGAAAATTAGTACTCTGTAGCTTAAGTCCATATTTTTAAAAAGCATAAAAATCTGGATGGAGAATGCAGACATCACAAGACCAACGACGTCGTAGCAACAGCAGCCATGACAATGGTGTAGCAACAACAGCGCTGAGAAAGACTGTCAAAGTGTCGGCAGCGGTGCCAGTGGAGCACAGAGTAATGGAACAGAGAGTGCCAAAGATGCGAGAGTTGCAGAGGGATCGAGTGCCTAAGGCATGAGCAGAGAGCACCGAAGGCACGATCATTGCAGAGGCATCGTAATAAACACCTATTCTAGGGGCAAACCATTACTCTGTCCATGGCTTTGACACAGACTATTATTTGTTTACGTTCGTGTAATATAAATATATACAAAGCTCTTGGCATCGGCAGCCCACAGAAGTAGTTCGTTGTGAGATCAAGATTAGTATTTACGAGAAAATTAGAAAGAACTCTAAATTCGACAGGCTCAACAAGCTCAGCAGCCAGCCTAGCAACAAGCCAGCTGGTGCCACTGTACCAGCTGGCCTTTGGCATCCATCCACCTATTCATGGAGCCCTGCACTCCTGCAGTATTCTAGCATGGCCCATATACTTAGCTGCTGGCCAAGTGATGGGAACTGGTGTCACACGACACCAGGGGCTGTATGCACGACACGGGCGTAAGCTAGTTTGGGCGTAAGTCCTACGTCGGTCGTAGTTAGTCTCGGACTAGCGACGTACGCTCGTCGGTATGCACGTCGCCGACGTAGACCCGGCGTAACTAGTCCCGGACTACCACATGCCGGGAAGTTCCCGACGTCAGGTTTTCCACGCATAACGTCAACTGCGCATGCGTGAAGCAGACAACTCGACCTTGACATTGTTTACATCGTCGACTGAGAACGTGCGAAGAAAACTTTCTTC
>Ga0126332_10000513_pt1 | contig 13922 bp, 18 predicted proteins | sample InaspJWI42metaG_FD_94482 | JGI IMG/M metagenome (GOLD analysis project Ga0126332, IMG submission 94482) | Marine gutless worms symbiont microbial communities from Oahu, Hawaii - Inanidrilus sp. 2 OAHU.JWI-42 metaG | ecosystem: Host-associated > Annelida > Digestive system > Unclassified...
GTTATATTGGATAGTTACATATATCATAATTAGGAGCCCTTTACTACTTCAAAGCAGTAAACATAGAAGATAATTGTTAGCCGTAAGCCCTTATTAAGAGGTGCGAAACTTGAGTTATCAACATTTTAACGCAAGAATTTTTTATAAAAATCGATCTCTATAATATTTTCTCCGGCACCATTATGGATTTGTTTTTTTCAATAGTTGGATGGTTGGGTCTGATTCTATTATTTAGATTTTATTGTATATACAAGGATAAGGGGGGATTAATCCCTCGTTGAGAGTTTAAACATTCGGAACATCTCCAAAGAAGTTGGTGCAAATCGAATGTGTGGTGGCTATTATCCGCGTGTTATATATAGGTTAGCCACCCCAGTACGATAGTTCCTACCTACGGGGCAGGCAGACACACACACCCGCCCGCCTCGCCTTGCTCGCATGGCGGGCGTGGGACGTACACAGACAATAAAACCTTTTTGCCTGGCAGAAATTACACTCGCAGTCTTTAATTTTAACAGCTCGACTATTGCCGGCTACAGAAAGCTGGGATTTCGTGAATACGAATTTCGACCAAATGTACGGCAGATCGATGGCGAGTTTTGGAACTTGATGATGATGAAACTCGACAGGAAACACTGGCATTCACAACTCAGGAAAAATGAACAGGGACCTGCACACTGATTATAGAAGCCAAACGGCTTGTGGTCCCTGTGATGGCTGCCGATATGCGCCGCAACTTGAATCGGTATGAAAGAAAATGAGGTATCAATGACGAATCCCTGGCTTCGAATACCAGCTGCTGACTACAAGGGCCATATGCGCAGCCCCAATGTAGCCCAGCAATCTTTTTTGGCCCAATCATTCAAGGAATCACTGGACAAATACAATTGCAGCACCATAGCGCTGCTTGGGTGTGCCACCGGTAACGGTCTCGAATATTTAAAAAAAAAGACGCCACACAACGTGTAACCGCCGTTGACATTAATCCTGAATACTTAAAGGTGCTTCGACAGCGCTACGAAGGATGCGTTTCGGGATTGGAGGTGGTAGAAGCTGACCTTGAAATGTGTACGCTTGAAAATCAAGCATACTCTCTCATATATGCCGGACTCGTATTTGAGTACATCGAACCGCGGAAATTGCTTCAAAATATTTCCACCTGGCTAAGCGTGGGCGGTATTATGATATCTATTCTTCAACTTCCATCAAAGCATTTAACGCAAGTATCAGAGACGCCTTACACAAGTCTCAAGGCGTTGGAATCAATTATGAAGCTTGTTTCACCCAAACAATTCAAATCCATTGCATATGATACCGGTTTACAGGAGATGGAAGCCAGGACCGTTACTCTCGAATCGGGCAAACCCTTTTTTATCGGTACTTATACAAGAGTTTAATGCATAATGAAAATATTGACACTGTGAATACCGAAGGTTATACTTCAGACGATACAAGGAGGTATACCGATGCCGAATATTAAAACCGCAATTTTAATAGAAAGGTCAATATTTGATCAGGCGAATGACCTCGCCAAATCTTTGAATATATCGCGGAGTAGTCTATTTGTTATAGCAGTTCAGGAGTTCATACAGCGTCATAAAAACCAGGAACTTCTTCAAGCTATCAATGATGCATATGATGATCTGCCGGAGCCTGAAACGAATATTGTTGAAAAAATGCAGCCACGACATTTGAAAATGGTAAGGAACCAATGGTAATCAATCAAGGTGATGTTTATTTGATAGATTTTGGCGACCCATCTGGATCAGAACCTGGTTATCGACAACCGCATGTTGTAATACAGAATAATATTTTTAATCGAAGTCGGATAAATACGGTTGTCGTGTGCTCGTTGACTTCAAACCTCAAAAGATCAGAATCACCGGGTAATGTAACACTCAACAAAGGCGAAGCCGACTTGCCCAAGAAAAGCGTTGTAAACATATCTCAAATCTTCACAGTAAATAAAAACGTCCTTTCAGAAAAAATCGGGACGCTCTCCAAGCAACGAATTGCTCAAATTTTAAACGGCATCCGAATTCTCACAGAACCAAGAGAAATCGATTGAATGTCAATCACCCAAATCCGGTTACACTCGAATTGGACCCTTCGCTGCCCTCATCTGTGCGCCTGAGTTTCACTGAACTTAGTCACTAAACCGGCAGCGCATCTGTAGGAAGAAAAGACGAATGAAACAAATTGGATTTATCATTACCATCTACACCATTTTACCTTTCACACTGTTCATTACAGTGGTCTCTCGGTCAAAAGACAAAATAACCAGCAAGGAAAAGCTATGGAAAAAAACGACACAAATGATTGGAATAGACTGGCCTCAGATATAGAAAAAACTGTAAATGAAGCCTGCAAACAGTTTAGAAGCCTGCCGCAGGAAACTATCGAGGCGCGGCCAAATCCCGGGAACTGGTCGGTGAAGGAGATCATTGGGCACCTGATAGACTCGGCATCTAATAATCACCAACGCTTTATCCGTTTACAGATAGCCGACGGTCTGGCTTTTCCGGATTATTCACAAGACAACGATGCCTGGGTGTCTATCCAAATGTACCAGGAAGCTCCCTGGGATGACCTGTTAGCCCTGTGGCGATATTTCAATCTTCACCTGGCGCGAGTCATTCGAACCGTCGATGAAAAAAGGATCGATCACATATGGGTTGTGGATGAAGACACCTCGATTGCCCTCGGAGAAATGATGATCGATTACCTGAGGCACATGAAAGACCACTTGCAGCAAATCAGGGAACGCATTGATAGTATGATATGACTTAACAGTGGCCCGAAGGCTGATGATGGTTTTGATCGGCGTAGCTCAGGCTTTTGGGCCGGCGCCAATCTTTGCACTAAATCCTGCTGTAGCCGTTTTTGAGAGGCTGTGATTATGAATCAAGGATCATCAATGACACCTGTACCGCTTTCATATTTTCGCGTGCCACTGGTGCTTTTATGCATCGTGGCCGTGGTGTGCATCGCGACTGTCATCGATCCGCCGACAGGACGATTAAGGTGGCTATTGGAGGTCGGACCGGGTCTTGCAGGCATCTTTGTTTTGATTGTTATCTTCCGCCGATTCCCAATGTCACATATGGTGTATTATTGCGTATTTCTGCATATGTTCATTTTGATTTACGGCGGCTATTACACTTACGCCGAAACTCCTTTGGGGAACTGGGCAAAAGAGGTGTTTGGATTTAGCCACAGACACACACAGAAATTCACAGACAATAAAACTTATTTGCCTGGGCAACTTGCCCAGGCAAAACCCTTAAGGTTGGCAGAATTTGGCACGGTTGGACCACCCCGGTAAATGCTGAGGCATATGAAAAGCTCCTGCGAACAGAAATATTCCCGGGAATTGCATCAAAAAATATTTCTGGTTATCGTGGAATACAGCTTTTCCGGCGACCTTCAGGTGATGAGGTAGAATTTATTACGATCATGTGGTTTGATTCATGGGTTGCTGTAAAACAATTCGCCGGAGAAGATTACGAAAAAGCGTATGTGCCGCCTAAGGCCAGGAAAGTGCTGGCAAGATTTGATGATCGATCACAGCACTACGAAATCAGGGAAAACATCACGTATTAAGAATTACCAAATAGGGTGAAACAAATTCTCAAAAATTATACGCCACACATTTTGTCACAAAAAAATGAACATCTGGTACCATCTCAAGCGTCCGTACTGGCGCACAATCCTGCTTCTTTTTGTGATTCTTGGCGTCCTCGGTCTCGCCTATCTTATTTGGTCGCCCGGGATGCGGATTTACGATGGCCGGCATGACCTTCGGGCAAACGGGATTTGGATTCAGCACGGTTGGCTTGGAGATGATATGTGGTTTGCGCAAAATCAGAGAGACAGGTCCAAATTCCGAGATGACCAGAAGATAAGGGACCTTGCCGATCTTCTCGCCAGCCATGGTGTGAAATACGTTTTCCCACATCTATGCCCCAGCAATTCAAACGGTAAGATTGCCCAATTCGATCCCAAACAGACAGAGCGATTTCTCGGCCATTTTGAGGGCTTCAAAGTCATCCCGTGGATTGGAGGAGTTCTTGGAGTTCATTGCAAACCCGAGTCTTTACAATGGCGAACCAATTTCGTGTCTTCCGTAATCGATCTCCTTCAGTCGCATCCGCGACTTGCGGGGGTTCAGATCAATATCGAACCCATGCCGACTGGCAATCCAGATTTTCTGATCTTGCTTGAAAATCTTCGCCTAGCGATTATCCGGATAATTATGGTTCATACCCTGCCTTGCTCAAAGAGCTACGGCCTGACAGGCTATCGTGATTTTCAATTTCATAAATCTTCGATAGCTGAAAATTTCCACTTGACAGAGAAAGTTGGTTAGTTTAGGTAATTAACCAAATCACCTTGTAAATAAACGTTAAACTCAAATCTGACTGCCGATGATAAGAAAGCGGTCTGCCTCCGTGCGACGTCTGTATCGTCAAATCGCAACGTAGAAACGAAAACATCGCTGATTTTCCATTTGCCTGCGGCTATACGTAATCTCCACAGATATTGCTGCCTTGCCCGATCGATGAACTGAACATTCAAAAGACCTTTATCTTCCACGCGAACGGAAGCTTGAACGATCAAAAAATATGATAGGCAAATCTTAGGATGAGGTGTTTGAATAAAGGCCATGCGAACAGGAAACCCGGAATTAGCCAGAGAAATCAACTACACGCTGATACTTGATCTGTTAAGAGCGAAAAGCCCGATTAGCCGTGTCGAAATTTCAAAAGCGCTTAATTTAAGCAAAGTGACTGTATCGACCATCGTCAACGCGCTTGTAAAGGACGGCTTAATTGTTGAAATCGGTGAAGGTATCGGTGCAGAAAAAGGTGGACGCAAACCGATCCTGCTGGCCTTGAACCATTCCTGCAAATATGTGATCGGGGTGGATATTGGCACAACGAACTCGGCCATCGCCGTTGGCAACCTTGGTGGGGAAATTATCAACAAAACCCAAAGACCGACCAGCAGGGACCGCTCCTTCAACAGGGTTTTCGACCAGGTATCGTGCCTGGTAAATGAAATCATCGACGTTACAGGGATCGAGCGCGGCAAAGTTTTAGGCCTTGGCGTATCCGTGCCGGGTTTGGTCGAAACACAAAGCGGCATCATCAGGCTATCTCCCGACCTGAACTGGAAGAATGTTGCTATAAACAGGCTACTCAGTGAACAGACGAATCTGGATGTGGTATCCGAGAACTGCACGCGTGCGATGCTTCTTGGCGAAAAATTGTATGGCAAAGCAAAGGACGAAAAAAATGTGTTTTATGTGAATCTCGGGTACGGTGTCGGCTCGGCTATCATGATTAATAATGAAATTTACAGCAACCACAGCGAGTTTGGCCATACTTTTGTTTCCGAAAAGCCCATGCAATGCCACTGCGGGAACTTCGGTTGCCTGGAAGCGGTCGCATCAGGCAATGCGATTGAACGCATGGCAAACAATTCATGCAACAACTCAAAAAAATGGATTGACGCCAAAATGGCGGCGGAAGCCGCTGAAAATGGTAATGCCAAGTTTATAAAAATATTCGATGAAGTCGGGATGTATCTCGGCCGGGCAATTTCGATGGCGGCGAATCTTTTTAACCCGGATAAAATAATTCTGGGAGGGGGCGTTACCCTTTGCGGCAAACTGCTGCTTGAACCGCTTAAAAAAGAATATGAAAACCATATAATGAGCGGCATAAAGTCGCATCCCATGATTGAAATATCGTCACTCGGACTTGATGCCGGTGCTTTCGGCGCCATCGCCCTTGCTTTGAATAAATTCATCTTCAAACCTGAAAAGATTCACAGTTTTTAATCCACAGATTTCGCCCCAGAGAAATAGGCTACGCCCCGATGAAATAGGCTTCGCATTTCATTGGACAAGCATTTCACAGGGCAGGCAGATTACACAGACACCAATGAATGTGCGGTGGAGATTGCGAAATCTGCCGGGTTTAATTCCTCGCAGCTTGCTGCGTTAGGATAGAATGTATCATTCATGGATACCCCGAGGCTTGCCGCGGGGAAGTTCATTTTTTTTAAAAATTTTCGGCAGCTTCATCAATCTGATCCAGGTGTTGCTATTATATGAAACCACATATGCCGATGATCCGGGTAATCCTCATTCATCTTCAGAAAACGATCAATTCGATTGCCGGCTCCACCGAGATCAATCCCCGGTATTCATGCAAAAAGATGAGTGCAGAAAGGAGGTGAGATTCAGTATTAAACAATCCGTCTTCTCTTTCAATTTAAAAAAACTTACCGAGCTGGATGATTTGATCCACCGGGAGTATTGGCCTATTTGAGTAAAGAGAAGCACATCAGGAAAAGTCGCCCGCTGCTCCCATATAATAAACCGTAGCCGGGCCGTTGCAGTTAACATTCACACAGGCACCCTTTGCGGTGGCAAATTAACAAATAGGAGGCAATGATGAAGATAAAAAGTAAAATATCGGTACTCTTCATTTCGATGATTTTAGCTGTAATGGTTATCTTTTCCGCGGGATCGGTTTGCGCCGCAGACACCTATGGAATGGTCGTCTTTCTGAAAGGGTCCGAGTTTTTTAACTGGGCTTACGGCGGCATGCAGGATGCCGCCAAACTGATCGGACCTCACATCAAGACTGAACTTCGAGGACCCGCCACGTGGGATGCATCTCAGGAAGCAAGAGCAATCGAGCAGTTGATCGCCAAAGGCGTAAAAGGAATCATCGTCACGGCCGGGGATGCAACGACACTGAATCCCGCAATCAACAAAGCAGTCAAAAGAGGAATCCCTGTAATAACCTTCGACTCAGATGCGCCGGAGAGTAAAAGGCTTTGCTTTGCCGGCACAAACAATTACGAAGCCGGCAAGGTTGCCGGAAAAGCAATGGTTGATTGGCTTAAAGGCAAAGGCGAAGTCGGTATCTCCACTTTTCCCGGCCCCAACCACCTGGTGGAAAGGATCCGCGGATTCAAAGACGGCCTGAAAGGGTCCAATGTCAAGGTGGTTGCGACATGCAACGATGAGGGCAAAGTAGCCATGGCTGAAAGTGCCATTACGGCAATGCTACAGGCGCATCCCGAGATCGATGCGGTCTTTGCCGCTCACGGCAATCCAGGTCCGGGGGCGGTAGCCGCCGTAAAGAATTTAGGTAAGGAAGGCCAGATTCAAATCATGGGATTTGATTTCGGTATGCCTGTCGTGGAAGCGATCGACAAAGGGCAGATCCGGGGCACGGTGGGCCAGAATCCCTACCTGATGGGTTTTACGTCAATGATGATGGCATGGGGCGCCAACCAGAAGACACGTGTGGAGGGTATGCATGTTCCTCCCGGCATCAACACCGGTGTCAGGATTTTGTACAAGAAAGATGTCCAAGTCTTTAAAAATCCCCCTGGTTTTGTATCGGGAAAGTAAGTCCTTGTCATTTGTACCCGATCGGCTAGGCGGATATATCGCCTAGCCGAAAAATTCAACTTTGAGGCCCTATTTAATGAAATCACATCATGTTTGCGATGGATTTATCTAACAAAATATTTCCGCCACCAAGACACAAGGCACGAAGTTTAATTATAATAAACATTAATATTTTGTGTCTTGGTGCCTTTGTGGCTATTCTTTTCGGTTTATCCTGGTTGGGTTTCAAAGAATTTATTCGGCAAGATGGGATGGTTCAATGAATTTGGCCCAGGCTTTTCGCAGACTGGCGGAAATCAGCAATATAGGCCTGATCACCGCGACCGTATTGCTGTTTGCGGGAATGAGTACTGCCTACCCTCATTTTCTGACACCCATTAATCTGGAAGTGACGGCGATGGGGTTCGTTCAAGAAGCCATCATGGCTTTGGGGATGACCCTTGTCATTATATCCGGAGGGATTGATTTGTCCGTCGGTTCTGTGCTGGTTTTTACAGCCATTGTTGTGGGCCTGCTTTTGAATGCCCATTTGGGCGTGCCGACCGCGATATTTCTGACCCTCGTTGTCGCAGGTATGATCGGCCTGGCCAATGCACTGATGATCAATCGTCTCCGCGCCCATCCCTTTATTGTTACCCTGGGAACAATGACACTGGTCCGTGGGCTGGGACTGGTATTCACCAGTGGGCATCCGGTAACCGGTTTTCCCGAATCATTTTCTTTTTTTGGCCAGGGTTATGTTCTAAAAATCCCCTTTCCGGTTTTTTTATTTATCTTGCTTGCCGTAATCACGGATTTGCTTTTGCGAAAGAACCGGTACTTTCACCAGGCCTACTGTATCGGCAGCAACCCGGATTCGGCCCGATTATGCGGTCTGAACGTGGGACGATACAGAATGGTGATTTATGCGGTCAGCGCAATATTGGCCGGGATCGCCGGAATCATTACGGCTTCACAGTACATAAGCGCAAGTTCCAGTTTCGGCCTCGATGCCGAATTGAGAGTGATTACCGCGGTTATCATCGGCGGGGCCAGTCTCAATGGGGGAATCGGTTCGATCGGTAGAACGGTTCTGGGTGTTGTCTTTCTGGCGATGATCAATAATGCGTTGATTCAGGCCGGTGTGCCAACCTACTGGGAAAAGGTTATGTACGGGAGTATGCTGGTTGGGGCGGTGCTGCTGGAAAAATACTTCCGATCCAAGCGGACCGCTATCGCGGAAACATGGAAAGATTTTTTACTGGGAGGTGAAACCAATTGATCTTCCGTCCTGCGGTTATGTATCGTTGCGCCTGCGAGATAACGCCGGCCAGGCAACCATCCGGCAGGGAAAACAAGTAAAGAATCTGGGCCCAGAGAACCCGGCTTTGATTTCACCCCAGAGAGATGGAGTTTACCTTCTAGACGTCCAATGGAATGATGGAATGGTGGAATAATGGAATATTGGGTTTAAAATCGGAAATTATCTTGATCTTAAACTATTATTTAGACAATCGATCTAAAAAAGATCTCATCCTTATGGACCCACTATTCCAACATTCCAGTATTCCATCGCCCTAAAACATTTGTCCACGGCATAGCCAGTTAACTATGACCTGGCCCAGAAGACCAGGATCTCTATGTCTGATTAAGAATGCGGTGTCGCGTATGATCAGTCAGCTAACCATTGGGCAACGCTTAAGGGCTGGATTGAGTAAAAGAGAGGTCCAGCTCATGCTGCTGACGTTTACCGTCAGTGCCCTTCTATCCGTGATCACACCCAATTTTCTGGTTGCCAGCAACCTGAAATCGATCGCAATGGGTATGACCTATGATTTGATCGTAGCCCTGGGTATGACATACGTGCTCATTCTCGGCGGACTCGACCTGTCGGTTGGGTCCAACATCGCCCTGACCGGCATCGTGACGACCCTGCTGCTTCAGAAAACCGGCATTGCAGTGCCGATTGCCGTAATGATCGGGCTGGGTTTGAGTACGGTCATCGGTGCGATTAACGGCGCAGTCATCACCAGATTCAAACTCAATCCTTTCATCGTAACCCTGGGTATGATGTCAGTGGCCAGGGGCGCTGCCATGGTATTGACTTCCGGCTATTTTGTTACAGGGTTGCCGCAAAGCTTTCTTATTATCGGGCGCGGCGAAATTTTCGGCATACCCTTTCCGGTGCTATCCGCGTTTTTCCTGGTTATCGTTTTTGATTTTCTGCTGAAAAGATGGGCCCCTTTATACCGGGCGTTCTACGTTGGCGCCAATCCGAACAACGCCGAATTGTTGGGCATCCATGTGGGGCGAATCGTTTGGATGGGGTTTGTCATCTGTGGATTCTTCGCCGGAATTTCAGCAATCTTCATGTGTTCACGCCTTGCCATGGGGTATGCCCAGTTTGGTCTGGAGATTGAACTGCGGGCGCTTGCAGCGGCGGTTATCGGCGGGGCGACTTTTTCCGGTGGAAGAGGAAGCATCTGGGGAACCTTCTTCGGTGTATTGCTTCTGGCAGTGATCAACAACGGCTTTGTACTATTGGATGCTTCGATTTACTGGCAGAAGGTCGTCAACGGATCGATTCTGATTATTGCCATCGCTACGGCAGCGCGTCAGATAATAAGCAGACAGGAAGCATGAAGGCGGACTGTCCGGCACAACGAGCAGGTGTCTATAATCAGAAATGACACACCCGCCGGAAACATTGTTACCAGAAAAATAGGGTGAAGTGATCCCGCTGTTAAAATGAGCTTAGTTCGCTTCGCTCATCCGCCGGAGGCGGAGAATGTGGCTTACCAACGCGGGCGGCCACAAAAAAACACTATATTTCTAACAATTTGTAGAAATTCCGAGACGTACATTTCGTGTGACAGGGAGGAAATAAACGATGTTACAGGCAGTCATGACTGCTCCGGGGAGGATTGAAATCCGCGAGGTGCCCGAGCCTGAAGCTGGCAAGGGACAGGTCCTGATCAAAATTAAAAGAATCGGAGTCTGCGGCTCCGACATCCATGTGTATCATGGCAAACATCCGTTTACCACTTATCCGGTCGTACAGGGGCACGAAGTCTCAGGGCAGGTGCTGGGAATCGGCCCGGGTGTTTCCGGCATTAAAGAAGGTGATAAAGTCACCATCCAACCCCAAGTCGTGTGCGGTAAATGCTTTGCCTGCAGGCACCATCAGTACCATATCTGTGACGAACTGAAAGTGATGGGATTTCAGACCACCGGCACGGCGTCCGAGCTCTTTGCGGTGGACGCCGAGCGCGTATTAACCCTTTCCGAAAAGATCGGCTACGACAAGGGCGCCATGGTTGAACCTTTGGCGGTCGGCGTGCATGCCCTTCAAAGAAGCGGAGATGTTCGCGGGAAAAAAATCCTGATTCTGGGTGCCGGCCCTATCGGCAATCTCACGGCCCAAGCCGCCAAAGGGCTGGGTGCCGACATGGTCATGATCACCGATATCAGTGCGTATCGCCTGGATATCGCCGCAGAATGCGGCATCGATCGCTGCATCAACACGGCAACCGACGATCTTGACGCTCGGATTGCGGATGCTTTCGGTCCGGACCGGGCCGATTTGACACTCGAATGTGTGGGTGTCAATGAGACCGTAGATCAGGCCGTTCGCTGCGCGCGTAAAGGAACCGATATCATTGTCGTCGGGGTCTTTCAGGAAAAGGCAACGGTGGATCTGGGGCTGGTACAGGATCGGGAGCTGCGATTGATCGGCACCCTGATGTATCAAAAATCTGATTTTTTGGTCGCCATTGACCTGATTGAAAAAGGCAAAATCCGGTTCGATCCGCTCATCAGCCATCACTTTAACTTCAAAGACTATGCGAATGCATATGAATATATCGAAACCAATCGAGACAAGTGCATGAAAGTAATCATAAAGGGAGTAGATGATGAAAGCATTTGATTTTTTTCTGCCAACGAAAATAGAATTCGGGGCAGGACGTGTCACCAAAGTCGGTGAGGCGGTCAAACAGTTTGGAATGCGATGTATTTTGGTGACCGGTTCGGTCTCCTCAAAATCAACGCCAATCGTACAAAAGGTAAGTGAATCCTTGAAAACTGCCGGACTATACGGTCAACCCCAAGGTTGCAACCCGCGATGAAATATTGGATATGCTCAATAAAAGACTTTGAATCCAAACCGAAAATCAGGATGGCGATATGGAAACGACTCCCACAATGACTGAAGAACACCGGCCCCTTCTTACGATTCGCAGCGGATCGAAACATTTTGGGGGTATCCACGCATTAGAAAATATAGATATCGATATCTATGACAAGCAGATACTGGCCCTTCTCGGCGATAACGGTGCCGGCAAGTCGACCCTGATTAAAAGCATTTCAGGCGCCTATACCCTTGACACCGGGGAAATCTTTTTTCAGGGCAAAAATGTCGAAATTTCAACTCCCGAGGATGCACACAAGCTTGGCATTAAAACCGTCTACCAGGACCTGGCCCTGTTTGGGATCCTGGATGTTACCGCCAATCTTTTTGCAGGCGCTGAATACACCCGCTGGGGTTTTCTGCAGAAGAAAAAAATGGACGGTGAGGCCCATGAGGTTTTAGGTAATCTGAAAACGACCATCCGATCCTTGAATCAGGAAGTCCGTTCCTTGTCCGGCGGACAACAGCATTCAGTTGCCATTGGCCGCGGTGTCTATATCGGCCATGAACCAAAGCTGATTATAATGGATGAACCGACGGCGGGTCTCGGTGTAAAACAGAGTAGAGAAGTACTGAGGCTGCTCAAAGAGCTTCGTCGAGAATTCGCAGTTATTTTCATTACCCATAACCTCGACTATGCCTTTGAAGTTGCAGACCGTATCGTGGTGCTGTGCAGCGGTCGAATCGTGGGACGGCTCAAAATCGAAGAAGCCAGCAAAAATGAAGTGGTCAGCCTGATGATGGGGGTGGAAAACGCGAGTTGACCCCCTTCCTGTTACCAGACATGGGACCGGACTCGCAATACAAATCACAAAACACGAAATAAAAATGATACTAGCCATAGGAGAAATTCTTATCGTTTACCGATTACCTCGTCCACAGGTTTTCGTTAGACATGATCGTTCTTACAAATGGAGAAAAAGAAAGCCAATTGTTTTTAAAGGGTAAGAGCTGCAGCACCAGTGCCCATGCCATCGACAACCTCGAAGACACGGTGGGAGCGGGCGACGCATATGCATCGATGCTTGCCCTTGGTTTTCTTAAAAAGTGGACGCCCGAAAAAGTTCTTAAGACCGCGTCTTGGTTTGCTTCTCGAATCTGTGAGATCAAAGGCGCAATCCCCTCATCTGCACAATTTTACAGGATGATCCAGTCATCGGTATAACGAACAAAGCCCACTCCACGCTTTTCAAACTCCTTTACGCTCGATTAGGCCCTTAGGGGCGTTTCTCTGACAACATGTTGTGAGAGTGCGCCTTCCCAACTAAAACGTTGCAATATTCAGCACTTGGTTTTATATTAGCTACAAATCTTAAACACAGATAATAAATGACGATACGGTCGTTGAACTCGATAGGCTTTAATCCGATGCATCAATAAAGACCTTCTTTTACTAAGGGTGATAAAATGGCAAAAATTTTTGATGGTAAAAAGACGGCAAAATTAGGTACTGAAACGAATCCCGCTGTTGTCAGGGTACAAACAGAAAAAAGAATGAAAGAAGTCGCGTCGATATTTGAAGAAAATGGCTGGAAATTTACAATGGGATTGGAACCGGACAAACCTGAGGATATCACCGATTTAGAATTATTATTGAATCCAACGCAACCGATGAAAGCCGAAAAGAAAGTTGGACGCAATGCGCCCTGCCCGTGTGGAAGCGGGAAGAAGTATAAAAAATGCTGTGGTGTCTAAGACAATCCTGTAAAACAAAGTTTCACAAGGATTAAGGGATTGGGGAATTAAGGAATTGAGGAATTCAGGGATTTAGGAATTAAAGGATTACACGATATATCATTCTAGAGCGGTTCAAACGAATTTTACATTTCAGAATATATCTTTAAAAGCTGATACTTGATCTTACATGTCAAAATTTAAGCTTTAAGGAAATCTGAAAAAATTCAGATACCTACGTATCTCAATTTTGTCGAATTTTGTGATATTTTAGGATATCACCAGTTCTATTAGCGAAATTTTTTGCAACTGTTCTTGTCTATTCACAAACCAGAATTTTCTTGACACACATAGTGCTTCATAATAATTGAGCTGTAATCTCAAGCTCTTCTGAAACTCAGTCTCCCACTCACTGTTCATTCTTATAATTTCTGATCTTCCTGCCCATTGATTGAACTGATTCTCAATCTCTAAACTCTTTTCCCTCTGAAATAGATACTGGTTTTTCTCAAATTTTACTCTATCAATTTCAGGACACCTTACCTCTGGGAAGAATAACTGACACCTTTGGCTTAATTGGGGGATGTATATCCCCCGAGTTCGTAGACCAGTCGCAAATCTGTTCCGGGATATTTTTCTTCGGCA
>Ga0126332_10000514_pt1 | contig 13914 bp, 10 predicted proteins | sample InaspJWI42metaG_FD_94482 | JGI IMG/M metagenome (GOLD analysis project Ga0126332, IMG submission 94482) | Marine gutless worms symbiont microbial communities from Oahu, Hawaii - Inanidrilus sp. 2 OAHU.JWI-42 metaG | ecosystem: Host-associated > Annelida > Digestive system > Unclassified...
AAAAAAGGAATCAAAACTCATAACATTGTATTGATATTCTCGTAACATTGGCGTATTTTTTGGGGCAAAAGCAGAAAATGGATATCTGACGACTATCATCATAAAGGTTAGATTCAATATTTTCTGTAGAATAGATCTTTTTCCGCTTTTCATACCCAGTATTCCAACATTCCATTATTCCATCATTCCATGTGGCTTACCAACTCGGCGGTCACAAAAACACTATATTTCTAACAAGTTGTAGAAATTCCGAGACGTCTAACTAAGGTGAGCCGCCCAACAGAAGCGTTGGCAGCCACAGCGCGATCTGCGGGAAAAAGGTAATGATTACCACCCCGACAACCATCATCACGAAAAAGGGTGCGGCCGCCCATGCAACGTAGCCGATGGAAAGCCCTGTCATGCCCTGTATAACAAAAAGGTTGAAGCCCACCGGAGGGGTGATTTGGGCCAATTCGGTCATGGCCACCAGAAAGACACCGAACCAGATGGGATCGTAACCCGCCGCGACCACCAGCGGCAGGCAGATCGGTAAACTCATGACCGTAATCGAAATGCCGTCCAGAAAAAATCCCAGGATGACGTAGAAAATTCCCAGGACAATCATCAAGCCGTAGGGCGACAATCCCAGCTGGCCGATGGCCTTGGAGATATCCTGAGGCACGTGCAGAAAGCCCATGGCGGTGGAAAGAAAGGCAGCCGCTGCCAGCAAAGAGCACACCATGCATGAAGTTTTGAGAGCTCCGAACAGAGAGTCTATGAAGATTTGCCAGCTCATTTGTTTCATGATAACGGTCATGACCAGGGCAGCTGCAACCCCCACGGCCGCGGCTTCTGTGGGTGTAGCGATGCCGGTGTAAATTGAGCCCAATACGATGACGATTAATATCAGGATCGGCATCAGCAGACCGATACAGCGCAGGTAATCCTTGAACGTGTAATTTGCGCCGGCCTTGGGAGCCACCTCGGGCTGGAAAGTCGAGCGGACCATGATGAAGGATGAATATAAACCAGCCAGGAGCAGGCCGGGAAACACGCCGGCGATGAACAGCTTGGAGATGGATTCTTCGGAGATGACCCCGTAGATGATGAAAACGATGGAGGGGGGTATCATCAGCCCGAAGCTGCCCGCCCCGGCCAGGCTGCCGATGGACAGACTTTTATTGTAATCGCGCTTTTGCAGTTCAAAAACAGTAATTTTACCGATGGTTGCCGTGGTGGCTGTGGATGAACCGCTGACGGCTGCAAACAGCGCGCATCCGGCTATATTGGTGTGCAGCAGCCGGCCGGGTAGTTTGTCGACCAGCGGCGCCAGACCACGGAAGAGCCGCTCGGATATGTCGGTTCGAAACATGATCTCAGCCATCCACATAAAAAGCGGGATGCAGGCGATCTCCCAGCTGCCGGAGGCGGCATACAAACGCTTGACCATGATTGCCCCGATTCGATCCATGGGATAGCCCAAAAGTACAGAAAGGCTGATGACACTAATCAATATGAGTGCGCCGAATATCCAAACGCCTCCGGCCAGGAATAAAATCATCATGACCAGCAGGATGAGACTGTTGACCATCGCTTCCATAGAGGTTTCCTATCTGTTATGATTTTTCATCACCCGCTGGTGCAGGCGATCCGCTGACAATGAGCCGCAACAGCATCGTAAAAACTTGCAGTCCAAAAAGCCACAAACCGATGAGGGCAAAAAGCTCAGGGATCCACAAGGGGATCTCGGCGATGCTCTCCGATACGGTCCCCCTGATAAGATCACGCCAAAAAGTCTTGGTCCAGAAGTAATACGTCACCAGGATGACAATGATGAACATCATCGACACGCTGAACAGCTCGAGAGCAAGCCGGAGCTTACCACCAAGCCGGTTGATAAGCATGCCCACTCGAATGAGGGCATTGTCATGGAGTGAATATGCCAAACACAGAAAGGTGATGGCCGCCGTGGCGTAGGCCACGAACTCGTCCAGCACATAGGTGGACTTGGAGAAAAAGACCCGCAACGTGATCTCAAAGAGAACGTGCAGGACCATGTAGACCAAAATCCCGGCGGAAAGCCAGGCGGCCAGCTTGGCCAATCTATAGGAGAATCGCTCCAGGGCGAGCATTATCGACTCCTTTATTGAGTATCGAAATCCTGGATTTTTAGACCAGGTCTGAGTTAACTGCCAATGTCGGTAACTACGGACCGAATGGAGTGATGGAAAAATGGAGTGATGGAATAATGGGTCTCGCGGATGCGTCCCGATTAGAATATGTGTTCCGGGAACGAGCATAAAAACCTAGATAAATCTCAATTTTCCACCCCTCCAGAGGCGGACCTTCGACATTCCAATATTCCATTAGGCCCCATTTATTGAAATCACATCATGTTTGCACATGATTTACGCCATAGCCAGATTGAATATTTTAGGAATGCCACCCGTCGAGAGCCTCCCTTTGAGGACCTCAGGATTTAATGACTGGGTCGAATGATTCATTTAAAAAAAGACGGAGCAAAGCGACATCCACAATTCTTCAATCTTCAATCTTCAATCTTCAATTCCGGTTTATCCGGGTTAGGTTGATTCTCTTCACCTATGCGGTGAATTCAAAGCCGGGTTCTTTGCTGCGACCAACGGTCGCGCCGATTCGATCAAATCGGCGCGATCCCGGTTTCTGACTACTGTCCAACTCGCTTGCGGTATTCCTGCAGAATCTTCTCGCCTTCTTTACCCATCTTTTTCAGCCATCCGTCCACCGCCGGCTGGCCCGCCTTGGCAAGCTGGTCCAGGAAGCCGGCCGGGGCGTCAGTGACAATCGTCATGCCGTTGGCTTTCATGTCCTTATAGTTCTGCTGGACCCGGCCATAGGCGGCCTCCCAGGCATGGTCATTTGCTTGAGCTGCAGCGTCTCTGACCGCTTTTTGAAGGTCCATGGGCAGCCCGTTAAAGGCATCCGCATTCATGTGGATCATGTTCAACGGTGATGAGTAATTGATCTCGGTGAAGTGGGACAACAGGTCCCAGAATTTTGAAGAGACGCCGCCTTCAGCCGACGTCAACACGGCATCAATGCCGCCGGTTCCCAGCTGGGGCACCACGTCCGACCAGGAGAGTTGAATGGGAGCCGCACCGGCGTTCTTGAAGGTGATGGTGCCGTTAGGATCGTATGTTCTCATTTTAAGATTCTTTATGTCTGCAAGGCTGCGAGCAGGTTTTTTGGCCCAGAGTCCGGAAGGCGGCCAGGGCGAGGCGTAAAGCAGGATCTGATTGCTATCTTTGAGCACCTTTTCGTAGTATGGAATGGACACGGTCCACAGCACCTTGGCATCATCGATGGTCTTGGCCAGAAAGGGCAGGGACGACAATAAAAAGATCGGGTGGATGCCCCGTAACGGACCGACGTAGGTGTCTGCGATGGGTATGGCGCCGTCGGTGACGGCATCGAACTGGTCCTTGGATTTGTAGCCCAGGGATGCGCCGGGGTGGTGGGTGATCTGAATCCTACCGCCACTGAGTTTTTCCAGGGTTTGAATAAAAAATGTGTCATTTTCTCCGTGGATCGAGGTGGGTGCGTATTCGTTGGCCATGTCAAACTTATAGGTCTTGCCCCAGGCCAGGCCCACGCTCATAACCAGGGTCAGGCAGATCATTGCCAGTAGGATCTTTCGTAAATAATTCATTGTTCCCTCCTTTTTGGAAATGGGTCAATCAGTTATCGAACTTACCTATTTACGACCACACTATTTTGTTTACCCTTTGGGAAAGCCGATCATACCCCATCTTCTGCGCCTGTCCCGCCGCATGGCGGGATTGCCAAGGGTTCGCAGTCCCGCTAAAGACGGGACGGCTTCGCTCTTGGACGCCTTGAATCTGTGGCATTCCTCCAAAGGCGGATCTTCGACCGCGACTTTCGCTCATTTAGGGTTCTAATCTGATTCATTCGTACTTCGCAACTTATTTGTTGCATGCTTGTCTACTTCTCCGCTGTCCTCATCGATGGCAACACCGTACTGTTCCTTAGCTCGCTGGATATCGATAAAACCCTCCCGGACATCCTTGCGGACCATTTGCGGATCCCGCAGTTTGGGATCGCCGTAACCGCCCCCGCCGGCAGTACGCAGGGCTATCCGGGTTCCCGGATCCACCATGCGGGTAACCTTGCTGGGCAGCGGCTCCCGGGAGCCATCCGGCTTTTCGATAAAAGAGCTCACGCTGCCGCCGGGTCGCCCCCCCTGTAAACCCCATGGGTGCAGCTGGAGTCGGTCGCTGCCTTGGGTCATCGTCGGTTCGTGATCAAGAACGATCAGCTCGCGGGTCAGTCCCAGGCCGCCCCGGTATCGTCCCGGTCCGTCAGTGTTGGGTACCAGACCATACTTTTCAACCCGCAGCGGATAAGCTATTTCGATCACTTCCACCGGCGTGTTTCTCGTGTTGGTCATGTTCGTATGGACACCGTCCATGCCATCCTGGTTGAATACCGCACCTTGTCCGCCACCGTATGTTTCCACATATGAGTAATAGTGTCCGGTGCGCGGGTCCAAACCGCCGATAGTGAACAACCCCATACTACCCGAGGAAGCGGCCGGGACTTTGTCCGGGATGCATTGCGCCAATGCGCCCAGGACCACGTCTGCAATTCGCTGGGCGGTGTTGATATTGGCGTTGGAGACCGGCGCCGGAAACTCCGGATTGACAATGGATCCCTTGGGAGTGATGACTTCCACCGGTCGAAAGGTTCCGCCGGTGGACGGCAATTCGGGATCTATGGCCGATTTGAGGGCGTAGAAAGTACAGGCTAAGGTTACCGCCCGGGTGCAGTTGACAGAGCCCCGGGTCTGGGTCGAGGATCCGCTAAAATCAACCTTGATTTTTTGTTGGCCGATGGTCACCGTGGCCTTGATGGTCAAAAGGTCCTCTGAAAGGCCGTCACCCTCCAGGTAGTCTTCGAACCTGAATACACCCGTAGGCATTTCAGTCAGACGCGCCAGCATCTGCCGTTCGGAGTAGTTGATTAATTCCTGCATATAATGGATCGTCATCTCCCGACCATATTTGGCGATGATCTCTTTGAGCCTGCGTTCGCCGACATTGTTGGCGGCTAGCTGGGCTTGAAAGTCGCCCAGTGCTTCCCGGCTGGTGCGCACGTTGGTGGTGAGCAGCGCAATTAAATCTTCGTTGATCCGACCTTGCCTGCTGATGCGAACCGGTGGGATACGCAGTCCTTCCTGGAAAATCTCGGTGGAGGTCGTCGGCATGCCACCAGGGGCGATTCCGCCGATGTCGACATGGTGTGCCAGATTGGCGAGAATTCCCATACAGCGGTCTTCAACGAATAGCGGTGAAATAATGCAAATGTCCGGCAGATGTGAGCCGCTGACATAAGGGTCATTGGTGATGATAGCGTCTCCGGGTCTAAGCTTGTCCACCGGAAATATTTTCAATGTGCTTTTGACCACCGAAGGCATCAGCCCCAAATGCAAAGGAATGTGTTCTGCCTGGGCAACGAGGTCCCCCGAGGCGGAATAAACGCCGGTGGAGCAATCACGCCGATCCTTGATGTTGGGCGAAAGCGCTGTCCGGATGAGCGCTGCGCCCATCTCCTCGGCCACCGATTGAAACGCGTTGCGCATCACTTCCAACGTGATCGGATCTGTCCGGATCATGTTTTCAAATCCTATTCAATGATAATATTACCCAATGCTTCTACTGCAGCCTGAAATCCCGGCGGGATGACGATGGTTGAATCGAGCTGTTCAACAATCGCCGGTCCGCTGATAACCTGATCCTTAACCAGGTGGCTTCGCTCGTAAATGAGAGTTTCAACCCCCTGGCCCTGGAACCAAACCGTGCGGGTAACCGCAGGAGGGGACTGCTTTTGACTCGCGGGGCAGTTGTCCGTCAGCCGGGATCTGGGGAGTTTCCCTTTGGCAACCACACGAAAGTTGACAAACTCGATCAACTCGCCTTCGCGAGAATAACCGTACGAGTGTTGGTGGGCTTGGTGGAATCGCTTGAAAAGCGAGTCCAGGACGTTCGTCGAGATTTTACCGTCGGGTACAGGTAAAGATAGCTCGTATGACTGACCGGCGTAACGCATGTCGGCCAACCGCGAAAGGCCGACGGCATCACCCTCGAAACCCTCACGGGCCAACTGCGCCTGCCCCAGAACTTCAAGGTCGTGGTAGATGGTATCCAACCGATCCCCTGCGATTTGGTTGCTGTTGATGATCAGCGTTTGGACATAGTCATGCCGAACGTCAGCCGCCAGCATCCCGAATGCCGAGGCGATGCCCGGATGCGCAGGGATGGCAACCCGGGTCATATTCAATGCCTGAGCCAGCTCGACACCATGCAGCGGCCCGGCGCCACCAAAAGGAACCAGTGAGAAATCTCTGGGGTCATAGCCCTGCTCCACGGAGACGCGCCGGATGCCTCTAATCATGTTGGCGTTTACCACTGCAATGATACCCTCGGCCGCCTGCATCAGGTCGATATCCAGCGGCCTGGCGATCTTTTCCGTGACCGCTTCTTTGGCCCTATCAAGGTGAACCTTCATTTCACCGCCTAAAATACAGACCGGATTGAGCCTGCCCAGAATGACATTGGCATCCGTCACCGTGGGCGCCTCTCCCCCCCGGCCGTAGCAGACGGGGCCGGGATCGGCCCCGGCGCTCTGAGGGCCTACACGCAGCGCTCCGCCGGCGTCGATCCAGGCAATCGATCCACCGCCGGCGCCGATGGTGTTGATGTCGATCATGGGCAGTTTGATCGGATATCCTTCGATGTCGGCCTCGGTTGTCAACCTTGGTTGAGACGATTCGATGAGGCAGATGTCCGAGGACGTGCCGCCCATATCGATGGTGATGACGTTGGGCGTTTTTAAAGCTTCGGATAGGTGGACGCCGATCAATGCGCCGCCGGCCGGTCCGGACAGAACAGTCCTGGCCGAGGATTCGCGGGCCATTTGGGCGGTGATCACGCCGCCGTTGGACTGCATGATATACAGCTCCGAAGCGACTCCCAGGTTTTGAAGCATGCCCTCCAGATGGCGGACGTAAGAGTTCACCTTGGGCATCACGTAGGCGTTAATACAGATGGTACTGGTTCGTTCGTACTCACGGAATTCCGGCAGAATTTCAGAAGAGATGGTTACAAAGGCTTGCGGGTGAAGGTCTTGAATAAGGCTTTTAATCTGCTGCTCATGGATCGGATTGGCGTAAGCGTGTAAAAGACAAACGGCAATGGAATGGATACCGTGATCTTTGATTTTTCGGATAAAAGATCCGGCGGCTTCAAGGTCCAAAGGACGCAGCACTTCTCCGGTATACGCAATCCGTTCCGGCGCGCCAAAGCACAGGCTGCGGGGTACGATCGGTGTGGGCCGCTGGGCCCAGAAGTCATACAGCCGGGGCCGGCTTTGGCGCCCTATCAGGAGCACGTCCTCAAAGCCGGCCGTGGTAATCAGGGCGGTGGGTGCCCCCTTGCCCTCCAGCAGGGCATTGGTAGCCACAGTGGTGCCATGGATAAGAAAGCTGATTTGGTCCGGCTTTAGATTTTTTTCAGTGATTAACTTTTTGATGCCGTTAATCACTGCATCGCCCGGATTCTTAGGAGTGGAGGAAACTTTGGCGACCTCGACCCTGCCTGTGGTTTCGTCTACCAAACACAGATCCGTGAAAGTGCCTCCGGTGTCGATCCCTAATCTGAAACCTGAATCCACAGCTGTACCTTGCTGATCGAAATGTTTCGCCAGATACTGAATACCAAAAAATAAAAAGACCTTACACTGGCCTGCTAGACGACGTGATGGACACTATAGTCCCTGCGATTTATGTGAACCAATACTACGGTAAGAGAATTAACAAATGAAATGACCGGCAATCGGCTTTGCCAATGGCCGAATATTGCAGATGGGCCACAATGTGTCAATATCAATTTACAGGGATGCGATCTCAGTCAACAGTTTGCTGAAGAATGTCCAAAAAGGGGAAGCATTGGGACGACATCCAGAACCGGTTGGTGTGGATTAGTCAGGAGTCCGGGAGGCTAATCAGAGGTTTTAGCGTTTAGAAACCGTGGCGAATGGCAGAGATCAGATTTAAGGATATTTCTGATAGGTTGAAAAAACAATATGTGTTTGACAAAGTCACATAAAAGTGTTTAATGTTATACATCATATTATGCGCATTGGAGGGTTGATAATGGACACAGAAACCGTAAGACTTAATATTACTCTACCGAAAGGATTGGTTGAGGCGATGAACCGGGTGACTGAACCGAGAAAACGCAGCCGGTTCATAGCAGAAGCAGTCAGGCAAAAGATTGAGCAAAATGAAAAAGAAGAGATTGAAAAGCTTTTAGTAGAAGGCTACCAGGCCGCTGCTAAAGAAAGCCTCGCATTGACAAAAGAATTCGAGAGCGCCGATTTGGAGGGCTGGGATGATTATTAAGAGAGGCTTTATATACCTGGCGGCTCTAGATCCAGTCGTCGGAAATGAAATTGCCAAAACACGACCGGTTGCCGTTATTTCTAATGATAAAAATAACGAATTTTCCGGAACCGTAACTGTTCTGCCGTTAACTTCCAAAAATCTTCGGAAGATATACCCCTTTGAAGTGTATTTAGGTAAAGGAACTGGAAACCTTCCCAAAAATTCAAAAGTAAAAGCCGACCAGATCCGGACCTTGGATAAAAGCAGACTGGTTAAGCTGATCGGTGAATTGGGACTAACAGAAATAGAGGCAATCGATAAAGCCATTAAAATTCACCTGGCCCTATAAACTCATCGTTGTTGTGTTACTGGGAAGCTCGCGAGTTGAAATTGCCGCTGACCGATCTTGCCCGAAGCCTTGAAATGACCATTTCCGCGATCGGCTATGCCGTTCAAAAGGGGATTGAACGTCTCGAAATTTGTATAATATATTGAATAGGAGTTTAGATGAAAACTCAGATTGCGGATGTGGTGATCTGTGGGGCCGGTATCGCCGGTATATCAGCAGCCTATCATCTGGCAGGTAAAAACGGCATCCAAAAAGTCTTGATCGTTGATGAGCGGCCGCCATTGACGCTTACCAGCGACAAATCCACCGAATGTTATCGCAACTGGTGGCCCGGTCCGGGCGACATAATGGTTCGGTTCATGAACCGCAGCATCGATCTGCTGGAGGTGTTAAACGAAGAAAGCGGCCACTATTTCAAGATGAATCGCCGGGGCTATGTCTTTATGACGTCCGATCCCAAACACGTTGCGATTATGGAAAAATCCGCCAGAGAAATATCACAACTGGGAGCCGGCCCCCTGCGTTGCCATCAGGGTCGATCCGATGATCCCTTTTATCCGCCTCCCACCGCCCAGGTTCTGGATCTCGAGCTGACCGGTGCGGATCTGGTTCTGGACCCGGCCCACATCCAGAAGCAATATCCGTTTATTTCGAACCAGGCGGTCGCCATGCTGCACGTCCGTCGCGCCGGATGGCTGAGTGCCCAGCAATTGGGCATGTATCTTCTCGAGCAGGCCAAAGCCCGGGGGGCAACATTTATAAAGGGTCGCGTTACGGATGTGACAGCTGCAGATGGTCAAATCGAAACGGTTCAGGTCGACACAATAAGCGGGCAATTGCAGATATCGACCCGTACCCTGGTCATTGCTGCCGGGCCGTTTCTGAAGCAGGCGGGCGCGATCCTGGGCCTGGATTTGCCGGTTTTCAACGAATTGCATGGCAAAATTGCCTTTAAGGATTCGCAGGGCATCATTTCCCGCGAAGCACCGCTGATGATCTGGAATGACCCGATCACACTGCCCTGGAGCACAGCAGAACGAACCGAACTGGCCGGCAGCAATGATACCCGCTGGTTGCTGAAAGCGTTTCCCGGCGGTGTACATTTTCGGCCCGAAGGCGGTGTGGATAGTCCGATCATACTGGCGCTCTGGACCTATGAAGAAGAGGTGCTTGAGCCGGTGTGGCCGCCCGTTTTCAAAGCAGAATATGCGGAGATCGTTCTACGGGGTCTGACGCACATGATTCCGGAATTATCGGTCTATCTAAATAAGATCGGCCGACCGGTCGTAGATGGGGGATACTATTGCAAGACGCGGGAGAATCGGCCTCTCATCGGTCCACTGCCCGTCCAGGGGGCCTATGTCATCGGAGCGCTGTCAGGCTACGGCATCATGGCCGCAGCGGCAGCTGGTGAATTGTTGGCGCAGCATGTGACCGGCGGCGATTTGCCCGATTATGCCCCTGCTTTCCGGCTTGAGCGTTACGAAGACCCGGAGTACCAGAAGATGCTGGCAAGCTGGGATGCAAAAACCGGACAGTTATAATCTGCATTTCCTTCCGGAGACAGATGCTCATGGCCGGCAGCCTTTGGCTGTCCGGCCTGGTCCTCGGCCGTATCGGCTGGACATAGGAAAACCGGGACACTGTTGAAATTCTGAATCCGGATGAGCCGGAGAATCCGAGATGGAGGAAAATTCCCCAAGCGGCATTGCATCAATTTCCATCGCCGAAAGCGATCCTTGAATCCGGCAGGATCGCTTCCTAACGCGCCTTTTAAGAACTGCGTTTGTGAGTAAAATCAACGAAAAATGCGATCGATCCGGGATTGCTCATTGAATCCAGGTTGACGACTTTTTCCGCCGGTTCACCCATAAGAATCTTTTTTACAGGCACTTCGAGTTTTTTGGCATTCAGAGTCCGGGGAACCGCGGGGATGGCGAAAATTTCATCCGGTACGTGGCGCGGTGACAAGGCGCTGCGGATTTTCTGGTTGATTTTTGTTTTGAGGTCATCATCCAGGGTTCGTCCTTCTTTGAGGACAACAAACAGGGGCATGTAGTACTCGCCTTCTGCCGGTTCGAATCCAACAATGAGGCTATCGGCAACTTGCGCAAGATCTTCTACAGCGCTGTAAATTTCACTGCTCCCAAATCGAATCCCAAATCGATTCAGCGTGGAATCGGACCTGCCGGCAATCACCGCGCTTCCCTTGCGGGTGATTTTGATCCAGTCGCCATGCCGCCATACCCTGGGATACATTTCAAAATAGCTTTGCATATATCTTCGGTTTTGGGGATCATTTACCAGGTGCAAGGGCATCGACGGCATCGGTTCAGTGATGACGAGCTCACCTACCTGGTCCACCAGGGAATTGCCGCCTTCGTCAAAGGCTTCGGCTTTTACGCCCAGGCAGCGGCATTGGATTTCACCGGCGTGGACCGGCAGCAGCGGGCAGCCGCCGACAAAACCGGTGGATGGGTCGGTACCGCCACTGGTGGATACCAGCCATATATCCTTCTTGACCTGTTCATAAACCCAGCGGAAACCGTCCAGCGGCAAAGGCGAGCCGGTGGAACCCATGGCCTTTAACCTGCTCAGGTCATGAAGTTTGCCCGGCTGCATCCCCGCATTCATACAGGCTGTAATATAGGCGGCACTGGTGCCGAATATCGTCATACCCGACTTTGCTGCAAATTTCCAAAGCACATCCATATCCGGATATCCGGGGCTGCCGTCGTAGAGAAGGGAAGTGGCCCCTGACAGCAACCCGCCTTGAAGGATATTCCACATCACCCATCCGGTGGTGCTGAACCAAAAAAACCTGTCTTCAGGCCTCATGTTGACGTGCAGCCCGAGGAATTTAAAAAATTCCAGTAAAATTCCGCCCTGAGAGTGCACCAGAGCCTTCGGCAGACCGGTGGTACCGGAAGAATAGAGAACCCAGAGCGGGTGGTTGAATGGGACTTGCTCATAAACCAGTTCTGCATCTTCTGCCAGGAGCTCTTGCCACATCAGGATATCTTCTAAACCTTCCGGTTCGGCATCTTTTTGCAGATAAGGTACCAGAACCGTATGCTTCAGTGTCGGAAGGGCCTTCTGAAGATCAGACACCACAGACCGTCGGTCAAATGGCTTTCCGCCATACTGGTATCCATCCGTGGCAATGAGCACTTGCGGTTCAATCTGCCGGAACCGGTCCATAATGCTCCGCATGCCGAAATCCGGGGAGCAGCTTGACCAAACAGCGCCGATACCGGCACAGGCAAGAAAAGCAATGATCGCCTCCGGTATATTGGGCATTAAAGCGGCTATACGGTCCCCCCTTTTTACACCCATACCGCGTAGTGATGCCGCCACAGACGCAACATTCCGGTAGAGTTCATCCCAGGTGATCTCGATCATCGGTTGAAACTCTGACTGGAATATCAATGCCGGCCGGGAGGCGGACCGGTTACGAAATACATGCTGGGCATAATTGAGCTCTGCGCCCATAAACCACCTGGCACCCGGCATATTTCTTGCGGACAGCACTCTGGTGTGCGGTTTTGACGACTGTATTTCAAAGAACTCCCAGATAGATGTCCAAAACTCCTCAATCTCCGACACAGACCATTCCCACAGTTTGCTGTAATCTGAAAAGACCAGTCCCCGTTCATTTTTCAGCCATTGCATGTATCGCCGAATGTTTGCCGATTGGACGAGCTCATCAGAAGGCTCCCAAAGAAGGGCCCCGTCTTGGACCGAATTTTGTCCCATGGTTTTTCCTCCGTTTCAACCTAAAGAGTAACGAACTGGTAAAACGATGGATTCAGGCATATCGACCCGGATGAAGTCTTAACTCTTCGAGAAAGTCATCGATGATTCGCTTCTGGTCATATTCAGTTTTCCAGTTCCACTCCTGCCTGGCCATGCGATCATCTATGGGCAAAAGTAATTTATCAATAATTTTCAGAAGCTCTAAGTCCGGTTCGAAACTGATTTGGGCGGTGGGGATTCTCGCTTTAACCATGTCCACCAGTTCCTGGGCACTGGCGATGGGGGTAACGCCTGCCGTTACAGAATTAACCGTTTTAATGTTTGAAACCGGTGCTTCGGCCAACTTGACTACGGCAAGGGCCGCATCTTTGAAATACATCACCGGGCATTTAGATTCGGGTCTTACACGCAGGGTAAAAGGATTCCCTTTTGCACTTTCTTCAATGACCCAGGAGGTATATTGGACGACACCGGGTGTCTTAACACCGGGCCCCACGATGGCCGGGTAGCGAACGCTCCTGAAATCCAGATTGTACTTGCGTTTGTAAAACAGGCCCATATGCTCGCCGAATACTTTGGTGGCGCCATAGAAAATCATTGGGCGTTGCAGGGTGTAATCATTTATTATGTCGGCTTTGATGTCCAGGCCGAAAGTGGCAAGGGTGCTTGAAAACAATACCTGACTGACATCGAATAATTTTGCAGATTCCAGGATGTGAAAGGTCCCCATGGCATTGGATCGAAAGGATGCTGCCGGATCAGCATCCGACGGAACGGACAACATTCCCCCGATATGATAAATTACCTTGGGTCTGCAAGTCTTGACCACATTCAAAACGTGACTGAAATTTCCCAGATCTCCTCGGATTACCTCTATTTGATCTTCAATATCATTCAACATGCTGGTGGACGGATTGATATCAAAAACAATGAGATCTTTCTCTCCTTTCTCCAAAAGCGTTCGTACCACCTGTGCGCCGATAAAACCGGTACCTCCTGTAACAAGCGTGCTCATAGGTATCCTCCCATTCTTCTCTAAAATTCAGTTCGCATAACAATTTGATTCTCGACAGATCTCAGGATCTAGACAATCGACTTATTTTATGGATAGAATAATCGGCTTTGTTGCTCACAGACATGGCGCAGAGGGCATCAATCGTGTCAAAAATTCATTTCCGGATGGAAACTAATTAAATGCACCTCGCATTACGTCATATAAATGCGTATTTTCATAGAATCCGGTTAGCAATTCAGATGCCGGTCCCATAGACGTTACGGGTACATCTGCCGCTGTATGACTACTAGTTGACCAGTTTACATAGAAAAGTTTACCGTCAGGCATTCCAAACGGACCATCTTCTCCGGGCGCTCCGCTAGATGACAATGA
>Ga0126332_10000515_pt1 | contig 13875 bp, 10 predicted proteins | sample InaspJWI42metaG_FD_94482 | JGI IMG/M metagenome (GOLD analysis project Ga0126332, IMG submission 94482) | Marine gutless worms symbiont microbial communities from Oahu, Hawaii - Inanidrilus sp. 2 OAHU.JWI-42 metaG | ecosystem: Host-associated > Annelida > Digestive system > Unclassified...
ATACTCTGGCCAGAAAGAGCATATATATTGAAAACCCGATAACGCCGCATCCCATCAAAATTTCGGCGAAATCGTTGTGGATGTACTTTTTGTTGCCCAGCAGCACGGTGGATGAGCCCAGCCCGGAACCGACAATTTTCTTAAACGCCGAAGCTTTGTAAAAGTAATATTCATAAAAACTCATTAAACCACCGACGCGACCCGAGCCGAGTTTGTCAATCTTTCCCTCTGAATACTTTGTGCCCATTTCACTCCAGCGGCTCATATAATGAGTTTTGCCGAGAAAAAGTGTCAGTGTTATGATGACCACCGCGATGACAAATAGGATGCCAGTTGTCTTATACAAGCTTCGAGCGCCGTATTTAAATGAAAAATACTGATAGGCCAGAAAACCCACCAGCAAGGAGATGACCGGTGATCGCACAAACGTTAAGAATATGACCGCAGCACTGAGCAGCATAAGAAAGATGGTTAACGGCCGGCCGATGGTCCTTTTATTATACGTTCTGATGGCCAGGATAGGCAGTGCCATGGTTAGGTAATATGCGAGAATCTTGCCGGTGCTGTATCCGCCGCCGTAAGATTCAACGCCGGTTTCATAAGTAAAGCTCTCGCCGTAATATCCCAGCCGGGAGAGCATAAAAGAAAAAAGCACGATCAGCACAGAAATGCTTACGGCGATATTGATATTGTAAAAATCCTTTTCGCTGTTAAATATTCTGCTGGAAACAAGCAATATCAGCAGCCAGGTAGCTATTTTCATCGTCCAGGAGAGACTGTCAAACCTGGTCGGCGAAAAAACGCAACTGAAAATAGCGTACCCGATAAACACGATGACCAGAACATCTAACAATCGGTCGCGGGTCGGGAGAATGATAAAATCAATGGCTGCCAAGGTGAGAATCAGCAGACCGAAAAGCATTGATGGATTTAAGGTGATACCGATTACATCGACTTGAACACTGATGGATTGCCCTACGAAAGAATATATGACGATGAGTGAATAATAATAAAATTTTTTATTAACGGAATAGGCGATAATTGGAACCAGCAGTAAAAAACCCGTAAGAACAAATTGCAGATTATTCATTTTGCAGCCCTTACATCGAAAAGTTTTCCTTTAAAAAGCGAAGTCGCCGACAGGACCAATTTCGCCTCCATTAGAACCATACAAAAAAGATATATGATGGAACCCAAAATTACTTTTACTACGAGCGATTTCCAGACCACGGTCATATCCGGCAGCATCAGGATTGTCCATCCCATGATAAAGCTTGCAAGCCCCGCTTTTAGTGCAGCCATCCAGGGAAACTGCCAGCGAATCTTCTTTCTGCTGTACACCGCAAGCAAAAACAAACAGCAGAAATAGGAAATACAGGTTGAAATGGCCGCTCCTTTGATACCCAGTGGCGGTATTATATAAATATTGAGAACAATATTCAATAAAGCCGGGCCGGCATAAATAATGGGGATCGCCAGGGTTTTCTCTTTCAACTCGAAACTTTTTGCGTAATAAAGCCCAAGTCCCATGAAGAATATACCGCAAGAAATCCATGGCAGCAGCGTGTGAGCCGCATGATAATCCCGTCCCAACATAACCGTGATTATTTCGTCGGAAAGTAAAGATATTCCAGCAACAATCGGCAAAATTAAAATTACATAAAAACCCATGAGCTCACGCATGAGCCTCTTCGATTGGCGCTCACCTTCATTTTCAAATACTTTTATCAGTACAGGAAAAGCAGCCAGATTGAGAAATAACACAAATCCATAGACGCCGGTTTCCGCTATCCGGTAACCGGCTGAATAAACGCCGACTTGGGATGAACCCTGCAGTATTTCTATTAAATAGCGGTCGGAGACCGATAGAATCAAATTAACCACCGCTAGCCCCAGCAGCGGGACCCCGAACCTTGCCAAACGCTTCAGGATTGAAGCGTTGAAATACCGCCATCCGGGATGCCACTGCTTAGCCAGCCGCAACGATTCCCAGAAAAATACAAGCGCGCCGGCCAACGCAAATCCCAGCAAAATGCCCTCTGCCTTTAAATTAAGAAAATAAATGAAAATCATGCTGCCCAGCAATTTCAAGACGGCATTAACGGACAGGTGAAGTGAGTAACGTGAACTTTTACGCATGGCCCGCAGAAAGACCAGCATCAATTTGCAGCCGGCCTGGCACAGATAGATCAGCGGCAGAAAAAGCAGTACGCTTCGCAATCGCAGTCCGTTGATATCACCGCAAAGGTAGAGTACGGCTACGGCGAGTATCGTGGTTGCCGACCCAATAATTAAAAAACCGAACAGGGCCGTTGAATAAAACCGCTGTACATCAGTATTGCAGTAACGTTCATAGTACCTGAGAATGGATTGATTTAACCAATTAAGGGTTACAATCTCGAGAATCAGCGAGGTCGAAAATGCCAAGGTAAAGTATCCATACTCCTGCGGTGAGAGCAAGCGGGTATAGATCGCGACGGCAATAAAACCAAATAGGGATGGGAAAACAACCGAAGGAATGTATCGTATCAGGTGGTAAATCGATTTATTTGTGTTCTGCTCCAATGGATGCCGCTCATTTTTTTTGCATGATGATTCTTCCTTCTGCGGGCATCAGCGTCAAAGATGCCGAACCGGATTGATTCTCGACAGACTTGTACATTATTGTTGTTTCGGCAGTGCCGTAGTTTACGAGCACTTTTCCCCCGGAAAAATCTCTGCCCAGTACTCGACCGGATTCTGATGCAAAACCGAAATAAACCCTGTCCACCCAGCCTTTTCCAATCCCGTCACCGATAAAACCCAATCGTAACCTGAAATATGCTGCACCAGCGGGACTCGTATAAGTTGTTTCGAACGGACGCCATGTATATGCCCCAGGATCAAACTGAAGATCAAAAGCTCCCGGCAGTTTTCTTTTTTGAGAATCATAAAACCGTCCCTGCAGGCCGAGTTTTTTATATCTTGCACTGCCGGCACGGTTCATTTCCGATTTACAGATTGCAGCCAATTTATATCTTGTGTTTGCTTTGACGGGGATGAATCCACTTCGGATTTTGTCAGCCTTGCCACTGCGGCTTTTGAATAAGATGGCGCTTTTTTTCAGTGTTTGGCCTGTGTCCGGTTTAGGGCTTCCCTGCAGTACTTGCCATCGCTGGAGTCCATGGTTGAAATCTCCGTTTGACACAAGGTTCGGTGCCGGGCGTGGCTCCTGGACGCTGTAGAATTTTCCCTGAGGTGTTCCGATACTCATTTTAAATTGATCGATAAAGGGTATCCCGATGTATCTGTAGGTATGCAGCGGATGGAATCCGAACGACGTATTTTTATCTTCGATCAACAAATAGCTGGCGCGGCAAAAATCATATATTTTCCGGGTATTCGGCCGCATTTCTGTCGTGCCGGATTGTATTAACAGGGTTTTTCCATACTTTTTCAGTGCTTCGATTTTCAACAACGTTTGTTTGTATTTTAACGGGTCCGGCTGATAGCTGTCGGGTTTCCAGTTTGGGTGAACAAAGCCTTCCACCATACATCCATCCACGTATTGAATATATTCCCGGTAGGCGCCATTGATATATATCAGTTTCGGATAACGCTCCCTTATGCGCTCGATCAGCAGAACCATGTTGCCGACCCAGTTGCCGATAATCTCTTCACGCGGCCAGGCTTTTGATGGCATGCCTTCCGGATGAAATTTATGTATATAGCGGTTCCAGAAATCATCGATGAAAATGCCGTCAATAATGCTGGGAGTATTTTTAACAATTTTTTTTACGATAAATTCTCTCCAATTTTTGTTGGCATTGTTCATCAAAAACCAGCCATATTTTTTTTCCACTAGTCTTTTTCCGCTGGATCGATCGTGAACGAACCAATCTTCATTCTGGTTCACGAATTTCCATTGCGGATTATGTTTGTGCAACCCCGGGGCATGGTGATATTGCAGCAGGATCAGGTCGGGATTCAGTATTTTTAACTGTCTCAAATACTTTTGTGAAATATTGCCTAAGACGAGAATATCGATATTTTGCGCTACGGGAAAAAGATCCGCCGCCGAAAGACCGCCGTAGATAACCATGTGGCGTCTGGATCTGGCCCAAACATGCCCGGTTAAGGCGAGTTGACACACCAAAAAAGCTAGCAGCAACCTCATACACGTTGATTTTAAAACCCTCATGCGTCCCACCGAATCATTTAATCTCCTTGTAAACGCCCGTATCCGGATAAACCGGAAATGTTACCCGTGAATCCGCGGTGGATTGCGAAATTCTATCAATCATTAAAAGAAGTAACTATTTTAACTTACGGTGGAAATTACGGCAAGTGTTTTCGAAGGACGGCAGTTACAATCGTTGTGAACTTGACGGACTGCAGTAATAATTAGTGCCGATCCGCAAGTAAGCTTACCAAAAGGATGGACACTAATTATTTCAACTGCAAAAGCAAATGATGAAAGCAGATGTACAGTGCCTGCCGGATGCTGTTGGAGGTAGCGGTTATTGTTTTTCCGACACACCGGCCTGTTCGAACGTGAGCATGTCTTTGAATATTTGTACGGCACCGTCCATGATTCCCATGGCCAGTGCAGCGCCGGTTCCCTCACCCAGACGCATGCCAAGATCAAGAATCGGTCGAAGTCCCAGGTGTTCCAGCATGATTTTGTGACCGGGTTCTTCGGAACAGTGCCCCGCAAAAATGTAATCCGTAACCTGCGGTGCAATGGCATGAGCCACGAGCGCTCCGGCCGTGGAAATGAATCCGTCGATCACCACCGGATGCCCGTGGTAGGCCCCGGCCAGAATACACCCGGTGATCCCGCCGATCTCAAAACCGCCGACCTTGGCCAGAACGTCGATACCGTCGGCGGGGTCCGGTTGATTGGTTTCGATTCCCTGCCGGATGGCCGCTTTTTTTCGATCCAGACCCTGATCGTCAACACCTGCGCCGCGACCGACCATATTCTCCAGGCTGCTTCCGGTCATCACCGCTCCGATGGCGGCCGAAGGTGTCGTGTTGGCGATCCCCATATCTCCGGTTCCCAGGATCTGTATGCCTTGGACCATTAAATCGGTGGCCAGTTGATATCCAGTTAATATCGCCGTCTCGGCTTTCTGACGGGACATTGCCGGCGCTTTGGCAAAATTTGCTGTTCCACAGGCCACTTTGCGAACCATGAGTCGATCTCCGGCGTTGAGCGCAGCCGGATCGAGCTGCGCAACAATACCCATATCAACCACGAAAATTTCGGCCCCGATTTGTCGGGACAGTACGTTGATTCCGGCCCCGCCGGTCAAAAAGGTTTTAATCATTTCCCCGGTGACTTCCTGGGGATAGGCACTGACACCTTCTGCCGCGATGCCGTGATCGCCAGCCATTACCAGAAAAGCTTTGCGGTCGATAGACGGATCGAGCGTTTTCTGGATGGCACAGATCTGCTCCGAAATATCATGCAACCGGCCAAGGGCTCTGAAAGGCATAACCAGCTGGGCCGTGCGCTGCCTGGCCTTTTCAATCCATTTCTGATCGACCGGTTTGATGCCTTGGGTAATATCAGCAAGTCCAATCCTCTCGTTTTTCATTTTTTGTCCTCCTTATCGAATATATTGTCTAGACGCAGCCTTTTTCAGCTGCAGTCCAAAAATAAAAAAATCCTCAAGCGACGATCGCTTGAGGATTTGCCATCTCCCCAACGGTGTTCTTTAACGGCAGGTCTTCTGACTTTCCCACCCGTTTGGCAGCCTTCCCATTCCGATGCATCGAAACAGTGGCACACAATGGTCAAACGGGTTCTCTCAGATAGGTTTGCCCGTTTGCCGGTTAGGCCCGTTTGGCCGGTTAAAATGGGATTCTGTCCTTATTTAACCGGTTAGCGGCTGAAGGGCTAGCCTTTTTTGAGAGCAAGATTACAGCGGCGGGTCCGTACCGGATTCTCACCGGTTTCCCTATTAAGGCGCGGCGCCGTTAAAGCACTGTATTCATATTTTACCCCCCTGTATCCAGTGAATGGATCTAATTGTCAAGCGTTATATCCTAACAGCTAAGAACCGTGGATAATTGTAGTCTTTTTGGTGTACCCGTGATATCCAGACAGTATTGTCTATTGCCAGAACTGGCTCCGATGGTATATAGATCTCGTTTTTCTGTCTCAACGCATCATAATGATTTGTGGAGGTCACCATCAAAGGTCTTGTTATTGCCGGCACAAAAAGTGGTAGCGGAAAAACTACGATCGCCCTGGGTTTTATGGCGGCCCTGGCCGATCGCGGATTGAAGATCGCACCGTTTAAGGTGGGGCCTGATTTTATCGATCCGGGACATCATACCCGGATTACCGGGGTAATCAGCCGAAACCTGGACGGATGGATGCTTTCAAAATCGCTCAACCGGCAGTGTTTTTTCCAGAACGCCCGCCGGGTGGATATTGCCGTTGTCGAAGGCGTGATGGGCCTTTTTGACGGTTATGACGGCAGAAGCGAAGCCGGTTCGACGGCACAGATGGCCAAGTGGCTGAATCTGCCCTTGATTCTGGTGGTTGATGCCCGAAGTATGGCCCGCAGTGCGGCCGCGCTCGTTCAGGGATTCGAAAATTTCGACCGCCAAGTCGTGTATGCCGGTGTGTTGTTTAACAATATCGGCAGCCGGCGCCATCTGAGATACCTTCAGGAGGCGCTGGAAGGCCAGGTCAGGATGCCCTGTCTGGGAGGTATTGTGCGCAATGATGAAATTTCGATTCCTGAGAGGCATCTGGGGCTTGTTACCCAGCAAGATTTCGCCCTGTCGCATGAAAACATCACCCGGCTGGCAAATATGATTGAAGACAGCATCGATTTGGACTCGATACTTAACGATCTGGCGCAATCTCCTGTCGACACGACCTTTTCCCAACCTGAGAGGCCCGATTTCGCAACGGCGGTTAGAATCGGTGTAGCCAGGGATAATGCATTTTGTTTTTATTACCAGGACAATCTGGACTTGCTGGCTGTTGCGGGAGCCCAGGTGATCGAGTTTTCACCTATGAACGACACGTCCCTACCGCCGGATCTTGACGGGATCTACCTGGGCGGCGGTTACCCGGAGCTTTTCGCCCGCCAGCTTTCGGCCAACTTGGCTATGCGCCGCCAGATTCGGAAACAAAGTGAAGCGGGTATGCCGATTTATGGTGAATGCGGCGGTTTCATGTATCTCGGCCGTCAGATTAGTGACCTTGAGGGTAGACCTTTTCCAATGACCGGATGTTTCCCGGTTGAAACCCGCATGCTAACGCGTCTCAAAGCCCTTGGTTATCGTCAAATCGAACTCACATGTGATTCAATCCTGGGAGGTGCCGGCGATGTCATCCGCGGCCACGAATTTCATTACTCGGAACTGTCACAAATTTCAAATCCGATGGATACCGTATACCGGGTAACCCCTCGGGCCGGAAATCAGGCACAGCCGGAGGGCTACCGAATTAACAACACCCTGGGCAGTTACATCCATTTACATTTCGGCAGTTGTCATGCGACGGCAACCCATTTTGTCGATAATTGCCGTCTATATCAGCGCGAAAGGAAAAACGTTTTATGAAACCGGAACAGATCGAATCATTAAGTTTTAAAATAATAGATAAGGAGGCCGGTCCGCACCAGTTTCCCGATGATCAATGGACCATTGTACGGCGTATGATTCACACATCGGCCGATTTCGAATACATACACACGGTGCGAATCCACCCTGATGCCGTTGCCACGGGACTAAAAGCCATTCGCAGCGGCAAACTCGTTATTACCGATACCAACATGGCCCGGGTCGGTATCCGCACCCGGGACTTGGAGAGTTTCGGAGTTGCAGTGCAGTGTTACATGAACGATCCGCACGTGCGTAAAATTGCTGCCGAAAATGGGACCACCCGGGCCCAGGCGGCCGTGGATCATGCGGCTTCCGAGATGCGCGGCGGTATCTACGTGATCGGCAATGCGCCCACAGCGCTGCTGCGCCTGGTTGAACTGGTGCAGGCCCAGTCCGCCGATCCGGCTTTGATCGTCGGTTTGCCGGTGGGGTTTGTGAACGCGGCCGAATCCAAAGCGGCATTGATGAAAATTGATTGTCCTTGCATTACCAACATCGGCCGCAAGGGCGGATCGAACATTGCCGCCAGCGTGGTCAACGCGCTGGCAATTCTGGCCGGCCGGACCGGATAACCCGGCTTCGCCCGGCTACGCCGGGGCAAGCCCCGGTAATGTCTAACCTGGTATAGATGATAAATTTTCTATATAAATGACAAGCAATGGCAAGAACTTCCGGGAAAAAATTGCGGACCGGTTTCACTACCGGCACAGCAGCGGCGGCCGCCGCTAAAGGTGCTCTCATTTACCTGCTGGAACGAAAGCCGCCTGAAAATGTCATTATCATGCTGCTGACCGAACAGCCGATAACCATTGGCATTCACAGCTGCTACAGAGAATCGGCAGAGAGCGCCCGCTGTTCGGTGATCAAGGATGCCGGAGATGATCCGGATGTTACCCACAAGGCCGAAATCGGGGTCAGCGTGATACTGGTGGATACCGCGGCCGATCGGCCCCCGTTTGATGTACGCATCAGCGGGGGAAAAGGTGTCGGCAGAGTGACAAAACCGGGTTTGGATGTTCCGCCCGGGGAGCCGGCCATCAATCCCGGACCTCGTAAAATGATTACCCGCTCGGTGACGGAGGTGCTCAAGGCCCATGCCCTCAAGCGGGCGGTGGATGTGGAGGTGTTTGTGCCGCAGGGCCAAACCCTGGCCCGCAAGACATTAAATGCCAGGCTCGGGATTCTGGGTGGAATTTCAATCCTTGGAACCACGGGAGTCGTAAAACCCATGTCCCATGAAGCTTATGTGGCCACGATTCAGTCGTCGATGTCGGTGGCCCGGGCAATGGGAGTCACGCGACTGGTTCTAACCACCGGCCGACGCAGTGAACGTTATGCCCAGACCGTATTTGACAGTCTTCAAGAGGAGGCCTTTATTCAAATCGGTGACTATTTCAAGGTGTCGCTGGAAATGGCTGCAAGTGCGGGATTCAGGCAAATTACCCTGGCGGTTTTTTTCGGCAAGGCCGTCAAAATGGCCCAGGGCGCGGCCCACACCCATGCGGCCAAGTCCCGGCTGGCCTTGAACAGGCTGGCGGGCTGGGCCTTGGAGACTACCGGTGACGGCGATTTTGCCGAACGTATCCGGCAGGCCAATACGGCCCGCCAGGCATTTGAAATGATATGCGGCCGATATCCGGCAGTGATTCCACAGGTCGGCCGTCGGATTGTGGCGGCGGCCGCAAAATTTTGCGGCCGCGGGATTCACATACAGTGTGTGATTTTCGACTATAACGGTCAGATGGTATTTAACTCCGATTAGAGAGTACGCAAGCAAATGAAACCGATTCGTGTCATCGGCATGGGCATGTCCCGCGCGGATCTCACCGCAAGGCATCTGGCTATCATTGATCAGGCGGATATCCTGGTAGGCGGCCGGCGGCATCTGGAATACTTTCCGGAGGTCCGGGCGCGTAAAAAAGAAATCACCAAGGATCTGAATGGGACGGTGACCTACATCAAACGCCACATGCGCGACAAGGCCATCGTTGTTCTGGCATCGGGCGATCCGCTTTTTTTTGGAATCGGATCGCTTCTTTCCAAAAGCCTGGGAGCCGACAATGTGGCCATATATCCCAATGTCTCTTCAGTTGCGGCGGCGTTTGCCCGCATCAAAGAACCCTGGCAGGATGCGGCCGTCATCAGCCTGCACGGTCGGCGGCGGAAAAGGGATTTTATCAAAGCCGTTCGGAAAACGGATACGGTTGCAGTCCTGACCGATCCTGAAAATCATCCGGGTCGGCTGGCGCAAACCTGCATCGATCACGGCATCACCGATTTGCAGATTTGTGTTCTCGAGCAGCTGGGGACGGATTCGGAACAGCATGGATGGTACGATCTGCACGCGGCTGCCGCCAAGCAATTCAGCCAGCCCAACCTGGTAATTTTCAGGCGCACAGAGCCACGGCAGGCAACAAAAAAGGCCTTGCACCTGGGCATGCCGGAAGCCTGCTTCGACCATCAGCGCGGGCTGATTACAAAAGCCGAAGTAAGGACCGTCACCCTGGCCAAGCTTTGCCTTGCGACCGATCACGTTTTGTGGGATCTGGGGGCGGGCAGCGGATCGATTGCTGTTGAAGCTTCGATTTTCATCAAAAAGGGGAAAATATACGCCGTCGAAAAAGACCCGGCGCGCATCGCGCATATCCGCTCCAACCAGAAGCGTTTCGGGATTAAAAACCTTGAAATCATCCAGGCGGTGCTGCCCGACGGTCTGGCGAATTTGAGCCGGCCGGACCGCATCTTTATCGGCGGCGGCGGAAAGGCTGTGGCCGATATCATTCGCGCAGCATCCGCCTACCTGCGTCCGGCGGGTGTCATGGTGGTCAATACTGTACTGATAAACAGTATCGATACGGCAGTTCGCATGCTGGAAACCCTCGGTTTTCAAACAAATACCGTTCAAGTTCAGATTAATCGCAGCCGCAACATGCCTTGGGGACAACGCTTTAAAGCCGAAAGCCCGGTATGGATCGTTACAGGTGAACGGAAATAAGCGGGCGGAAACAGAGATAGTAAGTTTATACAAACTATAACAGTGAGAAGACTGTTACGAGTTGCATGTTACGGGTTACGAGTTATCGATCCAACAGGCACCCAACTCGCAACCCGCAACGCGTAACACGCAACATATTACTTGAGTAGATCCGATGTCGAATGAAATCAAACTGCATCCCGTTCTTTTTGTGGGCGCCGGTCCCGGTGACCCGGAGTTGATCACGGTCAAGGGCCAAAAAGCACTGAGGGCAGCCGATCTGGTCATTTACGCCGGTTCGCTGGTACCGGAGGCCCTGCTGCAGTGGGCCAGGCCCGAAGCCACAACCCTGAGCAGCGCATCGATGCACCTGGAGCAGATCATTACCACCGTTGAACAAGCGGTTCAGGCAGGCAAACGAGTCGTTCGTCTTCACACCGGCGATCCGAGTCTGTACGGGGCGATTTTTGAACAGATGGCCGAGCTGCAGAAACGATCGATTCCTTACCGGGTGATTCCCGGTGTGACGGCCGCTTTTGCCGCTGCCGCCGCCATGGGCATCGAGTATACCCTGCCGCAGGTTTCCCAGACGCTGATATTGACCCGCACGAGCGGTAAAACCCCGGTACCGGAAGCCGAAGAGCTGGCCTCCCTAGCCAAACATCAGGCCACCATGGCGATCTATCTCAGCATTTCTCTGGTGGACAAGGTGGCCGCAGCCCTTAAAGACGCATACGGTGAGAAGGCCACCTGTGCCATTGCATTTTGCGTCAGCCAGCCGGAGGAAAAAATCATATTTACAACCCTCGAGCAGCTGGCACAGACCGTTAAACAGGAAAACATCACCCGCCAGGCGCTGATTCTGGTCGGGCGCGTCCTGGATGTCAGTCCCATGTCACTGAAGCATCATTCGATGCTTTATAACAAAAATTTTTTCCACCGCTGCCGCAAGTAAATGGGTACAGACGAAAAAAAGCAAAGGGTCGCGATCTGGGCCATAACGCCCAATGGTGCCACGCTTGGCCAAAGAATAAGCAAGGATCTGGACCGTGCCGATCTATTTCTGTCCCGATCGCTGGCGGTGCCGGCCAACGATCATAACCGGGTATCCCGTTTTGATAAATTGGCTCAGGAACTGTCCCGGGTCTTTGAGCAATACCGGGGGCACGTTTTTATCATGTCCACCGGAATCGTTGTCCGCATGGTTGCCCCGCTTATTCAGCACAAAACCATTGATCCGGCGATCGTGGTGGTCGATGACCACGGCCGGCATGCCGTCAGCCTTTTAGCCGGGCATTTGGGCGGTGCCAATGCTTTGACCCGGGAACTCGCCGAATTGATCGATGCTGTGCCGGTCATCACCACGGCCACGGATGTCAACCAGGTGCCGGCGATCGATATGATCGCCAAAGAAAAAGATCTGCATATCGAAAATCCGGATGCCATCAAATCAGTCAACATGGCGTTTTTGACCGGCACCCGGATCCTTTTGCATGATCCGTTTCACCTGCTGCGCCGTATCCTGCCGGAAACGGCCGTTGCACGGGGTGTCGAGATTATTGAACCTGAATCCAACGGATATGAACCCGGCAGTTCGGAGAATCTGCCCGGCGTTTTTGTAGATGACATTCTGGTTGGCTTGCCGCCGCAAATACTGGTACTGCGGCCCGGTTCGCTGGTGGCCGGGATCGGCTGCAACCGCAACACCGCCAAAGATGAGATCAAGGGGCTGCTGTTGGCGGTGATGAAAAATCACCGGCTGGCAGTCGGCAGCCTGAAATGTATTGCGTCGGTCAGCATCAAGAATGATGAGCCCGGTCTGCTCGCCTTGGCAGCAGATCTCGGCCTTCCGATTATCTTTTTTGATAAACCCGAACTCAAACAGGTCGCAGGGATTCAAACACCCTCGGCCATGGTTGAAAAGCATCTTGGAGTGAAAAGCGTATGCGAAGCAGCAGCCATTCTCGCTTCAAATCAGGGGAGCCTGATCGTTCCCAAACACACGACGCCCAACGTGACGGTGGCGATCGCCAGAATTGCCTGTATATCCTAGGCACCGGTCCCGGTGATCCGGATCACCTTTCCATACGAGCGCTCGACGTGCTCGAAACCGTGGACACCGTAGCCGGCTACACCACTTATATCGAGCTGATACGACCGCTGATTCAGGATAAAAAAATTATCAGCACCGCGATGACCAAAGAGGTCGAACGGGTCGGGGCGGCCATCGACGCGGCCTTAGAGGGTCGATCCTGCGCCATTGTTTCCAGCGGCGATCCGGGCATTTATGCCATGGCCGGCCTGGTCTTTGAGATGTGCCGGCAGCGGGATATCCGGATTATCGCGCCGGCGGCCGGGCCAAGATCATCGGTCGCTAAACCCTGGCTGCAGGTGGAGGTGATTCCGGGCATCCCCGCACTTTGTTCGGGAGCCGCTCTGCTCGGTGCACCGCTGACACACGATTTTGCCGCTATAAGCCTCAGTGACCTGCTCACACCTTGGGAGGTCATTGCCAAACGAATCGAGGCCACCGCCCGGGCGGATTTTGTCATAGTCATTTACAATCCCAAGAGCAAACGGCGCAAAGATCATCTGCAAAAAGCCCAACAGATCATTCTTAATTATCGCGACGGCAGGACACCGACCGGAATTGTTTCCCGGGCCACCCGGCAGGGCCAGCAGGTTCGGATTGTGGCCCTGGAGCGGCTTCACTCGGCCGAGGTGGATATGCAAACCACCGTGTTCATCGGCAGCAGCGCCTCTTTTCAATATCTGGATTTTATGGTAACGCCTAGAGGCTATGCCGGCAAATATAATATCTCCGGCGAGCCGGATTCGCCGATGGTTTCCGGTGAATAAACGAACTACCCCGCTGCACGCAAGGGGTTATCAATTGGAATATATAGAATCCCCCAAAGGGGTGGAGGATTAATCCATTTTCCGCCACCCGAGGGCTGTCCGCTTCCGGCGGATTAAACATTTTCAACCAACACAAGAGAGTTCTAAATTGGCGCCGAATAAACATAAAACCCACTGTATTGCGGTCCTGGGCACCGGATCGGAGGTCGGGAAAAGTATTGTCGTCACCGCCCTGTGTCGCGTCTTTGCCGATGCCGGTCTGCGTGTCGCCCCTTTCAAAGCCCAAAACATGTCCAACAATTCAGGGGTTACGCCGGAAGGCCTGGAGATGGGACGGGCCCAGATCGTGCAGGCCGAAGCGGCAAGAATTGTACCCCATGTCGACATGAACCCGGTTCTGTTGAAACCGACCAGCGACGTCGGATCCCAGG
>Ga0126332_10000516_pt1 | contig 13781 bp, 10 predicted proteins | sample InaspJWI42metaG_FD_94482 | JGI IMG/M metagenome (GOLD analysis project Ga0126332, IMG submission 94482) | Marine gutless worms symbiont microbial communities from Oahu, Hawaii - Inanidrilus sp. 2 OAHU.JWI-42 metaG | ecosystem: Host-associated > Annelida > Digestive system > Unclassified...
AAAACATTTAAATAGTGACCTTCGATGGGGATCTGACAAATCCCGATCACTACTACTTCCTAACTATTCTGCTATAAAACTCTTCGGGCCCCGGTCCTACGATGTGGACCCTACGAATTCACATCTCGACTGGCCGAATGCGCCTCTTTTATAGGTTTCGGAGCTCCTCTCTCCTCTCCTCTCCTCTCCTCTACTCTCTCTTGTACGCATTATTGGTTTATCGTAAGAATTAGCGAGTTTCGGCCATTATGTGGATAAAATATAAAAAAGGTATTAATTATATCCACTGAGAAGTAATTCTAATCAATCTGAGCGATCGACTACGTACCGCTATACAGTAAGTTAGGAAACGTGTAGTAAAATACGGCAACTTCCGTTTTCGCAACGAGGTTACAGGTAAAATGCGAAAGTTACGGTGACGTGCGAAACTAGCGTTAATGTGGCGAACTGCCATCCGCACTACATTACTGTCACAGCAGCATAAAAGAATATATCAAATGCGCTTTCTCATCTGCTCATCGACCCACACTTAATTAAAATTAAATCAAGAAACCTCATCAGTCACAATGTTGAGAGATCATTGTTGCACACACGCATGCATGCATGGATAAATTGCCATGTATTTGACCACTACCGCTGACCACGGAAATGCTGTTGGTGGGAGATGCAACCGGCGATCGGTGACTTCCTTGTCAAACATAAATCAGCCACCGTGCAGTCAACTAATTTTGGCGATTGGCGGGGGAGGTGACGGCCAGACTATACCATCCAGCAGTGGTAGTGGACCACCCACACTGACTGATCGGTTGCGCAGGTAAAATTCAACAAATCACTTCACGTAACCGGCGATCTCTCTGGTGTGACCTTGTCTCAGTTTGATGGTTACTGATCACAATCTATGTACTGGACGACAGGAGGCTGTGGTTTACTGCTGCCGACCATGGGAAAGTAGACCTGAACGACAGTCTACTTTTCCAGCTGTGAGACAAGCCACCTCCGTGCTGACTGATCAGGCAGATGGGCTGGGGTGAGATGACGACGTAACAAGTGCTCCCGAACAGGCAGATACTCGGTAGTGAAATCGAGTCTCGATTGACCCTTGGAGACCGGTAGCTAGTTGGGGCTGATGGTGGCAATATATGGATAGCGAATCGCAAGCTTTGTTGTTGTTACTGGCATGCTGTTGTTCATAGGATGAGCTGAATCAGATGAGTGTGAAGCATGGATTTTCAAATGTTCCTGTGACAAAAGATGAGGTTGGTTAATTTAGGTTTAGTTTGTATAGGAGAATCAAGAAGTAATATCCACTATACTGTCTCTAACTGGATGTTTGTGTGTGTGTTTTTTCGTCTGTATCTGCATGAAATGCAGTGATACAAGTTATGCTATAAACATAGTTTTTGTCTCACGACTATGTTAATAGTTAAGAACTGATGATGTAAGTTCTGTAATGCTGCTTTGGATGTCACTGCTAGTGTTATCAGTTGCCAGTTTTATTAATACTGTCAGAAATAGTTATATGTGATTTTAAGAGTGTTCAGATTTTGTTTGTTCAGCTACAACTGTTATTGCTCTTATATATCATCAGTTTATTTCTCAGAGTTTAATGATACCGTTTGAGTAAAATATGAAACAAATTAGTTTTTGTTTTTTTTTGTATAATTTATTTTGTTTCCTGGCTCAGAGGATTCGCTTGTTGCTAGTTTATTATTGTTTTTGGTGCAGTAAATATATAGTAGTGATTTTTGTGTTGCAGCATGGTTCAGCCAAAGATCAGGGTCTGAATGCATCGAAGGTGTGTTGTTCTATTTAATTAAAAATTATTAATGAGTGACTATGTGCCACTTTTGAGGAATAGGATAGGGGCACACTTGCAGTGAACTGGGAGAATGGCATCCACAGTTGCTGTCTACTTTCAGTCTCCCACATCTGATTATTCTTATTTGATACCGGTATAGTGCCAAACTCCATTAATAATCTTCATGGAATATTTTGCCAGTCATGATAAATAATCAGACCATAATGGTATCGTGGTTAGAGTTACACTGCACTTTTTTAAATTTTAGGTCACACATCATATTTCTGGTGTAAGTGAAGCTTGGTTCTCTAGTTTTGATACACGAACTGGCTGGACTGTGAGATTGGTAACGTTTATCCATTTTTTGGTTTTGGTTTCCTTCATGTCTTGCATTGATTGAATCTAGACATTTCAGTCTGGTACATAGATTGATCATGGCAGTACCTAGCCAACAGATGATAAATTACTTGAAAATTGGATCTGGTTAAGTCACATGACACTGTTGTCCAGTGGGCATATTACACTCACTTTGTAGAGTCTTTGTTGCTGTTTGCTGCCATTTACTGCTAGAAAAGTGTTGCTGGCTAATTATATAATACGATCATATATCATACTTTTTATGGAAGTGTACAGTTTCTACAGTATGCTGCAAGTTGTTTACCACTGTTGTTTACCACTGCATTACAGTCAAATCCGCTTAAGTGGATAGCACTGGGATGATAAACAATACAAGATGCTATTTTAATGTGTGCTCAAAAGCTGACATAAGTCAGCTTAATCTACTGCAGGGACCTGCTTTCGAGTATCCACTTAGGCAGAGTATCCACTTAGCCATGTTTTACACTTTACATTGTGTATAAACAGGACCAGACAAATGATATCCATTTAAATTGGTTATCCACCTGAGCGGTATCCACTTAGGGAGGTCTGACTGTGTATCGCTTATTATATTGCTGGCGACTGGTGTTATATGTTTTGTATTGTTCTGTGAAAGATTGCTGCTGCATTCAACTCCGTTCTTGACAAGAAGCATGATATCAACACGTTTCAGGATCAGAATCGGAAGAAGTTGGTTATAAATACGAAAGACAATTTTTGGGCAGTATGTAACATTTTCACTGCATATACTGATAATTGCAGCTCTATTGTTTTGCTATTTTGTCTAATATTTAGTTTTATCTTGACTCCCAAGCAGATGATCTAAGGTAAAACAAACAATACATGTGCTGCTTTACTGGATTTCTATAACATTTTTTATTTTAGTGTACATTAATTTTGTTAATAGTCTAGTTTAAATGCTAACTTCAACTCTCAGTGTAAGCTGTCTATCGGTCTGTTAGCCTGATAGAGGTGAAATATAAAATGTGAAATGTGAGAACTGTTGTTGGAGAGCCAGTTTAGAGGGAGCAGTTTCCCTTCCATTGGGAGTCAGTTGGCTTTAGAATGGATGAGGTCCAATAATTGCTTTTGCATTCTTGTTATCTTTAGGATCACAAAAGCAGTGGGCTAACTCAAAAAATGGAAAGTGGCTGTTGAAGCAGTATATATGCAGGATAGTACATGGCAAAGTGTAACTGTCAGTGCAGTTTCTGTGTGCTAGCCTGACTTCTACACATCTTTGGCTAATTTTTTGTTGGCAGTGTCAGTTCACGTTTATCCTGCTACTGATTGTTGTTAGATCTGTACCACTACACCATGACGTGACATACTGAACATGACTGACTGGATTTTTGCACAGACATTTTGGGTTGTTGAGATGAGGAACTCTTTGATTTTCATTCTGTGGTAGTTTTGTGATCGTGAAAATTACTTTATAAATTTAACATCAGAAGTTCTGTTAATGTGCACCACTGCACCTGTGGTGCATTTATTCTGTGTTTATATGAGCAAGACTTTGTTTTTTGAAGGCTGGGATTCCTTGTAAACTGTCACCAGAAGCATGGATTAAGGACCTGGCTGGCACAAAGCCGTTAAGTGTTCTTGCCAAGAAGGTATGTGTGATGTAATTATATGACATTTAAGTTTTAAAGTATGTTCATTGATGAAAAATTTCACTGTTATTGTCAACTGAAGTTGATTGGTTATTGGTAGAAGTATCAGTTGCAGACAGCCTAATTATATGTGGTGTTTTCATGTAATACTTAATGTTTTTTTCTTTGACTGAACAAAGAACACCCAGATTAAGTGGAAAATTAATACCAGTTATCGGGAATTGGGGGCTTTGCCTGTAAACCAGTGTCGGGGCTTTTTGTCTCACTGCATGGTTTGCTTTTCCTTCTACCGTGCTGTGCACTCTCCTGCTTTCTTCCTTCTTTCTTTCTCCTTTCTCTTCTCTTGCTCTCTGCAAGTGTTTGGAGCTTGCATACTGTGTTGTCAACAGCACATTTACCATGCCATGTGACACTGGCTGTGACTAAGTAGGCCTGTGACAGGAAAAGGCCACAGGGCCTGTATGTTTATATCGTGCCTCTAGGTCCAGGTATGCCTTGCTGCTTAGAGTGAAGTGTTTGACACAGATGGACTAGAACACGTGTTAACTCGGTTTTTAGTCACATGTTTATTACAAGTAGTGACAACATTTGGTTGCTGGCAATGCATAGTTACAGAGATTTGCAAATATCTGAATTACCAGCAGTTTATACGTTTTAGCAGTGACACTATCATTTATGTCGAAATTGTTTAATATTTTTTGGTGGTTTGTTACATGTTCTGTTACAATGACAATTTTGTGGCTTTTTACAGGTACCAATATTTAACAAAAAAGAAGAAATATTTCAGAAATTGGTAGATGAAAATGTTCCACTGATGAGAGCTGCATGGTTTATTAAGATGACCAATGCTTATTACACTGCGTTATCTGAAGAGAAGAAGACGAAGAAGCGGCAAACATCTGATCCTTTTCTCGGTTAGTATTTGTTTGTCATACAGTAGTCAATAAATTTGTCTTCTGACATTGCATATTCTAATCCTAAATATATAGGAAATGAATGTTGCTCCCTACTAACTCTTTGTTGCATAAAAATCATGGCGTTTTATGGTCATCTTTATGTTAATCATAGGAAAGTCAGCGAAATCATATTAAAGTTAGGTTGGTTTTTGCTTTTATATTGTTATAACAGAACGAATTAGTTGTTTTATGTTTATTGTCATTTTGCATTACATTAAATGTGTTTTCTGTCTCATGCCCTTTCAGGACCAATGAGACCAGTATACTGTTGATATTTTCTTACCATCTCTTCCTGTTCTTTGTCATTTTAACAGTTTTTAATATTAAGCATTTTCGTTGCTGGACATCGCTGATGTTGCTGCTGCAGAGTGGACAGGTGCATTGACGAGATTCTTACACGAGCAGTTGCAGAAGATCATTGAACATCACAAGGGAAGCGGTGCACAGGTCGGCTTTCTGACCGCAGGACCGGCGTCGGTCGTCGATGTGGACACGGCTACGCGCCAGTGGAATTACGGTGTGTTGCTTGTCCAGCACATGTATGATGAAGGCCTGATTGAGAGGCACGAGTTCCTCAGCTGGCTCATTGAACTGCTGGAGAAGGTGAGGGCTGCTGATGACACAGTGCTCAAACTCATCCTGGGTCAGGCTCTGCGAGTAAGTCACGCTCTGCTGCTATGTCATATTTGTAGCATTTTCATATACTGGCCATCAATGTTTTTGCCCTGTGTGGGCTCGGGGGTATTGTAGAATAAGCCCACCTCGTTTCCTGGCCGAGTGTTGTAAGAGGCAACTGAACCAGGGTAGTTTTGTCTTGCTGTATTTTAGGTTGTCTGCTTTTTCTGATTTGTATTGAGTTTGTTTATCTGTATTTTCCTTACTTTTTTGTTTGTCAGTATCAGTCAAGTGATTGGCTGTGAAGACCTCCTCCGAAATGATCTATACTGTGTCGAGTTGGACGTTAAACTCTACGCCAACCAACCAACCATCAATGTTTTCATGTGCTGAATGAATAGTTATTATTCTACAGTGGAGAGATGGCTTAGATTACAGTCACAGCTCTTGTAATTGTCATTACAGTAGTCATCAGTTGTTATCTATTGTCCTGCAAAGTCTTTGAGGAAACATTTGAAAACTGCTAATTTTTTTATGTAGGAAAGTTGATACAGTATGTGATTAATATAATTTATTACTTTCATTTTGCAGTTTTAATTTATGCACTGTAGGTTTCTTACGAAAAACACACAAGTTGATAATTATGACAGAGTGAAATGGAATAGTGTGATAAGAATGATAATGATATAATAATGATATAATGTCTCTTTCTCATTTACTTTTGCTGTTTGAAATAATTCTGTTAAGTTATGAAAGTGTTGTAATTTGAACATGTAGCGCGTGTTAATGTGTATGCTTAGTTGACAGTTGATGTGGTGTGCTGTGCAGTACACGTCTGAGTTTGTCCAGTCTCATTTGCTGTCAAGGAGACTTGCCTATTTCTGCTGTAAGAAGCTGTCACAGATCTGCACGGACTCGTCGGCGTCTTTATCGTCTCCCGGCTCTCAGTCTTCAGCTGCTGCTGCACCATCAGTTTCAAACGAGTGTGTTATTCGGACACTTTCGTTTTTTTATACTTGTACAGAAGCAGCTGTGACTCATGAATTAGGCAATGGAGTCATTCGTGTGGTCAACAGATGTGGCCTTAGAAATGGCATCCAGCCATAGTTGATCTGGTTTTGCTAAAAAAAACTCCATTCTTGCAAGTGGGCACATGAGGCATTTAAATGACTGTGCATAAACTGCAATAAGAGATATGAAGAACTGGTCTCAAATCCACATGACTAACTTTTTTGTGCCACAAAAATGCTAGTATATTTTCATGAATTGTAGGTCCCATAACTGCCATTTGTTTTTAGTGTGGACTATTTTGCAAGAAACAACTCATAGATATCAGTGATCATGTTCATGTTGTTGTTTTGAGTTAAGTTTCCAGTTGCTGTTCAAGTTTAGTATCTCATTTGTTTACTGATAATTGAAATATAGAATTGTATTGATTGTATGCAACAGTGTGAGTAGTACGACTTCACCGTCAGCCAGTGCAGCGGTTGCCACTGCTGCATCTAATGCTGCACTGCCTGTCAATGCTGCGACGTCGGTGTTCACAGAATTGTGCAACTGTCCCCAACACCGCAGTCTAATTCTTGGCATCTCGGCAATAATTCAAGCAATTGTTATTTCATGCCCGGGTGCACTGGTTTGGCACAACCTCGGCGATGGCAAGTCTACGTCTCCACTAAACGGCTCCCCTCTTGACCTGCTGCCTTGCTCTTCATCAAACCTACCAATGCCTGCTGGATCAGATAACCACAGGGTAAATAGAAAATTTACAGTTCGTGGTTTTTATATTCGTCAGTTTGTCATGTGAATCTTTCTCCACCTGCTACAAATATTATCTAAAACTGTTATTCATTTGCCTTACACATAATTTTGTTGTGCATAATGTGCAATTTCCGTTGTTATAAGTCTGATGGCTTAACCGTTTTGTTTTGGCTTTTTAGTCTAAAATGTAATGTCAGATATGAATTTGCTTGATGTGTTGTCTTAGGTGCAGTGTGAATGCTCGTAGGGCCTAACTTATTGCCTGGTCACTTCAGTGAGTATAATGTTACATTGTGTTTGGTGAACGGGAATAGTACTCGTATTATGATCACGTAGCTTTGTATTGTTCACTGATTAGTGCTGAATGTTGTGTGAGCAGATTCGCTTGCAGTTAAGAGCTGCAGAAGAGCAGATCATTTTACGAAGTAGGGCAGTTGAGATGCAGTGGTCATCTGATAAGTGTCAGCAGTCCGTTAAAGGCATGTGTAATTTTGTTTACTATTCTTGCTTGTTATACCTCGGCCCTTCCTATAGATGGGACCGGTGACATTATGTTATCGGGTTGTCCATCCGCCTGTGCATGAATCTGTACATGAGTACGTATGTGTTGGTGTGTATCTATCTGTTGGTGCCTAGGCAGAGGCATTCTCTAACTGGCTTGCCATCGACTTCTAGTGATTTTATAACTGTAGTGTGTAGGAGATGTTGCTTATTGCAAACTGCATCATTTTTGTTGGTGCTCAGTAATTGATATTTGCATTTTTAATGAATATTTTTCATTTTTCAATTATTTAGTGCTGTCTAACTGAAATTCACTTTGTAGATCAGGTCGTTAGTCACATGCTGCACTTTGTAGGTCAAGTCATCAATCATGTACTGAACTGTCTGGAGATTATCGACAAACAGAACTTTGAAAAAGTGGAAACGAACAACTCGTTGGATGTTTTGTATCATAAGCTGTTTGGCAGCTCTCAGCCCAACAAAGACGGCACTGAGGTAGCCACTGATTTTTACTGCATGACATAGTACATGCTGTCGTTACATGTCTATTTGTGCTTGTGTTTTCTGCTCTTATTTACTCTATGTCAGTCACACTTCTTTAATGTATCAGAATGGCTGAAGCCATCATCTGTCAGTCAGCACTGGTTATGTAATTCAGGTTCTCTTAAGTTTCCCATGCCAAACACAGGGCAGATGTGAGGGAATCCCATCATCAGGGGAATCAGATGTCACCAGTGGAAAAGTAGCTTTTTGCATAAAGACGCAGTTTTGCTGCAGATACGATGCAAGACAGAAATTACTTGAGGCTAAGTTTCGTTAGGCTGAGGGATGGGAAGGGAGTTCAAGGGCAGTGAGAGAGGAGCTGGAGGGATAAGGAGAGAGGGACAGCAGTATGTTGATAATAGTAAATACACATGGCAGTGTAGAGGTATTACAGATGGGATAGAATTAGCGCTGTACTGAATATTCTATTCTGACCAAATTTATTCATATTTTGCCTGAATAATACTATCAAAAGTAGGCTAGATGTGAATAGTTAAGAGCTTGACTGAAGGAATGGCTGTTTGCTGTGAGAGCGAGTGAACAGAATTTAACAATAGTAGTTGCTATGTGTTGCAGCAAGCCACGGTAATTGACGAGGCTGTTATCAACCTGTTGCTGGAGTGGGCTGTGAGCACCAAGCGCACAGGAGAACATCGACCAATTGTTGTTGCCAAGCTGCTAGAGAAATATCAGATGGACTTGACGTCTGATGTTGGTATCATTATCTGTCACTATCACATAAGTGATTTAGTAGGTGATATCTGACATGCACATCAACACATAACAGACAGTTTGGTGTCGTGAAAATTGGATAATAATAAAATCACTAACAAGTGATAAAACATAACTGCAAAAACAGTCAGTTAGTAGTCAATCAGAAATATTTTGGAGTGGCCTTAATAGAACAGCCACTGCAAAGACCATTAATTGAGTAATGTGAGAAGATAATGAAATGTGAAAACAGACGTCACAACAAGTTATTTGTGAATTTGTTTTATTAAGTCATTCTGTTGTATAAATACAACTTTATTATGTATCAGAATTATTTTTTGTTTCATAGGAATGAAAGTATGAATAACAGCCGTTGGTCTACCCACACGTACATGCTACAGAAACTAAAGGTGGCTTGTTTTGGTACCGGTATATGGCTGTGTGAGAATAGTATGTGTCTGCATTTCATCCTGTACTCGTGCATGTTTTGGTGCACTGTGGTAGTCCGTTGATGGTGAGGCTGCTGACGACCATGAATCTACAGTGTCTGATGCTGCAGCTGGTGGAATCCCAATGTTTCAGAATCAGCTGATGCAGTTTCTTGACACTAAAGCTCCTGTTCTTGGTACTGTCTATTTCCTGTGATGATGTATTTTGCACTAGTTGATGAAATTTTGACAATTTTGCCAAGGTGCTTCTGCTGTTCTTAATTAGTCAGCTGGCTTTTCTGTTTGCTTTTGTTTACCCAGGTTGTTTGTCAGTTCTTGTTGTGGAACCCCCGCACCCTTCCTACATTTTAATGGTTGCTTTTTATGTGAACCTAGGTTAGCCGGTTCACCCTCAGTTTTCTTTTTTTACTTGTTCCAGAAGAGAACCTTTGGAGATAAGTGACCAAAATTTTTGTGGACCAGTTGTCCTTTCAGTCATGTAGTGAACTCTGTTTAATTACTGTTGACACCTGCATTAGTTATCACTGAAACCGGAAATTGATTCACTGCTAGAAGTTCCACCTTTTGAATGGTCCATGCAAGCCCTTGGCCACAACAAAAGGCCTGATCTGTTTTCAGGCCGGACATTATATGAGGCAGTGCTTTGACACTGTTGGTTGGGCGTCAGGAAGGGCATCCGGCCTGTAAAAAACTGAGTGGTGGGGTGCTGGCATGGTTATCTATCTGGAGTGAGGTGCAGACTTGCATATGGCCCAGCTGATGCCATTGCCACTCACTGTCTCTTGCTTCAGTAAAATCCAGATTGGTTTTACCTTTCTGGTACCGGCTTACCCCGGTAGTCCTGGACAAAGGGACGTTAAACGGATGTGTGTGTTATATGAGGCAACCAAACCTGTTTCTGGCATTTGTTTTTGTGTTTATTTTGTGTTATAGTATCTTTAGCTTATTAGTGTATGTCTGTTTTAGCTAGTAGTAGTAGTAGTAGTAGTAACTTTCTTTAATCACAACTTTGTCAACTGCAAAGCTACATTAATTTTGGAGATTAAAAATCTACGAAATAAAATACAATATAAGCCTAAATGATGTACATACATAGCAATAATGAAACAGATAAAAGGTAAATGTCTCTAAAATAGCAAACAACTTAAGCACAATGGGTGATGACAGTATCTCAGCAGGGTGTAACAGTAGACTAATAACAGTTCTTGTACAGCATGTGCGTGATATAGTCTCAGTCACTTGAGTAAGTTGTTTTAGGTATGAGGGTTTTGTTATGTGGGCATTGCCTAAGATGATAATGTTGATACTGGTTTTCTGGTAAATATGGGTACTGAACGTGATAACTATTTTTCAAAATTGTTTTAAATAGTGAGTCACCAGCATTACTAAAAATGTGTTTTATTTAGTTTTTTTCTAGTACCTTGCTAAGCAATTGGCTGGGAAGAACGTTTCTGATGTGACGTATGTTTTGTTGAGTGTGACACAGAAACCTTAATTAATCAACTACTTTCGGTTATTGACACCCAGTCTGTTGAACAGTGGAGTGCGTAACATTAAGGACTCTTTCTCCCGGAGTTGGTCGGTCCATTTGGCACATGGTCGACCTGGTGGACGTTTCCATGTAGGGTCTGGGGGTCGACCGACCGATAGCTCGACTTGGCGTAGCATGGCCTGGTGTGTGGGAATGTTATCTGGCAATCTTGCCACATGTCTGAATATGGCATTGCGACCTCTGGTAATCCGGTCAGACACAGGTTCAAGACCAGTGCGTAAAGAGAATTGGCTGGGAAGAACGTTTCTGATGTGATGTATGTTTTGATGAGTGGAACACAGAAACCTTAGTTAATCAACCACTTTCGGTTATAGATATCCAGTCCGTTGAACAAAGGACTCTTTTTTCTGAGAGAATTTTAACATTGTTTTGACCAGAGCTCATTCGGTTGGTCTGTTGTTAATGAACTATTGCTGTGTGTTGTGACAGAGGAGAGCGCAACTGTGGACAATCGACAAGCATTTGCAAATCTCATATCGCTGTTTACGGAACTGATCCGGCACGAGGTTTTCTCGCACGACGTTTATGTCTGCACGTTGATATCACGTGGAGACTTGTTGTCATCAAACAGCTGGAATTCCTACATGCAGGTCACTTCTGTGAATCCAGATCACTCGGAACTGTCGAGTGTAAAGAGTGAAGGCATCAAGCAGGAGGTGATACAAGCACGTAGTATATTTAATTTCTGGGACTGCTGCTTGTTTTTTGCATTTTTCTTTAACAGTAATACTAATATTGACACATGTATTGGAAGTTGTTGCGAGAAAATGCAAATGAAGTAGCTGTGACTTCTAGTGTCCTTATTGTTATTCACTGAAAAATGCTTTGGTTGAAGATTGTGATGTTTGCAGCATTTTGTGTTGACAGCATTGCGTGATCTAATCTCGAGGATAGTAGTAGTAGTGTTAGCAGCAAAGTGATGCGATTAACGTTGTTGTTTATCACCTTATCACATTTCACAATAGTAATGATGACAGCATCAAATGTATTCACCACAGTATATGATAGTTGTTTTTTTTCATTGTGAAGAGTCATGATGACATGAAAATGGAACTTGATTGTCAGAATCTTGATTCAGAATTTGGATTATTTGGCTGCAGAGAAGAGCCAAAAACGACTCCTGATAGACCAGGTCATAAGATTTTTCTCACCCTTGCTGTTGTTTCAACTTGTTTTGTCAAAGTATGTCCTAAATTTCATGATTTGAATATTTTTGTATATGGCTTCATAATTTCATGGCCGTGTTTTACTATTGGCTCACTTGTTGCAGCTGTGTTCTGTTTTCTGTTCATTGTCTTATTTCAAATAGGTGTTCACTTTAGCCACTAACATATGTTATCTGTCGTGTTCTGGTGTTTTATGTAATGCTTAGTTACTAAAACTAAAACACAGATCTGAATTCCACTGATTTCATTAAGAACATGCCTAACAGAAACTATTATCGTGCATACATTATTAAGTTTGCCTCAGGTTTATTTTGCAGCCAAGTAACTTGACAATCCATGTAATATATAGCTCACTACTGCCAGTGTAGTGGTAGTAATAGTAGTAGTAACCCATCGGCCGTAAGAAATCATGCAAGAAGTATATCATATTACAAATTTTGCATTCTGTTGTAGCTGTTGCTTTTATGCCTTTAACCATCCAATAGATGGAACTGGAGGCTTTGTTTCTAGGTTGTCCCTCTGTCTATGCATAAGTACTGTGTGTACCTATGCACCCAGCTGGAGGCTTTCTCCAGTCGGCTTGCCGTCGACATTAGTTTACTATTTATTACACAGAGAAATTGTTTCTTATGTTATCTGCATATTGATTTATGTTCTGCGACAGCATCAGTTATGTCATCTGCAGAGCAGTCAGCAATGGGTCTGACCCCAGGGCACATGCAGGTCCCGACACCGTCGACATTTCCTGGTCAGCAGGGAGTGGCTAGAACTCCCGGAGCTCCAATGACGCCGATTTCCGCCAGAACGCCGAGCGGTACACCGCACACTCCCGGCACGGCACACACGCCGGGCGTGATGACCCCAGGCAGTGCGACGCCCGGTGGTGCATCTGCATTTCATTCAGCAGTGCCATGCCACTCGCTCGGCATGGCACAGACTCCCGCATCTGCTGTGCCTCCTAACAGCAGTGCGTCAGCAGAACGGGCCAGACTGCACCGCGGGCCGCCGAGACATCTGGTGTTTCTCACACATTTTCCAATTCCAAATGACGAGCAGTCGAGCCATGAGACCAACCAGCGCATGATGGTCCTTTATGGCGTCGGTCGACAGCGCGACGACGCCCGACATCTGGCCAAGAAAGTCACAAAAGATGTTCTGAAGTTGCTTGGAAAGAAAAACTGCATGGATTTGAGTGGCAGCGGTGATCCAGTCGTCAAGGTGAAGAAGAAGAAGGACAAAGATTGTGACCCAGTGGCAAGTCTGGAGAACACATTTGGAAAATTCAGGAGACTTTCTTATCATGATCAGCATGCGGTTACACAGACAGTTGCAAAGAATCTGAGCGAAACAATCAGTTGCTTTGCAGCTGGAACTATTACATACTTGCCAGTTCTGGACAATGTTTCGTTCTTGTTTGACTTAATGGAATACTGCTTGAACATCAGTTGTCTGCTGGAATTAACTATTCAGGTTTGTAGATGTGGTGAATGTGAACTGCATTTTTTAAGTAAATAAGGATTTGTGGTGAGGGTGATTTTTAAAATAATGTTATTTCTTGATGAATCTATAACAACAACAACAAACAACAACAATCCCGTTTAACGGCCCTTGTCCGGGACTACCCGGGTGAGCCGGTACCAGAAAGGTACAACCAATCTGGATTTTACTGAAGCAAGAGACAGTGAGTGGCAGTGGCATCAGCTGGGCAATATGCAAGTCTGCACCTGGCTCCAGACAG
>Ga0126332_10000517_pt1 | contig 13780 bp, 7 predicted proteins | sample InaspJWI42metaG_FD_94482 | JGI IMG/M metagenome (GOLD analysis project Ga0126332, IMG submission 94482) | Marine gutless worms symbiont microbial communities from Oahu, Hawaii - Inanidrilus sp. 2 OAHU.JWI-42 metaG | ecosystem: Host-associated > Annelida > Digestive system > Unclassified | place...
CTAATGCCGTATCAACCTCATCACAACCTTGCTGTCGACGAATGAAGAAAATGTGCCTGCATGGCAAGTGAAATCCGGTCCAAGCACATAGATACATAGATACACTGCACCATAGATCAGTCTGTAAAAATTATGCCGATCTATCTCTAGTTATTTCTGCACTGAATCGACTAGATCGCCGATCTATCCCTAGAATTATCATTCATAAAATACTACAGCCAACCTTCATAACCCGGAAACAGTTATCATCCATTACAGATGGCCTCTGTATTATCGCAAACGTAACCCTGTAGCTACAGATGCTAACTCTAATCCTAACCCAACTCTCTTTAACCCACGTAGCCACCTAACTGGAAGAAATCCCCCTGCCCAAGGAATTGTATATAATGTGGTTTTCATACACTTTGGACCAGAACTCTTGAAGATCAATACATGTTGGCACCAGATATTTGGTGCTGAATACTGCTGAAGTATCTGGCGATCCGTTAATTTGAGCATCTGCAGATCAGTGCTAAAAGTTGCCAGTGAAGGTCTGAGAGCATAAGAAGCATGAGTATGTAAACATGAGTTTGTGTTAGCTGTGTTCTACTCATGCATTCTATTCAACAGTCATAGATTCATAGATGGGCTGCATGCCAGCAGAGCATGCTGAATAAATAGATGAAAATAACTTGAAGCACGCATCAACACAGAAAGGTGGATACTTTTAACAGTTCTTCATCGATGCCTGTCTGGCAGCTTGGCAGCTTTTGGTACTTATCTGTGGAACCTCAGATTGATGCATCCCGTGTTGGGGTGTCTGTTGGACACTTGAGCAATAGTGCCTAACTGTTTCATATGCTTCGTCATCATCAAGTCTGTTATATTTTTGTCCCCGTGAAAGCTTTCGCGAGGGATTATGTAATCACCGGCATACGTTTGTCTGTCTGTTTGTTACAACAATAACTAAATAAAACGTGAACGGATCTGGACGAAATTTTTTGGGAAGGTTCCTAGGGGGAAAAGCAAGCCCAAGTTCGTTTTCAGTTACGATCGCTAGGCGGGTGTGGAGGTTACTGTCCAAAAACGCCGTAAACCGGGGATTTTTTCCAATGTAAACAAACTTCAGGCAACCGTCCTTGACCTCAAATAGTTTTGCGATAATAAATAAGTAATAGGACAGCTTGAGGGCAATGGTTAGTTGACGAGGGGCGCGAATTTCGCTTTCGTGGTGATCTGTACTCTCAAGAGAGTACTTTCCCTCTAGTTTATTATGCATCTCCATGCATGTTAGAATACTACCAGAAGGTATGACTGTGCAGATGCAGTGCTGTACTGTGAGCCACACACAAGCCTCTTGTTCTAAGCTTTTAACGTATTTTGCATTGTACTGTCATATTCTGTCATGGGTGGCTCGGTAGCCGAGTGGTTAGCGTGCTGGACTCAGGCGCAGAAGGGCCCAGGTTCAAATTGCAATCGCGACGCTGTCGGGTAACAGTCTTAGGCAAACTGTTCACACCCATTGTGCCTCTGTTCAGTGTTCACCAAGCAGCAAAATTGGTAGCAGCCCTCTTAAGGGTTGTGGGGGTAACTGCAGGCCTGGCGTAAAGTAATGACAGCCTACCACTGGGTTTATGACTCACGTGACCTGCAGGCTGACTGCCAGGAACTGGGATCGGCTCCAGAACCCTACGCTCGGTAATCGAGTATGGGCTACCTTTTTACCGTCATATTCACCAGGTGATGCCAGTGTGCAAAGCCCTTAGCCCAGTGTCCCCTGTGACAACGTTTATTAACGACACGAGCATAGCCGTTTGCTAATGCCTGTCATAACTAGTGTTAGACCGATATCGGATGTTGGTGAGTGAATACTCGCGGCGTTGCAGTATCGATATATCAGTTTTCATGTCTCCTCCGATACCAATACTTATACCGTAGCGATATCAATCGACAGTAATCGGACTCAGCAGGCGAGTGAAACACGTGGCTGCATTGACAGAAGTGAGGCCGGCATTCCTATTCACGTTCCGCCATACAGGTGTGACATGCATAACAGCGGTGAGGCAGAGCAGACATCAAATGGCACCCCGCTGCCGAGCATGCTGCACGGTGGTCCAGCTGCCGAACTGATAAGGTGGCAGCCGTCCACATGTTACTTTTGACAGGTCAGTCAATATCGGGCTTGTACATCAGTGAGGCCAGTGTCTGCATGTGCCATGCGCGCTCCATGCACTTGTCACGTTTACCAATTGGCATTGACTTCGCAGTGTTTAGCTAGAACATTTGGGTGGCATTAAATAAAGTTGTTAAGACTTAAGACCGCCTGTTATTTTTTAGTGATTAAAGGAGCCTATCTGTGGTCATCCCTATAGACATACACGTAACAGAATGACATCACTGTGACATCATTCAATGCGTCGTGGATGCTTGGCGTAAAAGCAGAGTCTTTTTTGCATATTGCAGTAAACAAATAACGAGATTAAACCATAAAAATTTTCAAAATACTGTTATTACTATTTAGTAATAAATAGCAAATAATATTTACTACTACACTGAGCTACTAGAAAGCGTCTCGCCGCAATATCTAAATGCTACCAGCTTATCTGCCGTGATGTGGCGTTGTACTGCATGATGTGGGACAGCAGCGTGACAATTAACGAGAGTTTAATGACTACTTCCACACATGGCCGTCATCGTCACTCACACGGCCGTGCTCAGTCATGCTTGCCTGTTGGTCTCGTGTGGTTGTCGTCGTTTGGCACTTATTAAACCTAGAATGAACGTGTTTGACTACCGACGACAGGTCAAAGGCATCCGCCGCCGCTGCAACCGGTTCGCCGCCACTGTCATCAGATGCGGCGGCATCGGACACTTTTCATCTTTGAGTCATGCTGTGTCATGTCCGCTCATGAAGCATATCGATATCGGTTAAGGGCAAAAATTCAGCATATCGGTATTGGCTGAAAATGACGTACTCGGTCTAACACTAGTGATAACAGCTGGGTAGAAAACCGCCAATTATGGTGGGAAAACCTAGGTTTCGGTGATTTACAGACTCCGAAGAAGCCTAGGTTTTGGCGTCGGTTTCAGATACTGTAATAACACTAAATTTTTAGCAATGCTAGTAGTGTTGTTGACTTCTCAGTGATTTTTAAAATGAATATTATTATATAATTTAAAAAAAAAATTTTGCCTGATGTCTGTTTAGGCTATTTGGTTATGGAAGATGCTGAAGTAAATTCGGTGACACAGTAACCGTTCTGATTAATTTTGATGTCAATGTATGGATAATGACGGAAGCAACTAATCATATGGAGGCCACTCTGGTTTCTGTGGTAGATTCTGCAGCAACTGAATTGCTACAGTACACCAGTTCTGGAGCTGCAGATGCTTCACTTACATTATCGAATGTGGCAGAGAACAACAGTATTTTGAGTCAGTTTCTGGCAGACACTGGTAACACTGAGACAGATATGGACTGCATAGATAAAATGATTGAAGAGATTGATCCAGACAAGTTCATTGACACTGATTTCTCTGCTGCTTTGTCGGTTGCTGATGATGAAGATGGATCCAAGCAAGTAGAAACTGGCTGTCCAGAGGAACAGTGCAAAGCCACATTGTTGTCATCCTTTAGTGGATCACTGATGGATACTGGTGATGCAGCAGATGGCCAACAGTTTGAATCATTAGTAGATTTAGATGCTGAAGATATAATAGCAGTTGTCAGTAATGATATCACGGATGTTACAGAGGTGGTGTCAGATGATGTTGTTGCATACAAGTGTGCAGAGGATGACAGCGAGCCAGTTGAGTTGTCTCCGGTCCAGGCTTTTCCCAGTAACTCTCATGATGTAGCCATTATCACTGCCTCTGTCTCAGAGAGTTCTAACGAGCAGCAGTTACAGCAAGATTTGACAGATGTCATCGATGCTGACAGATCTCCTTTGTCAGTTATGGATGGAATGAATACATCTCTCATGGGCACTGGTTTTAATAGTGCTGAGTCAGTTGATCATGGCATGAAGGGAACTTCGTTGGAAGAAGATCGTAACATTTTCCAAACATATGGCGTTCAAGCTAACATAAAACAGGATGATCTTTTAGAATCATCATTTGTCACTGACCCTCGAGGTGACACTGCTCAGAAATCAGACAGTTCCATTCCTGAGCTGGTTAAACATACACATGCTATCTGCAGTTTTTCGTCATTGGTTCACCACTCCACTGAAGTAGAAAGTGTAGACATGCATTTGCCCGAAAATGATCATTTGCTGAAGCCTGGTTATGATAGTGATGCTTCAGTAACTTCTAACGCAAAAGAAATTTTGTTAGAGGAAGATCGTGTGTCTGAGGAAAATCATAACATTTTCCCAACAAATGATGTTACAGAATCACTGTCTCTCACAGACTCTCAGGTGGACACAGGTCAGAAATCAGTCAGTCCCAGTCGCACTCCTGAACTGGTTGAGCACTTTGATGATGTTCACAGTGTCTCAGTTTCTCTAGATCACCATGATTCTGAAGTGGAAAATGTAGGTATACATTCGTTGCCTAAAGACAACAATTTATTGAAACCTTATAGTGACTCCAAACCTTCAGTAGCTTGCAACATGAAAGAAACTTTGTCACAGGAGGATCATGTGTCTAAAGAAAATCGTAACAGTCTTACAACAAACGATATCCCAGTTAACATGCAGCAGGAATGTGGTCTTTTAGAATCATCACTTGGAGTTGACACTGCCAAATCAGTTGGTCCCAGTCACTCTTGTGAGCTGATTGACCATACGGTTGATATCCAGACTTCCCGTTCATTTAATCACTGTAGTTCTGAGGCAGAAAATACAGGCATACATTTTTTGCCAAAACGTGATTCATTGAAGCCCCATAAAGAGAGTGAGGTTTCTTTGGCTTGCAGCATGGAAGAAACGTCATCAATGGTAGATCCTAACATTCTTTCAGTGAATGAATTGCAATCTGTCACAGTTGATACTACCAAATCAGACAGACCCAGTCATGCTTCTCAGCTGGTGGAATGTGTGCAGTGTGAAAGTACAGTTGAATCAGTTCAACTCTTGTCGTCTGTTGGTGAGTGTTTGAATGCTGTCATTACAACGATAGACACAGTTGATCCATGTGAGTCTGCAGCACACAGTGGAACTGTAGTGCTGGATCTAAGTTGCGATGAAATACTTGATACTCCTACTCCATTGGAGAGAAGTACCACTGAAACAGATGCCGTTATCACAGAAGATGAGAACAATGATGCAGAGTCGTCAGATGTCTCTGAAGTTAACGTAACCGCTAGCAATTCTGGTGATTTGTGCAAAGAGGATGTAGTTTTGTCACCAGGAAGTGAAGTGATATCAGAACCGGTTAGTAGTTCATCGTCTGTGACACTGGTTTTTAATACTGGTTTACCAGCTTCTACTGCTATAAACCATGATACAAACACTGTTGATGTTGGCTCAGGCAAAGATACTGATGAGTCAACTGTTATCATTCTGAAAGATGCTTCGTCATCAACACAGCCCTCTACCACGTCTGTTCCTCACAGCTCATCAGCTGTTCTGTCAAACATTATACATTGTATTACATCAGGTACAGCTAACTCAGTAAGCAGTTATGTTGAAGATATGCCTACACTCCAATTTCCTGATTTCATGATGCGGCCAGCAGTGGAGCCAAAGTCTACCTGTACCACTACCACTTACCGACCAGCTGCTGCACTGGCGATGAGTATTGGCAAGAACTTGGTGACAGAGAGCATCTTGCATGAGGTGGTTTCACAAGAACACAAATGGAAGGATGGTTCCTGTGAGGAAAAGGTACCAATTTGTAATATATATATATATATATAAACAAGTTGCTGCAGTACTGATAGTAAAAGATTTGGAAAGCTCACAATCACTGCGTTGCTGCTGCCACCTGCCAAATAACTGGTAGGCCCTGCAAAAAAATGCCCTTCCCTTAGGTGGATCTGGGCAGCCAACTAATACATGATTCCTCGGGCCAGCCCGAGTGCATACTCAAAATGGCACTATGATGGGTTTAGCCAGAAGATAGACACGCTGACCACAGAACATCAATAGCAGTAGGCTGCATCTTTGTAATGCTGCCTCACAATAAGGTGTCAAGTTTTTAATTTTTTAAGTTCTGTGACAAGGTTTTTTGGCCACTGTGACAGGTTTTGTTGCCATCCGCTGCATGCAGATGGCTTCTAGATTTGCTAGTAATATCGTAGTAACAGCTAGAGCATTCCAATTTGGCCAAAAAAAGTTTCGATTCGATTCGATTCTCCCTACCGAATCAGTTTATTCGATTCGATTCGCCAATCTGATAAATTTGCTGCTTGTACACTGGTATTCAAATAGTAATAATGGTGAGTTTGGTGAAGGGCCAGGCGGCATCTCTTTATGCTGTGGTTTATTCTGTGCCATATCAGTATCAATTAGACAATTTCCAACAAGTTAGAAACGTCTGAAGTATTAAACGCTGCAAACAATGACGTCAGCTTATTTTTTGGCTGAGACTATACAATAAATAAACAAGAAAAACTGTATGACAACTAGTGAATCGAAAGGCCGATTTTTTTTTACAAAACGAATCGATTCACATAACAAATCGAATCGAATCGCAAATTGGAATGCTCTAGTAACAGCACCTAATTCCTATGTTGCTGCTGTGCTACAGTATGTTGCTTTCAAACAACATCTGGGATTCGCGAAATCCATTAGCTAACATTTGCAATTTTACAAATTATCTTATTATCTGAGGTATTGATGTGACATGCCTGACTGCTGTCTGAGGTAGCAGGATAGAATACTACCATGCTAGTTGGTGTTCATTGTTAGTTGCAGCCTCTGTATGCCTCAGATTGCTTGTGGCATTTTTTGCACTTAATCAGTTTGTTTTGATTGGTTGTTTGATCAGTCAACTTGATTTATACATTTTTACCGCGGTGACGCTATGCATCCGCGGTACTAGCCATGGCCCTGTGTCCGTCTGTCCGTCCGTCCAAGTCAGTGTTCTACTAAAACGGCTAAACATAGGATCACACAAACAACACCACACAATAGCCCAGTGACTCTTTCGAATTTATAGGCGCTATATAAATATGTCTATCTATCTATCTATCTATCTATTTTTCTGAAGCCAAAGATCTCTGCGAAATTTGACCGGGGTCACCCCCTATGGGGGCACCAAATGCAGGTTGGTCAAAATCGGCGACTTTCGACAAATAACCGGCTATATCTCGAAAATGGTACAAGATACACACACACACCCGTTTAACGGCCCTTTTCCGGGACTACCCAGGTGAGCCGGTACCAGAAAGGTAATATCAATCTGGATTTTACTGAAGTAAGAGACAGTGAGTGGCAATGGCCTCAGCTGGGCCATATGCAAGTCTGCACCTCACTCCAGACAGATAACCACGCCAGCATCCCACCACTCAATTTTTTACAGGCCGGATGCCCTTTCTGCCGCCCAACCAACAGCGTCAAAGCACTAAAGGCTCAAACGGTACAAGATAGATGCATCATTTCTATTAGTCGAATAGGAAGTCGTATGCGCTCTATCGAATGGTGACATTGCCGATGACCTTGAGTGCCCCCAAACCACCGCCTTTTTCTGCATTTTGCACCGCCATTCATAGCTTTGTAACAGGTGAACCTGGAGACTTCAAATTTGGCACATTGACTTACCATAGCAAGTCTTTCCCTGCCGATAAAAAATCTTCCTTGAAAGGGGCTTGGTCAGGGTCAGGTGACCCGTTTTAGAATTTTACACCCCATGTAAAATCTCCGCAACGGCTAATGCTAGAGACTTCAAATTTCGTACATGGGTCAGCTATGCAAAGTCTTAGTCTTGTGATGAGTGAGTGTTCCCTAAGTGGGCATGGTCAGGGTCACGTGAGCAATTTCTACATAGTGGACTTAGAAAATTGCGCCACAGCTCGTCGTCGGTAGACAGGTGATATACACAACTCGACCGTTGTCGGTTTGTTTATGACACCTATAAGACAATGAAAGCGACTCGCACACGTCACGGTTGAGTGCACATGTTTACTACACATCAGCCCACCTTAACCCTCCAACTTCATAACTTCGACTTGTTTAGGACTTGTTGTACTGCACTGTTGCGTTGCAGTTGGCAAGATTTCAACTGACACGATGCATCGCGTGGTCCCTCGGCGATAGCGGAGCTTCTTCTTATTAATGATTTGAATATTCATAGTATTTGGTAATATCAGCCATTTAAGGATAGTGCAGTATGTCTGAATACATATCTGGAATAATGTACCTGCATTGTCTAATATTGTAGGTGAAGGTGAAACGTATAAAATTAGCCTATGAACATTTGGTGCAGAAAAATGAGGTTTATCGACAAAGAGCTGTTCGTAAGTGCCGATGTGGATATTTGGCAATGTCGCTGTGCGACTTGGAGCGACACCAGCAGTGTGGTTATACGAAAGCCACTGGTTCTGTTGCTTTCTCATACAATCGATATATTTGGTGCTGCATCTGCAACAATCGGTATAATGTCAGCCAATTTTCCAGGCATATGTTAAAGGAGCACAATCTTACAACACGGATTCCTTTGCCTGTTGTTAATCAGTGTCCATTTTGTTCCTATAGTGGGCATGATAATGTGAAGACTGTGGACCACATATTGAAGTGTCAGAAATTGTTTAAACCAAGTTACAATCTTTACCATCCAAGGAGTGCATATGATCTCCCATTGCATTATATTGGTAGCCAGCCATGGCATAATTCATCTCTCCCGCAAAAAGCATTGCCTACTGGCAGCTGCTTGCCTACAGGTCATCACAGTGTTGTTCCACCACCTCCTGTTCCGATTTCATTTTTCACAGGTGCTATGGCACATGGAGTTGCTGTTACAGCTTCTGCAGTTACAAATCTGCAGTCATATCCTGGCTCTCTGGGAAGTCACGCATCAGACATTGCTAATGGAATCTTGGCTGCCAGTCACATTTCAGCCTCTGCTCGCTTGCCAGCTGTGCCTGTTGGAATATATGGCAGTGGATTAGGACTTCAGAGTTTAATGTCAGTTCCGTCGCCATCACTGTTTGCTTTCCGCATGTCAAAGCCAAACATATTTGGGAACCGTAGTGCAGTGAATTTTGCGCAACTGAATTACTACCGATCTGTGCAGCCTGGTAATATGCCAATGCAGCCAGCATTTGTCAACAGCACTGGTTTGGTGAGAAATAATATGCCATATACTACAGGATGTGGTTTCGTGACACCATTGTCGTCACTGCAGAATTTTACTTCTGCTCCTAGTCAAACCATTTCATATCCTAGAAAAGTGCCAGAAAAATTGTGGGCAAAAACTACCAGCAAATCTGGCAGTTGTTGCGCTTTGCCGAAGAAGCATATCGTGAGTATCAGTTCTGCGCGATCACCGGTTGTTGTACTGCGTCGACTGACTGTTTCAGTATGTGAAGTGTGTGGATCAGTGTTTGAGAAGCCAGAACTACTGTGCAGCCATTTGCAGAATGCTCACAGCATTGTTGTAACTGAGAAGGACTTGGCTGAAGGTAGCCCACGTAAATCTCTGCCCTGTCTCTGCTGCCGTCTGAAATTCTTCAGCAAACAAGGTCTTGATCGTCACTTGCATATAGTCCATGGAATAGTGTCAGGCTTGTACACATGTCCGCGTTGCTCAGAAAAAGGCATTTGTGACTTGTTTGAGCACTTCCGCGTGAAACACAACATTTCAGTTCTAATGATGATTCTGTGGCGAGTGTGCTTCATATGCAAGTTGAACTTTGCAACAGTTGCAGATGTAGAGAGGCATGTTCAGTCAGTTCATAGAGATGTTTTTCCATCTCGTTTGCATTTCCGTGATGCAGTACAGGCGGCTAAAGCTAACAGAAATCGTACCGCTAGCCAGACGCAAAGGAATCTGCCAGAGAGTGGGGGAAATAACAGCGTAGTTCGTTCAGATCTTCAACAGCCTGCGGTAAATATGAAGAGCAACCACAGTTCTGTGATAGAAATTGCAGAAGATACTTCTAATCTGGACTCTGGTGATTCTGTGAACATTCAGGTTGTGGCTGAGAAACGTAAACGACAGACTGATGTTGTGATTGATTTGACATCTAGTGAAACTGATTCTACGTTGCATAGTTCTGGAAATGAGCCGGCAACGAAAAAAGTGCGAAGAAATAGCAATGTCTCGGAAGGGGATTTATACTGCCACACACCAGATGTGCCCATGGCATTGTCACCCCAAAATACATCACATGAACAGCATTCAGTTCGTGCATTACCTAGAGGTGTGGTCCTCGGTACTGTTTCACTTTTAGCCAAGAATTATCCAGTACTTTTGAAATCACTGACAGAGGAAAGAAAGAGTGATAGTAATTCTGTCGATATGCCAGAAGTCGCATCAGATGTACCTGTTCGTTTTATTCCTTTATGTTCTGTGCGTGATGAAGATTCTTCTGGTGAATCAGATGTTTCAGTTCGTATCCAGCCACTGGATTATCGTGGCATCGAAGACTTATCTGTTGAGAAAGATAAAGTTCAGCCTGAGAACAGTATGGATACAGCTGTTGCCAAGGAAAGCACAAAGAGTTCTCGCATCAGTACTGGCAAACACTCTGGTATATCAGATGTCTCTGTTCGTATAGAGCCATTAAATTCTTTTCAAGTCGAAAAATCATCAGTTTGTAAACTGAGATCTACACAGAAGGCAGATTCAGCTGTTATGCCATCATCAAAGAAAAGCAGTACCAGCCAGCCAACTGGTGTATCAGATGTTTCGATTCGTACAGAACCATTAATTACTCTTCACACTGATGAATTATTAGTTAAGAAAGATAAAAGCAGATCTGTGCATAATGCTCGTGCATCTATTGTTCCACTGTTTAATAAAAGCATGCAGTGTTCAGATATCGGTACAAACTATCCAGTTGGTATATCAGATATTTCCGTTCGTATCAAGCCATTAAATTCTCTTTGCATTGAAGGATCTTCAGCTGAGAAAGATAAAGGCCCATTTATGCATGACAAGGGTTTACCCATTGTGCCACCATCAAAAACTACCAGCAAGCCAACAAGCATATCAGATGTCTCTGTTCGTATCAAACCAGTACATTCCCCTGTCTGTGAAGTACCTTTAATTAAAGAAGATAAAGGCCAATATAGGTATGTGCATTTATTCTGTTGGCAGCAGCGTGCTAACTTTTTGCTGACTACTTTTGTGGTCCAGGAAGAGCAATTGGTCATTTTTGTATGTCTGTACACTCCACTCCTGCAGTGATGGGGGTGAAATTTGGCACCAAATTTCACCCACGTTGGTGCAGAGTGTCACCCCTGTAGGGCGAAAAACGTCAAAATCGCCCCTTACTGATCTCTAAATACTGTTGTTTGCTGCTGGTAACGAGGCAGAAAGGTGTTGAGAACCACTGAATTATTAGATGATTTTGCAGTATCAGTAAATATAAGATAAGCCAAAATGCTGCACATCTTTCATTATACTATACTGATGCGACTAAAGATAAGGATATAGTGAAGTGTATGTCATTAAGAGAAAAATTATTACTTTGCTGTTTTTTACCTGTGAGATGCTATGCTAGCACATTAATTGGCCCTGTGTTTGTCTGTGTCTGTCACAAGTCAGAGTTCTGCAAAAACTGCTAAAGGAATTGAGCTAGTTTTTGGAATGGTAGCTTCCTTTAACCTATCCTATACTGTATTGTAACTTTTGTAAGGAAATTTGGATATCTCCAAAAGTAAGGCTACTTCCCTCTGGAACTTTGTCCCAAACTCTGGACTTTGAGAATTTTCTGAGTGTTTATCACTGTGTACAGCACGATGCAATTGAGGCAGCCAACTGTGTGGTTCATCTGCGACAGTGATACTTGTAATTGTATGTAGGTGTAAAGTATCTTAATTAACTTGTGTTTTCTGTACCTCAAAACATTATTACCAACAGTTATCTTGATAAATGTATTTTTGTGATAATTGTTTAAAATATTCCACACTTTTGGTTACCTTTTACTTTTATTAGCAGAAATTTTTCTATCGCATCTGTATTGCCACTCTACCTGAGAAAAATAACACAAGAAGAATGTCAAATGTGCCTGACTTGACGTCTGATTCATTCCTCATCACTGCAGTGAAAATGACGAAAGTTGGCTCATATTTTGCAGAGACATAGCAAAAAATAGCATTAACTGATACTTTCACATGTAATGTTTTTGGGCGTAATAGATGGAGCTAACTTGTAGGGAATATTTTACAGCTGCATTGGCTGTATCATGATCTTTATTTTGAAGAACTCCTGAGATTTAAGAATATGAAGGTATTTCGTATAACTTGAACAACTGCATAGATGTAATGAATTGATGACCAGTTTTTTGCCTGCTCTGGCCTGTATCATAGTCAGTTATTAACTGGCCTGTCATTTGGCGCTGTGTGAATATTATATGGCTTGTTTGCCACCTTTAACGTTGTGGTTGTATGGCAGAATTAACATGCGTAAAATTGTTATCACTAATCATTATTTTTTTAGTTGTGCAGTTTTTGCTGCAACTTTGCAATATTAATGGATCATTGGTGATGTGCAGCTGTTCATTGTGCTCAAAGAATCTGAGCTGTTGGACGTCATTCCGCGATCATTTCAAGTCGCTGCATGGCGTTGATATGCAGCAGTGTACACAGTGTTCTGAACCTGTCCCTAGTGGCGTCCTGATGGTTCAGCACATGACGCAGAAGCATCTTGTCCGCTGCTCCGTCGTTCTGCGTCGAATGCTTCTGACTGATGTCTGCTGATTTCGTCTGATATCTGCCGATATGTGATTGTGAGATTGAAATTGATCAGTGAATAAGTTTTGTTTGTTTGTTTTTCGTTAGTATATTGTGTGCCTATATTTGCTTAAGGCTGCATTTATGTCACTGACCTAATGTGTATTGCTGAAAGTCTCGTTCTGGAGTCTGTCTGTTAGTCACAACTGTGCACCCAGCGAAAATGGATTAACCAATCACGATGTCATTTGGAGGCAAGACATAATATGTACGTCCAAATGACATTATGATTGGTTAATCCATTTTTGCTGGGTGCGCAGTTGTGACTAACAGGCAGACTGCAGAACATCAAGACTTTACACTGCATCTTATGCTATATGTATGATGAGGCCTAAACCAGCAGTTTTCAAACTTTTTTGACCACGGACCCCTATTCTCCTCAGGCATAGTTGGCGGACCCCCACACTTTAGGGTTGCCACCTTTGCACTTTCGCAATCTGGGACGGGGGTCCGCCCTTTCCCTCCCTCCCCTTTCCTTCCTTCCTTCCCCTTGCCATCCTCTTCCTTCCTTCCCCTTGCCATCCTCTTCCTTCCCTTTTCCCATTCCCTTCCCTCCCCCTTAGAAGTAGGCACCTCCCCCAATTGCGGCTAGAGGGTCTGGGGGAGCGCTCAAGCTTCCCCAGCGGGTCCGGGTGAAGCCCGGCCGCCAAACGCATTTTAGGCCTAAACTTTCACCTTTTTGAGTATCTAATGCAACTTTGTTTTTTTAATTACTGATACACTTAGCCACAACATCATCTCCCACAAAAGGGATGAACCAATCATCAGAGTAGTCAGCAAATCACGCACAGCACTACTAAGAGACATCAACAGAAAGCCTGTCGTGCCAAACCACGACAACACTTCCACGCAATGCACTGAGACTGAGTGACTGACTTATGTGTGCAAATTTGAAAACATATGGGTCGTAAATTGTTAAAAACTGTGCAAACAATTACTACTTTTCGGAATCCTCTCGC
>Ga0126332_10000518_pt1 | contig 13761 bp, 6 predicted proteins | sample InaspJWI42metaG_FD_94482 | JGI IMG/M metagenome (GOLD analysis project Ga0126332, IMG submission 94482) | Marine gutless worms symbiont microbial communities from Oahu, Hawaii - Inanidrilus sp. 2 OAHU.JWI-42 metaG | ecosystem: Host-associated > Annelida > Digestive system > Unclassified | place...
ACTGCTGGGTATATGGCGTGATTCACTTCACGTCACCTGCGGGCTGACTGCCTGTACACCGGGATCAGCTCCGGGCCCAACGCTCGGTAACGAGTATGGGAAAACTTTACCTTTTACTTTTACTGGTTCCATGACCTGGCCATTTCCAATGCTAAAATATAAATATATTCTTTTAAATAAAATATACGGTAGCAGTTGTATCAAACAGCACTCGGAAACTGTACGGTTTGAAATTAGCAAAATGCTGATTGCAGTTTTAAAAGATAAATTTATTATTTATTATAATTTCCGGCACACTTTCGTTCGCTGTTGCGCGCGCGTCGCGTGTCCGTCGCCAATTCCCGGGGCTACGCCACTGCAGGTGCCCGCGGCCACCCACGACGACGGTCGCCGCCTCGCCGACGAAATTTATCTGTCGTACGTAGCCTACACGGTGCCAGCGTACGTCGATTATTAGCGACCGGGGCACCTCAGTCGGTGGCTGCGGTTCAGCGTGCATCAAAGCTCGCGATTACCGCGGGATTATCGACGGACTACTATACAGTGACGCCGGATTATCATTCAGAATGAGATGAGAACGCTTTACCGCCGTGTTAACCCTATGTGCAGTTCAGCGGCTCCCAATCTTTTGCGAACTTCGTCATTATTTTACCGTCAGACGCTTGTTTAACCATTTCAGTTCCGGCCGCGAGTACAAGAAAATCCGCACGCGTCAGACAACAATTGTTCGTGTAATGCGTCGGTAACTGCTGAGATAAGTCTCGTTTGTCACCGATGTAAAACGTTTTACGTTCTTCATTCTTAATTGTTGCGTTTTGTACGTTTTTTTAACTTTTTGATCGTTGTTTATTAAAAACGCTAGTGCAAGTGTAACTCAAAGTAGTATTTTCGTGATATCTTTTATCGTTTGCCGTTCAATTGATCAGACACTCAAAACAGATTGAAGCCGATAATTGACTTTGAAGCTGCGAGTTGTGAATATGACTTGCTGAAAGCTGTAATATACGCCGACGTGCTGCTGTCATTGAAACATGGTTAACGTTTTTGCCACGTTTTAAACGTCATCTTTTGCCGTTTGTGACGTATTTGTCTTTTTTCTTTAATGGTGCTTTACATATTGCCATCCGCCGAGCTGTATGTTTCGACAGAGCGGAGAGTGTTTGACCGAAATATCGGCCCACGTGGTTGAAAAAGTTAATTACCTTAAACGATTATGGGTTCTTTCTTTTTGTTGTTCTGTTCAGTGGCGTGCCCCTATATACGGAGGTGTCACTGTCACCATGTCGATGATGCCCAGACGGTAGACGGTCGTCAGCATTCCTCTATGCTGAGTAGATTCCGATGCTTGTCGGCTGTACAGAAACATGGCAACAACGTACGTGGTCCGAGACTCAAGTGCGCCTTCGAGGTGCTTGCTATAACCTTATTACAGCACAATCATTTTGTCATTTTTACTACATTATGAAAAAAAGAAAATCATCTCGTGTCGACGTGGATATGAGCATTTTATTTGCGCTACGTGCAATCAGTTCCGCTTGACTGGACCCAAAATGTGTCGGAATGGCTAAGTATCTCCAGTACGTACACTGAATTTTGTTTTTGTCCCTTTCGCTATACCGAACTTAACCATTCACGTCGTCACTGGTCATTGCTTGGTCATCCGTTCCCTATACTGCAAGACTGTTTAGTCAAGTATCCAGTTAAAGGGTTACTGCACTGCCAGTCACATATTAAAAGCACTCGAGATGCGAAGCGTCCACGCCATAACTTTTAACGATGCTTACATAGCAGGCGATTTATTGACAATTACGACGCCAAAGCACGGCGACAGCTTTCATGTAATAAGCTTACTATAATTATACACGTGCTTGGCGTCCGGTGATTTATACCGATAGCGCTTAGGCCTATATAAATCTTTGTTCACCAAGAAACGGTAGAAACTCAAAAACGCAACAATACAAGCATAAACATAAACAAAACGAAAGCAACGACCAAGTCTATCATAAGTAAATGACACTTTGTACTGAAGTATAAGCATAATATATTATATCATCTTTATTTACCAAGCTGGTAGAAATATAAATAACACAACAATAACAGGAAACTTAACTATAAAGTATGACAACTTGTTGCAAAATTGGCAAAACCCATTCACTTATGACACCGAGGCTCAAAGGGTTTTCCGACTGAGGGTCTGCAGCCGGTTCAGGATAGTAGTCGCGGCCAGATTAGGAATGTTTAGGCATTTGAGGTCGCGCATTCTGAAAAAAAAATTTCTTGTTACTACTGATATCTTTTCTAACTCGTTGTTCGTCATAAGCTTAAATGCAGTCTGAGATCACGAAGCGATGCCATCGCAGAACAGCAAATCCACTGGTAAATGTTCACGTATAGGTTTATAGCAATTGTTACGTTTCTAACAACACCAACGAAACGATCGTCCGTAATGTTTTTTTTACAGATTTTTACTCCGCGTCACTACGGTAGCGCGGTACATGCTATGGTCCTGTAAAAAGGTGTACGCGTCTGCACTTTGTGTCTGTCGGTCACAAACCGGTGTTCTGGCAAAACAGATAAACGCACGAGTGTCACGCAAAGAACGCCACACGATAGCCTTTAGACTAGTAGTCTGTAGCCACTACATGATTCCCCAGACTTTTACTGCTACTTCTGAGCATATCCGTTTTTACTTTTTATTTTTTTCTGTTTTTACCTATTTTGGTTGTTGTTTCCGTGCTGTAGATTAAGCTGACTCATGTCGGCTTTCGAGCGCACGTTAAAATAGCATCTTGTATCATATCGTATCGTATCGTAAAGTTTTGGGACTGGGATTCTAAATGCAGGCGGGCTGAGTTAAATCGTGAGAAGCAGTGCAGGACGAGGGCACAGTTACAAGAGACGGCTGGCAGGAAGTCGTAGGCGCTCTGTTAAGTAGTGTTATTTTCTCTATCACGTTTTGAAATTTGCTCATTCGTCGGCCTCTGGCAGAAAGTAATGTGACTGTGACCTATCGAATAGCGCAATGTCCGACCACGTTCAGTTACCTCCCAGATTATTACTCCGCACCCCGATAGTGCAGCGGAGTTGCGATGAGAGTTCTCTCTCTCTCTCTCTCTCTCTCTGTGTGTGTGTGTGTTCGTTTGTCTGTCTGTCCGAGATCATAGCTTCGGAACTACACGTCCGATCTTTACCAAAATGTTCTGTGCATGTGGCTGTGGCTCGGTCCTCCTCTGGCGGCGTAGTGATAGTTATATACTTCCGGTTTTATGGATGACGTCATATTTGCTCATAAGCCAAGGTTGCGCGACGTCGCGGCCCAGCTGAAGCGTAGTGCACACGCAGCCTTGGGCTTGGTTATAAGCTGTGCGCAGTAATACCAGTTGCAGGCCAACGGACGTACGGACTTTTCGGGCGCTTAAAGTAACTTCCCAGGTGGCAACACCGGGGCGGAGTCTGCGGTCTATGACTGCCTTGTTTATTTATGTACTGAAAACTTTTTAAATGCGATCAAACTGCGATTTTTGCCTACAGAATTATATAGCAAGTTGGCATGATTTCAACAGACAGCGGTTCGCGCGGTCTCTGCGATAACCGACGCTCTTTTGTAAATGAATTGCAAAATCTCCAGTGACACTTTACGACATACTATATATGTCATCGCTTGAGGCCTATGATGAGTTACCTGTCGCCAACAGAAATGGTAGCAGGTGTAGAAAGCTTTGCCGACGATAATTTGCATCAATCATTCATAGTCGTCAAGTCACATCCGACGGTGTAATGTGATTGCGATTATCTGGTATATATAGAATCGCGCGTTTCTAATCATTATATCGGCCATAACTTTCCAGTTCCATCTTACGTAGAGACCAGTAATTTAATTTCAGAAAATGCACCTGCTGCAAAATACCGACGGGCTGTTAATAACAATAATCTGTTTTTGAAATTGTCCGTCGAGGAGTGTTTTACTTGCAGTAGTTCTGCGTGACATTTAATAGATTTATCGGTCTAATTTGCCAACACATTAATTAATGGATAGCCACGACGGTGTAGTTTATGGATTCGAAACATCACGCTTTGGCAGTTTAAATTAAACTTCTATTCACATTTGACTTTTATTATAGTCTTACAAAGTAAGCGCCAAAAGGCCGTCACCGATATTTAAAAATGTTGTAAAGAGATGTTACTTAATTGCCGTATATTTTGAGTCGAACGGATTTCTTTCGTCGATAATATATAAGTGGCTATGGCCCTTTGCCGCCGATGTTTAAACAAAAATAAAATAAATTTTTGTTATCACACGTTCAATATGACATTTTCGTGCATTCATAGGAGCACACACAGTAGCATGTCTGTTCGTAGGCCTATGCAATGCGAGAACAAGCAGGTGTTACGGTCCGACTCGTATCGGTTGCAGGCTGCCGCGTTAACTCGATTCTCAGATATCGAATTTCGACATTCGTTCTGTCACGAACTGCGCCCGTCGTCGTACCACACCTTTCCTGGGGAAAGGCGGAAATGTCACCTATGCCGGGTGGCAGGTAACACTGTGACCCCATATGGCATTTTTCGTTTCCGGAGCGGTGTGACGACTTAGCGAACGGCTATATCCGTGTTACTTACTTACTTACTTACTTACTTTCTGCTACGGACTGCGCCAGATATAGCCGTTCGCTAAGTCGCCACACCGCTACGGAAACTAAAAGTGCCATATGTGATCACAGTGTTACCTGCAACCTGGCATAGGTGACATTCTCGCCTTTCCCAGGAAAGGTATGGTACAATTTAGCGACCCCGGAGGGATGCAAGGCTGAGTTGACCTAGTTGGCTAGTTACATACCGAGATGGTGTACCCGTCGGAAGACGATCACCCATCCAAGTACTAACCGGGCTTGACGTGGGTCAACTTCGTTCATGCGACGAACGCCACTAACCATTATGCCACACCGCCAACCATATATACGCTGAAACGTGCAGAAGTATGGCACTAAACTGCAAGTTCTGTCACCCAATCAAGCATCGGCTGTGTTAAAAATGAACTCGCGCGACGGCATTGTCTGTAAACAGAGGTGGTCGATCAGTGTAATTAACTATCCGTCAACCGCCGCAAGTACTGCCAACTTAATTAACCACTTTGTCACGGTGAGCGACCGTCTTTGTCGAGTTAAGTTGACAACACGTTGCAAAGATCGACGTGCCGTGGCCGAACTTTTCAAGTCCAAAGTTTCGGACAAAGTTCCAGAAAAAAGTACCCTTACTTTTGAATAGACCCGAAGTTTTTCACGAAACAACGTAGAATATCTAATGATGTCTCCATAGCAAAAACTAGTTCGATCCCTTCAGACGTTTGGACCAAACACCGGCTTGTGACAGACAGATAGACAGACACTGACAGAGGGTCATGGCTACTACCGCGCTAACACGGCGTCGCGCAGTACAAAGCAGACAAGGTCGCCTTGTATGAATTAGCACTGCATGCTCGCGTAAAATTTTACATTAATATGTAGGCCTACTGTGACTGCTTCACCTGAAGCCTAAATTTTGTAAACAAATCTTCGACTTTGTACCCAACAATATAAGTGTAGTGAAAGGAGTAACAAATATCAAGCCGGCACGTGGCGGCTTGTAAATTGTAATAATCCGACAAAGGTTTAATAGTTCACTTTTTTTATGCATTCGCCGTTCATGCCTTCATCCAAAGGCATTATGTTTTCGCCCTGTCCTTCCGTGTATGCATGCGTGGGTGTGTGCCTGGCAGGAACATTTACCGATCGGCTTGCTGTCGACGTAGCTGATGACATATAGCGTACAGAGGTTGTTAAAATTATCAAACATCGAGTACGCTCAAGATGGGGTAGTTAACAGTAAGCGAATAACACGGCGTTTACAACTTACAACCGGTTGTATACCGGTTGTATGAATGACGGATGACACAAATTAGATCTACCACAAAACTCTACAAAACTCTACTGTATAGTCTATTTATTTATTTGTTTGTTTATTTGTTATTTGAATATTCATGAAACGTTTCGTTCAGCTGGTTGCACAACCGGTTATGCAGCCGCTGCAAAGTGTAAACAGAGTATAAAAGACAACACAACTCGATTGGCTGCGTGATTTATAGTGTCGTGTGTGTGTGGAACATCGGTGGTTATGCGTCAACATTCGCATTCATATTAGCCGGATTACGGGCCACGTTCCGGCCAGCTCGACCGAATGCGGATATCGGTCGAATAAATATCAATCGATATGTTTTATTGCATAGCGAAGCAGCTATCGAACAACGAATCCTCCGTCCTTTATATTAGTTCTGTGTCAGTGCACGGCCGCCGCTGCATCGCAACCTGACAGTAAACCAAAATCTGTATTACCCAACTCGCTATTTCTCATTGAAAGATCGGAGCCACAGATGATATACGGGAAGCCGATGTTCGCCGCTTTCATACTGAAAGCCTTTGAGCCACCCGTCGTTTACCGAAACACTATTTATACCAATGTCGAATGACGTCATACATGACCGGTCTGACCCGACCCGACCCGACCAAACCTATTCCATCGTATACGTGAAATCGTTGACCCGATCAGACTCGAATTTACTGTGCGGCGCACAAGAATGTGAAACATATAGGCCTACGATTAAATATGCAAATATGTCATGTCATAATTTCATCTTTCTAGTTCCCTCGGGTCTGTTACTTTTCTAAGAAAACTTAACTTGTATAGTTTCATCCAGGAAATTCGCTCATCATTTTTCGCGCACAAAATCCCCGCAGACGTGCAGTGACAAATTAAAACTGTCAGATGTAGACACAACACGTTTGTTAAACGTCATGAATAACGCCGAAAGGAGTGCTTAATTTCAATAAAAAATGCAAAATTGCAACTGAAATCAAATTTCAGCTTTTCTCAGACCTTTGTCGTATTGCAGGGTATATACATGTAGAACTACATGGCTCATAGATTTTACTGGTCATTTAAAGGACATACTGAACGAACTCGTTTACAATGAATCAGCCTTCTTTTGCCTGTGTCCAGCATTTCTTCAACGGTCACACGACGCTGATGTGAGAATCACGTTATTTTGCTTATTATAATTTGCTTGTTTACACTTTTCTTGAATTTTTGTTAAAAGTATGACTTCATAGTTTTCGAGTTCTTTAATGATGTGTGCTTCGAGACATGTTCTTAAAAATGTTTATGCGCCAAAACAGAGACGCTATAAAATATGCTGTAAAATAAACCGGGATTTTTGGCGCACTCTCTACAATATTCTTCGTACCATTAACAGTACTTTTTCAACGATTAGTTTTAAATGGTTGAATCTTACATTACAGTTCGAGTCTTTCATGCCAGATTGTTTTCACTCGTTTCGAGAACATGTCAGTTTCTGGTACCAGATAATTTCACAAGGTAACATATGCAAAGCGTGATGGGATCTTTAGCAATAACTTCATTGCAAATTTCCTAGAAAATCTGCAAGTGAAAGAATTTTGAAAACCAGTTAAGCTTTGACAGAGTTACTGCCATGAGTTTGGTGTCTCCTTTTTTGGGGATACGGGACATTTTTTTCTACTATTTAGTTTTTGGTTCAGTGCGGTAGATTAAGCTGACTTATGACATCTTTTAAACACCAGCCTGTTTGGTGTAGGCCTAATGTCGAATTGTGGTTTGTCTTAGGGCAGATATAAACTGCATATCGATCATGGGGCGTGGCTCGGTCGCCGAGTGGTTAGCGTGCTGGACTCAGGCGCAGAAGGGCCTGGGTTGAAATCGCAGTCGCGACGCTGTCGGGTAACAGTCTTAGCCAAACTGTTCACACCCATTGTGCCTCTGTTCACCAAGCAGCGAAATTGGTAGCAGCCCTCTTAAGGGTTGCGAGGGTAACTGCAGGCCAGGCGGACAGTAATGGCAGCCTACCGCAGGGTTTATGACTCACGTCACCTGCAGGCTGACTGCCAAGAACCGGGATCATCTCCGAAACCTCGGTAATAGAGTATGGGCTACCTTTACCTTGTTTTTACTTTATCGATCATTCAGCCGGGGTGGAAAGAAAGCTCACCTCGGATAATCGACTTCCGTTGATAATCGTGATGGTCCGACGCCGCACGATGGCAGCTAGGCAATTTCCGATTTTGGCACTGTACAGTACACATTGAAAAGATTGCAGCAGTCCTTCAACGCCACAACTGATGAAAAGTCGGCACCACCACAACTTATTAGAAGAGTCCGTCGTATGACAACAGTGCTACAGGTTACAAGCACATATTTCTGATAAACTAAACAATTGTCCAATGATGCAAGACCTCTCACGGACTGTTTACCGATACTTCTGAGCATATCCATGTTCATTTTCAGTTTTTTGTCTACTATTTAGTTTTTGGTTCAGTGCGGTAGATTAAGCTGACTAACGACAGCTTTTAAGCGCACGTTAAACGTGTCGCATCGTATCTCACAGCAGTAACTGGTTTAAAGGGGTTGATGTAAGTCTACAAAGGCTGTCTTTCCCTTCCAAGCCCTGGCATCATGACTGATGCCTTTGTAACTGTTGCTGGTAATACTGCTAGAGTGATGCTGTGTTTGCGTGTAACACTGCAAACGTTAGATAAGAGCGGCACAACAAATTGCCCATGTGCGTGGAGTGTAGACGCATGCTGCAGTTCATGGACCGTTATAGGTCAATTATTGTAAAAAAAACTTAACAGTTTAAAATATGCACTTTGTAAGGCCGACTGTGGCTACATTACACAACTGAAACAGCAAATATCAAAAAGGTGCTATTACTTAGCAGCACATCGCCGTGTAGTCAATGTGCTGACAAGTATTAGCACCTTTGAAGGGGTGCATATAATCGCACATGCGCAGAAACGAAACCCCTTATTCGATCTGTATAAAATTTTGCCTATTGGTACGCATCTCAGACATAATCACGTGTGCAAATTTTGGTGAGGATCGGTTAAGGGGTTTTTGAGTGGCGTGGTTTCAAATTTCCCTATCCCCGATAGGCTTTCATTGTCGACCTTACAACACTCTTGTGTGTGATGTGACTATTATTTGGATTACATTAATACACTGTCACTGCTGACATAATAGTCCGGCATAAAAATGCTGCAAGTTTCATGATAGCAATATAATAGTATAGAATAAAAAAGCAACCAGTGTAGGCTACGATACGAGACGATACGAGAAGCTATTTTAACGTGCGCTCAAAGCTGACATTAGTCAGCTTAATCTACCGCACGGAACCAAACTAAAAAGGTGGGAAAGAGAAAAACTAAAAAGTAAAAAAACGGATATGCTCAAAAATGTCAGTAAACAGTCCGGGGAATCCGTGGAGACAGCCCCGAAGTCTATTCGGATTGTCTGTCCGTCGTGGTTTGGACTTTGAAGCGATATTAGTTACGAAAATATTGAGAAGTCATGTCGTCGGCGTCCGCCGAAGAGACGAAACGACAGTCAAATTGGGGCATCGTCGAGAGAATGAGTGGGTTTAGCAATGCGCGGGCACGTTTGTACTTGTTTCCGGCGACTGGGCGCCGGAAACGACGAAACTGGTTCCCAGAGCGCATGCTCCGTCCGAGAAGCCGGAAATCGACAGCGACGAGAAAATGGGAGGCGAGAGAGGAACGAGTCATCGGTAATGGGACATTTCGTATGCCCCGTTGTTTCCTGGGTCTAAACGATTCGTAGGCGTATACCTCGTGCGCGGAGGGGTGCAGGCCGCCGGGCGGTGCTAATGCATGTAACGACGGGTATCACTTTAATATGTCGTGAAATTGGAAATTAGGCAGCAATTACGTTAAACAGTTTGTACTAATGCAATGATTCAAGACACGAATTCGGCAATTTCGCCAGATCAGTCGGTGTTAATCTTCTGCTCAGCTCGGTTGAAGTGCCGCCTCTACCGTTTTCCGTGCCGTATGCAAATCGTCCTTTTGACATCAAAGGCGGTATAAGAAACGTCTCATAATCGCGGAGTCATCAGTCCCGATCCGGACGTCCGACCGACCAAGACGGCGCTATTCATATCGGGATGGAAGTGGAGGCTTCGCGGACGCCGACGGCGGCGCTAGTGCCAAATTCCACTACACGTACCCGACCGGACCCGACCAGACAAAGTCCGCGGACTTTGTCGGAGACCCGCGTCTCTCCGGCAAGGTCTGGTCCGGCCCGTCTGGTGGAATTTGGCTTTTAGGAGGATCTCACGCCGACACGATGTCTGGCAGTTAGTTGTAGCACGTGATAAATTTGTCGCAAGCGATGCAGTGGGGCAGCGTTGTTTACAACGGTCACGCCAGCCGCTTCCGGTTGTTCGCCGGCGTAACACAACCGAGCGATTCGCTGCTCCGATACAGGTAAAATATGCTATTACAACAGCGAATTGCAGTGACAACTGTTGAGCCACTTCGCGAAAAACACGGCGCCAGTTTTCTCCAGCGTTTAGAACGCGATAGATTCTTCTGCAATGTTCATGGTGCTGTCATCATGACCAAAGTCATTGCGAGAGTTCACCCGGTTCATCTGATGAATGCAGACTGAGCGCCGGGTGGCCGCCAACGCTCAGACCAAGCCAATCGACTTGGGCTGTGAGTCCGCCGAAAACTGGCAGCTGCCGTCCACATCCACCATCGCCATTGCTATTATTACTCAGCTCATAAGCTGATACTCATCTTACCGTCCCACAGAGGGTAGAAGGTTGAGTCGACCTAGGCATTGCAGTAAACGTGCGCAGTCCGCGTCCAAGGCTGTATACCGCAGCAGCTGTCGCGACAAATACAACCGGCCACAGTGTGATTCGAACCTGCGACCTGTCACATTGCAGTCAGACGCGCTAACCACTCGGCTACTGAGACCTGTGAGAGACAGTAAAGGTAGCCCATACTCGATTACCGAGCGTAGGGTTTCGGAGCTGATCCTGGTTCTTGGCAGTCAGCCTGCAGGTGACGTGAGTCATAAACTCGGCGGTAGGCTGCCATCACTTTCCGCCAGGCCCGCAGTTACCCTCACAACCCTTAAGAGGGCTGCTACCAGTTTTGCTGCTTGGTGAACAGAGGCACAATGGGTGTGAACAGTTTGCCTAAGACTGTTACCCGACAGCGTCGCGACTGCGATTTGAACCCAAGCCCTTCTGCGCCTGAGTCCAGCACGCTAACCACTCGGCTACCGAGACAGTACCACGCAAGAACTGACGCATTCGTTATGGAAGAGTGGATCTGGGAAGCGCGAACGGGCACCGCATCAGTAGCTATAAGCGATACATTCGCCACACACACTGCTTCGTTCCGCTCCGGCTCCCGCTCGTCCGTCACAAAAACCTGATTCCGGCGACTCGAAGCCAGGCGTTCCAGAACAATGCCGCCCCCACGCACCGGTTACCAGTCAAATCGACCCCGCTCATACCAAAACGACAAGACAAACGGTCCCCAAAAGCTAAAACGGCCCCCATAGTCTGTTTACAAATGAGACGTCCTGCTAGCACAGAGTTGTCCATGGGTTGAGTTGACCCATGGGTTGGGTTGGGTTGGGTCCACTATAGCAAAAGTCCTAAAAATCTGAAAGGACTATGTTAATGCATTTAAAGCATCGTCAGAAAAAAAATTGGTTGCACACCACGCAGTTAAATTTGATTTTACGGTATGGTTGACTAAAAGTACGAGATAAGTTCTGTGTATAAAAATACGTCACTACTAAACTGTAAGCTCCAATGTTAGTTGTATTGGGCTGGATAGTGTTGGGTCCAAATTTTTCCACTTGTAGTGGGTTGAGTTGGGTAACTTGGGTTGGGTTGGATCAGTCAGCTGATGGGTTGGGTTGGATCGGGTCACACAAAATGGACCCATGGACATTGGACAACTCTGTGCTAGCAAGCAGCACGCGTCGTGCGTATTATACCCATATCCGTATTATGTACAGGGTGGGCGAAAAACTGGGGCCATAGACTCATGACCATAATTCTGTCAAATCGTAACCGATTTAAACAAAATTCACTGAAGATTCCTTGGTAAATTTGTAGTTAAACGGATAATCCTACCGCACTTTGGATATGTCGCTACACTACCTCGTGAAACATTAATGTCAGCAAAACAAGCCATTAACGATAAATTACAAGGTAGTGTAGCTACACATTGAAGGTGTGGTGGGGTTGTTAATAACCAAATTAAGAAGGGCTTATTGTTGAGTCTGTCAGTCATTTTTTTTTAAATTGGTGAATATTTGGCAAAGTTACAAGCAAGAACGTGATTGTTTCGTGCACTTTCTTCGTCTTTTAGCAGTGTGTTGGCCAGGCGCGCAAAGTGCACGAGACAATCACGTTCTTGCTTGTAACTTTGCCAAATATTCACCAATTTAAAAAAAAATTCACTGACAGACTCAGCAATAAACCGCAATCAGGGGGAGGGCAAAGGGGATCAGTATGTGTGGTCGAGAAATAGCACCGTCGATCTTGCGTGAGTGCGTGCGTGAGGTACGTTTTGACTGGACACCCGCGCTCGTCGTCGTCGTGGGCGAGCGTCAACGCTTACATCGATGCGCATTCAGTGCGCCGTGGACAGTTGCTCGACCAAATCACGCCTGGCGAATCTACACGTTCGATAGAACGCCGCCGAACAATCGCATATATAGTCGCCCGGAGACCTATAAACGCAAGTGTGACTATTACTTCGGCGTATAGTACTCGGAATGGTGAGTGGCTATCAGCACGGTCCATGCCTCGGACCCATTCGTTTGTAGTTATCTCGCGGGCAGGCGGTAGGTCGTATATCTGACTTTTAACTAGGAAAGCGACGTTAATGAGCCCGTTGTTCCCATATATACATCACACATCGCAATCTCTTGGCGACTCACTGCAAAGCATATCTTTTTTGAAAACGCACCAGTTTACGGGATATCCATTCCGCGCTTCTTCTGTTAAAAAGTTGCTTGAAAGCGTCGACAAACACTATGATAGCTCTTATTAAAGAAACTAAGGTTGGGTGAGGTGGACAAATCTGTAACGTTTGATGTCAGGTTTTCTCAAAAATATTAAAATCGGTTAATTTTTGACAGAATTATTTAAAACATAAAAAGGTGGACGTTTTTTGGGACGCCGTGTAGTAAGATGTGTGTAATTCTTAACGTTGGTTGACAAAACGTTTTAGCACGAGCGTAAAACACGCAAAGAGCTACAACGAGAACGCAGTTGCAAGCCAGACTCGCGCAAACGAATGTTGACAAAACATCGCCCGATGTGACTGATTACACGTAACAAGCCGACGTTCGTTTGATTACGTGTTGATTAGATTTCCCGGCGGCGTCGCGCTGCTGTTCCGCTCTGTCATTTTCGTCCGCCAAATGAATCAAATCAACTAAGATCGTGTTCCGGTGTCAACTGTCGTTCCGCCGCCTGCCAATCACGTTTTCTGAAGTCTCGTTCGCAACACGCGAACTGAATTGAACTGTCCAGTGTGAACTGTCCCGTTGGAATAAACGTGTTCAAAACTGAACGACCTAGTTCGCCGCAGCCAGTCTCGACTGGACCAGCTGATGCGTCTAAGCACCAGACTGGCTGCCGTCGGAAAACTAAAATGACAATACTTGCGACGGTTGACGGATAGTTTATAACACTGATAAATGTAAAGAACTTACCAGTTTAAAACTCGGTGTAAGGACAACATGGTGAACTCAGTCAACTAAAACAGCAAAAATCTTCTGGGTAACCCTAGATGGGGCTATGCAAGGGGGCGTCCTTACAAGTTGACTCTAGTTCATAATCACTAACATAGTCTAAAG